>Ga0302299_10001427_pt1 | contig 14341 bp, 12 predicted proteins | sample III_Fen_N3_4_FD_198795 | JGI IMG/M metagenome (GOLD analysis project Ga0302299, IMG submission 198795) | Peat permafrost microbial communities from Stordalen Mire near Abisko, Sweden - III_Fen_N3_4 | ecosystem: Environmental > Terrestrial > Soil > Wetlands > Permafrost | place: Sweden: Abisko... | reverse complement strand
GCCGGCGCGGGGGGAGGCGCCTCGCCCTGCCGGCGTCGCTGCTCGGCGTCGCGGCGGTGCTGGCCATCCTGGTCGCCTCCGGCGTGATCGGGCGCGGCAACGAAGGCGATGTCGCTGCACCTCCGTCCGCGTCCGCGACGGCGATCCCGCTCGCCACCTACGAGGAGCTGGACAGCCTGCTCGGCGTGCAGCCCGCCGACGTGCTGCGCGACGAGCACCCGGACGCCGGCCCCGGCGGGGAGCCGGTGACGAGGACGCTCGGCACCATTCACGACGGGGGCGCCCGCTACGGCGTGCACTGCCTGGGCGGCAGCATCGACCTCGTCGCCACGGTCGACGGCAGCGAGCTCGGGACGACCCGGATCGACTGCAACGTGGCGCCCTTCGAGGGCACCGCCGCCTTCTCGCCGTTCGGCGCCGCCCCTGCCGGACCCGTCTCCCTGTCCGTGACGAGCGCCCCCGGGGTCCGCTGGCGGATCGTCGTCTCGACGATCCCGGTTGAGCGCTCCCCATCACCGACACCCTTCGTGCTCGCGAGCTACGAGGAGCTGGAGGCAAGGCTGGCCGAGAGCTCGATCATGCCGGTGATCCTGCGTGGCGAGCACCCGGTCGCCGGGACGACCGGCACGGACCCCATCAAGACCGACCTGGGGCCGGTCGGCAGCGTCGCCTTCGAGGACTTCGCGTACAGCTGCACCGGTGGCTCGATCAGGATCGACAAGGTCTCAGGCGACACCGTCCTGACCGGCTTCGGGACCCAGTGCTCGGACAACCCGGAGATCTTCACGGACGGCACCGGCTCCGTTGACCCGGCCGCCCACATCGTGGTCACGGCGTCGCCGCAGGTCGTGTGGCGGCTCGTGGCCACCGGCGTGCCGACACCCAGCCAGGAGCCGACGCAACCCGCACCATCGGCATCCCCCTCGCTGGCGCCGGTCGCGGCCGGTGCGACGCCCCTGGTGACGCTGGACATCACCGCCTTGGACGGTACGGTGACCCGCGACGCGACGACCCCGACCGGGACGGACAAGTACCTGCTTCATGCCTCGTGCTCCGGCAGCGGCACGCTCGACCTCAGCATCGACAACGTCCAGGAGACCCGGGACTGCGGGGCGATCGGCACGGAGGTCTTCGCGCCCAGCGGCGCCGGCAACGGCGTCGAGGTCGTCGCGGCGGTGACCGGGGAGGCACGCTTCCTGCTGCGGCTCGACGCCGTTGACCTGGCCGCCACGCCGCCGACGTGGCAGCCACCCACGTTGACGTTGCGGGGACCCGATGTCCTCACGGGCGGACTGGGCTCGACGCAGGGCTTCCCGGGCTGCGGCCTGGTCTTTCAGCCGAAGGGGGGCGGCGGCTTCGCGGACGACTGCGGACCGTCCTGGCAGCCCGTCCCGGATCATCTCGTGCAGAAGCCGGGAACCACGGTGTCGATCTCGCTGCCGGCGGGCTGGACGATGACCCGCGTCGACGGGGCGATCGCGCGCAACAACGCGATCCAGCTGACGGGCAGGGCGCCGGCGGAGCAGGCGTGGACGGGCGCGGCGACCGGCGACACGTGGACGTTCCCGGTGCCGCCGCTGGGCTTCTGGGGTGTCCGCCTGACGGTCAGCGCGACCAAGGACGGCGACACGTTCCAGGTCCCGTACTACGCGGCGGTCTACGTCATGCCGTGAGCGCCGCCGGGTGCGTGCCGTTCCCGCCGGGCGATCGCGACAACGGCGGTCACGGCAGACGGGCGCCGATGGACCCTCGCCGGATCAGCGCGGGGTGGCCGTTGTCAGCCCCAGCAGCCTCGCGGCAGCGATCATCCGATCGTCGTAGGTCACGATGGCCTCGAGATCGTCGCCGACGGCCAGCGCTGTCGAGAGGTGGATCGCGTCCAGGGTTCGGAGCACCCGCGGTTCCAGGATGCCGGCCCCGTCCAGGATCCTGTCGTCGACCCCGATGAGGTCGATCCGCCGCAGGCCTTCCCTGACCGTGGCCAGCGCATCGGGGCCTAGGTGGCGAACCGCGCGCAGGGATTCCGTGCGCAACAGGGCTGACGACACGCGACGCGCGTCGCGGGCGGCCAGGTAGGCCCGCACGGCCACCGACTCCGTCTCCTCGACGACCAGCTTGACGAATGCCGAACTATCGACGTAGAGGGCACTCAATCGGATCGTCCCTCCGAGACGAGCCGCGACGGCGCGTCGGCGTCCGGCGGGAGGCGGACGGGCACGAGGTCCAGGAGGTCGGCCTCCGCTCGACGCAGGAGTCCCTCGCGCTCGAGCCGCGCCAGGCCCGTGGGCATGGTCTTCAGCAGGACAGCCACGGGACGACCCCGGTCGGTGATCTCCACCGTCTCGCCCGCGGCCACCCGGCGCAGGATCAGGCTCGCCTCCCGGCGCAGCTCACGGATTCCGACACGCTCCATGTGCGACATAGTAGCACATTGCCCCCTCCTGCCACGGATCATGTGGATCATCTCGAAGAGGCCGGTGGCGTCCTCGGATTCGTTGTAGCAGTCCACCGGAGGCCGCTGATGAGCGGCCCCTGGGACGTGCCCTGGAGCTCGACGCAGCCCGTCGCAGCTGCCGTCCCGGCGACCGGGCCGGGGAGCGGAGGGGCGCATCTGGCGCGACGCGTGACGACCCGCTCGTCGGCGGTCAGCGCGGGAGGCCGACCGCCACGAGGCCGACGGCGACGCCGATCGCGCCGCTGGCGAGGCCGATCTGCGTCGCACGGACACGGTCGCGCCGCCGGGCATCGGTGTCCTCCACCGGCAGGCTCTGGCCGAGCTCGCCGAAGTTGTAGATGCCCCGCGACCCGAAGCCAGCGCAGAACCGGAGACGGGCCTGGAGATACCCCGACGCGGCGACGGCCGCTGGAAGAGCGACGAGCAGCCGGAGCGGCGGCGGCGCGCCGACCACCACGAGCCCGCCGAGCAGGACGATCGCGGACCCGAGCCCGACGTGCCCGGCTCGGCGTCGCCGGGCGATCTCGTCAGGTCCGATGTTACAGACGCCTGGCAGGTATCCCTCGCCGGAGATGGACGCCCCCGGCACGGCGAGCGTCGTCTGGGACGCGAGCGTCATCGTGTGCTCCCTTGCTGGTCGGTCCTGCGGGTCATCCCGTCGGTCCCATGCCGTCATCCTGCCTCCAACTCGGAGGCTGCCCTGCACGTGTGTGTTCCGACGTCATCGGCCGGTTCGACCGGCGCCACGACCCGGCCCTCGACGAGGACCGGGTCCCGGGCGGCGAGGCGATACGGTCAGTCGGTCGAGGGCTTGGGACCGTGGATCGGTGCGTTCGCATGGGGCAGGGCCGACGTGGCGCCTGCCGGCAGGGCCGACGTCGCGACCGGAGCCGCGTTGGTTGCCCGCAGCGGGATCTCCTTGATGGCGACGGCCGCGAGGACCGCGATGACCGCGCCCGCGACGCCCAGGTAGAACGTCTGGGCGACGGCGAGGCTGAACGCTCCGTGGATCCCCTCGACCATTGCCGGGATCACCGGCTTGACCAGCGCCTGGAGCTGGGCCGGCACAGCCGCGAGGATGGCCGCCCCCAGGTCGCCGACGCCGGTCAGCGTGTTGAGGTCGAGGCCGCCCCCGGCGCTCGCCTGCCCGAAGCCCGAGATCACCCCTGCCGGGACGCCGGCGGCGGACATCTGCGGGACGAGCTGGTCCTTGAAGGTCGCCCCGAAGATCGTGCCGACGAGCGCGAGGGCGATGGTGCCGCCGATCTGGCGGAAGAACGTGAGGTTCGAGGTGGCGACGCCGAGCTGCCGGAATGGCACGGCGTTCTGGATGACGATCGTGAACACGGAGAACGTGGGCCCGACGCCCAGGCCCGCGATGAACATCCACAACCAGACGATCGCCAGGGGCGTGTCCTTCGTCAGCTGGGTCATGAGCAGCGTCGCGACGCCCATCGTGGCAATCGCGCCGACGAGCAGCCAGCGGTAGCGGCCGGTCCTCGACACGAGGAGGCCGGACACGATCGAGCTGCCGATGAGGCCGACCATCAGGGGCAGCGCCGCGAGGCCGGAGTTGGTCGGCGAGAAGCCCTCCACGACCTGGAACCAGCGGGGCAGGAACACGATCGCGCCGAAGAACGCGAAGGCTGCGAAGAACGTCGAGACCATCGACGCGGAGTACGTCCGGGACCTCCAGAGGTCCAGCGGGACGATCGGCTCCTTCGCGCGGGACTCCGCGAGGATGAACAGCAGGGACCCGACGAGGCCGACGAGGATGAAGCCACCCACCGTCGGCGCCGTCCAATCGTTGAACTGCTTGTTGGTCAACCCGACGAGCAGGAACACCATCGAGACGGTGAAGATCGCGCCGCCGATGAGGTCGAAGTTGCGTGAGGCCGACGCGGTCTTCACCGTGGGCAGCAGGCGCTGGATCACGATGAGCGCGACGATGCCGATCGGGATGTTCACGTAGAAGATCCAGTGCCAGCCGACGGTCTCCGTCAGGAAGCCGCCGATGAGCGGGCCCACGACGAACGCGATCCCGAACACGGCGCCGAACAGGCCCTGGTACTTGCCGCGCTCCTGCGGGGTGAAGAGGTCGCCGATGATCGCGAGCGCCACGGGGAACAGCGCACCGGCGCCGATGCCCTGGATGCCCCGGAACACGATGAGCATGCCCATGTTCTGGCTGAGGCCGGAGAGCGCCGAGCCGACGAGGAAGACGCCGATGCCAAGCATGTAGATCGGCTTGCGACCGAACAGGTCCGAGCCCTTGCCCCAGAACGGGACGGTGATCGTGCTGGTGAGCAGGTAGATCGTGATCGCCCAGACGTAGTAGTCGTTGCCCGAGAGCTGGGTCACGATGGTCGGCAGCGCCGGACCGACGATCGTCTGGTCAAGGGCGCCGAGGAACAGGCCGAGCATGACGGCGAAGAGGACTTCCATCTTCGCCCGGTGGCTGAGGCCGAGCGCCGGGTCATCCTCGAGCGATGGCGTGTCGTAACCGATGGGGACGCTTTCCATGAGACTGCTGAGTCCTCCTTCAGGGGGCGAAGCGAGGGGCGCCGAGGTCGCCGCACGGAGCGACTGCGCGACGAGTCGATCGTCTACCGCGATCGTCAGGTGGGGGTGGTCGTTGCGTGCAGATTCCGTGCAGGTACAGCGGCGGTCGCTTCGAGGGCCGAGCGCACCTCGGCGACGGCATGGGCGATGGCCGGCAGCTCCGCGGGGTCCAGGCGCCCCAGCACGTTGCGCATCAGCTCGTCGCTGAGGGCGTCGGACTCCTGGATCATCCGCGTCCCAGCCTCGGTCACGCGGACGAGGACGACGCGCCGGTCCTCCGGGACGCGGCTCCGCTCGATGAACCCTCGCTCCTCGATGCGATCCACGAGCCCGGTCGCGTTCGAGAGCGACACCCCGAGCGCGTCTGCGAGGCCGCTCATCGTCATCATGCCGTTGCGCTGCAGGGTGACCATGATGTTGAGCTGCGCCATGCTGATGCCGATCCGCACCAGCCGCTCGCTCATCGCACACTTCATCGTGCCGATGGTCACGCGGAAGTCGGCAACGATGCGATCCGACAGCTCGTCGGCGTTGGACACCGCCTCGATTGCGGCGAGGTGGACAATTTGCTTCACCTGAACAACCCTACGCAGGCAAATCATCCTGTCAATGTGAATAGTCAACTTTGAATGGAGTTGAAACGTCGTGTCGGCGCCCGCCGCACGGCGGTGATCAGGAGGGTCCCACCGTGCCCCGAGCGGCCGGTGTCAGTCGCCGGCCAGAGACTGGCGGCCGAACGTCGGGTCGCTGGTGAAGACGTCGAGCCTCCTTGGGGCGAGTCCGAACCCGCTTCACGCCTTGGCGTTGACACCGGGCTCCATGAACGTCACCGTCCACGAGACCCGGCAATCCGGCCGATGAGCGTGGAGGGTGCGATGACGATGTCCTTCGAGCAGCTCCTGCTCCTCAGCGTCGCCAGCGATGTCGTGTTCGCCCTGGTGATCGCATTCGCGGCCTTCCTGTTCGACCGACGACTGCAGGAGCGCCGAGCGCGCGATGAGACCCTCGAGGAGCTTGCGCCGAAGCGGGTGGAAGCCTTCGCCAGCCTCTGGGGGCTGACCGAAGGGGCCGCATCCAGGGATCGGACCCAGCTGGACCAGGAGCTGACCGACTGGTACTACAAGGATGCCGGCGCGCTGTTCCTGTCCTGGAGCGCCGCCGATTGCCTCCTGCGCGCCCTCGACGTGGTGCGCGATCCGACGTCCAGCGACAGTCGACGCCGAACGGTGTTCTCGACGCTGCGGACCGAGCTCAAGATCGACGCCGGGATCTACCGCTCCTCCGAGCGCAACAAGCAGACCTTCGTCCCGAGGCCCTCCCCGTCACCGACGACGACGGACCCTGGTTCGCCCTCGGCGTAGCTCGATCGGACCACGCCCGAACGGTGCAGGTCCGCCAGGCGACGAGCGATCCCTGGCCACGTGATCAGGCCCCGCCGGCGTGCCAGCTCTCGAAGTGCGCCGCATGGGCGTCGGTGTAGGCACCGGGCCGGTAGAACCGATCGTAGAAGGCGGGGTCGATGTGGTGCGCCTGGAAGGCCATCAGGGTCCGGATCGGTCCGAAGTTGGCCGGGAACTGCCCGTAGTGCTTCATCACGTACTCGCAGTACCCGATGACCGCCTCGATGTTGGCCTCCGAGTAGGGCGGGATCGTGGCCTGGACGGCGGCAGGGTCGCGCCACGCGCTCGGTTTGGCCGGGTCGCGGAAGATGCCCGCCCCCGGAGCGAACTTGTACTCGACGAACGCACGGACGGCGGCCTCCATCGTCGGGTAGTAGGGCGGCGCGAAGGGCTTGATGATCGTCCTGCCGTCGTGGTCGAGCCCGACGGCCTGCGGGATGCTGACGTTCTTGCCGAGGAGGCGCATGAGCAGCGTGCCGAAGAACCCCTTGTGCAGGATCTCGGCGAAGGTGCGGTCGTGCATCCGGAACCCGAACGACTGCGTCCACGCGTACCGGTGGGCGCCATAGTGCGGAAAGCCCCCGAGCCCGAGCGCCTCGGTCGCGAGCGCGATGTTCTGGATCATCAGGCCCTGCTCGAACCCGCACAGCTCCAGCAGGTAGGTCTCGATCTCGTCGATCGTCCCGACGCGCCCGGACTTCACGTCGTCGAACAGGTGGCCCCCCTTCGATCGTGCGAAGCGGCCGATCCCGGCGGGGCTCGTCAGCCAGTCGCGATCGTCGTGGAAGAAGAAGGCGAACTCCTCGCCGAGCGCGGCGAACAGGATCGTGAGGTAGAGGGCCGTCACCTCCGTGACCGGCACGAAGTACGTCGAGCCGGGCACGTTCGCCGACCACTTGTTGAAGGGCGGCGTGAACGGGAGCTCGCGTGGGATCTCGGAGCGGCGGTCGGAGAGCCGGACCCGCATTCGCTCGTATGCCTCGGTGAAGCGGCGTTCGCGTCCGAGCGCGACCAGCGCCTCGAAGTCCGCCGGGTCGAGCGCCTGCGGTCGTGGCAGGAGGAACGTCCCGTCGTCCCGCGTGATGAACAGGGTCGCGGTGGCCACGGCATCGGCACTCGACTGCGTGCGGCCAACCGTGCTCATCATCACCTGGCCGCCGCCCGTCTCCGGTCCGGCGTCCGGCCGGAACGGCAGCTCCGCGTTGACCGGACCGGTCACCCCCGACGCGGCAAACGCGAGGATCGCCTCCTCGTCGAGGCTCAGCGGGACCGGTGCCGACTCGCTGGTATACGCGAGCGCGCTGCCGTAGAGGCTGCTTCCGAGGGCGAACCGGCGGCTCCGGCGCTCCAGCAGGACGTCGACGAGGGGGCGGGCGTTCACGTCCTGCATCCCGACGGCAGACCCGGCGCCGATGGCTCGTTCGTGGCGACCGTTCATGGCCATCCTCCGTCACGAGGCGCCCGGACCCTGGCGACCCTTGGCGCCCTGCGCGGCACGTTACAGGACGCTGTCCAGCCCCTGGTTCGACACGCTCTCGTTCGGCACCCAGACACCGGCCGCCCGGCCCGGGGCCAGACCCTCCTGCCGGCACCCATTCTCGATCGGTTCCGGTGCCCGCTCGTGACGATGGCCTGCCGGAGCCGGGGCGGGCAGGTTGGCTGGGCCTGACCGTCACCTCGACCCGGCGAGCGACCTGCGCACGGAGATCATCGGCGCACGGCTGTGGGCCGGGCTCCACGACCGCACCTCGAGCGTCGCCGGCGTCACCCTCGGCCGGAGCGTCGCGCGGTACGACCTCCGTCACGCGTTCGGGCCGGAGGACTGAGCTCCGCGCCGTCGGCACTGCGGTCGTCCGGCCTGAAGGTGGCGGGCGTACCCGCACGGCACCGCACGAGCCCGGTTGGGGGTAGCGTTGGGGCGGGCGACCAGCCCGGGCGACCGGGCCGCACGGGCGCCCCGAAGGGTGGAGGACCAGCGATGCACGCCATGACGAGCGCCGAGATCGACACGATCTTCGATGTGCTGGTCGAGACATGTGGCGCCGCCCCCGAGACGAGGTATGCGTTCGTCCAGAGCATCGAGCGGCAGCTCGCGACTCCGGGCCCGGGGTGGACCGAGCCTGCCTCGTTCGTGTTCGGCGGCTACCTCGGATCCGGGGGCAAGGTCGTCATCGTCGACGACCGGATCACGGTCACCGCGATCGACGACACCCCGAGGGTCCACGCCGTCACCGCGCGCGCCAACGCCGCCCTTGCCCGGGCGCTCGCAAGCTTCGGGACGCCGACGCCCGAGGCGCCTGCGCCGGGAGCGTGACCCGGCAGGCCCGCCCCCGGGCGCTGCCCCCGGTTGGCGCTCGCCTGCCCGGCCCAGGCGCTTGCCCCCGGATTGACGCGAGGCGTAGGCTCCTCTCCCAGTCAGGCGCCCCGCGGATCGGGTGGGCAGCGGCGGCGCGGCATCTCCACCCGTCCCAGGCGGCGCTTCGGCAGGAGGCCCCATGACCCAAGGGGACCAGCTCCCGATCGAGACGAGCGACATTCCCGCGTCTGGTGTTCCGGGACTGCGGTACCGCCGGCTCGATGCCCCGGCCGACTACCGGCGGATGAACGAGATCGCGAACGCCGTCCGGATCGCCCAGCACGACACCTTCTTCACCAACGATGCGCAGTTCCAGCGGTTCTATGAGCACATCGAGAACTGCGACCTGGGCCGCGACCTGTTTCTCGCGGAGCTCGACGGGCGCCTCGTGGCCTACGTCCGGGTCGGGTGGTTTGACGAGCCCGCGACGCGCGTGTACGAGCCCATCGTCTTCCTGGATCCGGTCGTCCCGGCCAACCCGGCGTTCGAAGCGCTGTTCGACCTCGCCGAAGGCCGCCTGGCCGAGATCGCGGACGGGCATCCCCCGGGCCCGAAGGTCGCCCGAACGAATGTCACGGACGCAGACGCGGTCCGCGAGGCCGCGATCAGGGCGCGCGGATACGAGCCCATCCGCCACTTCTACGCCATGGTCCGACCCACCCTCGACGACCTGCCCGACGCGCCGCTCCCGGCCGGGCTCGACATCCGTGACGTCCGCCCGGAGGACATGCAGGCGATCTACGAGGCCGAGGTCGAGGCATTCCGCGACCACTGGGGGTTCTCTGAACCTGGCGCGACGGAACGCAACCGGTTCTTCAACGACCCGGTCGAGTCGGACACCAGCCTCTGGCGTGTGGCCTGGGACGGGCCGCAGGTGGCCGGCATGGTCCGCAGCTACATCCACCCGGAACAGAACGAGCAGCTCGGCCGGAAGCGCGGTTGGGTCGAGCACATCAGTGTCCGGCGGCCCTGGCGACAACGCGGGCTGGCCCGAGCCCTCATCGCCGCCAGCTTCCCGCTGCTCCGGGAACGCGGCATGACCGAAGCCGGCCTCGGCGTCGATGCCCAGAACGAGAGCGGAGCCGTCGGCGTCTACGAGCGGTGTGGCTTCCAGGTCGAAAGCAAGAGCTCCGAATTCAGCCGGCCGCTCGAGAGGGGGTGAGCCGGCGCGGTCCGCCGGCTCCGGGACGCCTTCCTGGCTCGACGCGGACCGTCGTGGCCCGGATGCCATCCACTCGGTTCGCCAGCCGGGCTCAGCGCACGCGGACGTGGCGCCAGGCCGAGTTCGTGATGCCGCGATCGCCGACGGCCGTGACGCGCCAGTAGTACGTGTGGCCGCGGGCGAGCGTCACCGTGAGCAGGCTCGTTGACTGGGTCAGCGTGACGGTCTGGACGACTGTCCCTGTGGACGACTTGCGCCGGACGACCACCTTGTAACCCTCGACGCACGGGACGGACTTCCAGGCGAGCGTGACCTTACGGAGCCTTGTCGATGCGCCGTTCGACGGCTTCGAGAGCAACGGGGCCGACGGCTTCGCCTGGCAGACCTCGACCGAGCCTGCGTCGTGCGCCGCCCCCTGCGGCCGGGCGATGCCGCGCTGGTCCACCAGCGGCGTGACGAGGGTGGCCCCGGCGTCGATGCCCGCGCTCCCGCTCAGGGGCACCCGGGTGGGCGTCCGCCCGCCGTGGTAGCCGAGCGGCGAGAGGAGCACCGTGGCGTTGTCGCCGCCGCCGAGCCCGCACGAGGCGTCGTCGGCGAAGGTGGGCTGCACGACGGTCACGCCAAGGGCGCAGTTCGCGCCGGCGGCGCCCTTGGCCATCAGCACGTTCCAGGTGGCGAATGTCGTCCCGGTGTCGCCGGCCACGACCCCGCCCGTCGTCGCCGCGTTGCCGGCAAAGGTGGTGTCGATGGCGTTCAGCCCGGCCGCGGCGCCGACGAACTTCTCGAGGTAGACGGCGCCGCCGGACCCAGGCGTGGTGTTGCCGCTCATGGTGTCGTTGGTCAGCTGGGTCAGGCTGCCGGCGTACCCGTAGATGCCGCCGCCTCGCGTGACGGCGCTATTGCCGGAGATCGTCGTGCCGGTCACCGCCAGCTCGCCCTGGTTGCCGATGCCGCCGCCATAGGCGCTCGCCGAGTTGCCGTGGATCCAGCTGTTGCTGATTGTCGGCTCGGTCGTGGCGTTCCCGGCGTGGTTCTCGATGCCGGCCGAGAGCGTGGCCGTGTTCGTGTCTATCTCTATCGTCGTGATGGCCTGCGTGATGGCGTACGGTGTCGTCCCCTGCACGTAGAGTCCGCCGCCTTGGTACGCGTGGTTGGCCGTGATCCGGCTGGCCGACAGCGAGAAGGTGGTGTAGCCAAGCGTGATCTCCAGGCCGCCCGCGGCGGCGGTGGCGCTGTTCCCTGACACCAGCAGGTGGTCGAGGTGGAGCGTGGCGCCATCCCCGGCCGACAGCGCGGCGCCGCCGCCGTACCTGGCCGCGTTGCCGCGGATGGTCACGTGGCTGAGCGTGAGCGATCCGAGGCTCGGGTCCCACTTGAGCCCACCGCCCTCGTCGAAGACGCCCGTGCGCCGTCCGTGCTGGATCGTCAGACCGCTCATCGAGACGACCGCAGCGCTCGACAGCACCTGGAACACGCGGTCGCCGGTCACGGAGCCGTTCCCGTCGACGATGGTCGACGTGGCGCCGGCGCCCCTGATGGTCACGCTCTCGGTGATGTCGAGGTCGCCCACGACGGCCGCGTCGTCGGTCGCGCCGGCGCGCGTCAGCTTGTAGGTGCCCTTGGGCACGACGATGGTGTCGGCGCCCGGGTGGTAGTTCGCCTGCATCACGGCCGCCCGCAGGGAGCACCTGCCGTGGGCGTCCCGGCAGGCGGAGGCGCCGACGTCCGCGTCCGGCGTGTCCGCGGTCGTGTTGACGGTGTAGGTGGCCGACGAGGCGAGCGCGACTGGCGGGGCGGCGAGCGGCGACCCGCCACCGAGGACGACGAGCGCCGCAGCCGACGCGACGGTGGCGCGCACAAGCGCGTGGACGGAACGCAGATCCACGGGCGTTGCTCCAGTCTCGCCGACGATCGCAGCCGGCTAGGGGCGCATCCTGCGCCGACGGGCCGGTGCCGTCAACGAAGAAGAGCGGTGAGGGTGGCGGATCGGACCGTCGGCAACGGCGGCTCGTCGCTCACCGATGCCGGGCGTGATCCTCAGCCGTCGTCGCGGCGCGTCCACCGGAATGTCCGCAGCCCGATCAACAGCCCGGCGACGAGCCACGCGACCAGGACGGCCGCGATCGCGCCGAGCTGCCAGGACCCGCTGACCTCCATGGTCTCGGCGCTGGGCGGCAGGAACACGGAGCGCATGCCCTGCGCGATCCACTTGAGCGGGAAGAACGAGGCGACTTGCTGCATCCATGCCGGAAGCTGGCTGAACTCGAAGAAGACCCCGGAGATGAACTGGAGCACCAGGACGATCGGGTTCACGATCGCACTCGAAGCTCGTCCCGAGGGTGGGATGGACGAGAACCCGATCCCGCACATGCATCCGGTCGCCGTCGAGAGCACGAACAGCCACGCGAACGTTGTCCAGGCCGCCGCCGTGGAGGGCATCGGCACGCCGAACATCGTTGCGGCGACGAGGAGCAGGACCGCCGTCTGGGCGAGGCATGTCACGAGCACGAGCCCGACCTTGCCGAGGAAGTAGGACGTGGCGGGCATGGGGGTGCCACGCAGGCGCTTGAGCCCGCCCTCGTCCCGCTCGATCGCGATCGTGTTCACGATGTTCTCGAAGCTCAGCAGGACCAGGCCGGTGGCGACCATCCCGGGCAGGAACCACTGCGCGAACGTGAAACCCGGCGCAGGGCCCACCTTGGCGCCGTCCTGGCCCATGACGGTCGAGAAGATCCCGAGCATGATCACCGGGTAGGCGAAGGTCACGACCACGGCCCGGCGCTCGCGGAAGAACAGGCGCAGCTCGAGGCCGACTCGCGCGATGCCCACGCTCGCGGCTGAGGGCAACGAGTGGACCGTCCGGATCGGCGCGCTCGCGACGCTCATCGGAGGGCACCCGCCGGTTCCGGTGGGTTCGCGGTCGCGACCGGCGGCGTGCCGATCATGGACAGGTAGACGTCCTCCAGGCTTGGCCGCAGGACCTCCAGTCCCGGGACCTCGTCCTCCTCCCCGAGCCCGAGCCGCACCCTGAGCTCGCGCACGAAGGCGTTCGGGGTTTCGGTGCGCTCCTCATGCTCGCCTGGGGTCCCGCTCGGCGCGCGCTCGGACCAGCGCACGATGGCGCGCCGGTCGATCCGCCCGCCAAGCTCGGCGGGAGTATCCAGCGCGAGGACCCGACCATCACGCACGATGGCGACCCGGTCGGCGAGGTGCTCCGCCTCATCGAGGTAGTGGGTGGTCAACAGGATCGTGGTGCCGGCGTCGCGCAGCCCCTCGAGCAGGTCCCAGAACGAGCGGCGCGCCTCCGGGTCGAAGCCGGTCGTCGGCTCGTCAAGGAAGAGCAGCTCGGGGCGCCCGATGATCCCGAGCGCGACGTCCAGCCGTCTGCGCTGTCCCCCGGACAGCTGGCGCGATCGGCTACGGGCCTGCGCGGTCAGACCAACGGCACCGATGACCTCGTCGGGGTCGCGCGGGTCCGGGTAGAAGCGGGCGAAGTGCTGGACCAGCTCCCGGACAGTCGCCTCGGCCTGGTCATTGGTCGACTGCATCACGATGCCGATCCGGGAGCGCCAGGCTCGGTCGCCACCGGCGGGGTCGACGCCCAGCACGCTGACGGTGCCCTCGTCGCGGCTGCGGAATCCTTCGAGGATCTCGACGGTGGTGGTCTTGCCGGCCCCGTTGGGCCCGAGCACCGCGAAGATCTCGCGACCGTGGACCGACAGGTCGAGCCCATCGACGGCCTGCCTGGTTCCGTACCGCTTGCGCAGGCCGCGAACGTCGATCGCGATCTCCGTCGATTCTCTCGTCATGACGTCCCGTCCGTCGCCGCGACCTGGGTCAACGTGCTTCCTCCGGACTGCCTCGCGGCAGCCCTGCAATCGAGTCGGCGATGACGCTCGGCCCGAGCCTGCGCAGGGTGCCGCCGCCGTCCGGAATTGAAGCGCAGCCGCCGGTCGGGTGGACGGGTGAATCGGCCCTATCGTCAGGGCCCCGGAGCCGCGCGTCGGGAGCCATTTGGAGCCACCCGGTGCCTCCGTCCCGGCGCGAGCGACGACCGCGTCGGAGGGCTGGGCGAGGTCAGACCCGCGCCCGCAACGCCGCCCGGCTCGACGTCCCTCCCCATGCGGGCGACCCGCGAGCGCCGGGGTGGGCGGATGCGCGCCGGCAGGGCGGTCGCGTCGCCGATCGGGCACCATCCCGAGGCGATGAGCGGTGACGCCGCAGCGCGCATCCGCGCGCCCTCCCCGTGACGGACATCCCGAGCGCAGTGGCCAGGACTTCGGCTGTCCCCCGGGCCTTTTCGGCCGTGGTAGACTCCGTCTTCGCTCAGGAAGCAGCTCTGACAGAGCACGAAACCGTGGGGCTATAGCTCAGCTGGGAGAGCGTCTGAATGGCATTCAGAAGGT
>Ga0302299_10001426_pt1 | contig 14344 bp, 13 predicted proteins | sample III_Fen_N3_4_FD_198795 | JGI IMG/M metagenome (GOLD analysis project Ga0302299, IMG submission 198795) | Peat permafrost microbial communities from Stordalen Mire near Abisko, Sweden - III_Fen_N3_4 | ecosystem: Environmental > Terrestrial > Soil > Wetlands > Permafrost | place: Sweden: Abisko... | reverse complement strand
CGAGCGCGCCCAGCGCAGCATGCAGGCGTGGCTCACGTGGATCCGCGAGCTCGAGACCGGTGGACACCTCAAGAACCCCGGCCAGCCGCTCGCCCGCACCGGCAAGGTGGTGACCGGCCACGACCGGCTGATCACGGATGGCCCGTACATCGAGGTCAAGGACCTAGTCCTCGGCTTCCTGATCGTCGAAGCCCACGACCTCGCGCACGCCACCGAGCTCGCGTCGGGCTGCCCGATCCTCGAGGGCGGCTCGGTCGAGATCCGCCCGGTCGAGACCGCGCTGTTCTAGCCAGCACAGGATCCCCATGCGCAAGATCATCGCCTTTGACCGCGTGTCTGCCGACGGCTACTTCTCGACGCTCGAGGGTGGCCTGGACTGGGCCGTACCCGACGACGAGCTCGACGCCGCCGCGGCCGCCAACCTGACCGGGCCTGGCACGCTGCTGTTCGGGCGCCGGACCTACGAGATGTTCGAAGCGTTCTGGCCCACCGCGCTCGACGCGTCGCCCACCTCGCCCGATCCCCACGCGGAGGGCCGCCGCAGCCCGGCGATCCGCGCGATGGCGATCTGGATCAACGCCGCGACCAAGCTGGTGCTGTCGCGTACCCGCAAGGCAGTGCCGTGGACCAACTCGCGCGTGCTCGGCGCGCTCGAGCCGCAGGAGATCACGGCGCTCAAGCAGCAACCCGGCGCGCCGATCATGCTGTTCGGCAGCGGGACCATCGCCTCGCAGCTCACCGCGCACGGCCTGATCGACGAGTATCACTTCGTGGTCAGCCCGATCCTGCTCGGCGACGGCCGCTCGCTGCTCGGTGACGTGGGCGCGCGCGTCCGGCTGCAGCTCATCGAGGCCCGGCCCACCGCCGCCGGCAACGTCACCCTGCGCTACGCCCGCTGTGCCTGACGCGCTACGCTGGTTTGCCACGATGGCAGGACGCGAGCCCGGCTTGCACGACCACCTGTTCCGCCGGGAGGCCGGCCGGATGGTCGCCGCGCTCACCCGGATCTTCGGCGTGCACAACCTCGCGCTCGCCGAGGACGTGGTGCAGGACGCGTTCTGCCGCGCGCTCGAGATCTGGAAAGTCCGCGGCGTGCCCGACAACCCGTCGGCCTGGCTCGTCACGACCGCCAAGCACCGCGCGATCGACATCGTACGGCGCTCGCGCACCGCGAGCGGCTTCGCCCCGGAGCTCGGCCGGCTGCTCGACACCGAGTGGACCCGCGCCCCGGTGATCGAGGAGGCGTTCGCCGCACCGACCATCCGCGACGAGCAGCTCCGCATGATGTTCTCGTGCTGCCACCCGCGGCTGCCCGAGCCGGTCCAGCTCGCCCTGATCCTCAACCTCCTGTGCGGGTTCGGCGCCAACGAGATCGCCCACGCGGTGCTCACCAGCCGCGCCGCCGTCGAGAAGCGGATCGCGCGCGGCAAGCACGCGCTCGCCAGCGCCCGCACGCTGTTCGAGCTCGGCGACGCCGACTTCGCCGCGCGGCTGTCGACGGTGCGCCGCGCGCTCTACGTGATGTTCAGCGAGGGTTACCACGGCGCCTCCGCCGACGCCGCGGTACGCGTCGAGCTGTGCGCCGAGGCCCTGCGTCTCACCGCGCTCCTGCGCGACTACCCGCCCGCCGCGACCCCGGCGACCCACGCGCTCGCGGCCCTGATGTGCCTCCACGCCGCCCGGCTCCCTGCCCGCACCGATGCCGCCGGCGACCTCAGCCCGCTCGGCGACCAGGACCGCGCGCGCTGGGACCTCGCGCTGGTCGGCGACGAGCTCACCCCGTACCACGTCGAGGCCGCCATCGCCGCCACCCACGCCAGCGCCGCTAGCCTCGAGGCGACTGACTGGCGCGCGATCGTCGCGCTCTATGACCGCCTGATGGACCTGGCCCCGTCGCCCGTCGTCGCGCTCAACCGCGCGATCGCCGTCGCCCGCCGCGACGGGCCCGCGTGCGGACTCGCCGCGCTCCGCGCCATCGCCGATCGCGAGCGGCTCGCGCGCTACCCGTTCTATCCGGCGGCGCTCGGAGAGCTCGAGCTGTCGCGCGGCAACCGCGACCTCGCCCGCGAGCACCTCGGCGCTGCCCTCGCGCTCGCGCGCAACCCCGCGGAGCGCCGCTTCCTCGAGCGTCGGCTCCAGCGCTGCGATGACGCACTCCACACGACCGGCGACGATCCAACCGCCTGACCGTCCCGCGGCCAAGCCTCCGAGATCGTGCGGTCGGAGAGGCGAGCGCGACGGACCGTCCCGCAGCCTCGCGCCGAGCAGCCGCGAGAGGTTCAGAGAACCTCCACGAAGCGCGCGGAGGACGTGAGCGTGGTCGTGGCCGCGAACTCGTGGTCGTGAACGAGGCCGAGGCGTGGTCGCGAGCGTAGACGGCGACGGCGACGGCGACGGCAAAGCCTGGACGTTGACCTGGACACTGCCCCCCGCGAGTCCACAGCACATCGCATCGAGGCTCCTGGCGTCGAGCGCGGCGTCGCGTCCACGGTATCGTCACCGTCACCGCCGCCGTCCACGCAAGGGCCAACGATCACCACCGCGCCATTCGCCCCAGATCACGACCGTCTCGTCTACCCACGGTTTCGGCGTCGAGCACTCGTGATGGACGATGGAGCCTCCCCGCCCGTAAGCGCCCCGGGCGTCCTCCGATCGGCTGACCCGAGCTGCCGAGGCCGCGAGGAGCAAAACCTGGGTCCGTCCCCGCAGTTGCGGGTGCGCCGTGCCCCAGTTGTTGCGCGGGTACGGGTCGATCTGTAGAACGCGAGCCAATCGATCGAGCCGGAGGGACGCGATGCTGTTCAACAACACAGACGGGACGTGCGACGTCCACACGCTGGTGCGACACCCGCGACCGGAGCCCGCGGTAGCTCCCACGTCGGCGAGCGCACGCCGGCAGGCGAGCCGTGCATGTCGGTGACCGTCGGCGGGCGCGCCGTCGTGGTGCTCGCGCTCGTCGTGGCGGGGGCCACGGGCAGCCAGGCCGATCGGGCGCGATCGCCGCGCAAGCAGGCGCAGCGCTCGCCCGCGCAGCTCGAGCCCAGGCTGGTGATCGGCGAGTTTCGCCTGACCAAGGTCGTCGACGGCGACACGATCAAGGTCAGCGGGCTCGACAGCTCGCTGCGCCTGCTCGGGATCGACACCGAGGAGACCTTCAAGAGCGCAGCGGACCGGCGCGCCGCGGCGGCCGGGCTCGGCCCGTACATGACCGCCAAGCGCGGGGCCGCGCCCCGCCCGGTCAAGATGGCCACGCCGATGGGCGAGCAAGCCAAGGACTTCGCCGAGCGGTTCTTCGCAGGGGTGGACACGGTGCGGCTCGAGCGCGACCACCCCGCCGAGCGCCGCGACCGCTACAACCGGATCCTCGCCTACGTGTTCGTCAAGCGCGACGGGGCGTGGCTCAGCTACAACGTGGCGTGCGTGCGGGCCGGGATGGCGCCGTACTTTCCGAAGTACGGCCGCTCGCGCCGGTTCCACGCCGACTTCGTGGCCGCCGAGGCAGAGGCGAAGCGCGAGCAGCTCGGGATCTGGGCGCCGGGCGCGCCGGGCTACCCGGACTATCCGGAGCGCGAGGCGTGGTGGGCCGCGCGCGGCGACTTCGTCGAGGCGTTCCGCACCGCCGCCGAGCACAACCCGAGCTACGTCGACCTCACCCACGACGACGCGATGCAGCGGCTCGAGGCGCTGGTCGGTACGCCCGTCGTCGTGCTCGGCATCGTCGGCGACGTCACGATCTCGGTCACCGGCCCCAGCAAGGTGACGCTGGCGCGCCGGGTGTCCGATGACTTTCCGCTGGTGTTCTTCGATCGCGGTGTGCTGACGAGCTCCGGGATCTCCGCGTGGCGCGGCGAGCCCGCGATGGTGAGCGGCACGCCGACGATGTACGAGAACAAGCGCGATCACCGAAAGCAGCTCCAGCTCGTGATCGAGCGCGCGACCCAGGTGCGGCTTGCTCCGCTACCGGGCCTCGCGCCGCCGACGACCAGGGAGGCCCCGTGACCACGCCCACCCGCGGTGGCGCGCGGGTGGCGGCTGCCCGGGGCTCCATGCGTGCCGTGCTGGCGCTGGCCGGTGCGCTCGCGCTCACCGCCTGCGCGCCAACGGCGTCCGCGGCCGGCGGCTGCAAGACCAGGCTGTTGCCGGGCGACCTGGTGATCACCGAGGTGTTCGCCGATGAAAAGGCGACGCCCGGCGGCACCGGCACCGACACCGGCAAGGAGTGGTTCGAGATCTACAACGCCAGCGGCCATGCGATCGAGCTGGAGGGCCTGACCATCACGCACAGCAGACCCGATGGCGGCAAGCCCAACACGCACGTCGTGCTGCAGGGCAGCATCGCGGCCGGACAGTACTTCACGCTCGGCAACGCGTCGCAGGAGACGTTGCCGCCGTACGTCGACTACGGCTACGGCGCAGACCTCGGCGACCTCTACAACACCGACGGTGGCAAGCTCGCGTTGTCGTGCGACGCGAGCGAGATCGACAGCGCCGTCTATCAGGACGTCAAGGAGGGTCACGCGCGCGAGCTGACCTCCGCACAGGCGCCGGAGTACCGACTCAACGATTCGGCCGCGAGCTGGTGCCAGGCGAACGACACCGAGTTCGAGGCCGGCAACTTCGGCACGCCAGGTGCGGTGAGCGACTGCCAGCCGATCGTCACAGGCCAGTGCAGCGAGGCCGGCGCGCTGCGCGACACGGTGACGCCCGCGCCCGGCGATCTGGTGATCACGGAGGTGATGCCCAGCCCGAGCGTGGTGAGCGATGCGACCGGCGAGTGGTTCGAGGCCAAGGTGATGCATGACGTCGACCTGAACGGCGTCGGGCTCGACCGCCGGGGCGACGCCGCCAGGCCGGACGTCATCACGTCGACCGCATGCGTGCACGTCCGTACCGGGAGCTACGTGGTGTTCGCCAGGTCGCTCGACCCCGCGCTCAACGGCGGGCTGCCGGCATCGGCGATCGTCGGCACGTTCAAGTTCTCGCTGGTCGGCGGGACGGTGGCCTCGCCGGGCGACGCCATGATCCTGGCCGGAACGACGGTGATCGACAGCGTACGGTGGACCCGATCGAGCCCGGGCAAGGCGCTGCAACTCGATCCCGACCTGCTCGACGCGACGGCCAATGACACCGAGAGCAACTTCTGCAACGCGACCGCGCCCTTTGGCGCGGCGAGCGCAGCGCCAGATCTCGGCTCGCCCGGCGCAGCGAACTCGCAGTGCGGCGCGCTGCCGTCCGCAGGGATGTGTGACGACGGCAGTACGATCCGGCCGATCGTTCCGCCCCCCGCGGGCCAGCTCGTGGTCACCGAGCTCCTCGCCAACCCCGCGAACCTCCCGCCGCCGACCGCGGTGAGCGATGCCCAGCGCGAGTGGTTCGAGATCACCAACACCGGCGCGACCGCGTTCGATCTCAACGAGCTGACGGTCGGCCGGATCGGCGCGGCCGGCGCGCCGGTGCAATCCGCGCGGTGCATCTCGGTCGCTCCGCACGCCTCCGCCGTGCTCGCACGCTCGGCCGATCCGGCAGCAAACGGCGGGCTACCGGCGGTGGCCGCGACGTTCGGCTTCGGCCTGGTCGACACCAACGGCGATATCCAGATCTCGCGCGGCGCGACCGTGCTCGACGCGGTCCGCTGGACCTCGGCCACCTCCGGCGTCAGCAGGCAGCTCGATCCGGCGCGCCTCACCACCACCGACAACGACGTGGCGACGAGCTTCTGCGCCGGGACGACCGCGTACGGCGACCTGACCAACAAGGGCACGCCTGGAGCACCGAACACGCCATGCCCATAGGGCCTCCAGCGCGCGTCGCCGGCCGCGGTGCTCAGCTGGGGAGGAGATCCGTGCCCCTGACCTCGGACGTCGCCACGGTCGCTCGCCCCCGCGCGGTCGTCCCGCGGGAGCCACCGGCGGCTCCCGCACACCAGGCGAGGCGATCCTTGGCGCTGGCCGCTCGTGGCCCGCTCGCCGCTCGTGGCCCGCTCGCCTACCTGGCCGGCGTCACGCTCGCTGCGTGCGCCACCAGCCCGGGCGCATCAGCGTGCGGGCCGAGCGAGGCCACCGTCGAGCGCGTGGTCGACGGCGACACTATCGTCGTCACCGGCGGCGTGAAGCTCCGGTACCTGCTGGTGGACTCGCCCGAGACCAGCAACGGCCACGACGCCTGCTACGGCGCCGCCGCGTCGCAGTTCAACTCCGACCTGGTGCTCGGCAAGGTCGTCCAGCTGACCTATGACGCAACGTGCGAGGACACGTTCGGCCGCACCTTGGCGTACGTCACGGTGGACGGCCAGGACGTCAACCGGGCGCTGATCGAGCGCGGCTACGCCTGTGTGCTGCACATCCCGCCCGACGGTAACGCGCGAGCCGACGACTTCAAGGCGCTCCAGGCCGCCGCCCGGGCCGCCCGGCGTGGGCTCTGGGGAACCTGTAGCCCGATCCCGTGCGGGTGATGCCCTCGGCCCGCTACACCGAAGAAGATGCCTCTGCCGCCGCGCGCGGGCGGCTCGCGCGCGCCCCACGGGCCCGGGTCCGTCTCGAGCGATGCCTCGCGCCGCAGTACGTCGCGCCCCGGGCTCCCGCGACGGTTGACCGCCGCGGCGCGCCCGTGGCCTCCCAACGCGCCTATAGTCGGCCGTATGGCGCTCGCCACGATCATCGCCGGCTGCGACTTGTCGACCCCCAGCGATCTCGCGATCGAGCGCGCGATCGGCCTGGCCGTGCTCCACCGCGCGCGGCTCGTGCTTGTCCACGCCCAGACCAGCAACGCACCGAGCACCGAGACCGACAACGTGATCGCCGCGCAGCTCGGCGAGGTGTCCGCCGCGATCCACGCAGAGGAGACGGTGCGGCTCGCCGGCAAGCTCGCCGAGATCCGCGCGCTCGGCCTCGCCGCCACGCTTGTCAGCCGGGCCGGACCGCCCGACGAGGTGCTCACCGCCGCCGCGCGCGACGAGGGCGCGGAGCTGATCGTCGTGGGTACCCACGGCCACACCGGCGTGTCCCGGTTCCTGCTCGGTAGCGTCGCAGCCGGGACCATCCGCCACGCGCCGTGCGACGTGCTGGTGGTCCGCGGCGAACCGGTGCGCGCCGGGTTTCGCAAGCCGCTCGTCGCCACCGACTTCTCGGCCGAGGCCGCCCGCGCGCTCGCCCGCACCACCGACTTCGTCGAGCCCGGCGCGCCGGTCGAGGCCGTGCACGCGTGGCAGCTGCCCGCGGGCTCGTGGGGCGCGACCCTGCTCGGCCAGGCCCGCTTCCCGTGGTCCACGGTGCGCGACGCCGTGCTGTCCGCCGCCAGGGCGCAAGCCGACAAGCTGTCCTTGGCGCATGGCGGCGCGCTCCACGTCGAGCTCGTCCAGGGTGCACCTGCGGCCGTCGTCACCGAGGTCGCCGAGCGCGGCAAGCACGACCTCATCGTGCTCGGGGCGCATGGCAACCGCGGGTTCCGTCGATTCTTGCTCGGAAGCGTCGCCGAGAGCACGGTCCGCCACGCGGCGTGCTCGGTGCTGGTCGTGCACGTCGCGCCGACGTGAGCCGTCCGGGGCTCGCTCGGCGTCGACCGTGTGGCCCGCGTCGAGCGTGAGCCGGCCCCGCCCGAGGCCTACTCGGCGTCGAGCGTGAGGTCGCCGATCTTGTTCTCTTCCTTGGCGGCTTCCTCGGCGCCCGGCAACGGCTTCTTCTGCTCGGTGATGTTCGGCCAGGTCGTCGCGCCGTCGGCCTGCGCCTTCAGGTGCGCCGGCCACGCGCCGGTCTCCAGCTCGCTGGCCTTCTTCGCGCCGCTCACCAGCGCGTTGATGTCCTTGTAGATGGCCCACTTCGCCGGCAGCTCGCTCTCCTCGAAGATCGCCGTCGTCGGGCACTCCGGCTCGCAGGCGCCGCAGTCGATGCACTCGTCCGGGTTGATCGCCAGCGAGTTCTTGCCTTCATAGAAGCAGTCGACCGGGCACACCGCGACGCAGTCGGTGTACTTGCACTTCACACAGGGGTCAGCGACGACGTAGGCCATGGCGGAATCTAGCCACAACTGGGACGAAGCCGGAAGCGATGGACGCCAAGATCGCGCGGGTGCAGAGTGCGCCTCGATGACGCGGATCGCTCGGCTGGTCGCCTGCCTCGCCCTCGCCGCCAGCTGCCAGCGCAGCGCGAGCGACGCAGCACCCGCAGGCGGCGCAGCGTCCGCGGCGAGCGCAGAACGTGCGGCACCCGCGAGGGCCGCGGCACCCGTCGCCAGCGCGACACCCTACCGCGACGACATCGCGGACCTGTGTGACGCCGTGGTGCGCTCGGGCGCCGATCAGCTCCCGCCGCCTGACCGGGCGCTGACGATCGCGACCTGGCTCGGCCCGCACCTCCGGACCGCCGAGGCGCATGACTACCTGATCAAGATCCAGCCGCTCGTCGGCGAGGCCAAGGCCGCCGCGCTCGAGGCCGAGGCCGGGCGCGTCGGTCTGCCGGGCTGCGCGCTGGCCGCCGAGTGGCGGCGGCCCCCGCCGTGACGCTGGCGTCGCGCCCGCGCCACGAGGCCCCCGCGGGATGCGCGGCGACCGCGTCACGACCGAGCCAGGTGCAACCCCACGGGTGCGCGACCACCCGGTCGCGACCGCTGCTCCCACGCGCGGGCTGCGGCATAGTGCGGCGATGCGAGCCAGCGAGCCGGACCCGACGCGCGCGGTCGTGACCTCGGTGCAAGGGCGCGCGACCGGCCCCTACCGCGGCCTGGTCACCGACGATAGAGCCGATCCGATGGCGCCTCGCGCGCCGTCTCCGCCACGACCGCGCGACGACGTCGTCGCCGCGATCGCCGGTCTGCCGGGCGTGACGATCGAGCGCACCACCGACAGGCTGGAGCTCCGCGGACCCGACGGTGAGCGGCTGGATCTCTGGCTCGCGCCCGTGCTCGAGGTCGCGGTGCCCGACCTGCGCTTCGTCGGCAACGAGTACCTCGCGATCCTCGTATGCGAGGCGCTGGTGGCGCTGTTCGGCCCGCTCCGCTTCGCGCTCGACGGCTACGCGGACCTGATCGACGGCACAGAGCCCGGCGCTGCCACCGCGCGCTACCGGGCGCACATGGCCGCCAAGCTCGACGCGCTGGTGGCGGCGACGATCGAGGACGGCCGCACGCTGGCCAGGCTGCGAGACGCGCTCGAGGAGGCGCCTTCCGCACGGCGCTCGCGGCAACGTGGAGGCCTGATCGCGCTCGCGATCTTCGTCCTCGTGGCCGGCGTGACCGTCTGGTACTACGCCGGCCGAACCTGGACGCGTTGACTCTATGTATCGTCGCGCCGGCGCACCAGCCGCGCGAACGGGACGGCGAGTGGCTCGGGGCGCCCGAGCGCCGTGCTCGCCTGCGCGCGCTGCACCATCGTCACCGCCGCGACCAGCACCACCGCCGCGAGGACCTGCTCCCACAGCAACGGATCGTTGAAGAACGCCCAGGTGATCACGACCGCGACCAGGGTCTGCATCATCTCGAAGTAGCCCGCCGTCGACGCGCGGGTCAGCGCGAGGCCCTTGAAGTACGCGAGCAGCGGGATCCCGCCGGACAGGATCGCGAGCAACAGCAGCTGGCCCACCACCTTCGAGGATTTCGCCGCCGCAGCTGCCGGCCAAAGCACGTCTGCCCCGACCTTGCCGCGCACCACGATGATCACGGCCATCGACACCAGCCCGACGATCACGCGGAGCCCCGCCGCCAGCGGCAGCGACATCTCGACCATCGTGCCGCGGCCGGCGACCGTCGCGAGCCCCCAGCACAGCGCGCACGCCAGCGCGAACCACGTCCCGGCGTCGATGAGGCCGACGTGGGCCCCGGCGGTCTGCGGGGCGAACCCGACCAGCGCCATCCCGGCCAGCACCGCGAGCGCTGCCCACGGCGCGAACCCCCTGGCGAGCCGGTCGCCGAACAAAAGGAACGCCGCCCCGGTCGACAGCAGCGGCTGGAGGTTCAGCACGATGTTGACCACCGTCGGGTGGCCGTACTTCAGCGCCAGCGTGAACAGCACGGCACCGACCGCGGACCCGGCGACGCCCGAGAACACGAGGTAGCCCAGTGCTCGCGCGCTCACGCGGCGAAGCTCCCCGAGCCGCGGGATCACCAGTGGCAAAGCGCATAGCACCAGGATCACGTGCTCCCAGAACACCAGCACGTCGGCATCGAACACGTCGTTGAGGGGGATCCGCCAGGCGCTCTCTGTGCCCCACAGGCCGGCGCCCAGCGCCACGAGCCAGGGGCCGATCGGATGCTCGCGGGGCTCGCTCAACGTGGCGACGATAGCATCGCCCCGGCGGATTGTGAGCATCGTCATCCCGTGAGGCGATCCTCGAGCCAGCGGGCGTCGCCGCGCCCGCTTGTCACCGTCGCCGATGTTGTGCTCGGAGCGACCGCCGTGCCAGGATTGCGGCCATGCGGTGCGTGGCCGGGCTCGGCTTGCTGGCGCTCGCCGGTTGCAACCAGATCTTCGGGATCGCCGAGACCCGGCAGTTCGACGCCGCGATCGACGTGCCCGCCGACATGCCGCACGTCGTGCTCGACTGGCAGGTCGCGCAGCTGCTGCCATCGGGGGCGCCCGATCCCGTGATCCGGTTCGCGCCGATCGATCCCGCCCCGCAGGTCAGGATCGCCACGCTCGACGGCGGGTTCGACAGCGACCCCACGAGCTACTCGACGAGCGACGGCTGGATCCCGATCCCGCGCAGCTACCTCGGCGCGACCTGGCGGCTCGAGTACCGGCTCGCCGACGGCATCGCCCACGAAGTCCAGTGGGCGCCCGACGACAAGCAGGGTCACCTGACCGTCCCGCTGTTCGGCCGCGTCGCGCCGGCCAGGGTGCCGCAGGGCAGCGGCTACTCGATCACCCCCAGCGGCGCGCCGGGCTACACGTACCCGCGCTTGCTGACGACCGGCCTTTGGACCGACGCTCAGGTCACACCCGGCGCCGGCACCACGATCGACTTCGACTTCTACAACGCGACCCCGCTGAGTGGCCAGAAGGGCGCGCCCGACCCCGCGCTCGGCGATCACGCGCTGCTCGTCGACTACATCCTCGACAACGCGGGGACGAGCGCCACCAACTGCCTGATCGCCGTGGGCTCGGCCGAGCTCGCCTCGGCGGCGCTCGAGGCCGGCCACCTCACCGTCCAGACGCCGCCCTGGGACGGCGGCCGCAAGCCCGCGCTGGGGGCGACGGTCCTGCTGCCGACCCTCGCCAGGTTCGGCACCGCGCTCCCCAGGCTCGCGACCTCGCTCGACCCGAACTACTCGCGGGTCTTGCTGGGAGCGGCGGCCAGCACGGACGCTCCCGGGCTGGTCGATTCACCGATGGCCGAACGGCTCGCGATGGCGCTGCCCATCCCGATGATGGCGACGCTGCTCCGCTGCCCGTACGCGACCAACCCGCTTCCGCCCACCACCAAGCCCAAGCTGCTCGACAGCTTGCCGCGCGTCCTCAACGTCCAGCTCGTCTATCCCCGCAAGGTGCTCAACGCCACGCTGATGTCCGGGATGGAGACCACGCTCGTGGCGACCGGCACGCAGAACGGCTTCACCATGGCGTTCCCGGCGCCGCTCCCCAGGGCGATCACCCTCACGCCGCCCGGCGGCAGCGCCGTCGACCTCGCCGGCGACACCGACCAGCTCGCGATCGGGCCGGCGACCGGCGCGTTCACCCTGGCGTTCAGCCTGGAGAGCGGCACCGACCTGCGCGCCGACTACTATGACGTCGTGCTCCACAAGATCACCGGCGGTGCGCTCACCACCGAGAGGATCTACACCGTCACCGCGCCCACGGTGCGGGTCGACAGCGCGCAGCTTTCGCCCGGCGACGACTACGTGTTCGAGATCCGCTCGTACAAGGGCCACCCGCGGGCCGGCCACGGCGACTTCGCGGCGGTCGACTATCCGTACGGCGCCACGATCGTGTTCACCCGGACCTTCAAGACGTCGTAGCAGCTGTCCGGGATCCGGCCGGATTCCGGCCAAGCCGTCCGGTAGCCGGACATCTCGGACAAGCGACCACAACAACTCGCGGACTTGCACCGGCACGCGCCATGAAGAACCCCACCGCGGAGGTTCCCATGTCGGTTCAAGACAAGTCGGTACACGAGAAGAAGAACAAGAGCATCACCGAGGCGATCCGCGCGATCCACAAGCAGTTCGGCTCGGGCTCGATCATGCGGCTCGACGGTAGCGAGGTCCAGGCCGTCGAGGTCATCCCGACCGGCTCGGTCGCGCTCGACGTCGCGCTCGGCTGCGGCGGCCTGCCGCGCGGCCGCATCATCGAGATCTACGGGCCGGAGTCGTCGGGCAAGACCACGCTGACCCTGCACGCGATCGCCGAGGCCCAGCGCAGCGGCGGCGTGTGCGCGTTCATCGACGCCGAGCACGCGCTCGACACCGACTACGCGCGGCGGCTCGGCGTCGACCTCGAGGACCTGCTGGTCTCGCAGCCCGACTGCGGCGAGCAGGCGCTCGAGATCACCGACACCCTGGTGCGCACCGGGGCGATCGACCTCATCGTCGTCGACTCGGTGGCCGCGCTCACGCCGCGCGCCGAGATCGAGGGCGAGATGGGCGAGGCCCACATGGGCCTGCAGGCCCGGCTGATGAGCCAGGCGCTGCGCAAGCTCACCGCGCAGATCTCCCGGACCAGGACCGTGGTGATCTTCATCAACCAGCTGCGCCAGAAGATCGGCGTGGTCTACGGCAATCCCGAGACCACCACCGGCGGCAACGCGCTCAAGTTCTACTGCTCGGTCCGGCTCGACATCCGCCGCAAGAAGCCGATCAAGCGCGGCGACGAGACCATCGGAAACGAGTGCAAGGTCAAGGTCGTCAAGAACAAGCTCGCGCCGCCGTTCCGCGAGGCCGACTTCGAGATCCTGTACGGCATCGGCGTCAACAAGCTCGGCGAGCTGGTCGACACCGCCGAGAAGCTCGGCCTCGTCGAGAAGTCCGGCACCTGGTACTCCTACGAAGGCGCCAAGATCGGCCAGGGCCGCGACAAGGCCCTCGCCCACCTCGACGAGCACCCCGCGATCCAGCAGCAGCTGCGCGACGCGCTGCTCAAGCAAGCCCGGCTCGCCTCGATCACGCCGGCGCCGGTCCACTCGCAGGGAGCCGTGTCGTGACCACCACGCCCGAGGCGCCGCTGCTCGCCCCGGCGCAGGCCGCCGCCTTGCTCGACCAGGTACTCGACGAGCAGGTCCTCGAGTGCGTCGATCTCGAGGCCCTGTACCGGCTCGAGCAATCGCTCATCCTCATGCTCGGCGAGCTCGACGGCGTGGCCTGCGATCGCGCCGGGGAGCTGGCCAGGGCCATGATCGACCGCGCGCTCGTCCGCCTGCCCGGCGACGTCCGCGACTACCTGCGCACCGGCGGGTGGGCGCCGTGCCACGGCTGCGAGCTGTGCGACGACGAGCCCGCGCAGCCAGGAGCCAGCGCCGACCAGGAGCGCTGAGCGGCTGAACCGCATACCGCCTGCTCCAGGCGGGGCTCGCTCGTCGCGCTCGCACCAGCGGAGCTCGACGACCGGCGGCTGCGACCTCTCCTGTCTTGTGAGCCACATGCGCAATCGCTTCGATCAACTCGGCAAGCAGATCGGGCAGGAGGCGCTGCGCCCTTGCGGCGCTACCGCTGCGCATGACGAGATCAACCCGGAGACGCAGTACGCCGACCTCCGGCACGAGCCCGATCCCGCGCGCCAGGCCGAGCGAGATCGCATCGGTCTGCTCGGACGGCTCGCGAGCGTTCCTTGTCTCATCGAGGTCTACAGCGAGGGCCTCGACGCCGAAGCGTTTCGCGCGTGCCTGTCAAAGCACCTCGCCTCCTGGCGGGGTCGCGCGCGCCAGCTGCGCGCCGACGGCAAGAAGCGAAGCGATCGGGGCAAACCGCCCGGAGCGTTCGTCGACTCGTTCCTCTGGATCATCACAGCCGGTACTCCGATGAAGCTGCTGACCGCGCTCGAGCTCGAGGCCGCGCCCGACTGGCCAGCGGGAGTCTACTTCTTCGGTGCCGAGGTGCTCCGCGTGGGGCTCGTCGTGGCCAGCGAGCTTCCCCGCGATGCCGCGACCCTCCTCGTCCGCCTCATGGTTGCCGGGCCGCTGCTCGCGCAGACGGTCAAGGAAGTCGCCGCGCTTCCGCGCAACGCGCACGAGCGTGCCGTCGCCGAGCCGGTTCTGCTAGCCTTCCACCACGTGCTCGGGCAGCAGCCGAGCCGGACCCCCAACGAGCAGGAGTTCATCGTGGCCATGCAACGTACCTGGGAGGATGCCCGCACCGAGGGCCGCACCGAGGGCCGCACCGAGGGCCGCACCGAGGGTCACACCGAGGCGCAAGCCAACGCCGTGCT
>Ga0302299_10001425_pt1 | contig 14349 bp, 16 predicted proteins | sample III_Fen_N3_4_FD_198795 | JGI IMG/M metagenome (GOLD analysis project Ga0302299, IMG submission 198795) | Peat permafrost microbial communities from Stordalen Mire near Abisko, Sweden - III_Fen_N3_4 | ecosystem: Environmental > Terrestrial > Soil > Wetlands > Permafrost | place: Sweden: Abisko... | reverse complement strand
GCTGGCACTCGGCAACCGCGGGATCCTCTCGGGTCCGCTGGCTGCCGCGCTGGCGGCGCTCGACACCCAGGCCGGGGATCGCGCCATCCTCGTGCTCAACCGCCGCGGGACCGCCTCGGTCGTCGTGTGTCGCGACTGCGGGTATGTCCAGCAGTGCCCCGACTGCGAGCGCCCGCTCGTGTACCACCAGGCCGGGACGACGCTGCGCTGCCACCACTGCGGTCGCGCCTGGCCGCCCGCGACCCGCTGCCCGGAATGCCGCTCGCCGCGGATCCGGTACCTCGGCGGCGGGACCGAGCGCGTGGAGCACGAGGTGCGCGCCCGCTTTCCGCACCTGCGGACGGGCCGCCTCGACCGCGACATCGCCGAGCGCAAGGGCGCCACCGAGCGCGTGCTCGACGCGTTCGCCGCGGGGCACCTGGACGTCCTTGTGGGGACGAGTCTCGTGGCCAAGGGGATCGACGTGCCGGAGGTGACCCTGGTGGGCGTCGTGTCGGCAGACGTGGCGCTCAACCTGCCGGACGAGCGCGCCGCCGAGCGGACCTACCAGCTGCTGGCGCAGGCGGTGGGCCGGGCCGGGCGCGGCGGTCGCCCGGGGATCGCGTTCATCCAGACGTACCGCCCCGACCACCGGGCCATAACCGCGGTCGCTGACCGCGCCGCCGCCGCCTTCTATGACGAGGAGCTCGTGCTGCGCGAGCGATTCGGCTCGCCGCCGTTCGGTCGGCTGGTGAAGCTCACCGTGGGCATGGCCGAGCGCGACGCGGCCGAGAAGGCGGCCGTGGCGTTCGCGGAGCAGCTCCGCGCCCGGGCGCGGCTCGAGGCGCCGCAGGTCCAGGTGGTCGGCCCGGCGCCCGCGTTCGTCGCCCGGCGGGCCGAGAAGTGGCGCTACAACGTGGTCCTGCGCGGGCCGGACCCGCTCGTCCTGCTGGACCCGCCTCCGGGCGCGCCCTGGAGCGTGGACGTGGATCCCGAGACGCTCCTCTAGGGTCGCGACCCTCGGCTCTGGGCCGGATCCCTCAGATGGGCGACAATGGACCTCGACACAATCGAAGGAGGTCCACCATGACCGACCAGCAGCTGCTCGACCCCACCGAGCCCGTCACCGAGATCCCCGCCGCCGAGGCGCCCGCGGAAGAGCCGACGGTCGACGCCGCCGCCAACTCCCGCGCCCGCGAGTGGCTCAGCCAGCTCGAGGCGATGATCCAGCAGGTCGCCACGCAGGCCGCGCCGGTCGCTCGCGAGGTTGGCGCCAAGGCCGCCGAGCTCGCCGCCGTCGCCGCCGTGAAGGCCGGCCCCGCTGCGCAGAAGGCCGCCGCCGCGACCACCGAGTACGGCCAGCGCTTCGCCGAGAAGGCCCAGTCGGTCGCCGCCGACTGGCGCCACGAGAACGAGGCCGCCAAGGCCGCCGACGAGTCTGCCGCCGAGGCCGAGACCGCCAAGGAGCTCGCGAGCGGCGAGCCGGAGACGCCCGCCCAGGCGTAGCCGCCCGTCCTCACTCGATCGGGCCGAGCGCGGTCCCCATCGTCGGGTTATTCACGAGCGGGCTCGCGGCCCCTCGTTCCGTATACTCGCGCCCATGAGTGGCGTTCGACCCATCATCCTGCTCGGCGACCCGCGGCTTCGGCTCAAAGGCGAGACCGTTGACAGCTTTGGCAAGGTCCTCCACGAGCTCCTCGGGGACCTCACCGCGACCATGCGCGCGGCTCCCGGTGTGGGCCTCGCGGCACCGCAGCTCGGCGAGCCGATGCGCTGCGCGGTGATCGAGGTGGAGAACCACCTCTACGAGCTGGTCAACCCGATGATCGTCCGCTCCGACGGCACGGACCGCGACCTCGAGGGCTGCCTGTCGCTTCCGGGCTACTTCGCGTATGTGACCCGCAAAGAGAAGGTGTGGGTCGTGGCGCAGGACCGGCGCGGCAAGAAGTTCAAGGTCCAGGGCTCGGGGCTGCTCGGCCGGGCGCTCCAGCATGAGCTCGACCACCTCGACGGCAAGCTCTTCATCGACTACCTGGGCTCGATGGACGAGCTCATCGCGGTGGGCCAGGGCGGTGACGACGACGAGGAGGACGCCGACGGGACGACGCCTCGGACGCGCAGCCGAAGGGCGAGCAAGGCGCTGGCATGAGCGATGGGCCGGCGGGCGATCGCGTCCGGACGGTCTACCTCGGGTCGGGCGGGTTCGGCGCCCCGGCCCTCCAACGGCTGGCTGCACACCCGCGGGTCGAGCTCGTGGGCATCGTCACGGCCCCGGCTCGGCCGGTCGGCCGTCACGCGGTCCTGACCCCCACGCCCATCGCCACGCTCGCGGACGAGCTCGGGCTCGCCCCCGTCCTCACGCCCGAGCGCCTCCGCACGTCCGAGGCGGTCGCGTCCGTGCTCGCCCTCGCGCCCGCGCTCGCCGTCCTCGCCGACTACGGCCAGATCGTCCCGCCCGCCCTGCTGGACCTGCCCTACGGGGCGCTCAACCTGCACCCCTCGGCGCTCCCGAGGTTCCGGGGCGCGTCGCCTGTTCCCGCGACCATCGCCGCCGGCGACGACGACGCCGCGGTCAGCCTGATGCGCATGGACGCCGGGCTCGACACGGGGCCGCTCGTCGCCCTGACGCGGGTGCCCTTGTCGGGGCGCGAGACGGCGCCGGAGCTCGAGGCGCACCTGGCCGAGCTGGCCGCCGACCTGCTCGACCGCTCCCTGGACGCCTGGCTCGACGCGGCGCTGCTAGCCGTCCCGCAGGCGACCGACGGCGTCGTCCTGACCCGCCCGCTCCGTCGCGCCGACGGGGCACTGGACCCGGCTCGCCCCGCGTTGGAGCTGGAGCGGCTGGTCCGCGCCTACCATCCCTGGCCCGGCACGTACGCGGAGTTCGAGGGCGAGCGCCTTGTCGTGACCGCTGCGCGGGTCGAGGGGGCCGCTGGCAGTGACCTCGCCGGCGACCTCGTCCGGCAGGGTGACGAACCGGCACTCGCCACCGCAGACGGCCGCCTCGTCCTCGAGCGGGTGACACCGCCCGGCAAGCGGTCCATGAGCGGCGCGGACTGGCTTCGCGGTCGCCGAGCGCACCCCGGCTGACCGCGCCGCTACCATGTGCGCGGTGGTCGGCACCCGAATTCGCCGGCCCAGCAGCGAGGACAGCCACCGATGACCTTCGCCGTCGGCTCGACCATCGAGCAGCGGTACCCCGGCGCGACCCCGGACCTCGCCCGGGCGAGCGGACGTGATCGGGTCGCGGCGTTCAAGGCGGCCGGCTGGGAGGTCCGCGACGAGCGCTGGGTCCCGGACGGGGTCGCGGCCTCGGACGACCTTGCTGGACCCGGGTACACCATGCCCATCACGCCACCCGGCGCCCTGGTCGTCGTGTTCGTGGCTGCCAGAGAGGCATCGCTGCCGCTGACGCTCCGGGCCCAGCCCGTCGAGACCGCGCCCGGGCCGCGCTTGTCGGGCTACATGCTCCGCCTGGTCGTGGGGCTTGTGGTGTTCCTCCTCGTGCTCGCGGTCCTCTTCAGCTGGGGCCTGCCCATCGTGGGCACGCTCGTGGGCGGCGGCACGCCAAAGCCGTTCACCGGCGGTTGAGGCCCGAGTCGCGCCGGAACCGGCGTCCGTGCCAGAATCGGATGCGATGACCGCCCAGCCTCCCGACATCACCCCGTTCTTCGGCCTCCGACCGGCTCCGTCCGCCTCCAGCCCGCGCGACGTGCGCCCCGGTGTGTCCGGCCTGTCGCCCGAGTCGATGCTCGCGTGGGCCAAGGAGCACGGGCTGCCCGCGTACCGGGCCAAGCAGGTGCTCGACGCCGTGTGGCGCGGTCGTCAGGAGGCGTTCGCGGACATCCTGACCCTGCCCGGACCGGTCCGCGGACAGCTCGCCGAGGCGCTGCGGTTTGACACGATGACCGAGACCGAGGTGCGCATCACCGACGGCGGACTCACCGAGAAGGCCGTCCACCGCCTGTCCGACGGGCTCCTCGTGGAGTCGGTGCTCATGCACTACCCGGCCCGCGAGGGCGCCCGCGAGCGGCACACGCTGTGCATCAGCTCGCAGGCGGGGTGCGCCGTGGGCTGCCCGTTCTGCGCCACGGGCGAGCTGGGCATGGAGCGCGACCTCGAGACGGCCGAGATCGTGGACCAGGTCCGGCACGCGCAGCGACGCCTCGCGGCCAACGGCCAGCACCTCACGAACGTGGTGTACATGGGCATGGGCGAGCCGCTCCTGAACCTCGACCGCGTGCTCGAGTCCATCGAGGCGCTCAACGACCCCGACCGGTTCGGCCTGGGCGCGCGGCACATCACGGTCAGCACCTCGGGCGTGGTGCCGGGGATCCGCCGGCTCACCGCGCTCGGCCCGCAGTTCACGCTCGCCATCTCCATCCACGCAGCGCGCAACCCGCTCCGCGACGTTCTGGTGCCGCTCAACCGGCGCTGGCCCGTGGAGGAGGTGGTGGCCGCCGCGCGAGAGCACGCCGAGGCGACCGGCCGCCGCGTGACGTACGAGCTCACGATGATCGAGGGCATCAACGACACCGATGCCGACGCGGACGCGCTCGCCGAGCTGCTCCGCGGGGACCTCGCCCACGTCAACCTGATCCCGATGAATCAGGTCGCGCACACGCCGTGGACCGGTTCGCCCATCCCGGTGGTCGAGCGATACGCCGAGCGGGTCCGCGCCGCCGGGATCGCCGTGACCATCCGGTTCAACCGCGGGACCGAGATCGGCGCCGCGTGCGGCCAGCTCGCCGCCGAGCACGCGGGCCAGCCCACCCCGGCCGTCGTGCAGCGGCGCCGCGAGCGGATCGTCAGCCAGTCGGCGGCGGCCCTGCGGGGCGAGCGCAGCGATGAGCCGGGCCCCGCGCTCAACGCCGGGGAGGCCAACGCGTGACCGCCCGCCTCCCGCACGCTCTCGTGTCGGCCAGCATCCTCGACACGGATCTCGGCGCCCTGGGCGAGGAGGTTCGTCGCGCCGAGGCGGCCGGTGCAGACCGGATCCACCTCGACGTGATGGACGGGCACTTCGTGCCCAACCTCACGTTCGGCTGGAAGACCATCGAGGCGCTCCGCCGCGTCACCACGCTGCCGTTCGACGCGCATCTGATGATCTCGGAGCCCGGCCGCTGGACCGAGCAGTTCCTCGACGCGGGCTGCGACTCCATCACCTTCCACGTGGAGGTCGACGCGCCGCAGATCGGCCCCGCGCTGGCGCGGATCCGCGAGGCGGGCCGCTCAGCCGGGCTGTCGGTGAAGCCCGGGACGCCGCTGGCCGCGCTGGACCCTTACCGCGACCTGCTCGACATCATCCTCGTGATGACCGTTGAGCCCGGGTTCGGCGGCCAGTCCTTCATGACCGACGTGGCCGACGCGAAGCTCCTGGCCTCGCGGGCCTGGCTGGCGCCCGACGGCGCCAACGAGGTGCAGGTCGATGGCGGCGGGCGCGCCGCGACGGCAGCGGTGATCGGGCGCGGCGGCACCGACGTGATCGTCGCGGGGTCGGCGCTCTACCGCGCGGACGACATGGCGGCCGAGGTCGAGCGGATCCGCGCCATTGCGAGCGCGGCCCGCGCAGCGACGCTGGGGTAGGGGACGGCGCGGTGCGAGCGCTGCTCCAGCGGGTGACCCGCGCCGAGGTGTGCGTGGGCGAGCGGGTGGTCGGCTCGATCGGCCCGGGCCTGCTGATCCTGCTGGGCGTGGGCCACGGCGACGACGAGGCCACCGCCGACGCGCTGGCGCGCCGGGTCTGCGAGCTCCGCATCTTCGAGGACGACGAGGGCCGGACGAACCGCTCGATCCTCGACGTGGGCGGCGAGGCGCTGGTGGTCAGCCAGTTCACGCTCTACGCAGACACCAGGCGCGGCCGCCGGCCCGGGTTCACCGATGCGGCCCCGCCCGAGATCGCCATCGGGCTGTGGCGCCGCGTTGCCGCCGGGATCGGGGCGCAGGGCGTCCGGACGGCGGTGGGGGAGTTCGGGGCGGAGATGGCGGTCGAGCTCGTGAACGACGGGCCGTTCACGATCTGGCTGGACACCGCCGACCGGTGACCGGCGGACGCGGTCGGGCGCTCCGGGTCGCGCTGGCGGCGCTGCTGGTGGCCGGCTGCAGCGCGACTGGGCCGACGGCGGCACCGGTGACGTCAGGATCCCCGCCGAACGGCGCGTCCCGGTCGCCGGCGTTCACCTCCGCGTCGGCTCCGCCAGCGTCCTCGTCCTCGGCCGCATCGTCGTCCTCGCCCGCGTCGCCCGCCTCGTCGGCGGCCGCGGCCCGCCCGGCCTTCGCGCACATCTACCTGCTGATCCTCGAGAACCACGAATACGGCGCGATCGTGGGCAGCGATGACGCGCAGTACCTCAACGGGCTCTACGAGCGGTACGGCCTGGTCACCGCGATGCACGCCGTGACCCACCCGTCGGAGCCCAACTACATCACGCTCGTCTCGGGCGGCACGCAGGGCGTCCACGATGATGGCGTGTACAACCTGGACGCCGTGAGCCTGTTCGACCAAGTCGAGGCGGGCGGCCGCTCGTGGCACGTGTACGCGCAGGGGTACCCGGGCTCGTGCTCAACCGTGGCCTCGACCGACGAGGTGGCCGACGGGCCGGGTCGACCCGGCGACTACGCGCGCAAGCACAATCCGGCGATCAGCTTCACCTCGATCAGCCGGAACCCCGCGCGATGCGCCCGGATCACCGGGCTCGCGGGCTTCGACCCGGCTGCAGCGGACCTCGAGATGATCGTGCCGAACCAGATCAACGACATGCACAGCGCGTCGGTGCGGACCGGGGACGACTTCCTCGCGGCGTTCCTGCCCTCGATCCTCGAGAGCTCGGCGTTCACGGCAGGATCGCTGCTGATCGTCACGTTCGACGAGGGCACGAGCAACGACGGCGGTGGCGGTCACGTCGCAACGCTCATGGCGACGCCGGGCATGGTGCCCGGAACGCGCCTCGACGCCCCCGCGACGCACGACTCGGTGCTGCGTACCATCGAGGACGCATGGGGGATGGCGCCACTCGGCGGAGCGGCCGGGAGCAGCGCGATCGCCATCACGCCGTGAACGCCAAGAAGCCGGCCGCGGCGGTCGCGACCGGCTCCGGTGCAAGCCCGGGTGGTGGGCTAGCGGGCGTTCTTCGTCAGCGTCCGGCGGCAGCGCGTGCAGGCGAGCACCTTCTCGGTGCTGCCGTTCTTCACGAGCGTCGTCTGCTGAAGGTTCGGCAGGTAGCGGCGGTGGGCGCGAACGCGGTTCATCCCCGAAGACTGGGGGTTGAACCCGCCGATCGACGCCTTGCCGCAGATGGCGCAGGCTCGAGCCATGGTCTGGTTGGTTCCTCGGAAGGCGTGGGCTAGCCGGAATGTCGCCGGTGACTCCCGGCGCAAACGGGGTGGTATCGTAGCACACGCCTTCGGGGGCGCTGCCCCATGGCGACCGACCCGACCGACGAGCGTCGGCCAAGCGACCCGCGAGGAGGACGTCGCCCGCGTGACCGCCGAACCCATCCCCGGCCGCTCGCTTGCCACCAAGCGCGCCGTCCGCGAGCTGGTCCGGACCGCTGTCCTGTCGGTCTACGGCGTGTCCGGCTTCGCTGGCGGCGGGCGCATCGGTCGCCTGCTTGACCGAGCCGGCTTTGGCAACCCCGGCTGTCGGGTCGCCATGAACCCGGTCCTCGCCGTCGACCTCGACCTGCTCGTCGCGTACGGGCTCCCGGTCGCCGAGGTCGCGCGCCAGGTCGAGTCTGCCGTCCGCTACACGCTCCGTCACGCCCTCGCGCAGGAGCCCGAGCGGGTGACCATCCGGATCGGCCGCCTCCGCCACGAGCACGGCATCGCGCCGCTTCGCGAGACGCCCACCGGCTCGGAGCCCACCCCGACCGACCTCGCCGCGAGCGGGACGGACGTCGCCTGATGCCCCATCGCATCGGCGACGGCGCGAAACTCCTGGCGGCGTTCCGCAGCGCCGTCGCCAACCTCGAGGCCCACGTGGACGAGGTGAACGCGCTCAACGTCTTTCCGGTGCCCGACGGCGACACCGGCTCCAACATGCTCGCGACCGTGCGCGCCGCGCTCGACGCCGCTGACGCGTTGGGCGCCGGCCCCGAGGCGGAGGCGGGCCGCATCGCCCACGCCATCGCGCAGGGCGCCCTGATGGGCGCGCGCGGCAACTCGGGCGTCATCACGAGTCAGATCCTCGGCGGCATCGCGCACGGGCTCGACGGGAAGCGCCGCTTCAACGGTCTCGACCTCGCCCACGCGCTCGACGCCGGGACCAAGAAGGCGTACGCGGCCGTGCAGCGCCCGGTTGAGGGCACCATCCTCACCGTGATCCGCGAGGCGTCGGCCGCGGCCATCGCAATGGCGGAGCAGCACAACGACGCGGAGGGCGTGCTCACGGCCACGGTCGAGGCGGCCGAGCGCGCCGTGGCCAAGACGCCGACGCTGCTCGAGGTCCTGCGCGAGGCCAAGGTCGTGGACTCCGGCGGCCAGGGGCTGTTCCGTCTGCTCGAGGGTGCGCTCGCCGCCGCCCGGGGCAAGCCCATCAGCGTGGACGACGCCCGGCCGCGGTCGGGGCTCGTCGAGGTGACGCGCACGCCGTTCGGGCACGGCGGGGGCGAGACGGCCTACGGCTACGAGACGGTCTACCTCGTCCACGCCAGGTCCGGCGAGGCGCTGGACGTCACGGCGATCGGCGCGCACCTCGAGTCCATCGGCGACTCGGTGCTGGTCGCGGGCGACGAGCGCATGGCCAAGGTCCACGTCCACAACGAGCGCCCGGACGCGGTGATCGCTTACGGGCTCTCGATCGGCACGCTCACCCGGATCACCATCGAGAACCTCGACGGCCAGGCGAGCGAGGTCCGCGAGGCCAAGGTCGCCGCGTTCCTGGCCGACCGCCCCGGCGCCGCCACGCATGCCGAATTCGCCGACTCGCTCGTCCGCGTGCTGACGGCGCCCATCGCCACCGACGCCCCGCCGCTGCAGCTGACCCGCATGCCGCTCGGCGTCGTGGTCGTCGCCCCGTCCGACGGGCTGGCACAGCGCCTCACGATGACGGCCGAGGGCTTTCAGGAGTACGTCGCCTTCCGCGTGGTCCACGGCGGCCAGACGGCCAACCCGTCAACAGGCGAGCTGCTCGACGCGGTCAAGTCCACCCAGGCCGACGAGCTGCTGATCCTGCCGAACAACCCCAACGTGACCCTCGCCGCGAAGCAGGTCGCCTCGATGACCGACCGGCCCGTGCACATCGTCCCGACGCGCAACTGCGCCGAGGGCGTCGCGGCCCTGCTGCGTCTGGACCCGACCAAAAGCGCAGCTGAGAACGCGGAGGCGATGACCGCCGCTGCGCGCGGCATTCTCTCGCTGCAGGTCACCGAGGCGGTGCGCGACGCCACGGTGTCGGGCCGCAAGGTGAAGAAGGGCCAGACGATGGTCCTCGACCCCGATGACGGGCTCCTCGCGCTCGACAATGACGCCAACCGCGCGGTGATGAGCGCGTTCGGGCGGCTCCACGGCGGGTTCGAGATCGTCGAGGTCTACTACGGCGCCGAGGCCACCCTGGAGGATGCCGAGGAGCTTGCGTCGCGGATCCACGAGGTGGCGCCGGGCGCGGAGGTCGAGGTCCTCCACGGCGGCCAGCCCCACTACCGGTACCTGATCTCCGCCGAGTGAGCGAGCGACGCCGGCCGGGCCCCGCTCGCGGCAGCCGATCACTCCGTCCCGCGGCCGCCAAGACGGCCGTGGTCCTGCCCGACGACCCCTACGAGCGGCTGTCGATGCAGCTCGCCTTCTCCGGGCTCACCGCGGCGGGCGCGCTGAAGCGCTCGGGCCGCAAGCTCGGCATCGAGACCGTCCGCGACCTGCTCTTCCACCTACCGCGCCGGTATGACGACCTCCGCGAGCTCATGGATCTCGGCAACCTGCCGTACGTCACGGACGGCACCGTGGTGTCCGCTCGCGTGCGCGTGACGGCGATCCGCGTCCAGCAGACGTGGCGCCGCAAGGTCCAGGTCACGACCGCGTACTTGGCGGACGAGACCGGCACCGCCGAGGCCACCTGGTTCGGGCGGCAGTATGTGGAGCGACGGCTCCACGAGGGCGACGAGATCGTGGTGTCGGGCAAGCTCAAGCACCGCGGCTTCACGAGCATCATCGAGGGGCCGGACTTCCAGCCCGTCGCCGCGCTGTCCATGATCCACGTCGGGCGGATCGTGCCCGTCTACCGGCTGACCAAGGGCGTCACGTCGGCGCGGCTCCGCGCGGCGATGCGCCAGGCCCTCGATCGCGACGGGCGCGCGTACCCGGAGTACCTCCCGCCCAAGCTGCGACGCGAGGTGGCCGCTCCGCCCATCGCCGACGCGCTCGAGGCCGTCCACTACCCGCCCGACTTCGACGCCCGCGACGCCGCGCTCCGTCGCCTGGCCTACGACGAACTGCTGGCGCTCCAGCTGGGCATGGTCATGCGCCGCCGGTCGCGCGGCCGCGACCTCGCCGCGGCGATCCCCGTGGACGAGGCGCGGGACGACGCGATCCGAGGCGCCCTCGAGGCGTCTCTCGCGCGCAAACTCGGCCACGAAGCGTCGCTCACGCCCGACCAGGCCCAGACCATCGGCGAGATCCGCGGCGACATTGGCGGGTCCGCTCCCATGCTGCGGCTCGTCCAGGGAGACGTGGGGTCGGGCAAGACCGCGGTGGCGGCGTGGGCGCTCGCCGCGGCGGCCCTGGCCGGTCACCAGGCCGCCATGCTCGCCCCGACCGACCTGCTCGCGCGCCAGCACCTCTCGACCGTCGCCTCGCTGCTCGACGATCTGGGCATCCCCGTCACGCTGCTGACCGGCTCGCTCGACGCCAAGTCGCGCAAGAGCGCGCTCGAGGCGATCAAAAACGGACAGGCGTCCGTCGTGGTGGGCACGCACGCGCTGCTCCAGGAGAGCGTCACGTTCGCGGACCTCGCGCTCGCCGTGGTGGACGAGCAGCACCGCTTCGGGGTGGAGCAGCGGGGCGCCCTTGAGGCCAAGGCCGGGACCGGTCGCCAGCCCCACGTCCTGCTCATGACCGCCACGCCGATCCCGCGGACGCTGGGCCAGGTGCTCTACGCCGACCTCGACGTATCTACGCTGCACACCGCGCCGGCGGGACGCGTGCCGGTCCGGACGGGGATCCGGCGCCCGTCCGATCTCGAGGGGACGTGGCACCGGGTGCGCGAGGAGGCGGCCGCGGGGCACCGCACGTTCGTGGTCGTGCCGCGAATCGGGGCGGCCGTCGCGGCACCCGCCGCGGGCGCTCCGGACGACGAGGGCTGGGCCGGCGACGACGAGCTTCCCGACGAGGACCTCGAGACGGCGTGGGCCGCGGCCGCCGAGGTCGAGTTCGAGCGCCTGACGGCCGAGCTGGCGCCGCTGCGGGTGGGCCTCGTCCACGGGCGCCTCAAACCGATCGACCGCGACCGCGAGATGGCCCGCTTCCGCGACGGCGCGCTCGACGTCCTCGTGGGGACGACGGTCGTGGAGGTGGGCGTGGACGTCCCCGAGGCCACCATGATGATCATCGAGGGCGCGGAGCGGTTCGGGCTCGCGCAGCTCCACCAGCTCCGCGGGCGCGTGGGGCGGGGCACGGCGGACTCGTACTGCGTGCTGGTCAGCGAGGCCGCTGAGGGCACGACCGAGCAGGAGCGGCTCAAGGCGGTCGCCGCGACGACGGACGGCTTCGCGCTGGCCGAGACGGACTTCGAGCTGCGGCGCGAGGGGGACGTGCTGGGCCTCGCCCAGAGCGGCCTGCCGCGGCTGCGCGTGGCGACGCTCACGAACCCCGCCCATCGCGACCTGGCGGCACTCGCGCGGTTCCACGCCGAGGACCTCCTCGACGACGACGGCCGCCTGCCGGACGGCGAGCCGGAGCTGGCCCGCGAGCTCAACGGCGGCTGGCTGGCGCGCGTCTTCCGCGGCGACGCGGAAACGGCCGCGTAGGCAGGGAGGGGAGCGCTGTGGCTGACGCCGGCCGCGTCATCGCGGGCTCGGCGAAGGGCGTCCGGCTGGCGGCGCCCGGTCCCGGCACGCGCCCGTTCGCCGACCGCGTCAAGCAGACCCTGTTCGCGGTGCTCGAGCCCGAGCTCGAGGACGCGGTCGTGCTCGACCTCTTCGCGGGCTCGGGCGCGGGCGGCATCGAGGCGCTCTCGCGCGGCGCGGCGCGGGCGGTGTTCGTGGAGAAGGACGGGGGCGCCGCGAGGGTCGTCGCCGAGAACCTCCGCCGGGCGAACCTCGCCGACCGGGGCGTGGTCGTCAAGCGCGACGCGATCGCCTGGCTCGCGGACCCGGCCGGCGCAGGGGCAGCGGGCCCATTCCAGGTGGTGCTCCTGGACCCGCCCTATGCGGACACGGACGCGCTCGTCCACGCGCTCGAGCTGGTCGGCGCGCACCTGGCCGGGCGCGGCGTCGTCATCGCCAAGCACTTCTGGCGCGACGCCCCGCCCGCAGAACCGGGGCTGCTAGCATCGGTGCGGGTGCGCCGCTTCGGGGAGACGGCGCTGACCTTCTACCGGCACCGGGACGCGGTGCCGCCGGAGCGCGAGGAAGAGGGCGGGCAATGAGCGTCGCGGTCTACCCGGGCTCCTTCGACCCCATCACCAACGGCCACCTCGACGTCGTGCGCCGCGCCGCGCGCGTGTTCGACCATGTCGTCGTGGCGGTCCTCGCCAACCCGCGCAAGCAGCCGCTGCTCGCCGCCGCGGCGCGCGTCGCGGTCATCGAGCGGGTGGTCGAGGAGGACGCGGCCCTTGCGGGGCGCGTGTCCGTCCAGACCTTCGAAGGCCTCACCGTGGACTTCTGCCACGCTGTCGGAGCGTCGTCGCTCGTGCGCGGCCTGCGCGCGATCGCCGACTTCGAGACCGAGATGCAGCTCGCGCACAACAACCACGAGCTCGCCCCGGACGTGGACACGGTGTTCTTCATGACCTCGCTCGAGCACAGCTACATCAGCTCGAGTCTCGTGAAGGAGATCGCGCTCTTCGGCGGGGATGTTGCGCGGATGCTGCCCGCGGCGGCGGCCGAGGCGCTCGCCGACGCGCTCGACGCCGGCCGTCCCAAGCGCGAGGGGTAGGAGCGGCTCGCTCCCGCGTGCCATAATCACGTCCCAGAGCCCCACCCGGGGCGGCGAGCGCTGGGGAGCCGACCGCTGGACATCATCTTCCTCGTCGAGCGTCTCGAGTCCGTGATCGCGAACGGGAAGCCCCTGCCGCTGACCAAGAACGCGATCGTGGATCGCGAGCAGGCGCTCAACCTCATCGACGAACTGCGAGTTGCCGTGCCCGAGGAGGTCCGCGCCGCGAAGCGGATCAACTCCGAGGGCGAACGGATCATCGAGAAGGCCCAGGAGGAGGCGGAGCGGATCGTCGCCCGCGCCCAGGAGCAGGCCGCCTTCCTGATCGGGGAGCGGGGCCTGACCGAGGCCGCCGAGTCGGAGAGCCGGCGGATCATCGCCGACGCCGAGGACGACGGGGACGGCGTGCGCCAGGGCGCAGACGAGTACGCCGCGGGCGTGCTGGCCGCGCTCGAGGCCGAGGTCAGCCGGACGCTGCACAACATCGAGCGCGGCATCTCCCTGCTCGAGGACCGCCGCGCGGCCTACGCCCCGCAGCCCGAGCCCGAGCCCGAGCCCGCGTACGCATCTGACCGCGCCCAGGACGGGCTGAACTACGACGCGCCGGGTGCCGGCGACGAGCCGGTCGACGACGAGGGGCTCGGCAACCTCGCCCGCCGATGAGCGCGGGCGATCCCCACCCGTCGCATCCGGTCGACACCCATGGCGACCCCCTGACGTTCAACGTGGCTGGGCTTCTGGCGGAGCCTCCCGGGGCCGTGCGCGAGTACCGCGTTGACGACGTCGACGTCGACGCGGGCGAGGGACTGGTGCTCACGCGACCGGTGTCGGGCGGGATCCGCCTCCTGCGCACGAACCGCGGGCTGGTCGTGGAGTCGGACCTGCGGACCGCGCTCGACGGCGAGTGCTCGCGGTGCCTGCGACCGGCCGTCACCGAGGTGCACGTAGTCCTCGCCGAGGAGGTCCTCCCGACGATCGACCTGGCGAGCGGGGCCCAGGTCGAGCTCGAGGAGGGCGAGGATCCCGAGACGCCGCGCCTCACCGACCACCATGAGCTCGAGCTGCGGCCGCTCATCGGCGAGGCGATCAGCCTCCAGGAGCCGATTGCGCCGGTCTGCGAACCCGACTGCCCCGGGCTCTGCCTGGAGTGCGGCGCCCGCCTGGAACCGGGCCACGGTCACGACGATAGCCCGATCGACCCGCGCCTTGAGGCCCTTCTGGGCTTCCGGGTCGCCGCGGACGACGAGGCCGAGCGCGAGGACGAGCCGGCGAGCTGAACGACCG
>Ga0302299_10001424_pt1 | contig 14352 bp, 8 predicted proteins | sample III_Fen_N3_4_FD_198795 | JGI IMG/M metagenome (GOLD analysis project Ga0302299, IMG submission 198795) | Peat permafrost microbial communities from Stordalen Mire near Abisko, Sweden - III_Fen_N3_4 | ecosystem: Environmental > Terrestrial > Soil > Wetlands > Permafrost | place: Sweden: Abisko... | reverse complement strand
AGCCCGTCAGCGAGCGCGCGATCGTAGTGCAGGAACGCGGCGTTCCGGACAAGGTACTTGGCGGCGCGCTCGACGGGGCGCGCCGCCTTCTCATCCAAGGCGTGGGTCTTGACCATCTGTCGCAGGCTGTAGGCGAGGCCGGGACCGCTCTGGCCGTTGAGCAACGACAAGAACCGGTTCTCGACCCAGGTCTCGGCTTCGGTGGTACCTGCCGGCTCGAACGCGTAGGCCGCCTTCCACAGGTATTCAAGCACGTGGACGACGTCGAGCACGATCGTCAACTCCACGCCGACCTTGCGTGCTGCACGCTTGATGTATCGGAGTTGATCTCGGTTGCCGTCGACGAGGACGACCCAGCGACGACGGAGATCCGGATCGCGCCGCACCGCTTCGGCGAACGCGTCGTCGATCACCTGTTGCGCGGAGTGCGTGATGCTGGCCCACACGCGTTTCGAGGTCGGCCGTGGGCGCCGTGCCTCGGTCTCCTTGCTCCGTAACCCGTGCAAGACGTCCTCGATCGTGCGCGGCCACTGCTTCAGCGTGTAGACCGCGGCGACCTCCGCCATGCGCTTCGCGTTGGCCTTCTCGCCGCTGGCCAGTCGGGTTCGCGTTCGGTTCGCGCGCGCCGCCTCGGCCTTCTTGCGCGTCGCCTCGCGCAGATCGGCCAGGCGCATCGCGATGCCCTTGCCATCGAAGCTCATCACCAACAGGTGATCGGTGGTCTCGGCCTCGCGCAAGCGGTCCCGGTAGAACAGGTCGAAGTCCTGGGCCGCGCGCACCACCAGTTCCTCGACTTGCCGCTTCGGAACGCTGGCGCCGGTCCGCTTCGCGATCAACTCCACGACTTCGTCGAACGATGACTTTGCGCTTTCCTCGGCGACCACGCGCCGCACTCGGTCGTGTACTTCTCGTCGGGTAGCCTGAGTGCCGCGTCCAGCGGCGCGATGCCCTCCACGCCCGCCGCCTGGTACAGCAGCCGCTGGACCGCTATCTCTCCGACCGGGGTCTCGATCTGCCGCGACGACATGCGGGCCTCGCGCCGCTCGACGCCGTCGGAGCCGACGACCTCCACGCGGCGTTCCCGCGCCGCGCACTGGTCCACGTATCCCTGCATCAGGTCGCGCAGCAACGCCGTGCCATCGCTCGCGAGCAGCCGCGTCACATCGTCCGCGGTCGCCCCTTCGCCCACCATCGCTAACAGTCGTTCGACGATCTTGTCCATCGCGGCGTAAGCCTCGCAGAACGGGCTGTCATTGGCGGTCCTCGCGGTGCTCGTCGTTGGCATCAGACCGTGAACGCTACCCACATTCGGTCGATCCGGACAGCGCCACCGGCACCAACCTCGCGGAATCGATCAAGTTTTCGCCGTCGCAAAAGATCCGCACCCAATTTAGCTGCGCCCATCCTGGGTCCGCGTATAGCAGCCGCCGCTCACCGAGGACCTCGCATCTACCGTGGGGTGCACATCCGTTGCGAGCCGCAGCATCACGGTCGGTACCATGCGTGACTTCACGAACCACCCCTCGGGAGAGTACAGAACCGAGGTACCCGAAGCAAGATGGCAAAATCCGGAACAGCGCCCAAGAGGTGACGGAAAGGAGTTTGCGCACGCCCCCGACAAGGCATCGTTGGGCGTCAAGCGCAGCGGCCGAACGCATTCTCATCGCCTCCCACCTCCCTATGCGCACGGCTATCATCAATTTGACGGCGCGGCCCTGCTCGACGTCACGGTCATGAACCACACGGTGGCCGACGCGGCCGGCGCGATCACCAGCACCACCTCGGATCTGGTGGAGTTCTGGCGCGCGTTACTGGGCGGTCGACTTCTCGGGCCGACCGAGCTGGCCCAGATGCAAGACACCGTGCCGGTCAACGACGAGGGGCGTATACGTCCGGGTTCGCGCTACGGCCTCGGCATCATCTGGTATCCGACCAGCTGCGGGGGTGGCTACTGGCACCACCAGGGCGACACCCTGGGGTTCTCGGATTTCAACGCCGTCAACGACGACGGCACGCGTGTCGTCGTGGTCTCGCAGACGACCACCCCGGGCGGCCCCGGCGTCGACCCCGAGGACTTCCAGCTCCTCGACGACGTGATGTGCGCGGGTCGTTGACACCGCGGGATGTCCGGCGGGATGTCCGGCGGGATGTCCGGCGGCGTGCACCGCGGCTCCAGGGTCACTCGTCGTGATCGTCGATGCGCCCGCGCCGCGTGATGCCGACGCCGATCTGCATCGCGTCGACCCGGGTGAGCGCGAGCGCGAGCGCCTCGGTCGAGTACACGCCGTCGCGGCGCGCGGCGAGGAGGTGGGCGCGCTGGGCATCGAACACCTGATCGACCAGCGGCGCGGCGCGGACCAGCCGCTCGCCATCGCGGACCTCCGCGAGCCGTTGGCGCATGCGCGCGAGGATGTCATCGCCGTAGCTGGCGGCGGTCTCCGGAGCGTCCAGCACCGCGAAGCCCACGCGCTCGAGCTCGCCGGTCAGGGCGTCGCGCTCGCGGGCGATCGCCGCCGCGTCGGGCGGTGGAAACTTCAGCGTTCGCACGACCCAGGCGAGGCTGCCGCCCTGCAGCAGCAGCGACGCGGCCGCGACGAGGAAGGCCACGAGCACGACCAGCGAGCGGTGCGGGAAGCCCTCGGGCAAGGTCTGCGCCGCCGCGAGCGTGATCGCGCCGCGCATGCCGGCCCACACGAGCAGCACGGCGTCGCGCCGGCCGAGCGGGCGACTCGCGCTGTAGTCGACGTCGGCGAGCATGCGCCGCAGGCGTGCCCGGAGCCGGTCGACGATCGCGTTCTCGTGATCGTCGAGCGCGTGCCTGGCTGCCTCGGTCGGCACGATGCTGTTGTGGATGTCCTCGAGCCGGCCGCGCTGGGCCGCGTGGCGCGCCTGCCGGTGCCGTGCGCCCCGCAGCAGCGGCACGACGTACACCGCGCGCGCGACCAGCGTGATCCCCAGCGCGAGCGCGGCGAGCGAGGCCGCCAGCCCGAGCTGCGCGCGATCGTCGCCCAGCAGCGTGACCAGCTGCAGGCCCATCACCAGGAACAGGCCGCCCTCGAGCAGCATCTCGATCGTGTGCCAGTTGATGCGCTCGTTGGCGCGATGCCGCGGCGCCAGGTAGCGCGGCGCACCCTGACCGATCACGAGGCCCGCCGCGACGACCGCGACCAGCCCTGACGCGCCCGCATGCTCCGCCGGCTGGAACGCGAGGAACGGCACCGCGAACGAGAGCAGCGTGTTGACCGTGGCCTGGTGGATCCGCCGCCGCACGACCAGGGTCGCAAATCCGACCGCGGCGCCGATCGCCGTCGCGATCGCGACCGACAGCGCGAACTTGCCGATCGCGGCGCCGACGCCGACGCCACCGCTCGCGGCCACCGCGGCCAGCGCGCTCCGCAACACGACGAGCGCCGACGCGTCGTTCAGCATGGCCTCGCCGTCGAGCACGGACACCACGCGCGGCGCCACGCCGAGCCGCTTCACGATCGACGTCGCGACCGCGTCCGTCGGGCTCAGCACCGCGCCGAGCGCGACGCCGCCGGCGAACCCGAGGCCCGGCAGCACCGCGGCGAACAGCGCCCCCAGCGCGAGCGACGTGATCACCACGAGCGTGACCGACAGGCCGGCGATCAACCCGAAGTTGCGGCGAAAGCTCGTGGCGGGCATCGACACCGCGGCCGCGAACAGCAGGAGCGGCAGCACGCCGCCCAGCACGAGCTCGGGCTCGATGACGATCGCCGCCACGTGCACGAACGGCTGCACGCTGACCGCCACGCCGACCACCACGAGCACGAGCGGCGCGGCGACCCGGAACCTCGGCGCCATCGCGTTGGTCGCGACGATACACAGCACACCGAGCAGAAGACCTGTCGCCATCCCCGATGAGTACTACACGCGGTCGTTCGCCGCCCAGCGGCCCACACGGCGAGCTGCGCGCGCTGATCGCCAGCGCCGCCTTGCCTGAATTCATCGAGGCGATCCGCGGCCTCGTGTCGCACGATCAGCGGGACTTGGCCACCGCGGGCGGCGCGGCATCGCGCAGGTAGTCGACGATCGCGCGGACGAGCTCGGGCGCGACGTGCGCCGCGGAGGTCTTGCCGCCGCGCTGGAGCTGGATGCCCAGCGTGATCGGGATCGCGCCGTGCGAGGTGACCACGCCGAACGCGATCACGAACAGGCTGTCGTCGAGCGGCGGCTTGCCGCACGCCAGCTGGGTCGCCTGCGGGTGGCGCTCGTTCCACGCGGCGCACGCCGCCGGGCGGTGCGCGATGTCGGCCAGCGAGTCCGTGGTGCCGGTCTTGGCGCCATAGACGACGAGCCCCGGATCGACGAGCAGGTCGCCGAGGTGCGCGGACGCGGTGCCCGCCGCCTGGACGACCGCGCACAGCCCGCCATCGGCGCCGAGCACCGTGTTGGCGTGGCCGCCGGTCGGCGCGCACCTCCAGCTCGGCGGCGCGCCGACCACGGGCGCGGGAAACCACGACGCCGCCAGCCGCGGCGCGCCTGGGCTGGGATCGTAGATCACCCGGCCGAACGCGTCGGTGAGCTGGAGCAGCGAGCCCACGGCGCGGCTGCCCGAACCCCGCAGCAGCTGGAAGTACTCGCGGATCGGCACCTTGCGCTGCCCCGGTCGATCGTCGCCGTAGAGGTCGATCTCGCTCGGGCCGAGCGCCACGAGGTAGCGCAGATCGCGGCCGGGGTTGGCGATCGGCAAGCCGCGCGCGGCGCACACGTCGGCGCGATCGGCGGCCGCCTCGCAGCGCGCGCGATCGCCCCGCGTGCACAGCGGGCGGCCGAGCAGCGCCTCGATCCGCGACCACAGCGGCGCGCGGCGGAGCCCGTCGAGCGACAGCAAATGGCCCTCGACGATCGCGCCCTGCGCGTCGGCGATCGCGAGCGGCGCGGTCACCGGCCAGCTGGTCAGGTCGCTCGCCACGATCTCGGCGAGCGTGACCGGCGCCGCGTTGACCGAGAACGTGCCGCTGGGCAACCCGAGGCCGACCACGCCGAGCGCGGCCTGGTACCAGTTGAGCGATCGCGCGAGATAGTCGTGGAGGTCGGCCGACGGCGGATCTTCGGCCAGCGAGGTCGGCGGACAGTGCCCGAGCAGCGGGTCGACCGGCGCCCCGCGGTGCGCCTTGCAGCCCGCGGCGTGGCCGGCCGCGGTGAGCGCAAGCGTCGGCAGCTGCGCGGGGAACGCCTGCTCGGCGGCGCGCGCCACGACCGGCTTGAACGTCGAGCCGACCGCGATCGGCAAGTTCCACTCGACGCGCTCGGCGTCGGACTCGCCGAGCGTCTCGCGCAGCCGGACCAGCGCCGCCTCGGCCGCGGCGTCCGCGGGCGCATAGGCCAGCGCCGCCCGGCCGGTCACCGCGTTGCCCTGGGCCAAGAGCTCGCCGGTATCGCCGCGCAGCGCGACGTACGCGACCCGGACCGGCGTGGTGTCCCGGCCGGTGTGGGGCTTGGGGTTCGCGGCGATCTGCTCGGCGATCGCGTGGAGCTTGCCGGCGAGCTCGGGCTGCAGGGTCACGCGACACTCGAGCACGCCGTCGAGCGGGCTCACCGAGCACACGCGATCGCGCGCGATCGCCGGCGGCGCCAGCGTGCCGCACGCCGGGGCCGCCGGCGGCGCCGCGGCGGGCGCGGCGAGCGCGGCGTGGATCCAGCCGTCGAGCCCCAGCGAGCGAGCGACGTCGAACGGGTTGACCCAGCCGAGCTCGGGGACCGCCGCGCCGTAGGGGTACGCGCGGCGCGCGCGATCGCCGACCGAGCTCGTGTCGTCGGCGAGCAGCGTGTCGACCACCGGGCCCGAGCCCGGCCATTCGCGCGGCGGACGAAACACCGCGACGCGGCGATGCGCGGCCGCGCCGGCGGCGATCAGCGTCACGCGATCGAGCACGACGTCCGCGCCATGCGCCATCCGGCGCCAGCCCGGCGGCTGCCCGGGCTCGGCCACGAACAGCTCGGCGTCGCCGTGCAGCATCGCGCCGCGCGGCGACGGGCGGAGGTCGAGCGCGACGTCGTCCGCGAGGCCGACCCGGCTCGCCGGCGTCACGCCGGGCGGCGCCGCCGCGAGCTCGATCGCCGGTGCCCCGGCGCGCAGCCGGATGATCCGGTCGCCCGCGACCAGCTCGCCGACGTCGGTCGCGGCCACGCCGAGCGCCTCGCCCACCACGCGGATCCGCGCCTGCCGCGCAGCCCGCGCCGGGGCGCGCATCCCGGCGATCAGCTCGTCGGCGCGCGCGACCCGGCAGCTGCCGCGCAGGCCCTGGCCCGCGGGCTCGGTGCGCAGCTCGACCGTCGGCATCCCGGCCGCGAGCGTGGCGACGCAGGCTTGCCCGTCGCGCGCCAACCGCCAGCGCCCGACGCGATCGCGACACCCTGGCAGCGCGGCGACCAGGGCGCGGCGGCCCTGCGACCACTCCGCGCGCAGCTCGCGATCGAACCGCGCGGTCGCGTCGTCGCTCGCGACCCCGCCGACCATGCTCGGCACGACGTCGTCGAGCGCGCCGCCGCTCTGCGTCGCCCACGGGCACGCGATCGTCGCCGCGTAGCGCAGCGCCGCGTCGATCCTCACGTCCTCGGTGGCGATCCGGCCGAGCGCGCTGCGGCCGGCGCGCCCGAGCACGACCACCGCGGCGATCACCGCGACGCCGAGCGCGCCGAGCACGATGGCGCGCGCCCGCCGGAGCCGCGCCGTGCGCCGCACGCGCTCGTCGTCCACGGCGTCGCCGCCGCACTGAAAGCACCACACGGCGCCGATCACGAACAGCCAGATATCGGCCGGGCTGTCGATGCCGAGCCCCGGCCAGCTGATCCCGGTCAGCGGCAGCACGCCGAGCGCGGCCAGCGGCTGGTACACCGCGAGCCCGCCGGCCACCGCCGTGACGAGCCAGCGCGCGCGATGCTCGCGGCTGGCGTGGCCAAGCCGCACGCTGGCGATCGCGCCCCCGCCGACGATGATCAGCAGCAGCAGCGCGATCGTCTGGGTCAGCCCGGCGACCCCGGTCTCGCGCGCGATCAGCACCGGCAGGTAGTCGTTGTCGATCGAGCGCGACACGCCGAGATCGCGGACCCGCGCGCCGAAGTAGCCCTCGCCGGTCCACGGCTCGGCGGTGCCGGTGCGCGGCAGCGACGCCTCGCGCCACGCCGACGCGTTGGCCACGAACGTCCGCTCGTCGCGCAGCACCGCGTAGCCGGGCTCGAGCACCGCCGCGACGCGGCGCGCGCCGACCGCGTCGCCCCCGGTGGCGCGCTCGACCAGGGTGTCCCGCGCGCCCCACACCGCGAGCGCGGCGAGCGCGGCGCACAGCCACGGCGCCCAGCCGCGGCGATGCGAGCGCGCGACGATCGCGGCGGCCGCGAACAGCCCTGCGATCACCAGCGGCGCGTGGACGACGAACGCCGCGCCGCCGACGATCAGCTCGCGATCGGTCGCGCCGAGCGCGCACGCCGCCACGCCGATCGCCAGCGCGATGCCGGCGGCGCCATGCACCGCGAGCAGCCTCGCGTGCTCGCGCTCGAGCACGCCGATCCGGCCGGCCTGCGACGCGTCGTACGCCGCGTCGTGCCCGGCGACCAGCATCGCGAGCGTGAGCCCGATGCCGGCGATCGCGAGCGTGACCCCGGCGTCGTAGCGCGCCAGCGCGAGCGCGGCGGCGCCGATCGCCAGCACGCCGACGCCACGGCGCAGCGAGCTCGCCTCGCCCGCCAGCGCTCGGCGCAGCGCGGCGTGCGCGGCCAGGACGAACACGTACGCCAGCGCGAGCTTGACCAGCGCCGAGCGCGGCACGACCAGCTTGCCGACCACCGCGCCGGCCGCGATCGCCGCCAGCCCAAGCGCCGGCGCGAACCGCGCCGCCACGCGCGACGCCACGATGCTCACGACCGGCGCGAGCGCCGCGACCAGCGACAGCCCCAGGGCCCCGGCGCGCGCCACGGTGGGCGGCGGCAACCCGCCGGCGCCGCCGACGATCAGCGCCGCCACCGCGAGCCACGCGGTCCACGCCAGCACCGCGGCGAGGCCGCGGCGTCCCAGCGTCGCGCCCGACAGCCCTTCGTGCGCCAGCGCCGCGTTACCGGCCAGCGCCGCGCCGACCGCGATCACGGCGAGCTGGTTGTCGACGAGCCGCGGCCCGGCGCTGGCCAGCTCGCGCAGCATGTCGATGCGATACGCCCACGCCAGCCGCCAGCAGCACAGCGCGATCAGCCCGGCGCCCAGCATGCACAGCCGCAGCGCGCGCCCCAGCGCCCGGGTCCGGCGATCGCGGCGCGCCGCGAACCCGAGCGCGATCATCAGCGCCAGCGGCGGACCGCCGATCGCAAGCGCCGCGCGTAGCCCGCGATCGATCACGGCATCGGCGTCGGGCACCAGCGGCACCGCGGCGATCGCGAACGCGCCGGCCTCGACCGCGCAGCCGCGCTCGCTCGGCCGCGCCGCGCCAGCGCGCGCCCCCGCGTCGGGCAACCACGCCGCGCAATCGGTCGGATCGGCCGGGATCGCGAGCATCGCGGCGGCGCCGCGCGGCGCGATCAGCTCCCAGGTCGTCAGCCCCGCGATCACCTCGCCCGCGCCGCCGAGCCGGAGCGCGTCGCCGGCGTGTACCGTCAGCGCCTCGGCGACGAACCGGCCGCGCCACACCAGCGGCGCGATGCGCAGCTCGCCGCGCCGTGCGTTGCGCACCACGAACGCCCGCCGCGGCGCGGCACCATCGCACTCGATCACCGCGACCGCCGCGCCGGGAGGCAGCGTGTACACCGCGTCGCTCGGCGCGCAGCCGCGCGCGGCGAGGCCCGCGCCCGCGTCGCCGCCCGTGATCGGCGCGAGCGACCCGCCCCGCACCACCACGTCGCCGCTGGCCATCGGCTCGAGGCGCGCGACCTCGCCGCCCTCGCCAGGCACCCGCACCGCAGCGTCGCCGGCGTGGCCGATCGCGATCGGCGCCACGATCGGCACGGCGACCCCATCGACCGAGAGCCGGACCAGCGCGCCCTCGCGCAGCTGCCTCGCCCGGCCGGTCGTCGCGGTCGCCCCGCCCCACGTCCACACCGCGGCGAGGGCGATCGCGGCATACGCCACCCCGGCGACCGCGATCACCCGGCGGTCCGCGACATCGCCCGGCGCCGCGCGCCCTCGCGCCGACCCGACCAGCGTCGCCACCAGCAGGCCCACGAGCCCGAGCAACCACAGCGTCACAGCCATCATGGACTCCGTTCGCGCCGGCGACTCGCGATCACCGCGCCTCCTGGCAAGCCGCTGCGGCGAGCGGCCACGGTCGATAGCCCTGCACGACGAGCGCCACCCGCGCCGCACGCGGGGCGCGAGCAACGCGCCGGAATCAGGCATCTCCGCCGCGCCCGCCGCGCACCGTCGCGGCACGCGCAACGTCGCGCCGTGCCGCATCGCCGCGCGGGCCGCGACGCCGCTGCGGCGACGCCAGGCCAACGCCGCAGCAAGCAGCGCTCGCGCCCCGCGCCGCGTCGCGGATGTCGCGGCGCCACGAACGAGACGCCACACGCCCGGCGCACGGGCGGCACGCGATCACGCCTCGTTGCGATGAACGCACCACGGAGGTGGTCCCGATCGAGGCCACCGCGCGCGAGCAGCTGTCGCACGCGGCGCTTCACGGCTTCTTGTGGAAGCGCGGCGCGCCGGCCTTGGCAGGCGGCGCGATCGGCGACGCCAGCTTGGCCCCACCGGCGGGCTCCGGCGACCTGGCTGCCCCGGACTTCGTCGCGCCGGTCGCCGCTGGGCCGGGTGTATTCGCGCCCGTCGCCGCTGGGCCCGGTGCGTTCGCGCCCGTCGTCGCTGGGCCCGGTGCGTTCGCGCCCGTCGCCGCGCTCCCCGCAGCCGCGCCCGCCGCGCCCGCCGCGATGGCCTGCGCCGGCGGCGACGCCGACCCCACCGCCGCGCTCCCCGTCGCGGGGGCGGCGAGCTCCGCGGAGCCCGCGGCGCTGGCGCCTGGTGGCGCGGCCGGCGGCGCGGCCGACTCGATGCGGATCGGCTCGACGACCGGCGGCGCGGCCGGCTTGCGCAGCACCAGCGCGACCAGCAGCGCGTTCGCGATCACCACGCCGGCGACCACGACCCACAGCAACCGGCGGTCGGCGTCGCGGCGCTCGACGACCGCGCGCGACGCGGCGCGCGTCCTCTGCTCGAGCCGTTCGAGCTCGGTGGTCAGCGCGCGCAGCCGGTCGGCGATCGCGTGATCGAGCCCGGTCTCGGCGGCGCGCGAGACAGCGGCCTCCACCGCGGTGCCGATCGCCGCGGCCTCGCGCTCCACCTGGGCGCGAACCTGCGCGCCGAACGCCGACCACTCCACGAGCAGCTGATCGGCCCGCCGCAGCACCTCGCCGAGGTGAGCGCTGACATCATCGAGCGCGCGAGCCGCGTCACGCATCACGTCCTCCTCCGAGAGCGGCGCAGCGGCCGTGTGGCGCGATGGGCCAACTACGCATGAGGTGCCTCGACCAGGTCGCGCAGCGACGCCGCGCGCTGCGCGACCGCCGCGAGCAGCGCCGCGCGGCGCGGCGCCGACAACAGGGCGTACCAGCGCGCCTCGGCGATCGCGTCGCGCGGATCGTCGCCCGCTGCGAGCTGCGCGACCACCCGGAGCGCGACCAGGTCGGCCAGCCGCGCAGGCAGCGTGGCCGCGCTCGGCGAGCGATCGAGCCGGCCGCGGCCCCACGCGTGCAGCACGTCGACGACGCGGCTGCCGCCGGTGAGCTCGGCGCGCTCGGCGGCGGTCAGCGCGGCGCGCGCATCCACGGCCTCGAGCGCCCCCCCGACCTGATCGATGGATTCGCCGCGCGCGACCGCCAGCTCGCCCAGCAGCGTCCAGGCCTTGGCCGCGCGCGAGCCAGGCTCGCGCCACGCCCAGGCGGCGAGCTCGGCGACGCGATCCCGCCCCGCCGTGCGCTGCGCCACCGTGTTCCAGACGCCGCGCCGCAGCTTGTTCGAGGGCGGCAGCACGCGCTCGATCGAGGCGGTCCAGCGCGGCAGCTCGGCGCTCGCCGGCTCATCGACCTGGGCGGTGCCTCCGTCCAGCAGCGCCCGGACGATGCCGGCGACGTCGCCCCGCAGCGACCGCGGAAGCACCTCGATCTCCAGGGCGGCCTCGCGAGCCGGCGCGACGAGCGCGGCGTCCGGTCCGCCGTTCGCGGTCGGTCGCTGGCGCGGCTCCGGCGTGCGCGCCGAGGTACCGCCCGGTGCGATCTCGCCGCGCGGCGCCACCGGCACGACCGCGTCCCGGGTCCACGGCGCGGCCGGTGGCGGATCGACCTGGGCGAGCAGCTCCGCCGACGACGCGTCGCCCTCGACGACGCTGAGCACGAGGCCGACGTAGCGCCGGCCGTCGACCGGCGCGGTCGCCGAGAACACCTGGCCCCACGCGATCCGGCCAGGCTCGACCTGCCACAGCACGGCCGGCGGCTCGATGCCGCGAACGCGCTCGACGAAGCTGGCCCGCAGCTCGCGATCGGCCGCCTCCGGCGCATCTGGATACCAGTGGAACTCGCCGCCGGTCGCCCGCGGGCTCGGATGCTTCTGCAGCCACGCGTGGCGAGTCACCGCGCCCCCGGGAGGTCTTGCGGCCGTGCCCACACGCCGTGCTCGGACAAGGTCGGCGCGCCGGGCCCCGCCGTCGGCACCGGCGAGAGTCCCTGCGAGGCCAGCGTGATCGCGGCCGACGCCGCCGGCGCGCTGGTCGAGCCCGCGCGGTCAGGCGCTGCGCTGGCCACCGCCACGCGCGCCGTCGCCACCGGCTCGGCGCGCGGCGCGGGCCACTGGACGAGCCCGACCACCCAGTCGAGAAACTGTGAGGCCGCGGCGCCGCTGAACGCGCCCGGCCCGTCATCGTAGGCATAGCCAATGGTCTGGGCCTCGCGATCGACCTCGACGTGGGCCTTGATCGCCGTGTCGTAGCGCAGGTAGGTCAGCCGGACGTTCTGATCGCGGCCGTCCTCGGCGTCGAGGCAGTTGGCCCGCACCTGCTCGCGGGCCACCGCCCGCGGCGCCGCCGGCTGCTCGCCGCGCCCGCTCGACGACACCGCCACGACCTCGTCGCGCAGCGCGCCCCGGGCGCAGATCGGGTCGACCACGGCCCAGCGGTTGATCGCGATCATCGCGCGCGCTGCGTTGTGGTCCAGCGCGGCAAACAGCGGCAACAGCTGCCGCATCCGCTCGTACGGGCTCCCTTCATCCGCGGTCCCGAGCGCGATCGGATTGCAGATCAAGATCGGCGCGAACGCATAGGCGCGGCCGAGCTGCTCGGCCCGGCGCCGGCGTGCCTCGACGAGATGCGACAGCAGGTTGTAGTAATCGGCCGCTGCCGCCGAGTACACCTGCTCGCCGGCGACGTCCCAGAACGCGACTTCCACATCTGCGATTCGCGCGATCCGCCGGTGGGACACCAGCGCAGCGAGCCCGGCCGTGACCAGGCCGCTGGCGGCGAGGATCGTGCCGGGGCCGACGCCGACCTTCACCGCGGTGACGAGGCCCAGCACGAACAGCGAGCCACCGGCGACGAGGCCGGTCGCCACCCCGGTGGCGCGGCACGCAAGCCGGACGACCCCGGGCCAGCGCAGTCGTTCGAACAGCGCGGCGGCGCGCATGCGAAACGTGAAGTGCGGCACCACCCCGGGCGGTGTGGCGTCGGGGCGCGTCGCGCGCGGATCCATCACCAGCTTCAGCACGTCGCGGTTGAGGGTCTGCTCGGCGCCATCGAGCGCCGGTGCGTGGGCGTGCATGGCGCGGATCGCGTGCACGATGAACTGCGTCTTGCCGTCGCCGCGCGCGCCGATCACCGCGAGATCGATCACCGCGGTGACGTCGTTGGGATCGGTCAACGTCGACAGGCCGCGCAGCTCGCCGACCGGCTCCTCTGCGAATACCTGGACCCGGGGAAGGGCAGCACCGCTCATGGCGCTATCGATCCACGACCCGCTCGTCCGGTGGACAACCAATGATCTGAACGGTTCTCGAACTTTGCCCGGCGGCGCGGCCGCGCTACGGTCGCGCGATGGCGCTTCTCGACGACCTCCATGACCGTGGCCTCCTGGCCGACGTCACCGACCGAGATGGCCTCGCGGCGCTGCTCGCGAGCCAGGTCGTCCCGGTGTACGCCGGCTTCGACCCCACGGCGCCGAGTCTCCACGTCGGCAACCTCATCCCGGTCATCTTGCTGAAGCGGTTCCAGCTCGCCGGCCACCGGCCGATCGTCACGGTCGGCGGCGCCACCGGCATGATCGGCGATCCATCGGGCAAGAGCGCCGAGCGCAACCTGCTCGACGACGCGACCCTGGCCACCAATGTCGCCGGGATCCGCGCCCAGCTCGCGCGCCTCCTGGCGTTCGACGACTCGCCAACGGGCGCGGTGATGACCAACAACGCCGACTGGACCCGCGGCGTGGGCTACCTGGAGTTCCTCCGCGACTACGGCAAGTACCTGACCATCAACTACATGATGGGCAAGGACTCCGTGAGCAACCGGCTCGCGGGCGAGACCGGCATCAGCTACACCGAGTTCTCCTACATGCTGCTGCAGGCGTTCGACTTCGTGCAGCTCGCCAGGCTGCACGGGTGCCGGCTGCAGGTCGGCGGCTCGGATCAGTACGGCAACATCACGGCCGGCTGCGAGCTCCAGCACAAGCTGCGCGGCCCCAAAGTCTTCGGGATGACCGCGCCGCTGCTGCTCGATCCGAGCGGCGAAAAGATGGGCAAGACATCGACCGGCGAGCGCATCTGGCTCGACCCGGAGCGCACCACCGCCTACGCGTTCTACCAGTACTGGCTCAACCGCCAGGACGACGAGGTCGGGCGGCTCCTGAAGCTATTCTCGCTTCGCCCGATCGCGGAGATCGATCAGCTGCTGCGCGACCATGACGCCGACCGCAGCCGCCGCTCGGCGCAACGCGAGCTCGCCCGCACGATGACCGCCTGGGTCCACGGCACCGACGTCATCGTGCGGGTCGAGGCAGCGAGCCGGGTGATGTTCGGTGACGGGCTCGAAGGTCTCACGGACGCCGACCTCGGCGTGCTCGTGGGCACGGTCCCCACGGTCGAGCTACCGCGCAGCGAGCTCGCCGCTGGCGTCGGCATCATCGATCTGCTGGCCCGCACGATCGCCGATTCCAAAGGCGCCGCTCGCCGGCTGGTCACCCAGGGGGGCGCCTACGTCAACAACCACCGGATCACGCAGGTCGAACACCAGGTCACGCTGGCCAACCTGGCGACCGAGACCATGCTGGTGGTGCGCGGTGGCAAGAAGGACTACTGCCTCGTCAAGGTGACTTGATCGCGCCGGGTCGCGACGGTCGATCCATTCGGCCCGCACCCGGCGGCCGCCACCAAGC
>Ga0302299_10001422_pt1 | contig 14358 bp, 11 predicted proteins | sample III_Fen_N3_4_FD_198795 | JGI IMG/M metagenome (GOLD analysis project Ga0302299, IMG submission 198795) | Peat permafrost microbial communities from Stordalen Mire near Abisko, Sweden - III_Fen_N3_4 | ecosystem: Environmental > Terrestrial > Soil > Wetlands > Permafrost | place: Sweden: Abisko... | reverse complement strand
CGAGATACGGAATCAAGTGCTCGTTCTAGCTCAGGAATTCGCCCGAGTTGGTGGGGGGTGGCCCCGCAAGACGAGACGGCGCCGCTCCCCGGGCAGGTGCAGGTTGACGGCGTGGAAGTGGATCTCCACCAGCTCGAGCTCCGGCACCGCGACCTGCGGATTCACGACGGGGAGCAGCGCCGGCGGCTGATCGGCTCGATGGCCGAGATCGGGCAGCAGGTGGTGGTGGTGGTGGTGGTGATCGTGGATCGCTGGGCCAGATCTTCGAGGTGCTCGCGCGCTACCTGCCGCTCTGGACGACGAGCGCCGCGTATCACGTCGAGCGCGCCGGCACCGCGCTGGAGATCGCATGGATCTACTCGGACCGCACCGCGTCGCCGCACCGTCACGACTGCGAGATGTCGCTCATGGCCGCGGCCAGTCTGGGCGGCCTTCTCGAGGCGGGTCGCTGGCGCCCCCAGGAGGTGCACTTCCGTCATGTCGCACCGGAAGACCCATCCGAACATCTTCGCTTGCTGCGCGCGCCGGTGCGCTTCGGCATGCCGGAAAATCTGATCGTCTGCGATGCCGATGTGAGCGCGACGCCGGTCGCCAGCGTGGATCCGGCACTCCACGGCCTGTTGCGCGAGCTCGCGGAGCAACGGCTCGGTACCCGGCCCCGACCGACGTCGATCGTCGACGACACCCGCGTCGCGATCGTAAAGTCGCTGCCGGCCGGGAACCCGCAGCTGTCTGGCGTCGCGCGTGCGCTGGGAATCGGCGCCCGCACTTTACAGCGCCGGCTGGTCGCGGGTGGCACGACGTTCGACGCCCTGCTCACGTCGGTGCGCCGCGACCGCGCGACGCACGCCCTGGTCAACTCGGAGATCTCGATCGGCGAGCTCGCGACCCAGCTCGGCTACGCTTCGGCGGGGGATCTTCATCGCGCCTTCCGTAGCTGGGTGGGGGTCGGCCCGGCCGCGTACCGGCGTAGACACCGAGCGCCGCTCGAGTGAGAGGGTCGATCAAAGCCGCACTTCAAGTCGGAGCGCGGCAACCAGCTCGATGGAGTGCGAGGATACCCGGCCCTTATCATGCCGGCCGATCACCCCGCGCGGGAGGTGCAGCGGTTCGTACGGGCCCAGGCGCTCAGTTCGCGCAGGCGGCGGGGGGTGGCTCGGCGGCCTGTTGATCGATATCGGTGAGCGTGCGCAGGAAGCAGACGAGGTCCGTGACGTCGCGCTCCGACATCGGCGGCGGGCTGCCGGCGGCGCGGCCGTCGAGCGGTAGCTGCGCGTCGAGGTTCTTGCGATAGCGCGCTGGGAGATCGTCGAACTTCTGGACCGTGCCGCCGACGTATTGCGTGGTGACCAGGCCGTAGCGCGGGAAGCTTGGGTCGGGCTTGGTCCTGGCGCGGCCGCCGAGGGTCGGATACCAGAGCTCGGGGCGGCTGTCGCGGGTGTTGTAGAACCGCACCGCCTGCTCGAGCGAGTGGATCACGCCGTTGTGGAACAGCGCGCGCCGGGTGGCGACGTTGCGCAGGGTCGGGGTCTTGAACAGGCCGCAGAACTCGGGAAACTTGGCGTGGTCGTCGCGCTGCGGGCCGCAGAGGCCCAGATCGACGTAGCGGCGATCGCGGTTGGCCGGGATCTCGGGGTTGCGCGGCACGCCGATCGCCTCGAACGAGAAGTCGGTGAGCTGGGCTGGCGCGCCGTCGTCCTGGCTCGCGTCGGCGAAGTGGCAGCCGAAGCAGTTGCCGGTCTTCGGATCGCTGAAGACCTTGAGGCCGCGCTGCTCGGCCCGGGTGAGCTCGCCGCCCGGCCGCTTGTAGAGATACAAGTCGTACTTGCTGGTGTAGGGATGGAAGCTCGGATCCTCGAGCTGGAACGACTGCAGCGCCAGGCCGATCTTGGCGAAGGCGATCTCGTCGCTGGCCAGCGCCTGGGCGCCGAACGCCTCGAGGAAGGCCGGGGCCGAGCTCCCGGCGCGCAGCTTGGCGACCACGTCGGCGGGGCTGGCGTTGGCCATCTCGAACGGCGACAGCAGGGGAATCCGCGCCTGCTCGCCGAGGGAGTCGGCGCGGCCATCCCAGGCGAAGCCGCCGCCCGGCGTGGGCGGGCTGAAGCCATCGGCGTTGTCGAGCAGGTCGGCGTAGCCGGGGGTGAATTCCTTGTAGCGCAGCGAGGGCACGGCGCGCAGGCCGGGCAGCGTGCCGCGCGGGCCGCCGTGCTGGACGGCCCGGCCGTTGGCGGGGCCGTAGGCATGCGCGGGGTCGTGACAGGTGGCGCACGCGAGCTCGCCCGACGCCGAGAGCGACTTGTCGAAGAACAGGCGCTGGCCGGCGCGGGCCGCGGCGCTCAGCGCGCCCGGCCGGACGGCGGCGGGGCCCAGCGGAGGCCGGGCAGGTGGTGCGGTGGTCCGCGCGGCGACCGGGCGCGGATCGGGCGGCTCCTCGGGCTTGCCGCACGCCGCGAGGGCGGCGGCGATCAAGAGGGCGTGGCGCGTCGACGTTGCCAGCGGATCGGTCATGCGTTTACCTGGCGTTCACCTGGCGTTCACCTGGGCGGCCGGCGGCCACGGAGCGAGGACGAAGCGGCCCGACGCCGGCGACTTCGAACGAGCGCGCCGGCGCCAGGCGGTCGCGGATCGGGGCTATTGCTGGAAGTCGAACAGGTCCCAGAGATCCGTCAGCGCCGGCATGTTGGTCGGCACGTACGGGTTGTCCGCGGTCGCGACCGGGTTCGGCAGGTTGTCGCGGCTGCGGCTGGTGATCGGCGCGAGCGACCAGTTGCGCTCGATGAACTTCAGGATCGAGACGTGGTCGGCGTAGCCGTGGTTGATCTTGCCGCCCAGCGTGAACGGCGAGACCACGATGAGCGGGATGCGCGTGCCGTCGCCGAAGAAGTCGATCGGCTGGATGAAGCCCGAGTCGTAGTAGCCGCCGCCCTCGTCGAACGTGACGATCACGGCCGTGGTCGCCTTGAGCGCCGGGTTGGCGTCGAGCTTGGCGAGGATGTTCTTGACGTAGGCCTCGTACAGGCCGAGCTTGGACGACGACGGGTGGCCGTCGAGCGCGCCGTCCGGGTGGGCGAACGCCACCGACGGCAGCGTGCCGTTGGCGAGGTCGGCGTACAGATCGACGGTGTCCTTCATGTGCTCGTTGCGCGCGGCCGCGTCGGCCATGAACCGGGTCTGGTATTCGAACGGATTGCAGATCTGGCAGTAGCCGGTGCCGCGGTTGAACCCACCGCCGTAGAACTTCCACGAGATGCCCTTGTCGGTGAGCGCGTCACCGATCGAGCGCTGGACGGTCGGCGGGACGAACGTGCCCGTGGTCTTGAGCGCGCCGTTCGGGTCGTAGGCCGGGTTGGTGTTGTTCAGGTAGTAGTACGTGCCGGGCGCGCAGTTGGCGTTCGGGTGGTGCGGCAGCGCGCCGAGGTACGCGAGGATCGGGCCGACGCCGCCCGCGGTGGCATCCGAGCAGTTGCTGAAGTTGCCGTCGACCGTGTAGCGGTTGTTGGTGCCGGCGCGCGGGTTGGGATTGGCGATCAACGAGGCCGGCGGGGCGACCGGGTTGCCGGCGCCATCGGTCCACGCCACGGCGTCGCCGAAGCCCAGCATCGAGTGATTGGCCCCGGTGCCGCCCTGGAACGACTGGTGCATGTTGTCACTCATCGAGTACGTATCGGCGAGCATCTTGAAGAACGGCACGTCGCCGCGGTTGACGTCGAAGTAGCCCATCGAGCTACCCACGCCGTTATCGGCGGTCGAGAACGAGATCGCGACGAACGGGAACAGGTCGGCGAGGCAGCCGCTCGGGTTCAGCGGCGTGGCCTGGGAGGCCGCGCAGTTGCTCTGCTGCCACATCTGATAGAACCGGTGGATCGTGTCGCCGGTGTACGCGTCGTACGGCATCGTCGCGCCGGTCAGGCGGAACGGGCCGTCGGGCAACGCGGCGGCGTTGGCGACGCGGGTATCGAGCACGCGCGCCGGCAGGCCGGTCGCCCCGGTGGTGAGGATGCCGAGGTCGGCGGGCGCGATGTCGGTCTCGGCCGCGGCCTGATCGACGTTCTGGAACGGCGGCGCGGTGGGGCGCTGCGCGGATGGCGCGCCCGACGTGCTCGGGCCCGGCAGGACGGCATAGCGCGTCTTCGTGGCCGGCGAGATGTAATAGCCGCTCTGGGCCGCGGCCTCCGACTGCGCGGCGAGCGCGAAGTTCGGGCCGGGGGTGCCGTCGGCATGGATGATGCCCCTGGACAGCAGGTTGGACACCGTCTGGCCGGCGCGGGGCACGTAGGTGCCGAACGTGTGGTCGAACGTGCGGTTCTCGCCGATGAGGACGATCACGTGCTTGATCGGCGTCCGGGGCGCCGGCTCCGAGCACACGACGTCGACCGCGCGGGTCGTGGCGCAGGCGGCGTCGCCATCGGACGCGGCGGCCGTGACGGTCGTCAGGCCAGCGTGCGTGCAGGTCAGGGTCGCGTCGGCGGTGTCGGCGTCGGCGAGCGTGCCCGAGGTCGTGGTCCAGTGGACGGCGAGCGCGGCGGGCGCGCGGTCGAGATCGCTGGCGCTGGCGTGCAGGGCGATCGCGCTGCCGACGACGACCTCCGCGGGGCTGGCGTCGATGCCCGCGATCCGCGGGCAGACGTTGAGGGTGCCACCGATGAGGATGCTGCCGGTCTCGGGCGCGAGCTCGCAGGTCACGTGGACGTCGACCGACCGGGTCGCCGCGCTGTCGACGTCGAACGACGCCGAGCCGCTGCACGTGCCGGGCGCGCCTGACGTGGTGCCGCGCAGCGCGATCTGGTAGCCGGCGCCGAACGGGATCGCGCCGATCACCGCGCTGATCGTGTTGCTGTTCGAGACGTCGAGGCTGCCGGCGCGGGTGAACGCGTTGGGACCGGTGATCGTGTACGTGACCGTGGCGAGCGTGACGCCCGGGCCCGCGGTCACGGCGAACGCGATCTGGCCCGTGCCCTCGGGCTGGGCCGCTTCGGGGGGCTCGTTCGAGCAGCCGGCGAGGCACGCGCCGGCCAGCAAGCTGCCCGACACGATCGTTCTCAGGATGTGTTTCACAGCAGTCGTCCTTTGCTAAACAACGCGGGTGAGCGGTTTGTGAGCGGTTTGTCGAGGGTGCGACCGCGCTGCAAGAACGAGCGCGACGCGGGCGGAACGCCGGGCACTCTACGAATCGTGAAGCCGCGGCTCCGACGCGGCTCGGCAACGATTCCGCGGCGGCTCCGCAAACGAACGCGCGGATGCCTGTCACGGGCGTGCGACGCGACGCGAAACCGTCGCGCGGTGATCCACCGTGCGGGCGCGCTCACGGCGGGAGCGCGTCGCAGCGGTGATCTCCGCGGCGGCTCGCCAGGTCGCGGTCCGGCCGTGGCTTGGCGACCGCGGGCCACGTCCTGTCACCGTGGGAGCGCGCCTCGGCTGTACCGCCCGGTGCGCCGCGACGCCTCGCTCACCCTCGGGCCGGCGTGTACATTCCGCGGTGATGCTGCCGATCCGCAAGACGATCCACGAGCTGCCGGCATCGCGTATCCGCGAGGCGACGCTGGCCGGCCGCGACATCGCAGGTCTGATCCCGCTGTGGTACGGCGAGGGCGACGACGTCACCCCGGCCTTCATCCGCGACGCCGCCGCCGAGGCGATGCACCGCGGCGAGACGTTCTACACCGCCAACCGCGGGATCACCGAGCTGCGCGACGCGATCCAGCGCTACCTGCGCCGGATCTACCTCGCCGAGGTCGACCTCGATCGCATCGTCGTCAGCGCGTCGGGTATGAACGCGCTGATGATCGCGGTCCAGTGCCTGGTCCAGCCAGGCGACAGCGCGATCGTCATCGGCCCGGTGTGGCCCAACGCCGAGAACGCGATCGCCGCGCTCGGCGCCGAGGTCCGCGGCGTCGACCTCCAGGCCCTGCCGGACGGCAACTGGCACCTCGACCTCCAGCGCATCCGCGACGCCTGCGACGCCACCACGCGGCTGATCGTGATCAACTCGCCGGGCAACCCGACGGGCTGGATGGCGACCCAGGCCGAGCTGCAGAGCCTGCTCGAGCTCGCGCGCGAGCGCGGCATCTGGATCCTGTCCGACGAGGTCTACAGCCGGATCGTCTACGGCGAGCGCCACGCGCCGTCGTTCGTCACGCTGGCCGGCCCCGACGATCCGGTGGTCATCGTCAACTCGTTCTCCAAGAGCTGGTCGATGACCGGCTGGCGGCTGGGCTGGATCGTCGCGCCGAGCGAGTTCTGCACCGCGGTCGCGAAGATGACCGAGTTCAACATCTCCCACCCGACGACGTTCGTGCAGTGGGGCGGGATCGCCGCGCTCGACCGTGGCGACGACTACGTCTCCGCCCTGGTGCGGCGCTACGCCGAGGCCGGCGAGCTGGTCTACGATCGGCTGTCCGCCCTGCCGCGGATCCGGCTGGCCCGGCCGCGCTCGGCGTTCTACGCGTTCTTCCAGGTCGACGGCATGACCGACAGCTTCACCTATGCGGTCGACCTGATGCGGCGGGCCCAGGTCGGCCTGGCGCCTGGCATCGCGTTCGGTCCGGCCGGCGAGGGGCGCCTGCGCCTGTGCTTCGCGGCCTCGCTGCCCAAGCTGACCACCGCGCTCGATCGCTTGGTCCCCGCGCTGCGCTGACCGGGCTCACCAGGGATCGATGATCGGCACCCCCGTTCTCGCGATATCAGACGCATGGCGGGTAACGACGGCAAGGCCGTGCACGATGGCGGTCGCCGCGATCAGCGCATCGATCGATGGAACCGGGACGCCTGCTTGTTCAGTTCGTGCGGCGATGCGCCCCCACTCCAGCGCGACCGGCTCGTCAACCGGCAAGATGTGTCCGGTGAAGCGGTCGCGCAGGTCGCCGAACCAGCGCTCGAGCGAGGCGCGCCGCTTCGAGCTCGTCCGCTTGGCGATCCCCTTCTCCAGCTCACCAGGACCCGGCCGCGGTCAACGGCTCGCCTCACCTCGCGTGGATGGTGTTGGCGAGATCCCGACGAGCAGCGCCCACAGCTTGCGCTTCGTGCGCGCCCCGCCCGGCGCCGCGCGGAATTCGGCCGAGGTCGCTTGCTCCGCGAGCAGCTCGGTCAAAGTCTTGGTCTTGTCGAGATCGCGCGAGACCCAGATCCGGAGATCGACGAAGTCGCGAACGTCGCCGTGATAGATGAGGGCGTTGTGGAGCGGCAGGAGGGCGCCGTCCTGGATGTCCTTGAACTGCATGGTTTCGGCGCGATACGGCCATGCGCCGTGCTTGGCGGCGCGCGTGACCACCAGCGTGTCGACGCGAATGTCGGACGAGCCGAACCATGATCGGGTGTCGTGGATCGCGAGGCCGGTGATGCGGATCGCGAGCTGGCGCGGGGTGCGCGCGGCGCCGCGCGGCGTGGCCAGCGCGATCGACGGCGGCGGCCGCTCGTCGAGCAGGAACTGCGTGCCCGTCGCGAGCAGCGACCACGGGCTCAGCTCGAAGCTGACGTAGCGCACGAGATAGCCATCTGGCACCAGCGGCGTCTGCTTCACGTCGCGCGTCGTCCCGTACTGGAACTGAGCGACGAGCTGGGCCAGCGGGCTGGCGACCGAGCGGGTGGCGCCGGGGGCCCTGCCGCGGGTGGCGCCTGGCGCCTCCAGCGCGCTGAGATCGACGGCGGCCTCGGTCACGAGGATGACGAGCGACTCGGTCCGCACGGCGTCCTCGGGGAGCTCGCTCGACCAGCCGAGCTCGAGGCCCTCGAGCCGGCCATCGACCGATTCGCCGAGCGTGAACGTCTGGCCGGCGGCGAGGTGCTTGCCAGAGTCGTCGGTCAAGAGCTGGATGCGTTGCGCGACGCCGATATCGAAGATCGAGACGTAGAGCGACTTGCCCTGCGGGTGGGTATTGGTGACGCGAATGAAGATCTTGGAGCCGACCGCGAGGAGCTCGCCGGCAGCGGCGAGCGCGACCGGCTCGCCGCGCTCGACCCGGCCCCAGGACACCTCGACCGCGGTCTCGGCGAGCTGGCCAGGCTCGGAGGCCAGCTCGCGGAGCGATTGCGCCGCGGTCAGCATCCGGAGGTTGGTCATGAGCTTGACGAGGTTCGCCGGCGAATAGGGCATCGCGGGAACCACCGGCGCGCCGTCGGGCGTCGTGAGCTCGAGCTGGCCCGCGCGCAGCGAGACCTTGGCGAGCGCCTGGGTGTGGCTGCCCGGCGCCGCGATGGTGAAGCGACGGGCCTGTTCGATCGCGCGCGAGATCGCTGCGCGATCAGGCTCCTCGGCCACCAGCTCGATCTCGCGGGTCGCCGCGGCAGACGCCACCTGGACCGCCTGCGCGCCGGCGGGCAACACGGTCTCGGACGGGCTGAACCGCAGCTCGGCGATCGCGCTGTGGAGGTCCACCCGGGTGACCGACGCCATCGCGATCGGTCGCGCGCTGTCGAGCGCGGCACCGGTGGGCAGCACCGTGTAGCCATCGCCCACGCGCACGCCGTGGAGCCGTCCCGCGCGCAGCACGGCCTGCCCGGGGCGATCGCCCGGGACGATCGTCACGGCACCCGCACGCGGCGCTTCCTCGAGCTCGAACAGATAGCGCCGGCGGGGCCCCTCGACCTCCACGCGCTGGGCCGGATGGAGTCCGAGTACGCGCTCGCGCACCGCGCGGCCGACCGCATCCCAGGTCAGCCGCGCGCCCCCCCCCGTTCTGCAAGGCGAGGATCAGCGACTCGGTGAACGTTCCCACCGCGCGGTCGCCGATCACCCGCTCGTAGGCGCTCTGCGCTTGCCCGGCGGCGACGGCACGCGGACGCCGTGGCCCGAGTAGTAGACCACGGCGGCGTCGCCGGGGTGGGTCCGGTCGATCAACTGCCGGTAGCCGGCGAGGATGCCGTCGCGAGAGGCGTTCTCGCGGGTGACCCGCAGATCGACCTCGAACCCGCGGTCCTGCAGAACGGCCGCGATGCGCTCCGCGTCACCGACCGGCCCCCGGAGCTCACCGGTTTGACTTCCCACGATCAACGCCCAGTTCGTCATGGTCTTTGCGTGCTCCTTGGCCCCGATCAGGCGACGCGACGGAGCGAAATCCGACAATCCACGCGGTGCGTTCCGCTCGTGCGGCGGCCCGCTTGTCAGCGGCGGGCGGCGGGGGAATGATGCCGGTACGCATGAAGGTCGGCCTGTTCATCCCGTGTTACATCGAGCAGCTGTACCCCGATGTCGGGCTGGCGACGGTCGAGGTGCTGGAGCGCCACGGCGTCCAGGTCGAGTATCCGGAGGGCCAGACCTGCTGCGGCCAGCCGATGATGAACGCCGGGTGCGGCGACGATGCGCGGCCGCTGGCCAGGCGGTTCGTCGAGATCTTCGGCGGCTACGACCACGTGGTGTGCCCGTCGGGCAGCTGCGTCTCGATGGTGCGCACGCTGTACCGCGAGCTGTTGCCCGACCCGGCGCACGCCGAGGCGCTGGCGAAGCTGACCCGATCGACACGCGAGCTGTGCGAGTTCCTGGTCGACGTGCTGCACGTCGAGCGCGCGACCGGCCGGTTCGCCCACAAGGTCGGGCTGCACCAGAGCTGTCACGGGCTGCGCGAGCTGCGGCTCGGCAGCGGGACCGAGCGGCGGATCGCGCCGTTCAGCAAGATCGCGACCCTGCTCGGCGGGCTCGAGGGCATCGAGCTGGTCGATCTGGCGCGGCCCGACGAGTGCTGCGGGTTCGGCGGCACGTTCGCGGTGAGCGAGGAGGCGATCTCGTGCGCGATGGGGCGCGATCGGGTGGCCGATCACGAGCGCGGCGGCGCCGAGATCATGACCGCGGCGGACATGTCGTGCCTGATGCACCTCGACGGCCTCATCCGGCGCGACCGCCGGCCGCTGCGCGTGATGCACGTCGCCGAGATCCTCGCCGAAGCAGCGCGCGCGGCCTAGCCGACGACGATCAGCGTGCAGGTCCGGGCGCCTTGCGCGCCGACGACGAGGACCTGCTCGATATCGGCGGTCTTCGACGGCCCCGAGATGAACAGGCCGTGGCCTCGCGGGCGGCCGGCCAGGCGGTCGTAGGCCTCGTGCATGTGGTGCACGACGTGCGCCGCGTGGACGACCAGCACCAGGTGATCGGTGATGACGAACACGGCGCGGTGGGGCAGGGCGCGACCATCGACCCACACCGCGGCGTTCTCGGCGACGGCGAGCTCGCCCGGCAGGATCGCGAGGTCGAGATCGGCGAGCGTGTGTGGGTCGGCGACGGCGGCGAGATCGACGTTGGGCTGGCCGACGCCGGGGACCAGCGAGACGACCCGCCTGGCGGAGGCGGCCTGGGGCAGGGCGGCGACCGCGGCGGCCGCGGCGGCGATGTCCGCGACCCGGACGCAGGCGCCGCCGACGCTCGCCATCGCCTTCGCGAGCTGGTCGAGCGGATCGGCGAACGCGACGCCGAGGCCGTCGAGCGAGGGCGCCGCGACCGGCGGGGGCGCGTGCTTGCGCAGCGCCGCCAGGATGTCGTCACGACTGGCCACGGGCGAGCCTCCGGTAGCGCGCGCGGAAGCTGTGCCGCGGCATCGGCGGTAGCTCGCGCTGCTGACCCCAGGTGTTCCAGCGGACGTAGAGCAGCCGGCGCGGCACGAGCGGGACCAGCCGGCGCGCCATCCAGCCGACGAACCGGTAGAGCCGCGGCCAGGCGAACAGCCACGCGGCGAGCCGCAGCGCCGTCCGCTTTTGCCACGGCACCAGGTGCTTGCGCGCGATCTCCTGGCGCAGCGCGAGCAGCTGATGATGCAGCTCGATCTTCACCGGGCACACGTCGGCGCACGAGCCGCACAGGGTCGACGCGAACGGCAGGGTCGCGAACGTCGCCGGGTCGCGGGCGGGCGCCAGCACCGAGCCGATCGGCCCCGGCACGGTGTAGCCGTAGCTGTGGCCGCCGCTGCGCCGGTAGACCGGGCAGGTGTTCATGCAGGCGCCGCAGCGGATGCAGCCGAGCGAATCGCGGATCGCCTCGCGCCCCGATAGCTCGGCGCGGCCGTTGTCGACGATCACGATGTGGAGCTCGGCGCCCGGGCGCGGCCCCTGGTAATGCGTCGAGTAGGCGGTCACCGGCTGGCCGGTCGCCGACCGCGCGAGCAGCCGCAGGAACACGCCGAGGTCGCGCTCGCGGGGGACCAGCTTCTCGACGCCCATGCAGGCGATGTGGAGCGGCGGCAACGACGTGCCCATGTCGGCGTTGCCCTCGTTGGTGCACACGACGAGGCCGCCGGTCTCGGCGACCGCGAAGTTGACGCCGGTGAGGCCAGCGCCCGCGGCCAGGAACTTGTCGCGCAGGTGGTGGCGCGCGGCCTCGGTGAGGTAGCTCGGATCCGACGCGCCCGGCCTGGTGCGCAGGTGGATCTGGAACAGCTCGCCGATCTCTTCCTTGCGGCGATGGATCGCCGGCATGACGATGTGGCTCGGCGGCTCCTCGGCGAGCTGGACGATGCGCTCGCCGAGATCGGTGTCGATCACCTCGATGCCGCGCGCCTCGAGGTACGGGTTCAGCTTGCACTCCTCGGTCAGCATCGACTTCGCCTTGACCAGCTTGGTCACGCCGCGGTCGACGAGCAGGCCGTGGACGATCGCGTTGTGCTCGGCGGCGTCGCGCGCCCAGTGGACCTGGGCGCCGAGCGCCACCGCGTTGCGCTCGAACTCCTCGAGGTAATCGGCGAGCCGCGACAGCGTGTGGCGCTTGATGCCGGCGGCGGCGCTGCGCAGCGCCTCCCAGTCCGGCACCACGGCCGAGGCGACGTCGCGCTTCTGGCGGACCCACCACACCGCCTTGTCGTGCCAGTGGAGCCGCTCGTCATTGGCGACGAACCGGGCCGCAACATCCGGGTGACCCGAAGCCATGGCCCGAGAGTAGCGCGCAAAGCGGCCGCGCCGCGCCGCGAAAATCGGCCAGCGCGCGCCGGCGGCTGTCCGAGGAGTCTCGTCCTCGGGCCCGATCAACGCGCCGCGACGGTCTTGGCCTGCGTGACGCGCGCGAGCCGCAGGATCTCGCCGCCGGTCGCCTCGTCGCGACCGCGGATCGTGACCAGGAAGCCGGGGCCGGTCGACGCGACGGTGATCTCGGCGTGGGCGACGTCGAGCGCACAGCCCGGGGCGTCGCCGGCGCGCGGGGTGAGCTCGTGGCGCAACCACTCGGCGGTGAGGCCGGGCCGCGCCGCGATGTAGATCTCGGCGCCGCGCAGCCGGCGCACGGTCGCCTTCTGCACCGCCGCGTCGTCGAAGTGCGGTTGCACCGTCGCGGGGGCGTACGCGTCGAGCGCGCAGCTCGCCGCGTCGAGCGGGCGGTTCGGCGATTCGATCGCCACGGGGTGGGCGGCGGGCGCGCAGGCGGAGACCAGCGCAGCGGTCGACAGCCAGGCCGCCGCAGAGACGAGGTACAGCTTGTTCGTCATGCGGGGACTCGTAGCAACCCCACCGCGGCCCGCACGCGAGATCGCCGCGAATTCTTCGTCGAGGTCGCCGCCGCGGCGCCGAGCGTGACCGCGCCGTCTTGCCGCGATCGCCGGGCCTCGTTCGCGCTGGTATCGCGCCGCCGCCCCGTGGTGTACTGGGCGGTTGCGGCTCAGCCCGTCGTCTTGTCGAGCTGGTACTTGCGGAGGTAGGCGCGCACGTGGTGGCGCTCCATGCCGCTCTGCCGCGCCATCTCGCTGACGTTGCCCTTGGCGCGCCGGGTGAGATCGGTGAAGTAGTTGCGCTCGAACAGATCGATCGCCTGGCGCTTGGCGTCGGAGAACGCGGTCGCCGCCTGGGTCGACTGCGCCGGCGGATCCTCGCGCGCGAGCAGCAGCACGTCGTCGATCGCGTCCGGGGTCTCGGCGAGCGTGGCGGCGACCGAGACCACGTTGAACAGCTCGCGGACGTTGCCGGGCCAGTCGTGCGAGGCCATGCGGCGCTGGATCCAGTCCCAGACGATCGGCGCGGCCCAGGCGCGGTGGACGCGGGCGCAGATATCCTCCACCAGCATCTCGAGATCGGCGAGCCGCTCGCGCAACGACGGCAGCTCGATGCGGACCTGGGCGATCCGGAAGAACAAGTCGGAGCGGAACCGGCCGGCGTTCATCTCGGTGCCGAGGTCGCGCCGGGTCGCGGCGATCACGCGGACATCGATGCCATCGTAGGTCGTGCCGCCGATCCGGCGGACCTGGCGCTCGGACAGCGCGCGGAGCAGCTTGGGCTGGAGATCGACCGGCAGCTCGCCGAGCTCGTCGAGGAACAGCGTCCCGCCGTTGGCCTCGCTGAGCGCGCCGTCGCGCCGCTCGTTGGCGCCGGTGAACGAGCCCTTCTCGTGGCCGAACAGGATGCTCTCGGCGAGGGTCTGCGGGATCGAGCCGCAGTCGACGACGATGAACGGCTTGGCCTTGCGCTTGCTCGCGTCGTGGATCGCGCGCGCGACGCCCTCCTTGCCGGTGCCGGTCTCGCCGAGCACCAGCACGCTGAGCGGCGTGTCGGAGATCTTCTCGAGCACCGAGAACACGCGGCGCATCTTCGGTGACGCGCCGACGATCGATCCGAAGCGGTCGGCGAAGCCGAGCTCGACGCGTTGCTTCTTGCCCGATGGCTCGACGGTGAGCCGGGTGTTGCCGACGGTCAGCTCGGTCTTGGCGGTGATCACCGCGTCGCGCACCCGCACGGTGCCGAGGAACGTGCCGTTGGTGCTGCCCAGATCGCGGACGGCGATGCCCTCGGTGATCGCGCGCAGCTCGCAGTGAACCCCGCTGACCTCGTGATCGTCGACCACGACGTGGACGCCGTCGTTGCGGCCGATCACGATCGGCTCGACGTCGATGACGTGCGAGCCGGTCGGCGTGGTCAGGGTGCCGCCGCGGATGAACCAGTGAAGTGCTTTGGCGCGAGTCTCCATGCCCGAAGCGCGGATCATCGCACGAAGCTACGGCGATGGCTTGGTCGGAGCGCTCGGCTCGGGCGCGTCATGCTGCCCCGCCGATCCCGAGCCGGCCTCGTGCGGTGCGGGCGCCGGCGCAGGCTCGACCGGCTTGGCCTCGGTGGCGGTGTCGGTGACCGGCGGCACTTTGGCGGGCGCTGGTCGGGCCGGTTTGCGCGGCTTGACGGCGGTGGGCGGCGCCGCCACCCCGCCCGCAGCCTGCGTGGTCGTGCCCGCGGGGAGGGTCCCCGGGCGCGGGGCGCTGGCAGCGGCCGGCGGCTTGATGACCGGTTCCTGCGTGGGGGTGGGCAGCGGTGCGGGCGGCGGCGGCATCACGGGCGGTGCCGCCGCCTCGGTGGGGCGGCTGGGGATGAACACCGGCGGTACGGTGGGCAGGTTCGGGTCGGGGCTGCCGCGCAGCAGCGAGACCACGAACCAGATCGCCGCGATCACGGCGACCGCGCCGCCGATCGCCA
>Ga0302299_10001421_pt1 | contig 14372 bp, 20 predicted proteins | sample III_Fen_N3_4_FD_198795 | JGI IMG/M metagenome (GOLD analysis project Ga0302299, IMG submission 198795) | Peat permafrost microbial communities from Stordalen Mire near Abisko, Sweden - III_Fen_N3_4 | ecosystem: Environmental > Terrestrial > Soil > Wetlands > Permafrost | place: Sweden: Abisko... | reverse complement strand
CCGAGGCAACCCGGAGCCGGAGGTGCGGGAAGGACTCCTCCGCGGGCGTGCTCAGCGCCGCTTCCGGAGGTAGCTCGTCAGCGAGGCGTCGTATCCGGCAGCCTCGAAGAGGCGCCGTGCGCCCGGACGGTGGTGCCCTGCAGTCACCTCGAGGAAGGCGGCGTCGATCCCTTCGGCGATGGCCTCCGCCTCGGCCATGAGAGCGGCCCCGACACCTCGGCCCCGCACGCCCGGGTCGACGACCAGCGCCATCACCCGTACGACGTGGTCGTCATGTTCGAAGCGCGGGATCACCTGGCACGCCACGAAGCCGGCGCGTTCCCCGCCCGCCTCCGCGATCCGGACCGGGCATTCGCGTTCGACATAGCGCTCCAGGCGTCGCAGGATGTCCGTCGCGCCAGCGGGATACCCCTCGTCGGAGAGGAGGCCAGCGATCCATTCAGCGTCGTCCGGGCCGGCGTCCCGGAACGTCAGCGTGGCGCGTTCGATCATGGCCCGATGGTACCGCGTCGGCCGCGGCGGGGCCGGCCGGATTGTCTGGGATCGGCCCGGCCGGCTCGGCGTCCGGCACCACGACGAGCGCGGGACTCCCGGCATGCGACCCGAGAATCGCCAACTCCGGGCCGAACGGCCCGGTCCCGGCCCTGGCACGGATGCCGAGTCCCGCGAGGCGCGCCGGCATCCCGGAGGCTGTGGCCATCGGAACCCGGACGTAGAGGACGGCCGGACCTTCGCCGTGACGAGCCAGCGAGGCCGCGAGCCATCCCTCCGTGTCTGGCTCGAGGAGCACGATCGGGACCACATCAACCGGCGTCGGGGAGGCGCGGGCCGCGGAGGCAGGCGCCAGATCGGCTTCAGGCGGCATCCCGGTGGCGAGCGCCGTGTCTGCGGGCGGCATGGCGGCTGTCACACCGGCCCAACCGACGAGCGCCCGGGCTCCAACCACCGAGTCGCGGGGAGCGGCCTCCCAGGGCACGTCGGGCCGGGACGACGTGGCCCGCTCGAGCTCGAGCGTCGCCCACCCCAGCGCGAGGAATCGTGGTGGCGGCATCGCGGGGTGGGACGGGTCGGCCGCCGCGAGGGGCCCGGCGACGGCGCGGGACATCCCCGAGCCGGAAACGCCCCCAATCACCTCGAGACGAGGGCGAGCCTCGCCGGGCCCATGCGCGCGCTCCATGATCTCCAGCCCAAGTCCCACGAATTCGATCCGGTCGTCGACCGGGAGGTCGACCCCCAGCGCCGCCGCGACGGCAGCACGGTCGCGAGGCGCATCCAACGCGATCCATCGGATCGCCAGCGGGGCGTCCGTCACGGGAGCACCTGCAGAACCGCCCGGCGTGCGGCGTGCCAGGCGGACGGCCAGGTGGTCAGGCGTCGCGTCGCGCCACCAGGAGCGACGCGTCCGAGGGGAGAGGGATCGCCTCGGGCTCCGGGAGACCGGCGGAACGGAAGAGCTCCGCGTGCTGCGCGACCGTGCGCAGGCGCGCCCCGTGGAACAGCTCGTCGAGCGCGACGCCCGCGATCAGCTGCCCGTGCAGCGTCGCGTACTCCTCGAGCCCATCCGGCAGGCACCAGCCAAGGACGAGGAGCCGGCCCCGCGGCCGAAGCATGCGCCACGCCGACTGGAGCGCCACCACCGGGTCCGGCACCTCGTGAAGAGCGTGCTGGAAGTAGGCAAGGTCGAACGAGCCGACGTCCAGCGCGTCGTCGACCTCGCGAGCCTCGATCCGGATTCGCGACCCCAGGCCGGCGCGCTGCACCAGCTGCGTGGCCCGGGTCACCGAATCGGACTCCGCCTCCACGCCGACCAGCCGCGCGTTGGGGAACCGGCGCGCGATCGCCGCCAGCCAGCGGCCGCCGCCGCAATGGAGGTCGATCACGTCGATCCCCCGGACCAGGTCGGCCACGAGGTCCGGGAGCGCGGCGAGCGCCTCTTCGAAGAAGACCGCGATGTCCTGGCGGGTGAGCTGCTCGATGGCGCGGTAGTAGCGCGGCGACCGCAGGCCGACCGGCACGCCCGTGCGCAGGTAGTCGGCCATCCGGTCGTAGTCCAGGCTCGCCGTGACCGTGTAGGTGAACTGTCCGCCCAGGTACTCGGTGCGGTCCTTGTCCAGCAGGATCTTCGCGACGTCCGGGTCCACGGTGACCCGCGACCCATCGTCGGCGATGAGGTCGGCCGCGTAGGCGGCGTCGCACCATGCGGACACAGGCTCGGCGGCGGCCGCTGCGGCCCGGGCAAGATCGGCGCGCGACAGCCCGTTCGACCCGGCCTCCCGGAGCCTGGCAAAGAGCCCCAGCTCGATCCCGAGCTGGATCACCCATGCCCGGTAGAAGCCGGTCAGGCTGGCGACGAGATCGTCGAAGCGGTCGTCCAGCGGCATCGTCAGGCGATTGTCGCACGCCCGGACCGCCCCGGGGACCGGCCTGCAGCGCGGCGCAGCGGGGTCCATCGGAAGCGGAACGGCCGGAACCCGCCAGCGGGACTCCATGGCGGCTGGCATCCTTCCCGGATGGCTGTCGCCGCTCACCGAACGCTCGGCGCACCCGGGGCCCAGGTGGCGCTCGCCCTGGGAGCCCTCTACGTCGTCTGGGGCTCTACCTATCTCGCGATCCGGGTCGCCGTGGGCACGATCCCGCCCTTCACCCAGAGCTCGATTCGATTCCTGATCGCGGGGACGCTCCTCTTCGCCGTCACGTCGCGCGGCGGTACCGGAGTACCCACGCCGGGCCGGCGCGAGTGGAGGGACGCCGCGATCATCGGCGGATTCCTCCTTGTGGGCGGGAACGGCCTGGTGGCGTTCGGTGAGAAGACGGTCGCCTCGGGGATCGCAGCGCTCCTCATCGCCACGCTTCCCGTATGGGTCGCCATCCTCGGCAGGGTCTTCTTCGACCTGCACCTGTCGCGCTCGACAGTCGTCGGGATCGGGCTCGGGTTCGCGGGGGTCGGCGTGCTCGTGTGGCCGACCGGCGGGAGCGCGCCGGTGGATCTCGCGGGTGCGCTCATCCTCCTCGGCTCTCCCATCCTCTGGGCGATCGGCTCGCTCTACAGCGCCCGCGCCCACCTGCCCGCCCGGCCGCTGGTGGGGGTGGCAATGCAGATGCTGTGCGGCGGGGCGATGCTTGCTGTCGTCGCGCTCGTGACAGGTGAGATTGATGGGTTCCGCCCGGCGTCCGTGACGCCGGAGAGCATCGCCGCGCTCGCCTATCTCGTCGCCGTGGGGTCGCTGATCGGCTTCACGGCGTACGCCTGGCTGCTCCGGGTCGCCCCGCTTCCGCTCGTTGCGACCTATGCCTACGTCAACCCGATCGTGGCCGTGGCGCTCGGCTCGTTGATCCTGGGCGAACCTGTGACGACGCGGACGCTCGTGGCCGGCGTGATCATCATCGTCGCGGTAGCGACCATCGTCTGGGCGCGCGGTCGCGAGCCCACGCGGCCCCGACCCGAGGAAGTCGTCGAGGCAACCTGACCGCGGGGGCGGCACCGTCGACCCTCCCGCGCGGCGCTACGCTGTGACCAATCGGACGGGCATCGCGGGCCGCCCTCCTCTCCCCGGCGTCCGCCCCGCGCGGCCCGGAGCCCAAGCGGAGATCCCGAACCATGACGAGCGAATCTCTTCACACCATGGGCCAGCAGCGCGGCCGCCGGTCGTGGGCGGAGCCCTGGAAGATCAAGATGGTCGAGCCTCTCAGCGTCACCGACCGACCGACCCGCGAGGCTGCCCTGCGCGAGGCCGGCTTCAACACCTTCCTGCTCCGCTCGGACGACGTCTATATCGACCTGCTGACCGACTCGGGGACGTCCGCCATGAGCGACCGGCAGTGGGCCGGCATGCTGCTCGGCGATGAGGCCTACGCGGGCAGCCGGAACTACTACCACCTCGAGGAGGCCGTCAAGCGCTACTACGGGTATGCGTACCTCGTTCCCACTCACCAGGGCCGCGGCGCCGAGCACCTGATCAGCCAGGTGCTGATCGAGGCGGGCGACCACGTCCCCGGCAACATGTACTTCACGACCACGCGCCTGCACCAGGAGCTGGCCGGCGCCACCTTCCACGACGTGATCCTCGACGAGGCGCACGATCCGACCTCGCTCCACCCGTTCAAGGGCAACGTCGACGTGGCCAAGCTGCGGACGCTCGTCGAAGAGGTCGGGGCCGCGAAGATCCCGTACGTGTCGCTCGCCGGCACCGTCAACATGGCCGGCGGCCAGCCGGTCTCGATGGCGAACGTGCGCGAGCTCCACGCCTACTGCGCCGGCCTGGGGATCAAGGTGCTGCTCGACGCCACGCGGATGGTCGAGAACGCGTTCTTCATCCAGGAGCGCGAGGAGGGCTACGCGGACCGGACGATCGCCGAGATCCTCCTCGAGTTCTGCTCGTTCACGGACGGCGCCTGGATGAGCTCCAAGAAGGACCACCTCGTGAACATCGGCGGCTGGCTCGCCGTCAACGACTGGGACACCTTCGAGGAGCTGCGCAATCTCGTTGTCGTCTACGAGGGGCTCCACACCTACGGTGGGATGGCCGGCCGCGACATGGAGGCGCTCGCCATCGGGATCTCCGAGGCCGTGCAGGATGAGCACGTCCGCTCGCGCGTCGGGCAGGTCCGCTACCTCGGCGAGCTGCTGACCGAGTGGGAGATCCCGATCGTCCTTCCGATCGGCGGTCACGCCATCTTCCTCGACGCGAAGCGCTTCTACCCCCACCTTGCCCAGGACCTGTTCCCGGCGCAGACGCTCGCATGCGAGCTCTACCTGGACTCCGGGATCCGCTCGATGGAGCGCGGGATCGTGTCCGCCGGCCGCGATCCGGCGACCGGCGACCACAAGCGCCCGAAGCTGGAGCTGACCCGGCTCACGATCCCGCGGCGCGTCTACACCCAGGCGCACATGGACGTCGTGGCCGAATCCGTGAAGGCATGCTTCGACGCTCGCGACGCGGCAACCGGCCTCCGGTTGGTCTACGAGCCGAAATATCTGCGCTTCTTCCAGGCCCGCTTCGAACCGATCTGAAGCCGAGGCTGCCCCATGTGTCGAGTTCACCTCGACGTCCATCATGGGAACGCCGGAGCTGGCGGTCGCCGGCACCCCGGAGCACGACCACCCGGTCCAGCCTCGTCATGTGCGGCATTTCGCGGAGCTTGTCCAGGGGTTCCTCGGACATGGCCAGTGGGTGCCGGAGGCGGACCATTGATCCGCCTGCAGCGCTGGGGCGGCCGACCGCCCCGCGACGACGAGCTCCTGGAGATCGACCCGGACGGCACGTTCCGGATGCGCCGGACGGTCGGCCCCGCGACGCGACCGGCCACCCCGGTCGGACGCTTCGGCGGCATACTTCCGGCCGCCAGCAGGAAGGCTCTCGCCGACCTCGCCGCGCGGCTCGAGGACGCACCGGCCGAGCGGAACCCGCTGCCGATGGACGCCTCGGTCGACGAGCTGACCGTCGACGGAGCAGGCGGGACCGCGGCCGGGCCGGCCGGGATCGCGTTCAGCGGCGCATGGGGCGAGCTCGCCCAGGTCCTCCGCGGGATGCTGGTGGACCTGGCTGCGCATCCTCTTGCCGCCATCGCGCTCGCATCGTCTGACGAAGGCCTGCGCCTGGAGCACCTGGGGTTTGGAGGGCCTGGACCTGGTCGTCAACGAGCTGGTTGTGCACGTCGGATCGACCGCACCGCCGGCCCACGTTCCCGGCGCCGCGATCTCCGGGGGATCGAGTGGAGGCGCATTCCAGGCCCGCCCCGGGTGGACCGTTCGGCTGCCGCTGGCGCTGCCCGCCGCCCCGGCGACGATCATCCGCGTGGAGGGCATCCTCGTCGGCGATGGCACCCTGTGGCGACCCGCCGTTCTCGAGCTGCAGAGGCCCGGCTGACGTCCAGGTGAGGTGCGAGGCCTCAGCTCAGCAGGCGCCGCGCGAGGGCGGCTTCGCCCGCCAATAGCGCGGCGGAGAAGGAGGCCAGGACGACGCCGAACCCTCCGGCGCGCCAGTTGCCCTTCACGAACCCGCCGAAGAGGACATGCCATGCCCCGAACAGGACTGCCCCGGCAAGCGCGGCGGTGAGCGTGCCGCCAAGGAGGATCGCGGCCCGCCGACCACGGCTGCCGGTCGACCAGCCCGCGGCGACTTCGCGACGAATTCCTGCGACGAAATGGCGGACGTCAACGATCCTGGAACCGCCGGCTCTGCCGGCTCCGGCGCCGCTCACCGTCTGCCCAGCGCTGGCGAACCGCCGCCGAGGGCCGGCCATCGCTCGAATCCCTGGGCGGGGAGCGGCTCGCAGCGGATCGGCCGGTCCTCGCGGTAGCCGAGCGCGTAATCCGCCTGGATGAGCGTGTGGAGCTGGCTCGTTCCCTCGTAGATGACGGCCGCCTTCGAGTTGCGCAGGTACCGCTCCACGGGGAATTCGTTGCTGTAGCCGTTCGCGCCGTGCACCTGGATTGCGTCGAGCGCGGCCGAGACGCTGTGCTCGGTGGCGTGCCATTTCGCCAGCGAGGTCTCCCGGGTGTTGCGCACGCCGTGGTTCTTCAGCCAGGCGGCGCGCCAGACGAGGAGGCGCCCGATCTCCGTCCCGGCGGCCATCTTCGCCAGCATCTGCTTCACGAGCTGGTGGTGGCCGATCTCCTCTCCGAAGGTCTCACGCTGGTGGGCATACGCGACGCTCGCATCCAGGCACGCCTGTGCGAGCCCGACCGCGCCGGCCGCGACCGTGAAGCGGCCCTGGTCGATGGCGCTCATCGCGACGAGGAACCCTTCTCCCTCCGCGCCGATCCGGTTCTCAGCGGGTACAACCACGTTGTCGAGGGTGACCAGGCCCGTGTTCCCTGCGCGGATCCCCAGCTTGCCGTGCAGCGTCCCCGTCGTCAGGCCGGGCATCCCCCGCTCCAGCATGAACGCGGTCACCCCGCGATGCTTCCTTCCACGATCCACGGTCGCGAAGACCAGGAGATGGTCTGCGAGGTCGGCAAGGCTGATCCAGATCTTGGAGCCGTTCAGGACGTAGGCGTCACCGTCGCGGCGGGCGGTCGTCTGGAGGCTGGCGGCGTCGGTCCCGGCGCCCGGCTCGGTGAGGGCGAACGTCGCAAGCTTCGTCCCCCGCGCCTGCGGCACGAGCCAGCGACGCCGCTGCTCGTCGGTGCCCCACTGGAGCAGGGCCAGCGAGTTCAGCCCGACGTGCACGCTCATCACCACCCGGAAGGCGGTGTCTGCGCGCTCCAGCTCCTCGCACAGGATCGCGAACGAGACGTAGTCCATCCCGGACCCGCCCCACACCTCCGGGATCGGCGCGCCGAGGTAGCCAAGCTCCGCCATCTTGGCGAAGACCTCCGGGTGCGCCTCGCCCTGGTCGTCCCATTCACGGATGTTCGGCAGGATCTCTGCGGCTACGAACTCGCGGACAGAATCGCGAACGAGCCGGTTCTCATCGGTGAGGCTGAAGTCGATCAAGGATCACCTCGGTTGAGCGGCTCTTCTGGCTAGCGCAGGTGGCCCGATCGTACCCCGATGGTGCGATCAGCTTCCGTGGATACCGCGCTGCCGGCCGGGCAACCCAACGACGCTCCTCGCGTTGGGTACCGGCACAATGCGCATGCCGCTCGACCCTGGCACCCGCCGGTCGGACCGTCCAGCCAGGGAGATCACGTGGACACAGCCGAGCTTCTCCGCCAGGCGCTCACCGACGCGCACGACACGCTGGAACGGACGGTCGCGGGCCTGGACCAGCCCGCCCTTGATTGGCCGCCGTCCGGCACCGCGAATCCGATCGGGGCAACGCTCGCCCACATCATCGTGTCGGAGGACATGGTGGCGAACGCCATCCTTGCCGGCCGGGCGCCGCTCCTGCGGACCTCGTTCGCCGGCCGGACGGGCCTGACCGAAGCGATGCCGATGCCCGGTCCCGATTGGGCGGACTATGGCGCGTGGGCCCGGCGCGTGCGCGTTGACCTGCCCGCGCTCCTTGCTTACGGGCAGGCGATCTGGGCGGCCTCCGATGCCTTCCTCGCTGGCCTTGCGCCCGCCGATCTGGATCGCGACCTGGATCTTGCGATGGTCGGCCAGGGCCACCGAACGCTTGGGTGGGCGGTGCTCCATATGCTCCTGGGCCACTGCAACCAGATCACCGGCGAGATCGCCTGTCTCAAGGGCCTCCAGGGCCGCGGCGGTCTCGGCTGAGGGGGTAGGTCCGTCGGCGGCCGCCATCGACGCGCGGATGGCGTCAGACCAGCCCGCACCCGGAGCCGGCACCGCCGCGCCCGGCGGCAGCCGGCCGCGCGCCGCCCCGTATACTCCCGGAAGGTCCGCCGCAGCCCGCCCGAAGACACGGCCCGGCCGGCGACGTACCCGAGGACCCACCCCATGGACACCGTGACCGCCCCGGCCGCAGATCTTCCCGCGACCTCGGGGCTCGACCTGGCTGCCCTTGCCTCTGCCAACCTGACCCCGGTCCTTGGCCGCTACTTCGAGCGATCGTGGGCGCGCGGCGAGGGCCATCGCCTGTTCGACACCGATGGCAGGGCCTACCTGGACTTCGCGAACGGGATCGCGGTCAGCGTCCTGGGGCACGGCCACCCGGCGGTGACGGCCGCGATCCACGCCCAGGTCGACGAGCTGATCGCGCCGTGCGCGGCGATGGGCTACGCGGAGTCGACCGTCCGCCACGCGAGGCTCCTGGCCGAGTTCCTGCCGCAGCCGCTGGATTCGATCTTCTTCATGAACTCCGGCTCGGAGGCGATCGAGGCGGCGATCAAGCTCGCTCGCCGAGTCACCGGACGGCCAGGGATCATCGCCTTCCGGGGCGGGTTCCATGGCCGCACGATCGGGGCCGCGAGCATCACGAGCTCCAATATCAACTACCGGCTGGGCTACGAGCCGCTGCTGCCGGGCGTCTACCTCAGCCCCTTCCCGTCGGCCTACCGGGATTTCGCGGGCGACGAGGCACGGGCCGTGGAGGTGTCCCTCACGCACCTGCGCGAGCTGCTCAAGACGACGATCCCGCCCTCCGCCGTGGCCGCGATGATCCTCGAGCCGGTGCAGGGCGAGGGCGGCTACATCCCCGCCCCGCCCGCATTCCTCCGGGCGCTCCGCGCGATCTGCGACGAGCACGGGATCCTGCTCGTCGTCGACGAGGTCCAGGCGGGATTCGGCCGTACCGGGAAGATGTGGTCGTTCGAGCACGCCGGGATCGTCCCGGATGTCGTGTGCATGGCGAAGGCAATCGCGAACGGACTGCCGCTCTCGGCGATCGCGAGCTCCAGGGCGCTGCAGGAGCGCTGGGGCAGGAGCGCCCACGGCACGACGTATGGCGGCAACCCGGTCGCCTGTGCCGCGGGCATCGCGGTTCTCGAGACGATCCGGGCCGAGCGGCTGGTGGAGAACAGCGCGGCCATGGGCGCCGTGCTTATGGCCGGGCTGCGCGCCATCGCGGCAGTCGACGTCAGGATCGGGGATGTACGCGGCCTGGGGCTGATGATCGGCGTGGAGTTCGTGCGCGACCGCGCGACGCGGGAGCCCGATGGGTCACTCTGCGAGAGCGTGATCCAGGGCTGCGCCGATGCCGGGCTGCTGGTCATCTCGTGCGGGGTCGAGCACAACGTGGTCCGCTGGATCGCGCCGCTCAACGTCACGTCGGCAGAGATCGACGAGGCGCTCGGGATCTTTGGCCACGTGCTCCGCTCGGTGCCGGCCTAGTCGGCGCTGGCCGCTGCGCGCCTACTGCTGGCGGTTGTTGGACAGGAAGCTCATCACGTCCGCGAGCCGGAAGCGTCGATCGCCCCGGCGGCAGACACGAAAGAACGGGAGCTCACCGCGATCGCCGAGGCGCTTCACGGTGTTGACGTGGAGGTGGAGCATCTCCGCGACCTCGCTCGCGGTGAGGAGCGGCCCAAGCTCGCTGATCGCCATTCGGTTCCTCGCCTGATCGGTTGCGGTCGCGCCGGACGTGTCTGGTGGCCACAGGTGGAGTGCGACCCGCTTCGTTGGGGAGCGTAGGGGTCGGCGCGCTGCGGGCCAAGCCGTACCTTCGGTCTAGGAGGGTCGTACGGCGTGGTGGAGTGTGGTCCGGGCCGATGGCATCGCGACTGCGACGACGCCACGGCGCTCGCGGGTCGCCTGGACCTGCTGGCCACCGGGCGTCGCCTCGACGCCCGACACCCGGCGCGATGACGGGCCGTCATGACGCAGGCGTGTCCGGACAACACACTGCCATCACGCTCAGGAGTGGGCGCGGGCATTGAGCAGCGGAACCAGATCACTTCCTGCGTGCTGGCGGCACGGGGATGAGTCGCCGCGACCGGCCCCAACGTCGGCCACGGTGGAGCGCCATTCAGTCGCGCACGAGGAGAAGTACATGAGCATCGATCGGATCGATCGAACAGTTGTCACCCAGGAACGCACGCCGCCGGCCGGCCAGCCGCTCGTCTCGTCAGCCGCCCAGCCAGTCGCGCCGCCCCTCTCGCAGGAGACCGTGCGGACGGACAGCAGGAGCATCTCGAGGACGAGCCCCGGAGGCCCCGAGATGACCCGCCGGATCATCGTCCTTGTCTTCGGGCTCATCCAGATCGTCATCGGGGCGCGCATCGTGCTGCTGCTCCTGGACGCTCGGGAAGCCAACGGCCTCGTGTCCGGCATCCTCAACGTCAGCCAGGTCTTCGTCGCGCCGTTCGTCGGAATCCTCGGGAAGGACTCCCTTCACGCCGCCGGCTCGGTGCTCGACGTGGCGGCCGTCCTCGCCCTCGTGGGCTGGTCGATCCTCGAGCTCATCGTGATCTGGGTTCTTGGCATCTTCCGGCGCGAGCCGGCCTGACGCGGGCCGGCACCCGCACCTGACCGCACCGCGGTCCCCAGTCGGACGGGGTTCCGTCCGTGAACAGCGCCGGCCGGCGAACGGCCGCGCGCCGGGAAGGAACACATGCCATGGGGTTCATCGCCTGGATCGTGGTCGGCGCCATCGCCGGCTTCCTGGCCAGCCAGGTCATGCGCGCACGTGAAGGCCTGGTGATGATGATCGTGCTCGGCATCGTCGGCGCACTCGTCGGCGGCTTCCTGGCCGAGTCCGTCTTCCACAAGGGTGACGTCACCGGGATCAACATCGAGAGCATCGTGATCGCCACCCTTGGCGCGATCCTCGTCATCTTCGTGGTGCACCTCGCCACCGGTTCGCGTGGCCTTCTGCGCCGCTGACGTCGAGCCGGGCGGGCGCGACAGGTGAACGTCACGAAGTCCGGGAGGCGATCTCGAACCGCCCGGACACCGAGCCCGGACGAGGGGCGCAGGGCAGGCTTCGCCCGGAACCTGTCGGGAGCGCTGACGGCGGCCTGGTCGAGCGTCGCGACGCTGGTCGGGCGCATGCCGGACACGCTCGATGTGACCAGGACACGCGCGCGGGGGGTGGCGAGCGCGCTCCAGACCCTCCCCGACCCGACCCTCCAGTGGCTGGCGGCAACCTCCGTCGGGCTGAGTGCGGGGCTCTTCCTCGCCGGCAAACCGCGCCTGGTCATCGCGGCGGGCATTGCGCCGGCCCTTGCGATGGGTGTGGCGATCGTCGCGCGGCCCGTCGAGCCGGTCGTCCCCGAAACCCTCGTCCCGGCGAGCGCAGGCGGGCCGCATGGCGAGACACGGAGGCGAGCCGGATGGGATCTGACGCGATCCGGACGCGGCGGAGTGAAGCGTGGGTAGGGAACGTCCCCAGATCGTCGTGGTGCGCCGGGGCGGCGACCACGGCTGCCTGATCACGATCCTCCTCCTGCTCATCGCGTGGCCCCTGGCGATCGTCTACTGGATCCTGCGGTCGATGGCGTGGATCGTCGGCGTGATCGTCGACTGGCTGACGCTCGGACCCGCGCGACGTCGACGACGCTGAAACGCGACGTGCCGCATGACCGACCGTCATGACATGGGGGCGCGGCGATCACACACTCCCGGCATGAATATGAGGAAGGCCGACATGACCGACGAGCACGTCAAGGGCGCTGTCAGCAAGGTCAGTGGCACGATCGAGGAAGGTTTGGGGAAGCTGACCCACAACCGGAAGCAGCAGGCCCGCGGCAAGGCGCGGCAGGTCCAGGGCGCCGCGCAGAACGGCCTGGGAAACGTCCAGGACACCGTTCGGGGCCCGAAGGCTCCTTGACCCGACCGACGCGCCTCATCGCAGGATCCCTACAGACGGCGGATCATGTCGATCCGTGAACCACCCGAGATCAGCCGGTACCTCACCGCCCGCGCCGCACTCGTGCCTCCGCCGCGGGTCGGCCGACGCGACCAGGTCGAGGCGGTCGGCCTGCTCCTGGGAATCCTCGTCATCCTCGTCGTCGTCGTCGTGACTCTCGGCGCGACGCCGGGCCTGGCATGACGATGGCGAAGCTGGCCGCGCCCGCCCGGCGCCCATCGCTCCGGCCGCTCGGTCGCAGGCCGATGGGACCGGAGCTGGGGCTGCTCGCGGCGGCGGCTCTGCGCAGCTCCATCCTCATCGCGATCGTCATGATCCTGATCCTGATCGTGCTCCCAGTGGCGCTCGGCGCGGCCTGGACCCAGGTGGCAACCGCGCCCTGACGCCTGGAACGCGCCGCGCCGGGCCGCAGACGGCCGTCGAGAACGGCCCTCGAGATCCGGACGCGCCGCATGGTCGACTGCGACCGGCGATACCGCGCTTCGGACCGTTGCCAGGACCCTGCTGGAGTCCTCCCGTATCGTCGACGACATTGCCCGCTTCGGCGGCGAGGAGTTCGCGCTGACGATCACCGACGTGGACGAGTTCGCCTTCGCGCAATCGCAGAGCGGTTCCAGGCCCTCGTCTAGCGTTCGCGCGTCGCCACGGGCCGGGTGGATCTGGGGGTGACGGTGTCCATCGGAGGCGCGAGCGCCGAGGTGGGCGACACCGCCGAGGTCCCCTTCGAGCGCGCTGACGCGGCGCTCTACCGAGCCAAGGAGGGCGGTCGCAACCGAGTCGTCCTGGCCGGAGATGACCATGGCGGTCGTTGACCAGCTTGAACCGGTCGATGTCCGCGATGAGCAGCCCGAACCGGCGCCCATGGGGAGGCGGAAGCATCGCGGGGACTCGCAGAGGCGGGACCCGAGGGTCCATCCGGCACATGACGCACCGAGCGTCGGGGTGCCAGCATGCTTCCGTGGCGATCACCTCCGGCGCGCCGCGCTGGTCAGACTTCAGCGGGCTGCTCCAGCGTGGTGTCTTCTGCCCACTGGCAGGGCAGTGTTCGGTTGGGGACTTCCTCACGGGGCAGCTCGGGATCGACCCGGACTATATTCGCGACCGCATCGCGACGGTGTTCCTTGACGGTTCGGTGGTCGATGACCTCGCGACCGCGACCATCCGGCCCGGCTCGACCCTGACCCTGTCGGCCGCGATGCCAGGGCTGGTCGGCGCGACGCTGCGCAGGGGTGGCTTCTATTCCGCCATGCGGTCGGAGATCAGCTGGAAGGCCGGGGACGGCGACCTCGAGAGGTCCGGCGGGCCTCCCGGGACGATCCGGCTGAAACTCTTCAATACGGTCCTCCGGGAGATCGGCCCGAGCGTGCTGGGCCGTGGCGTCCTGATCGATCGGACCGAGGCCGGTGGCCCGCTGCGGCCCTGGTGCATCGAGGTCGACGATGTGCCGCCGCGACCGTGGGTTGCGCTCCGGGTGGGCGCATGATGGGGTCGATGCCGGCCGTGACCGTGACGATCAAGCTCTTCGCGTCGTTTCAGAAGGGCCGCTTTGCCGTGGCCTCGAGGGAGTACCCGGATTCGACGACGGTTGCCGCGATCGCCAGCGACCTGAAGATCCGGGTCGCGGAGATCGGGGTGGTGCTCGTGAACTCCCGGCACGTGGAGCTCGACTTCTGCCCCGCCTCCGGCGACGTGCTGGCGATCTTCCCGGTGATCGGCGGGGGCTGAGCGCTGGCCTCGCCGCGGGGCTGAGCCGCGCTCTGCGCGGGCGGGGGCGCGGGGCCGAGCCGCGTCCCGCGGGAGCCGAGCCGCGTCCCGCGGGAGCCGAGCCGCGGCCCACGCGGCCGGCCGTCGCGGGCAATCCGGGCGGGCGGCCGATCCAACGCACGGGATCGCCAGGGTCACATTCCTCGCCAATGCCTCGCCTGCGACCACTACCGGGGAAGGGCACGGACCGGACTGCGCAGGGACTGCCGCGAAGCCGCCAGCGGCGCGCGAAACCCTCGCCAATGCGTCATCGGCGCAGCATTGTCGAGCCTCCCCAGCCCGGCCGGGGCTACGCGCCGCCTCGCGCGGCGCCCGGCCACCGCCGCCTGATGGTTAGTGAGTGCGGGGCCGTCATTGGCGACGGTTTCTGCCCACGGCCGCCCGACTGGGCCCCACTGCCGCCCGACTGGGCCCACGGCCGCCCGACTGGGCCCACGGCCGCCGGACTGGGC
>Ga0302299_10001420_pt1 | contig 14379 bp, 10 predicted proteins | sample III_Fen_N3_4_FD_198795 | JGI IMG/M metagenome (GOLD analysis project Ga0302299, IMG submission 198795) | Peat permafrost microbial communities from Stordalen Mire near Abisko, Sweden - III_Fen_N3_4 | ecosystem: Environmental > Terrestrial > Soil > Wetlands > Permafrost | place: Sweden: Abisko... | reverse complement strand
ACCTCACCGGGCGGCTCGCGCCCGACGACGTCAAGGCCACGCTCGCGGCGTCGGACGTGTTCGTCGCACCCGCGCACATGGAGTCGTTCGGCATCGCGGCGCTCGAGGCGCGCACCGTGGGGCTGCCGGTGCTGGCCTACGCGCGCACCGGCGTCCGCACGTTCGTGCATCACGAGGTCGAGGGCCTCCTCGCGCGCGACGACCGGATGATGGTGGCCAACATCGCGCGCGTCGCGACCGACGACGTGCTGCGCGCCCGGATGGCCGAGCACAACCGCGCCGTCGAGCCTGACGAGGCGTGGCCCCACGTGCTCGCGATCACCGAGCAGGCCTACGCCGACGCCGCCGCGCTCGGGGCGAGCTGAGCCGCGAGCCGACGACCACGATCGCGATTCCGGGAGTGGATCGTGACGAGGGGTGCCCTTGATCCCCCCTGCTGGCGCTGCACGCCGGCGGGGGCTCACGCAAGGACGATCAAGGAGCTCGGGCCCGGGCACGTAGGGTGGCGTCGTGAGGGATGAGGCGACGGCGCTGGACGGGCTCGTCGGTGTGCGCGTGCTCAAGGGGCACGGCACCGGCAACGACTTCGTGCTCGTGCCCGACCCCGATGCCGCGCTCGACCTCTCGTCCGAGCAGGTCCGCGCCCTGTGCCACCGCCGCTTCGGCCTCGGCGGCGACGGCGTGCTCCGCGTGGTTCCCACGGCGTCGAGCCCCGAGGTCGCCGACCAGGCCGCCGGCGCCGCCTGGTTCATGGACTACCGCAACGCCGACGGCTCGACGTCGGAGATGTGCGGCAACGGCGCGCGCGTCTTCGCCCGCTACCTCGTCGACTCCGGCCTCGAGAGCTCCGACGAGTTCGCGATCGCCACCCGCGGCGGCACCTGCGCCGTGCGCGTCGAGAGCGACGGCGACATCACCATCGGCATGGGTACCGCCACCACGCCGATGCTGCGGGCGATGCCGGTCGTGAGCGTGGGCGCGCAGCAGTGGAACGGCAGCGGCGTCATCGTGCCGAACCCGCACTGCGTGGTGTTCCTCGACGACGACGAGCGTCTCGCCGACCTCGACCTGACGACGCCGCCCACGGTGGTGCCGCCCGCGGTCTTCCCCGACGGCGTCAACGTCGAGTTCGTCGTGCGCGAGGGCGCAGCCGACGACCGCCGCGTACGCATGCGCGTGCACGAGCGCGGCGTGGGCGAGACCCTGTCGTGCGGCACGGGCGCCGTCGCCGTGATGGTCGCGGCCGCCGCGCGCGACGGCGCACCCGTGAAGACGGCGTACACGGTCGACGTCCCGGGCGGCACGGTCGTGGTCACCCGGCGGGACGGCGGCGAGCTCGAGCTGCGCGGGCCGGCCGTGATCGTGGCCGAGTGCGTCCTGGGGGGAGTGCGATGAGCACGAACGACGTGGAGATCGACGGCGGCGTCGCCTACGCCGCCGCGGTCGCGCCGCTGTTCGCGCGTCTCGGCGGCGGCTTCATGATCTCGAAGCAGGCCAAGGCCTTCGCGCAGGACCACGGGCTGCGTGGGCGGCAGGCCTACGTGCTCGGCCGCGGCTCGGTGCTCGGCGACGTCGACGCCGACGTCGTCACCGCCGCGTTCGGCTTCTGGCCGGCCGACGTCGTCCGCGAGGCGTGGGACGGCGGACGCGCGGTGCTCGACGCTGCCACTGCGCGCGACCGCTACGCCGAGATGTGCGCCGCCTGGGGACGTGACCGGCTCGCCGGCCTCCCCGACCCCGGACGCCTCGCCGAGCTGCTCGGCTGGGTGGTCGACGGCTGCGACGTCGTCGGGCTCTCGCTGTTCGCGGGCTGGCGTGCGGTGCCGCTGCCCGACGACGACCTCGGCCGCGCGATGCAGCACCTGCACGTGCTGCGCGAGCACCGCGGCGGGCTGCACCTGGTCGCCGTGCTCGCCAGCGGTCTGACCCCGCTGCAGGCGGTGCTCGCCGGCCCGGGCGGCAGCGGCAACGCCGGCTTCTTCGGCTTCGAGGAGCCGTTCGAGGACGTGAGCGGCCTGGCCACGGCGAGGTCGGACGCCGAGGCGCTCACCGACCGCCTCGCAGCCCCTGCGTTCGACGTCCTGTCCCACAGCGAGCGCGTCGAGCTGCTCGCCCGGCTGCACGAGGCCACCGAGGTCGCCTTCCCGCCCTCCGCCTGACCCACCCTCAGGTTCGCGTACAACTGTCCCCATCCGCACGATGCGGCGCTCTTCCGTGTGGTCAAGGACAGTCATGCGGGTCTCGAGCGGGTGCGGGGGCGGATTCCCGTTCGCGGGGGCGTGCGGCGCCGTGGGACCATCGAGGCGACATGACAGACGCCCTCTCGCCCCGCCGTCCGCTCGACCAGGTCGAGATCGACACCGACCTCGGCGTCGATCTCGATGCGGGCTCCGCGTTCGACCTCGACGACCCGACGACCGGTCAGCTCGACCTCGCCGACCGCTCGGCGCTGCGTCGTGTCGCCGGGCTGTCGACCGAGCTCGAGGACGTCACCGAGGTCGAGTACCGGCAGATCCGTCTCGAGCGCGTCGTCCTCGTCGGTGTGTGGACCGAGGGCACGCTGCACGACGCCGAGCGCAGCCTCGAGGAGCTCGCCCGCCTCGCGGAGACCGCGGGGTCGGTGGTGGTCGACGGCCTCGTGCAGCGACGCGACAAGCCCGACCCCGCGACCTACATCGGCTCGGGCAAGGCACGCGAGCTGCGCGACGTCGTGATCGGGACCGGCGCCGACACCGTCATCTGCGACGGCGAGCTGAGCCCCGGCCAGCTGCGGCAGCTGGAGGACGTCACGAAGGTGAAGGTCGTCGACCGCACCTGGCTGATCCTCGACATCTTCGCCCAGCACGCACGCAGCCGTGAGGGCAAGGCGCAGGTGTCGCTCGCGCAGATGCAGTACCTGCTGCCGCGCCTGCGCGGCTGGGGCGAGTCGCTCTCGCGCCAGGGCGGCGGCGCGGGCGGCTCGGCCGGCGGCGTGGGCACACGTGGCCCCGGCGAGACCAAGATCGAGACCGACCGACGGCGCATCAACAAGATGGTCGCCAAGCTGCGCCGCGAGATCCGCGAGATGAAGACCGCGCGCGACACGCAGCGCGCCGACCGCAAGCGCCACGGTGTCCCGAGCGTCGCCATCGCCGGCTACACCAACGCCGGGAAGTCCAGCCTGCTCAACCGCGTGACGGGTGCGGGCGTCCTCGTCGAGAACGCGCTGTTCGCCACCCTCGACCCCACTGTGCGTCGCGCGACGACGCCGAGCGGTCGCGACATCACGGTGACCGACACCGTCGGCTTCGTGCGGCACCTGCCGCACCAGCTCGTCGAGGCCTTCCGGTCGACGCTCGAGGAGGTCGCCGACGCCGACCTGATCCTGCACGTCGTCGACGGCAGCGACGAGGTGCCCGAGGAGCAGATCTCCGCGGTGCGCGAGGTGCTCGCCGAGATCGGCGCCGACAGGGTGCCCGAGATCATCGTCGTCAACAAGAGCGACTCCGCCGACCCGGTGGTGCTCGCGCGGGTCCTGCGTCGTGAGCCGCACTCGATCGCGGTGAGCGCGCGCACGGGTGCCGGAATCGACGAGCTGCTCGCGATGCTCGACACCGAGCTGCCTCGCCCGAACGTCGCGGTCGACGTCGTCGTGCCCTACGACAGGGGAGATCTCGTGGCGCGCGTCTACCGCGAGGCGGAGGTCGACTCGGTGGAGCACCTCGAGGACGGCACCCGGATCGTGGGTCGCACCGGGCCGTCGCTCGCGGCCGAGCTCACTGCCGCGTCGGCCGGTCCGGCGACGTCCTAGCCGCACCCACCCCGTCCGCCGACCGGCTCTGCTGGTCGGGGACGGCGTCGGACGTTGAAGCCTCGGGCGCAGGCCCTGACCCGCCCGTGGTCTGGTCGGGGATGCGGATGCGCTTGCTCTCGAGCAGCGCGCGGTCGGCGCAGTCGATCGCGGCGTAGAAGTTCTCGCTCGCAGCCCAGAGCGCGGTTCCTGCCGTCCAGCGCACGTCGAGCACGCTGTCCCGCAGCCGTGCGAGAAGCTCGTCGGCCTGCGTCAGGTCGGTGTCGGGCAGCACGACGACGAACTCGTCGCCGCCGAAGCGGCCCAGCACGTCACCGGTACGGATCGCGCCGGACCACGCGGTCGCCGCGTCGACGAGCAGCTGGTCGCCCGCGAGGTGGCCGTGCGTGTCGTTGAACGCCTTGAAGGCATCGAGGTCGATCATCGCGACAGTCACGGGCCGCCCGGTGCGGTGCGCCGAGGCACCGAGCGGCGCGGCGACGAGCTCGAGGCCGCCGCGGTTGAGGAGGCCGGTGAGCGAGTCGCGCAACGCGACCTCGCGCAACCGTTCGACGAGGGTCGACACCATGACCGAGACGCCGACGAGCACGACGAGCGCCATCACGAGGTCGAGGGGGGAGTCGCTGAGCACCCGGTTGAGTGCCGCGCCGCCCACCACGACGACGCACGCGAGGGTGAGGTGCACGACGAGCCTGGCCCGCGGTCTGAAGTACGCCGTGAACACGCCCAGGCCCAGGAGCCCGAGGCAGACCAGCATCTGGCCTTCGCCGGAATGCACGCGCAGCATGCCGATGGCCGCCATGCCGATTCCGACCAGGATGCACAGGTCGAGGCCGAGCCCGTCGGGGAGCCGCGGCGCGACCGTGAGCTCGAAGACCGCCAGAACGGTCAGGAGCACCGCGACCACGGCGTCGACGTCGTGCAGCGAGTCGGCCGCCGTCGTGACGAGAGTGAACAGAGCAGCGAAGCCCGCAGCCGCCAGGCACATCACGGCGAGCACGCGGTAGCCGGTGCGCGGGTCGGGGAGCGAGACGCGCACCGGGTCGGCCGGGCGCGCTGCAGTACGGCGCCGACCCCCGTCGGGCGTGCCGTCCACGGCACCATGCTAGGGACGGGCCAGGGCCCATCCTCGGCGTGCGTCGTGGGCTGCATCACAGACAACCGCTTTCCGGGCGCCGCCGTCGCGGGCGACGACCACGTCGCGGCTCGGCACGGCGACCGCCACGTGCGGCGCAGCGATGCTGGCGGCAGACCTACTGACGCGTCGGCGTTTCCGGAGTCGCGGTCGGGGCGTCGACGGGTGCGTCCCGCTGAGGCGGGATGCCGTGGTTCGCCTGCTTGCGCTCGAGCATGTCGGCGTCGGCCCGGTCGATCGCCTCGTGCAGCCGCTCGTCGGCGCCGAGCGGGGAGATGCCGATCGTCCAGCTGTCGTTCCAGCCGGCAGGGCGTGCCGACTGGAACGACGCGGTCGCTCGCGCGTCGAGCAGCTGTGCCTCGTCGAGGGAGGCACCGACGAGGACGAGCACGAACTCGTCGCCGCCGAACCGTGCGAGCAGGTCGCTGTCGCGCACGGCCTCGCTCCACCCGTCGGCGACGGCGACGAGCAGCGCGTCGCCGGCGATGTGCCCGCGGGTGTCGTTGAAGAGCTTGAACCGGTCGACGTCGATGATCGCGATCGACACGGGGAGCTGGGCGCGGCGGGCGCCCGCGATGACAGGCTCGGCGAGCAGCTCGAGACCGCGGCGGTTGAGCACGCCGGTGAGGCCGTCGTGCAGCGCGAGGTCGTGCAGGCGCTGCACGAGCTGCGAGACGAACAACGTGACGCCCAGGACGATGATCACCAGTGCCATCGCGATCGCGGGCGAGGACATCGTGCGGTCGACGGAGACGGCGACGAGCCACATCGCGAGGATGGCGCCGGTGAGCAGCAGCGCGTGCTTCGCGGTCCGGAAGAACGCGGTGAACACGCCCACGGCCATCATGCCGACGCCGATGAGCAGCTGGCCCTCGTTCTCCGGCAGCTGCGCCGCCGCGACGGAGCAGAGCACGCCGACGAGCAGGATCACGACGTCGAGGGCCCAGGGTTCGGGCACGTGCGGCCCGACGAACCGGGCGAGACAGGCCAAGGTCACCAGCGAGGCGACCACGTAGAGCTCGAGCGTGCGCTGGTTCTCGTAGCCGCCGGGGAAGGCCACGAAGAGGAGCGCGACTGCCGCTGAGAGCAGGAGCATCCGCCACATGGCGGTCATGGGGGCGCGGGAAGGGGACGGGTGTCGTGCCGCCAGGTCGGGCCCACCCGCAAGGCCCGGTCCTGCGACCTCCCCGTGGGTCACGTCTCGACGGTAGCCGCGACGTGGCGCTCGACTCTCGCTGAGGTGGCGCGTGGTGAGCGATCCCAGAGGGTTCTGATATCCAGGTCACCGGAACGGGTGGCGACCAACGCCCCTCGGGTCACGGCTCGTGGGTGCTCGTGGGTTCGCGCAGCGTCGCGTGGGCGCGCCGGAGGGCGACGTGGAGATCCTCGGCCGGCAGCCACATCGTGGTGCCGACGCTGAACGGCACCGCCGCGCTGTCCCGCACGCGGTCGGCGAGCTCGACGACGTCGTCGTGCGTGGCCCCTGGAACGACGACGGCGAACTCGTCGCCGCCGTATCGGGCGACCAGGTCGGTGGCGCGCACGTGCGACTGCCACGCGTGCGCCACGTCGATGAGGCGGGCGTCGCCCGCGACGTGCCCGGCACGGTCGTTGAAGTCGCCGAACCGGTCGAGGTCGACGAGGCACAGGGCCACGGGCGCGTCGGTGCGCGCGGCGTTGGCGGCCACGAGCTCGGACATCACGTCGAGGCCGTGGCGGTTGAGCACTCCCGTGAGCCCGTCGTGCAGCGCCATCCGACGCAGCTTCCCCGCGAGGACGGCGACGAGGAGCGAGACGCAGACGACGAAGACGCAGATGTAGGCGATCACCTCGAGGTCGAGGTCCGAGCGGTTCACCCCGAGCACTGCGTACAGGCTCATCATGATCGTGAGATGGGCGACGAGCCGGGCCGGCGGGCGGAAGACCGCGCTGAAGACGCCGTACACCCCGAGGCTGAACCCGAGCGTGACCATGCTGACGTCGTCGCCCAGGCGCGTCGCCCCTGCGATCGCGAGCACGTAGCCGAAGCCGAGAGCGAGGTCGAGAGGCCAGCCGCTCGCCGCACGCGGGCCGAGCCAGGCGAGCAGCACGCCCGCGCACACGAGGACGACGCCCGAGACGAGGTCGGTGCTGTGCAGCATCGGGTCGGCGACCACGGTGAGGTCGAGCACGAGGTCGAGGACGCCGCCGACCACGAAGATGGCGCCGAGCACGAGGTAGGGGGTGCGCTGGCTGAACGCGCCATCCGCGTGGGCAGGCCGACGGCCGGCCTCACGCGTGGGGGGCGCGCTCGAGGTCACGGCCGAAGGGTAGTGACCGGTTACCGGTCGGGGTATCAACCGAAGAGTCAGGGTCGCGCGTGCCGTCACCCTGGTCGTGCCCGGAGCGGCCGCCCACCACGGCGGCGGCGTCGCGGGTGCGGCGTACCGCCTCGGGTCGCCTCAAGATCAACGGCGCACGCGACGACATCGTCACGGAAGCGCGCGTGACGGGGGTCCGCCGCGGGACGGGGGAGCGATGGACGACGTCTGCGTGGTCGCGGTGTCGGATCCCGCTCTTCTGGAACCTCTCGGGCTGCACCCCGACCAGCCGTCCCACGGTACGGGGGTTCTCGAGCTGATCCCCATCACGCTCTACGGCGTCGACTACGCCATCCTGCGTCGGTTCGCCAACGACTACGTGCCGCAGTACGCCGTCGACGCCGACGGCAGCGTGTCCTCGACGGCGAGCGGCATGTCGGTCCAGCTCGTCCACCAGTTCGTCCTGCTGCGGCTCGACGGCCCGGTGGACGGTGGAGCGCCGCGTGCCGGTGTTCAGGCAGCCAGGGCCGAGATGCCGGACAAGGAGTTCCGGCGGTCGGACAACCCGGCAGCGCTCGTCGTGGAGAGACTGGCTCGGGCCGTGGTCCCGACGCCCGGATTCGTCGCGGAGGGCCTGCGCCCGGCCTGCAGCGTCCTCGGACCCACGGGCCTCGCCTGCGAACGTCCTGTCGCGGTGTGCTGGTACGACGACGCGGCGCGCGCGACCTGCGGGTTCCACTGGCCCGCGCTCGTGCGCGGGCTCGAGGACTTCGCGATCACCGCCGCCTACGGCGAGGGCGCGTGGTGCACGGCCGGCGAGCACGGCGCCGCCGTCGGGAGCTTCGCGCTGCTGCAGTTCGCCATGGCCTCCGAGCGCAACGGGATCACGACGGTGCGCGCGGGGACGGCCGCGGACCGGTTCTCGGACTTCGTCGGGCGGCACCAGGACGTGGAGCTCGCGGCGCAGGCCTGGGCCACCGCTGTGACCAACCCTGAGCTGGGGTCGGAGCAGGTCTCGGAGCACGTTCTCGCGGTGCGCCGCGCAGCGGGCGACGGCACCGGTGCGCCGCCATCACCGTCCACGCTGTACTACCTGGCCCACCGACCGGCGCCGGTGGCCGGCCCCGTGCCCGACCCGCCTCCGGCGCCCGACGCGACCTCCTGGCTCGAGTACGGCGACCTCCTCTACATCTCGGGTCGCGCGGCCGATGCGTGCGGCGTCTACGCGCACGTCGCCCAGACGTCGTCCGACGCGCGAGCGGCGACACGTCTGGCTGTGGTGGCGTCGCTCCAGGAGGACCGACCTACGGCGTCGGCATGGTTCGAGTACGCGGCCTCGCTCGGCGATGCCGGTGCGGGCCGGAGCGCCGCGGCGATCCTGCTCGACACCCCTGGCCGTGCCGACGAGGGCCTGCAGCGGCTGCACGCGATGGCGACGGCCGGCGATTCCGTGGCCATGGATCTCCTCGCCGGTGCCCTCGGGGAGCGCGGCGACGTCGTAGGCGCCCAGTACTGGGATCAGCGCGCGGAGGCGACAGCCCCGGGCCGATGAGCGCCTCGCGACGCCGGGCTCGTGGACGGCGTCGGCGGCACCCCCGGCGGGCTGGTTGGATCAGGGCATGACCGACGCCGAGCCCGCGCCCAGCGACGTCGCGCGGGCGCTGGCGGCCGCCGTCAAGTCGCTGGGCGGAGAGCACCGCGACGGCCAGGTGGCGATGGCCGAGGCCGTGGCCGCGTCGTTCGCCGGCGGCGGGCACCTCCTGGTGCAGGCCGGCACCGGCACCGGCAAGTCGCTGGCCTACCTCGTGCCGGCCGCGCTGCACGCCACCTCGCCCGAGCGGCGCGTCGTCGTCGCCACCGCGACCCTCGCGCTGCAGCACCAGCTCGTCGAGCGCGACCTGCCGCGCGTGGCCGACGCCCTCGAGCCGGTGCTCGGCCGTCGTCCGACGTACGCCGTGCTCAAGGGTCGCCACAACTACGTGTGCCTCGACCGGCTCAACCGCGCCGGCGACGATCCCGAGGACGCCGACGAGGCGGCGCTGTTCGCCGCGCCGACGACGATGCTCGGGCGCCAGGCCAAGGCGCTGCGCGCGTGGGTGGACGACACCGAGACCGGCGACCGCGACGACCTGCCCGAGGCGGTCGACGGGCGCGTGTGGCGTGGCGTGTCGGTGTCGGGGCGCGAGTGCGTCGGGCCGCAGAAGTGCGCCTACGGCGACGACTGCTTCGCCGAGCGCGCGAAGGCCAAGGCCGCGGCGTCGCAGATCGTCGTCACCAACCACGCCATGCTCGCGATCCACACGCTCGACAACGTCCCGCTGCTGCCCGACCACGACGCCGTCGTGATCGACGAGGGCCACGAGCTCGTCGACCGCGCCACCGCGGCGGTCACCGACGAGATCTCGGCGGCAGCCGTCGAGCGCGCGGCGTCACGGGCCAAGCGACTGGTGGGCCCGGAGATCGCCGAGCGCCTCGAGTCGGCGGTGGAGGCGCTCGAGATCGAGCTCTCGGTGCGCGCCGAGGGGCTGCTCGGCCCGGTGCGCCTCGACGAGGTGTCGGGAGGACTGCTGCTCGCGCTCGCGTCGGTGCGCGACACCACGCACGCAGCGATCACGGCGCTCGCCAAGGACTCCAGCAGCGACGACGCCGAGGGCCTCGCGGCGAGGTCGCGGGCGCGCGGCCTCCTCGGCGAGGTGCACGACGTGGCGGGCAAGCTGCTCGAGCTCGACGACGACTCGGTGGCGTGGCTCGACCCCGGCGATCGTCGTACGCCCACCGTGCGCATCGCGCCGCTCACGGTCGCCGGGCTGCTGCGCTCCGAGCTGTTCGACGACTCGCGCGTGGTGGCCACCAGCGCCACGCTCACCCTCGGCGGCTCGTTCGAACCGGTCGCGCGCTCGTTCGGCCTGCCGTCCGACGGCGAGTCGTCGGCTGAGTCGACGTGGACCGGCCTCGACGTCGGATCCCCGTTCGACTACGCGCGCCAGGGGATCCTCTACGTCGCCTCGAAGGTGCCGCCGCCCGGCCGCGACGGCACCGACACCGCCGCGATGGACGAGCTCGCCGACCTCATCGCCTCCGCGGGGGGTCGCACGCTCGCGCTGTTCTCGTCGTGGCGCGGCGTCGAGCGGGCGGCCGAGCACCTCGCCGAGTCGCTGCCCGACCGGCTCCTCGACCGGCAGATCGTGCCCCTCGACGTCCCCGTCCTCGTGCAGAAGCGCGGCGACTCCGTGGCCGACCTCGTCGCGAGGTTCGCGGGCGACCCTCGTTCGGTGCTGCTGGGCACGCTGTCGCTGTGGCAGGGCGTCGACGTGCCGGGGGAGTCGTGCCACCTCGTGGTGATCGACCGCATCCCCTTCCCGCGGCCCGACGACCCGCTCGTGGCAGCGCGGTCGCGCTTCGCGGAGGAGCACGGCGGCAACGGCTTCACCGCGGTGTCGGTGCCGCGCGCCGCGCTGCTGCTCGCGCAGGGCGTGGGGCGTCTGATCCGGTCGTCGACCGACCGCGGCGTGGTCGCCGTCCTCGACCCGCGGCTGGCCACCGCGCGCTACGGCGACTACCTCCGCCGATCGCTGCCCCCGTTCTGGTTCACCACCGACGGCGCCATCGTCCGCAAGGCGCTCGAGCGACTCGACACCCTGGCGGCGTCCGACTGATCCCGACCTCCCGCTGGCCGTGGTGCTGTACGGCCCCCGGAAACGACCACGACCCGCGGGAGGTCGGGGCGCCCTCGGGCGCGGCGGGTCGGGTACGTTTCCACCGTGCCTGACGCCGGTGAACCGCGACGCCTCCGGTACGAGATCGTGCGCGACATGATCCTCGCGATCATCGACGACGAGGGTCTCGCACCGGGCGACCGCCTGCCGACGTCGGCCGAGCTCGCCGACCGGTCGGGCTTCAGCCTCATCTCCGTACGCCGTGCCCTCGACGAGCTCGAGCGTGCCGGCATCGTGCAGCGCCAGCAGGGCGTGGGCACGTTCGTCGCCCGCGACCGCATCGTCAGCGAGCCGGCGCGATCGGGCAACCTGCTCGAGACCCTCGAGGGCGAGGGCGGCGCGCGCCTGGTCACCGAGCTGGTGAGCATGCGCGTGGGCCTGCCCACCGTGAGCGTCGCGGCGAACCTGCGAGTGAACGCCGGGCTGCCGGTGTGGGAGGTCGTACGCCGGCGTCTGCTCGACGGCCGGCCGGTGATCGCCGAGACCGCGATGCTGCCGCTGCAGCTCGTGCCCGCGCTCGACAAGGACGCGCTGGCGCGCGGCGACTCGCTCTATGCCTTCCTCGCCGACACCTACGGCCTGCACGACGAGCACGAGGAGCAGTTCCTCGAGGTCGACGTGCCCACCGCCACCGAGATGCAGCGCCTCGAGCTCGGCGCTCGCGACCAGGTGGTGCGCATCCGCGGCGTCAGCTACTCCACCGACGGCACGCCCTTCGACTGCTTCGAGCAGGCCTACCCGTCGCGACAGTTCGTCTTCTACGCGTCGGGATCGCAGAACCGGCGGCTGCTGCCGCACACCGACCTCCGCGCGTGGGGCGTCGACCCGCTGCCCGGGTGATCGCCGCCCGCGGGGGGCGGGTCGTCGCGATGAGGGTTCCTTGTCCAGTGTGTATGCAGAGTATATGGTGCGGCACATGAGCAGCGCCCTGGACGCGACCGGCTTCGACGACCGCTACGCCGCCGAGTGGGCCCCCCGCTCCGGCGAGCTGTTCCGCCGCGCCAGCGCGGTGATCCCGGGCGGCGCTGGCAGCAGCGCACGCACGGTGAAGTTCGGCTGGAGGCCCTACCCGCCGTTCATCGCCGAGGGCCAGGGCTCGCGCCTGCGCGACGTCGACGGCCACGAGTACATCGACTACCTGCTCGGCCTCGGCCCGATGATCCTGGGCCACCGCCACCCGGTCGTGACCGAGGCGGTCACGAACGCGGTGCGCGACCTCGGCACCTGCTTCGGCCTGCCCTACGAGCTCGAGATCGAGGCCGCGGAGAAGGTCGTCGAGGCCGTGCCCGGCATCGAGATGGTGCGGTTCACCAACTCCGGCAGCGAGGCCGTCGGCTCGGCCGTGCGCATCGCGCGCGCGGTCACCGGTCGTCGGCTGATCATCCGCTTCGAGGGCCACTACCACGGGTGGCAGGACGTCGTGTACTGGAGCAACCACGTCGATCCCGCCGAGGCCGGCCCGGCCGACCACCCGCGGCCGGTGCGCTCGGGGCCAGGTGTGCCGCAGGAGCTCGAGGACACCCTCATCGTGCTCACGTGGAACGACCCCGAGAGCTTCGTGCGCGTGATGGCCGAGCGCGGCGACGAGGTCGCCGCCGTCATCACCGAGCCTGCCGTGTTCAACACCGGCTGCATCCTTCCCGAGCCCGGCTACCTCGAGCTGCTGCGCGCGGAGACGAAGAAGTACGGAGCGCTGCTCATCTTCGACGAGGTCATCACCGGCTTCCGCTTCGCGCGCGGCTGCGCCCAGGAGTGGTTCGGCGTCACGCCCGACATCACCACGCTGGCCAAGGGTCTCGGCGGCGGCTTCCCGGTCGCGGCGATCGGCGGCTCGCGCGAGGTCATGAGCATCATCGCCGAGGGCCGCTACTCGCACTCGGGCACGTACAACGCCAACGTCGTCCAGTGCGCCGCCGTCTCGGCCACGATGGACCTCCTCGCCGAGCCCGGTCTCTACGAGCGCCAGCGCGCGCTCGGGTTCCGTCTGGCCGAGGGCATCGAGCAGCTCGCGCAGGAGAACGGCTTCGCCGCGCGGGTCGACGGCCTCGGCACGGTGTTCCAGCTGTGGTTCACCGACCACCCGATCCACAACTGGCGCGACGCCGAGAAGTGGTCGAGCGAGGCGCTGTTCACGCAGTGGTACCAGGAGATGCTGCAGCGCGGCGTCCTGTTCCACCCGAGCCACCTCGAGAACCTGTTCGTGTCGCTCGTGCACACCGACGCCGATATCGACCAGACGCTCGAGGCGGCGGCGGGTGCGCTCGCCGCGATGGCGGCTCGTCGCTAACCCAGCAACTACGAGAGGCTGTCGGCATGACCGCTGACGTGTGGGTGGGGCTCGACCTCGGCACGTCGGGCCTCAAGGCGGTCGCGGTCGGCCCGGACGGTCGCGTGCTCGCGCGCGCGACGTCGCGCTACCCGACGGTGCGCGCCGAGCCGGGTGCTGCCGAGCAGGACGTCGCCGGCTGGATCGAGGCCCTGCACACCGTCGTCGAGCGGCTGCGCGACGACGTCGACGCCTCGCGCGTCGCGGGCATCGGGCTCTCGGCCATGCTGCCGACGCTGGTGACCGTCGCCGACGACGGGGAGCCCCGCGGGAACGCGATCACGTGGGAGGACGCTCGCGCGGAGCGGCAGGGCGATGCGCTGCGCGACCGCGTCGGGGCCGACGAGCTCTACCGGCGTACCGGCCAGTGGGTCGACGGGCGCTACCTCGTGCCGATGTGGCAACGGCTGCAGGAGGTCGAGCCGGCGCGCGCGTCGGCGACGACGCAGATCTGGGGCGCCAAGGACTTCGTCGTGCGTCACCTCACCGGCCGCACCGTCACCGACCCGAGCACCGCCGCCGGGTACGGCTGCTTCGACATCGACGCAGGCGCGTGGGCCGACGACCTCGGGACGCCCTCGGGCGTGCGGCTCCCCGACGTCGTACCGTCGTCGACGTCGCTTCCGCTCGTGCGCGTTGCCGCGGAGCAGCTCGGGCTGCCCGACGGGCTGCCCGTCACGGTCGGTGCGGCCGACTCGGTGCTGGGCGCGCTCGGCATGGGCGTGCACGAGCCCGGCGACGTGGCCTACGTCGCCGGCACGAGCACGGTGGTGCTCGGCATCGCCGACCAGCACGTGGTCGACGCCGAGCACCGGTTCCTCGTGACGCCGACGTCGCACGACGGGCGCTGGGGCCTCGAGATGGACCTCCTCGCGACGGGCTCGGCGTTCCGCTGGCTCGCCGCGCTCGTCGGGGCGCACGACGAGGCCGAGGTGCTCGCGCTCGCGGCGTCGGCCGACCCCCTCCACGCGCCTCTGGTGCTGCCCTACGTCGCACCGGGGGAGCAGGGCGCCCTCTGGGACGCCGGCCTCCTCGGCTCGGTGATCGGGCTGCATGCCGGGCACGCGCCGCGCGACCTCGCCCTCGGGCTGGTGCACGGGATCGTGGCGGAG
>Ga0302299_10001419_pt1 | contig 14381 bp, 14 predicted proteins | sample III_Fen_N3_4_FD_198795 | JGI IMG/M metagenome (GOLD analysis project Ga0302299, IMG submission 198795) | Peat permafrost microbial communities from Stordalen Mire near Abisko, Sweden - III_Fen_N3_4 | ecosystem: Environmental > Terrestrial > Soil > Wetlands > Permafrost | place: Sweden: Abisko... | reverse complement strand
ACCTTCCTCGAGGACGGCGACACGGTCACCCTGCGGGCCACCGCCCCCGGGCCGGACGGCAGCGTCCTCGGCCTGGGCGAGTGCGTCGGCACGGTGCTCCCCGCCCGCGCCACCCGCTGAGCGGCCGCGCCCGCGCCCCCGGTCAGCGGACGGTGTTACCGGGGTTGCGCAGCACCACGACGGTGTCGGCCACCTTGTCGTGCAGGGCCTGGCGCTTGGGGTCCCAGAGCAGCCAGGCGGGGTCCAGGAAGCGCACCAGCGGGACGAAGAGGCCCAGCAGCGGCACCAGGCTGAGCAGGGTGGTGACGGCATCGATGGCCTGGCGCTTGAGGGCGTCGACCACCGTGAGCTTCCCGGGGGCGCCCACCCGCCGCACCACGGTGCCGACCACCATCTTCCCCGGGGTCGCCCCGCGGGTGGTCAGGAAGACGGTCTGGTAGACCAGCGACACGACCACGCTGATCAGCGCGACTGGCAGCGACACGGACAGGATCTGCTGGGTGAACGCCGTCTGGTCGGGCTGGGGTGCTCCCGACGCCGCGGCCGCCTGAACCGCCTGCGCGTAGTCCGACATCGCCGAGAACAACGACCCCAGCCAGGGGATGGCAAGGATGATGGTGATCACGGTGATCACCATCAGGTCGAGGATCCGGCCGACCAGCCGTCGCCACCACTCCGCGAGCACCGCGCCGTCGGGCAGCACGTCGCCGCGGGGCGCGCTCCAGCCCTGCTGGTACGGGTTGGGGCCGGTAGGCGGCATCCCACCGTCCTGCCGCCCGGCGGGGCCCTGCTGCCCCTGCGAGGGGGTCCGCGCCCAGGCGCCGGGGTTGCCCGCTCGGCCGGGGATGACGCCTGGGGTCGCCCGCCCGATCGTGGACGCCTCGGCCGTGGGAGAGCGCCGCGTCGTGGTGTGCGAGCTCCATTCGACACCGTCGAAGTACCGCAGCAACAAGGGGTCGTGCTCGTCCTCGTACCACCCGGGTCTTGTGGGGAGTTCGCTCATGTCGTCAGGGTCTCACGTCGTCCGCACCTGTCCCCCACCACGGCGGGCGGCTGACCTAGCGTTCCGCCATGACCAGGCACTCGATGTTGCGCACCAAGCCGGTCGAGGACGTGTTGGCGCAGATGGAAGGCCCGGACGACGACTCCGCCGCCGTCCACCAACGGGGGGGACCAGGAACCGCAGCAGCAGCGCCTCAAGCGCCGGCTCGGCCCGGTCGACCTGATGGGGTTCGGCATCGGCATAGTCATCGGCACCGGCATCTTCACGCTGACCGGAATCGAGGCCAAGAACCACGCCGGGCCGGGGGTCGTGATCTCGTTCCTCATCGCCGGCGCGGTCAGCGGGCTCGCCGCCCTGTGCTACGCCGAGCTGGCGTCGTCGGTGCCCACCGCGGGCTCGGCCTACACCTACGCCTACGCCTACGCCTACGCCACGATCGGTGAGGTGTTCGCCTGGATCATCGGCTGGGACCTCATCCTCGAGTTCGCTCTCGGCGCCAGCGTCGTCGCGCGGGGGTGGTCGGGCTACCTGGCCAACCTGTTCGACCTGCCGCCGACCTTCTTCGACGAGAAGGCCACCGTCAACCTCGGCGCGATGGCGATCGTCGCGCTGCTCGGCGTCGTGGCCGTCGTCGGCATCTGCGAGAGCGCACGGGTCACCAACGTGTTCGTCGCCGCGAAGGTGGCGATCTGCGTCTTCGTGATCCTGCTCGGAGCGTGCTTCGTCAAGGCCGCCAACCTCACGCCGTTCGTGCCTCCGTCGCAGCCGGTCAAGGCAGATACCTCAGGCCTCGCGCAGCCGCTGAGCCAGGCGGTCTTCGGCATCGCCCCGACCGCCTTCGGGTTCGCCGGCGTCCTCACCGCGGCGGCGGTGGTCTTCTTCGCCCACACCGGGTTCGAGGCCGTCGCGAACCTCGGCGAGGAGACGAAGAACCCCAGCCGCGACCTTCCCCTGGGCCTGCTCGGCACGCTGGCCATCTGCACCGTCCTCTACGTCGGCGTCTCGCTGGTGATCACCGGGATGGTCCCCTACGGCAAGCTCGACGAGGGCGCTCCCATCGCCAGCGCCTTCGACGCGGTGGGGGCCGGCTGGGCCGCGGCCCTGGTCTCCATCGCGGCGGTCGCCGGCCTGACCTCGGTGATCCTCGTCGACCTCGTCGCGATGGGCCGGATCGGCTTCTCGATGGGCCGGGACGGGCTGCTGCCGCAGGCGGTCGCCACGGTGCACCCGCGCTGGGGCACGCCCTACCGCATCACGATCGCGACCGTCGTCCTCGTCATGCTCCTCGCCGGCTTCGTGCCGCTGACGACGCTGGCCGACCTGGTCAGCATCGGCACGCTCTTCGCCTTCGTCGTCGTGTCGCTGGTGGTGCCGATCCTGCGCTGCACCCGCCCCCACCTCGCGCGCCGTTTCGCGTGAAGTTCTCGCCCGTCATCCCGGTGCTGTCGGCGCTGGCGTGCCTGTACCTCATGACCGACCTCTCGATCGAGACGTGGCTGCGGTTCCTGACGTGGATGGTGCTGGGGCTGCTGGTCTACCTCTGCTACGGGCGGCGCAACGCGCGTCTGGCCACCCGCAGCGAGCCCGCCTCCGCCTCGGCGCAGCCGGCCCGGGAGGAGGGCGCGCGGCGCAGCGCTTGACCGCTGCCCGCACGGGGCGCAGCATCGGCGGATGGCGATCCGCATGGGTGAGCACCTGATGACGCTCCTGGCCGAGCTGCGCTACGAACCGGTGACCCGTCGGGTGCGGGCCTCGTTGGGCGGTGTCCCGGTGCTCGACACCGAGGATGCCGTGCTCGTCTGGGAGCCGCGCCGGGTGGTGCCCCTGTATGCCGTGCCGCCCGCGGACGTCGCCGCCTCGCTCGTGCCCTGTCCGGCGCCCGAGGTGCCCGACCGGCTGCCGCCGGTGCTGGGACCGGTCAGCTTCGGGTGGCACCACACCCCGGGCCGATCCTTCGACGTCGTGGTCGGTGACCGCACCCTGTCCGCGGCCGCCTTCGCCCCCGACGACCCCGACCTCGGTGGGCGGGTCGTGGTCGAGTGGGCCCCGTTCGACTGGGTCGAGGAGGCGCACCCCGTGGTCGGTCACCCACACGACCCCTTCAAGCGGATCGACCTGCTGCCCAGCGACCGGCATGTGGTCGTCAGCCTCGACGGGGTCACCCTTGCCGACACCCGGCGGGCCGTCGCGCTGCACGAGACGCAGCTCCCGGCGCGCTGGTACGTCCCGCACGACGACGTCGTCACCGACCTGCTCGTCGGCAGCGCCTCGACCACGACCTGCGCCTACAAGGGGCACGCCGCATACGTCTCGCTGCGCCCGGATACCGTTCCCGGCGCGGCGGCCAACGGCGAGGACATCGCCTGGACCTACCCCCACCCGCTCGACGAGGTCGCGGCGGTCAAGGGCATGTTCTGCTTCTACGCCGAGCGCACCGACCTCGAGCTCGACGGGGCCCCGGTCCCCCGGCCGGTCACCCTGTGGTCGAGGCCCTCCGACTCGGAGGGTTCCTGAGCGGGTCGTCGCCGAGCCGCGCGGCCAGGTCGAGCACCCCGGCGGCCACGGCGTGCGGGTCGACGAGGTGGTGCAGATGGAGTGCACCGTCCAACTCCGTGGTGGGCCAACCGTGCTCGCGCGCGAACGCGATCTCCGCGGCATAGGTGTCGCCGAAGGCGAGGTAGGCCTGCGGCTGCTCCGCCCAGCCGGGAGGAGCGCCGAGCCGGGAGCGGAAGTAGGACAACGGCATCCGCCGCTCGCGCTCGCGCAGGTCGGCCCGCGCGGTGGTGTCGGGCAGCACCTGCGCGAAGTCCTCTTCGGGCCACCAGCGGCTCCACGGCGGGAGCAGCCCGTCGTCGTCGGCCATCCCCGCGAGGTGCTCGAGCATCGCAGCCGGTGCCATCGGCACCTCCTCGGCCGAGACAGGCGGCAGGGCTGCGTCGATGTGCACGGCCGGGATGCCGGGCGCCGCCAGAGCGGCGTACCGCCCGCCGTTGCTGTGCGTCAGCACCAGGTCGGGCCGCTCCGTCGCGACCGACCTCCGGAACCCGTCCAGCACGGCCTGCGCGTCGGGGGGTGGCGCCGGGAATTCGGCGATGCCCACCGCTGCCTGCTCCCGGTGCAGCCGCCACCACCGAGCGGCCAGTGCGTTCGCGAAGTGTTCGGCGCTCATCCGTGGCAGGAGCGGGCTCGGCAGGAGCGTGACGCGGTACACGTGCGCCACGCTACGTGTCGTTCGAGGGGATTCCGGTGCGCAGGCCCCCGGAGGAGGTAGGTGAGCCGGGGAGATTCCGGGGGCGGAGCCCCCCGGAGGTCAGAGGTTGCCGCGCAGGTCCTGCTCACGCTCGATCGACTCGAACAGGGCCTTGAAGTTGCCCTTGCCGAAGCCCAGCGAGCCGTGCCGCTCGATGATCTCGAAGAACACCGTCGGGCGGTCGCCGAGCGGCTTGGTGAAGATCTGCAGCAGGTAGCCGTCCTCGTCGCGGTCGACCAGGATCTTGCGCGCCTTGAGCTCCTCGACGGGCACCCGGACCTCGCCGATACGGGCGCGCAGCTCGGGGTCGTCGTAGTAGGCATCGGGGGTGTCGAGGAACTCCACCCCCTCCTTGCGCAGCTCGTCGACGGTGCGCAGGATGTCGTTCGTCGCGAGCGCGAGGTGCTGCGCGCCCGGGCCGGCGTAGAACTCGAGGTACTCGTCGATCTGGCTCTTGCGCGCGGCGATGGCCGGCTCGTTGAGGGGGAACTTGACCCGGTGGTTGCCGTTGGCGACCACCTTGGACATCAGGGCCGAGTAGTCGGTGGCGATGTCGTCACCGATGAACTCGGCCATGTTCACGAAGCCCATGACCTTGTTGTAGTAGCCGACCCACTCGTCCATCTTGCCGAGCTCGACGTTGCCGACGACGTGGTCGAGGGCCTGGAAGAGCCGCTTGGGGGCGCCCTCGCGCTTGACGAAGCTCGAGGCCGCGGACACGTAGCCGGGCAGGTAGGGACCGGCATACGTGACACCGTCGACGTCGCGCTGCACCAAGGTGTGCCGGGTCTCGCCATAGGTGGCGATGGAGGCGATGCGCACCGAGCCGTGCTCGTCGCTGAGGGTCTCGGGCTCCTGCAGCACAGTCGCCCCGGCGCGGCGGGCCTGCTCGATGCACCGGTCGACGTCGGGCACCTCGAGGGAGATGTCGACGACGCCGTCGCCGTGCCGCGCGTGGTGCGCGATGAGCGGGCTGTCCGGGCTGACCGCACCCTTGAGCACGAACCGGATGGAGCCCGACTTCAGGACGAACGCCTTGTGGTCGCGGGTGCCGTTCTCGGGGCCGGCGTAGGCGACCAGCTCCATGCCCCACGCGCTCTGGTAGTAGTGCGCGGCCTGGGTCGCGTTGCCCACGACGAAGACGAGGGCGTCCCAGCCGGTGACCGGGAAGGGGTCCTGGTTCTCGTCGTACTCGACGAGACCGACGAGCTGCTTGAGCTGCTGCAGGTCCAGGCCCGCCTGGCGCTCCTGCTCGGTGAGGTCGAGGTGGCTGGCCGGCGTGGTGGTCGTGTCAGTCATCCGGTCACTGTGCGTGATCCGAGCACGGTGTGCAACGGCGGACGATTCGAGTGGTCAGGGTGCGCATGCTGTTGCCTCGGGGCCAGTGCACCCCGGACAATGTGACCATGGCACGTCAGACCGGGGTGGACGCCCTCGACGCACGGCTCATCGCGCTGTTCACCACGGACCCGCACGTCGGGGTGCTCGGCGCCTCGCGGGCGCTGGGCGTGGCCCGCGGCACCGTGCAGGCCCGGCTCGACCGCCTCCAGGAACGGGGGGTGGTCAAGAGCTTCGCGCCCACGGTGGATGCCGGCGCGCTCGGCTACCCGGTCACCGCGTTCTGCACCCTCGAGATCCGCCAGCGGCAGGGCCACGCGCCCGTCGTGGCGCACCTGTCCGCCATCCCGGAGGTGCTCGAGATCCACTCCATCACCGGGGTCGGCGACCTCGTGGTGCGCATCGTCGCCCGCGACAACGCCGACCTCGGCCGGGTCATCGACCAGATCATCGACGACACCCACGTGCTGCGGGCCAACACGGCGATCTGCCTGGTGACCCACCTCGAGCACCGGACCGGCCCGCTGGTCGAGGTGGCAGCCGCCCGCGGCTCCGCCGACGACGACCACGACCCTGCCTGATCCGGGACAACATCGACCAATCGGTCGATCTTGTCCCAGAGCCGATGGGGCAACTTCGACCTATTGGTCGATCTTGTCCCAAGGGCGTTGGTCAGCCGGTGATGACGACCGGGGCTCCCCCGCTGGTCAGCATCCAGTCGGTGCTGGAGAACGACGGCGGGTCGATCACCTTGTTGGCCGTGACCCAGTCGATCATCAGCTGGCGGATCTCGACGGTGCGGTTGTAGACCACCGGGGCCGCCTTGACGTGCGGGAAGTTGCCGCCGCCGCTTTGCCGGTAGTTGTTGATGGCGACGACGAAGGTGGCGTTGGCGTCGATCGGCGCACCGGCATACGACAGCTTCTCGATCCGCGAACCCGGGTCGTTCGCGATGTTGATCTCGTAGGTGAGGCGCGCGTCGAGCCCGCCCAGGATGTCGTAGTTGTAGTCGGGCGTTCCGGTGGGCGCCGTCGGGGTCACGGCGTTGGTCACGGCGGATGCCGGGAACGGGCCGGTGCCGCTGACCTTCTTGAAGTACGCCGCCGAGGTCTCGAGGTAGTCCTTGACCTGAGCGCCGGTCAGGGTGACCCCGAGCAGCGTGTTGTCGAAGATGTACAGCCCCGCGACGTCGCGCACGGTGACCTCCCCCGCGGGGATGGCGGCGTCCTTGTTGAACGGCGCCGCGATCGAGAGCACCGGCAGGCCCTCCTGCGGGGTGCCGACGAGCGCGGCCTTCACCGTCTGGGCCTGCACCAGGTTGATGAAGTCCATCGCCGCGGTGTCCTGGTAGCGCGAGGTCGAGGCCGACATCGCCTCGGTGCAGCTGCCGATGACGCTGTTGACGTAGGTGAGCACCTTCTCGTGCGCCGGGCGCACCAGCGCCGCGATCCGAGCGTCCTCGGGCACCGTGTTGGCGTTGAGCAGGGTGGCGTGCGAGGACGCTACCGTCCACCGGCCACGGACCTTCACGAGGTCGAGGTCCATGACGCTGACCCGCATCCCCCAGTAGAGCGGCTCGGTGAGGAGCACCTCGCGACCGGTGGCGGTGTTCTGCACCTTGCGCTCGGGGATCTCGAGGTGCGCGTGCCCCACGAGGATCGCGTCGATGCCGGGCACCTGCTGGGCGAGCAGCTCGCTGGCGTTCTCGGGGTAGGGCAGCGCGTCGCCGTAGCTCGACGAGGTGGTGGCGCCCGAGTGGCTCGAGACGATGACGACGTCGGCGCCGGCGGCCTTCATCCGCGGCACCATGACCTTCGCCTGCTCGACGATGCCGGGGAAGCGCACCTTGCCCTCGACGTTGGTGGCGTCCCAGATCGCCACGCCCGGGGTGACCAGGCCGAGGATGCCGACCGTCACCGGCTTCTCGCCGCGCACCTTGACCCGCTTGAGCACGTACGGCGGGAAGACCGGCCGGCCGGTGTCCCAGTCGACCGAGTTGGCCGACAGCAGCGGGAAGTTGCACTGGCGCTGGAAGGCACGCAGGGTGTCCAGGCCGTAGTTGTACTCGTGGTTGCCCAGGGCCGCCGCGTCATAGCCGACGGCGTTCATCGCGGTCGCCATCGGGTGCTTCGCGCCCTGGGTGATCGGGTCGATCTTGGCGTAGTAGTACGCGAGCGGGGTGCCCTGGATGGTGTCCCCGGCGTCGAGCGTGAGGCACCGGTCGGCGCCCCGCTCGGCCCGCACGGCCTTGATCAGCGTCGCGGCCTTGGCGATGCCGATCTGGTTGCCCTTGGAGTCGCTGTAGGCGGCGTTGCTGAAGTAGTTCCAGTTGTAGACGTTGCCGTGCAGGTCGGTGGTGCCGAGCACGGTCAGCCGGAAGCGGCCCTGCTGGTCATGGTGCCCGTGCGGGCGGTCGTGGGCGCTGGCAGCCTGCGCGTCGGTGGCGGCGAAGAGCCCGGCGCCGCCGACCGCGGCCATGGTGAGCAGCTGTCGGCGGGTGGCGGCGGAGAACGGGTGCGTGTCGGTGTGGGTCACGATCGGCGACCCTAGTCCGGCATCCGGCCCGGCGCGCGTCGAGCGACAGACCGGTGGGTGAACGTCTGGTGGCGCCCCGCGCCCACGGTCAGCGACGGCCGACGAACCAGCGCCGGATGCGCTCCACCCGCTCGAGCACCTGCTCGCTCGTGGCGGCGGCCAGCTCGGGGCCGCCGCACGCGCGCCGCAGTTCGAGGTGGATGGCGGCGTGCGGGCTGCCGGTCTTGGACGAGTAGGCCGCGACGAGCTTGTTGAGCTCCTTGCGCTGCGCGGCCAGCGCTCGGTGCGCCGAGACCGGCGAGGGCCCGGATGCCGTTGCCGCCCCGCCGCGCGCCCCGGCGGCCTTGCTCTGCCGCGCCTGGCGCTCGTTGAGCAGGGTGGCCACCTGGTCGGGCTCGAGCAGGCCCGGCAGCCCGAGGTAGTCCTGCTCCTCCTTCGACCCGACGGCGGCGTGCAGCCCGAACTGCTGAGCGTCGAACAGCACGTGGTCGAAGTGGGCGTCGCTCTCCAGCGCCTCGAAACTCTGCTCCTCGAGCCCGACGGTCTGCTCGGTGCGGTTCGCCGCCGCGAGCAGCCCCTCCTCCTGCGTCCACAGCGACGCCTCGTCCTCGGCGGTCGACGGCCGGTTCAGCGCGTGGTCGCGCTCCTCCTCCATCGTCGCGGCGTGGCTGAGGATGACCGGCACCGAAGGCAGGAACACCGACGCGGTCTCGCCGCGGCGGCGGGCCCGCACGAAGCGGCCGACCGCCTGGGCGAAGAACAGCGGGGTCGAGGTCGAGGTCGCGTAGACCCCGACGCACAGCCGAGGCACGTCGACGCCCTCGGACACCATCCGCACCGCCACCATCCAGCGCGAGGTGCTGGCGGCGAACGACTCGATGCCGGCGCTGGCACCCGCGTCGTCGGACAGCACGACGGTGGGGTCCTCGCCGGTGATGGTCCGCAGGATGCGGGCGTAGGCACGCGCGGAGGTCTGGTTCGACGCGATGACCAGCCCACCGGCATCCGGCACGTGCCGCCGCACCTCGCTCAGCCGGGTGTCGGCGGCCGCGAGCACCGAGGGCACCCACTCGCCCTTCGGGTCGAGCGCCGTGCGCCAGGCCTGCGCGGTCTGGTCCTTGGCGAGCGGCTCCCCGAGCCGGGCGGCGACCTCGTCACCGGCCTTGGTGCGCCAGCGCATCGCGCCGCCGTAGGCGAGGAACAGCACCGGGCGCACGACGCCGTCACGCAGCGCAGCGGCGTACCCGTAGGAGTAGTCGGACGCCGAGCGCAGGATGCCGTCCTCCCCCATCTCGTAGCGCACGAACGGGATCGGGTTGGTGTCGGAGCGGAACGGGGTGCCGGTGAGCGAGAGCCTGCGGGTGGCCGCGTCGAACGCCTCGCGGATGCCGTCACCCCAGGAGCGCGCGTCGCCGCCGTGGTGGATCTCGTCGAGGATGACCAGAGTAGGTGTCTCGGAGGTGCGGCGGCGGTGCAGCTGCGGCTTGGAGGCCACCTGCGCGTAGGTGAGCGCGACCCCGTCGTACTCGTGCGACTGCAGGGCGCTGGAGTTCGAGAACGCCGGGTTGAGCTGGATGCCGACCCGGCCGGCCGCGTCGGCCCACTGGTGCTTGAGGTGCTCGGTGGGGGCGACGACGGTGACCGCCGCGATGACGCCGCGGTCGAGCAGCTCGGTGGCGATCCGCAGGGCGTAGGTGGTCTTGCCGGCGCCGGGGGTGGCCACGGCGAGGAAGTCGCGCTCGCCGCTGCCCAGGTAGGCCGCCAGGGCCTGTTCCTGCCAGGCCCGCAGCTTCGCGGCGGTACCCCACGCCGCCCGCTCGGGGAAGGCGGGTGGCAGGTGTCCGGCGGCTGAGGTACTCATGGGCGACGGCAACCATAACCGGCCCGGCGAGCTGACACACCGGGGCCCCCACATGTCGATGCGGGGGCCCCGGCTGTGTTATGAGGCTCTCACCTGCGTTGTGGCAGAGGCGAACTCACACGTTGCGGTAGGCCACGAACGCGTTCTGCATCCGGGTGGCCTGTCCCGCGCTGAAGGTGTTCATGCACGAGTCGTCGGTGTAGTCCATGAAGTTCTTGATCGGGTCGGTGCCCGGCGCCGTGCAGGTGTCGCGGCCGGTCGGGCAGCCGAACGCAGCGGACGCCTCGGCCGGGGTGTCGGAGACGGCGTCACCCGAGCCGGTGCAGCCGCCCTGGAAGGTGTGGTACAGGTTCATCCAGTGGCCGATCTCGTGCGTCGCGGTGTCGCCGAGGTTGTACGGCGCGGCGGTGCCGCCCGGCAGCGACTGGTCGAGCACGACCACGCCGTCGTACGAGTCGTAGGTCGCCTTGGGGAACGTCGCCCAACCGAGCAGGCTGCCGCCCAGCTTGGCCGTGTAGATGTTCAGGTCGCCCATGTCGCCCTTGCGCAGGGTCGCCTTCATGGTCTTCTCGGCGCGGGACCCGCTCTTGAGGTTGGTGTACCACTGCGAGTTGACCGTGGTGTCGGTGCCGGCGAGGGAGAACGCGATGCCGGAGGACGCGTAGGCGTTGTTGAGCACGGTGAGCTGCTGGCTGATCCGGCTCGCGCTGATCTTGCCGTTGGTGCCGTCGGTGATGACGTGGAAGTACACCGGGATCGTCGCGGTGGCGAAGGCGGCGGTCGCCGTCGACGACAGGGCGGCCTGGCCCTTGGCGTTCTTCGACAGGCCCTTGCCCGTGAGCGCCCGGGCGAGGGCTGCCTCGTTGGCCCGCACCTGGGTCTCGGTCAGCTCGTTGGCGTCCTTGGCGCCGCGGGCGGCGCGCGCATCAGGCGCTCGGGAGATGCACTCGGCCGAGACCGAGGACTCCCCGGCCATCGGCTGGGCGGAGGCGGAGGTGGTCGGGAGCGCGAGGCCGGCGACGCCGATGGCGAGGGCGGCCAGGACGGTCATGGAGGGTGCGGGCATGACGACCTTTCGGCAGGAGGTCCGCGCCGGTCCGGCGCGGTGAGCCGCAATCTAGGTCCGCCCGGGCAAGGTGCGGGTCTGGCCGCGGCAAAGGTCGGGTCAAGCCTCAGCCCAGGGCCTGCGCAAGCAGCGCACCCATCGACCGCACGCCGGCGACGAGGCGCTCGTCGGGCACTCCAGAGAAGCTCATCCGGGCATGGTTGGCCTCCGGCCGGTCCGCGAAGAACGGTGTCCCGGGGACGACGATGACCCCGGCCCGGGGGATCAGGACGTCGCGCTGGAAGGCTGCGAGGTCGAGCCCGGCCGGGAAGGTCACCCAGGTGAACAGGCCGCCGTGGGCTCTCGTCCAGGTGATTCCCGCGGGGAAGTGCTCGGCCAGGGTCTCGAGCATCAGGTCGCGCTGGTGCCGGTAGGTCGGGAGCATGTCGGCGATGTGCGCCTCGATGTCGAACCGGGCCAGGTACGCCGCCGCCGCACGCATGTTGAGGGTGCCGTTCTGGGTGTCGGCCGCCAGCTTGAGCAGGGAGAGCTTCTCGCGGACGTCGGGCGCCGCCAGGGCCCACCCGAGCCGCAGCCCCGGCGCGAGGATCTTGGAGAAGCTCCCCAGGTGCACGACCCGGCCGCTGGTGTCGAGGCTCTTGATCGTCGGCAGCCGCTCGCCCTCGTAGCGCAGCTCGCGATAAGGGGTGTCCTCGAGGATGACGACGTCGAACTCCTCGGCCAGCTCCACGAGGCGCCGCCGCCGCGCCAGGCTCATGGTGCGCCCGGTCGGGTTCTGGTAGTCGGGGACGGTGTAGACCAGCTTGACCCGCTCGGTGCTGCGCAGCACCTCCGCCAGGGCATCGGTGTCCATCCCCTCCTCGTCCATCAGCACCGAGCGGTAGTCGGGCTCACAGGGGTTGAACGCGATCAGCGCACCGAGGAAGGTCGGCCGCTCGGTGACGATGACGTCGCCACGGTCGACGAACAGCTTGGCCGTGAGGTCCAGCCCCTGCTGGCCGCCCTGGGTGATGAGCACGTCGTCGGCCGTGCACGGCATCCCGTCGGCGCTCAGCCGAGCCGCGACCAGGGCGCGCAGCTCGGGCAGCCCGTCGGATGCCGTGTACTGCAGGGCCGACGCATTGTCGGGGCTCAGCAGCTCGTCGTAGATCGCGTGCAGCTCGTCCATCGGGAAGAGCGTGGGGTCGGGGTACCCACCGGCGAACGACGTGATCCGCGGGTCGCCGGCGAGGGCGAGGAACTCGCGGATCGCGGACGGCTGAACGCGCTCGGCGCGGCGGGCGAACGCGGTCATGCCGGGGCCCCTGCGGCCCTGGGTGCACCGTGCCGGGTCACCCGAAGGCCAGCCCGCCGGGGCGGCCCTCGCGCAGCGCCGCGAGGTGCTCGTCGTAGTTCAGGACGTCGAAGAGCGAGGTGCCCTGCAGCATCCGTGCCTGCAGTCCCTTCTCCCGGGCCTCGATCGCCTCCGCGGCGTCGACGGCCGCGGCGAGCTCCTCGGCGGACCCGACGACCAGCCCGTCGTCGTCGCCGACCACCAGGTCGCCCGGGTCGACCCGAACTCCGTCGAGCGAGAGGGTGACGCCGGTCTCGGGGAGTGCCTTCGCGGCATACGCGTTCGGGGCCGTCCCGGTCGACCAGACGGGCAGCGACAGCCCGGCGAGGGTGGCTGTGTCGCGTGACCGGCCGAGGATGACGAGCCCCGCCAGCCCGCCTTGCTGGGCCTCGGTGCCGAAGAGCTCGCCCGCGACGGCCCGGTCGTCGCCGCCGGCCTCGACGACGAGCACGTCCCCGGGCCGGGACTCGCGCAGGCCGGCGATGACGGACATCAGGTCGCGGTTGGCCCGGGCGGTGACCACCCGGCCCACGAGGTGGCGACCGGCCACCATCGGGCGCAGGCGCGCCGGCAGGACGCGCAGCGCGGGCGCGGCGTCGACCAGGCTGGTCGTCGAGAGGTGGGCCAGGCGGGCGAGCAGGTGCTGCGTCGTCATGGGCAGATCCTCACATCCGCGGCCAGGGCCGGGGCGGCCCGCTCAGTGCGTGGCGGGAAGCGCCGGCTACTCGCCGCCGTCCTGGGGGGCACGCAGCCCTTCGTAGATCTCGCGGCAGGTGGGGCAGACCGGGAACTTCTCGGGGTCGCGACCGGGCACCCAGACCTTGCCGCACAGGGCCGTCACCGGCTCGCCGGACAGCGCGCTCTCGAGGATCTTCTCCTTGCGCACATAGTGCGAGAAGCGCTCGTGGTCGCCGGGCTCGGCCACCTCGGGCACGGTCTCGGTGCGCTCGAGCACGGCGGTGCGGGTCTGGCGCTGGGGTTCGGGGGCGTTCGGGTCGTCCAGCGGCGGCATGGTGTCGCTCATCCCCCGAGTCTAGGCCGCGCCACTCCTCGAGCTGGGTGGTCAGTTCAGCGACGGGTCGCTCGGGAACCAGGCGACCCAGCGCAGCGGCTCGGGCTGGCGACGCAGGACCCGGCGCCACAGCTCGTCGGGCTCGCCGGTGAAGGCATCGCCGTTCTCACTGGGCACGACGAACCACGACCCTGTCGTGATCTCGTCCTCGAGCTGGCCCGGTGACCAGCCGGCATACCCGGCGAAGATCCGCAGCCCCGCGACCTCCGGGACCACCAGGGTCGGCGGGGTGTCGAGGTCGACCAGGGCGACCGCCCCGAACAGGCGGCGCACTCCGGTCGGCTCCGGAGAGTCGCCGGGCACGGCCACCAGGCCGAGCGCCGAGTCGAGCTGCACCGGGCCGCCCTGGAAGACCTTGGCGGGCCGGGTGGCGTGCTCCTCCCAGCCGGGCAGCACCGCGTCGACGTCGGCGTCGATGGGCCGGTTGAGCACCAGCCCCTGAGCACCGTCGTCGTCGTGGTGCAGCACCAGGACCACACTGCGCGAGAAGACGCCCTCCTCGATCAGCGGTGTCGCGACGAGGAGCTGCCCCGTGGTGTTGGTCGAGCTCACCCGTCCATTCTGCCCCGGCTGCCGCCGGACCGCCCGGAGCCTGAATGCGGACGTCCACCGAAGGAGCCGTGTCCGCGGCTGGCGGGGCGGCCACCCGGGCGCCCGCCACCGCGACGGCCGGCGTTCTTGCCGCCCTCGAGCACCGGGCGCCATACGGCATCCGGCACCGGTACGCCGCTCGGCGTGCGGCCGCCGAGCGCCTGGATGACGGAGTCACCCGGCGTGACCTTGGCGGTCAGCGCGTCCGCGCCGGCCCCCTCGACGATCCGGGTCACCATCTTCTTCTGGTGCGGCAGGGCGATCATCACGACCGCACCCGTCTCACCGGCGCGCGCCGTGCGACCGGCCCGGTGGAGGTAGTCCTTGTGGTC
>Ga0302299_10001417_pt1 | contig 14395 bp, 14 predicted proteins | sample III_Fen_N3_4_FD_198795 | JGI IMG/M metagenome (GOLD analysis project Ga0302299, IMG submission 198795) | Peat permafrost microbial communities from Stordalen Mire near Abisko, Sweden - III_Fen_N3_4 | ecosystem: Environmental > Terrestrial > Soil > Wetlands > Permafrost | place: Sweden: Abisko... | reverse complement strand
ACGTGCGGTGGTGGCCGGTCGGCGCACTGCCCGAAGGCACCCGCGCCGAGCTCGCACCGCTGGTGTCACTCGCCAGCGACGCCCTGTTTCCCGGCTGACCCGCCCTCGACCAGGTCGTCGGCACCCAGGGGGTCGATCGGCAGCCCCTCGGCGTGGGCCAGGCCGTCGAGGAACCCCCGGGCCCGCTCGAGGCGAGGGTAGGACGCGAGCAGCCGCCAGAAGTCGGTGCCGTGGCCCGGCACGAGCAGGTGCGCGAGCTCGTGGAGCAGCACGTAGTCCAGGACGAAGGCAGGCACGTCTCGCAGCCGGTCCGAGACCCGGATGGTGCCCTCCGCCGGGGTGCACGACGCCCAGCGCCGGCCCATCGTCGAGACCCACTGCACGCTGCTCGGGCGCGCGTGCCCGCCCAGGTAGCGGTCCGAGAGCTGCGTGGCGCGAGCGGCCAGGGCCTCGTCGGTGGACTCGCGGCGGCGCTCGCCGGCGCTCAGCCGGGCCAGCATCCGCTGCACCCAGTGGGCCTCCTCGGCCGCACTGAAGGACGCCGGGATGAGCACGACCGTGCGCGCGCCGTCCCGGTAGGCGCTCACGGTGCGGCGCCGGCGGCGACTGCGCCGGACCTCGACGTCCTCGCTGCTCACGGCACGAGCGTAGGGCTCCCGCCCGCTGGTGTGACGGATGGTACGGGTGTGGCCGGGGTGCGCTGAGGAGGGCGAACGCGGGCGCGTCACGTGGCCGTTCGTGCTCAGCCGTGGCTAGGGTTGGCAGCGTCCCCGCCGCAGTGCGGCACCGAAGGCATCGACACGGCGCGCTGCCGGGGTCGACGACAAGGAGAACGTTCATGGCTGACGAGACCTACAAGGGCGAGTTCTACTGCGTGAAGTGCAAGGAGAAGCGGGAGGCCGAGGGGAAGGTGGTCGTCTCCGAGAACGGCCGCCGGATGGCCAAGGGCGTGTGCCCCGTGTGCGGCACCAACCTCAACCGCATCCTCGGCAAGGCCTGACCACCGGTCTCGAGCGGAACGGCCCTGATCCTGCGAGGGATCGGGGCCGTTCGCCGTCTGCGGCCTGTGGACGGCCGCCACGGGCGGGTTCCTCGCGGCAGGATGGCTGCGTCGGTGACGGGAGGACGGGGGGTGCTGGTGGACGCGGTCGTGGTCGTCGACGGCTGGGGCCCGCTCGCCGACGAGGTGCTCGCCCAGCTGCGGCGCTGCCGCGTCGCGGTGCGTGGGGGTCGGCAGGCGGCGGACGGGGCCGAGCTCGCCCTCGCCGACCGGGCCGGGAGGGCCGCCGGGTCCGCCCTGCCGGCGGTCGTGGTCGTCGTCACACAGGGGCGCAGCCCCTGGTGGGCCGGCGCGCCGTGGCAGGCCCGCGGCATCCCCCACCTACCCGTCGTGCTCGCGCGAACCGGGGTGGTCGTGGGCCCGCTCGTTCTGCCCGGGCGCACCGCCTGCCTGCGCTGCGCCGGCCCGGCGTGGCCCGACGCCCCGGCCGGCGTCGTCGCGACGCTCCTCCCCGGGCCGACTGTTCTGGCCGCGGCGGTCACCACGGTGACGGTGCTCGCCGCGCTGCGCGGTGACTACTCACTGGGTGGCATCTCGACCGAGATCGGCCTCGACGAGGTGGCGGTGACACATCGCCTGTGGAAGGTGCGACCGGACTGCACGTGCGCGTCAGCCACAATGGCCGGGTGACCGACATCCCCCGAGGCTCGATAGCCCGGACCGCCAAGCTCGTCGGCCTGCCCCTGGGGCACGCCGGGCGAGCGGCCCTCGGAGTCGGGAAGCGGGTCGGGGGCCGGCCCGCCGAGGCCGTCGCCGCCGAGCTCCAGGCGCGCACGGCCGAGCAGCTGTTCTCGGTGCTGGGCCAGCTCAAGGGCGGCGCGATGAAGTTCGGCCAGGCGCTGTCGGTCATGGAGGCCGCCATGCCCGAGGAGCTCGCCGGTCCCTACCGGGCGACGCTCACCAAGCTGCAGGAGTCGGGTCCCCCGATGGGCGCCGACCGGGTGCACGAGATCCTGGCCCGCGAGCTCGGGCCGCGGTGGGCGAGCACGAAGCTGGTCGAGTTCGACGACGTGCCGGCCGCCTCCGCGTCGATCGGCCAGGTGCACAAGGGGGTCTGGCGCGACGGGCGCGAGGTCGCCGTGAAGATCCAGTACCCCGGCGCCGCCGAGGCCCTGATGTCCGACCTCAACCAGCTCTCCCGCTTCGCCCGGATGGCCGGGTCATGGCTGCCGGGCATCGACGTCAAGCCGATCATGGACGAGCTCAAGGCCCGGATGAGCGAGGAGCTCGACTACCACCTCGAGGCGCGACACCAGCGGCACTTCGCCACGGCGTTCCGCGACGACGACGACGTGCTGGTGCCCGACGTGCTCGTCGACTCCCACCACGTGCTGGTCACCGAGTGGGTCGACGGCACGCCGCTGTCGCGGATCATCGCCGACGGCACCCAGGAGGAGCGCGACGAGGCGGCCACGCTCTATTTCGAGTTCCTGCTCCGGGGGCCGAACCGTGCCCACCTGCTGCATGCCGACCCGCACCCGGGCAACTTCCGGATCACCCAGGACGGCCGGCTCGGGGTGCTCGACTTCGGAGCGGTCAACCGGCTGCCGCACGGGCTGCCCAGCTCGCTGGGTCGGGTGCTCACCGAAGCCCTCGCGGGTGACGCCGTCGCGCTGGAGGCCGTGCTGCGCGACGAGGGGTTCATCCGCAAGGGCGTCGACGTCGACCCCGAGGCGCTGCTCGTCTACCTGACCCCGCTGGTCGAGCCCCTGCTGCACGAGGAGTTCACCCCCACCCGCGGGTGGCTGCGCGGAGCCGCCGCCACGCTGCAGGACCCCCGGCGCCCGCAGTTCCTCGTCGGGCTCAAGCTCAACCTGCCCCCGGAGTACCTGCTCATCCACCGCGTCTGGCTCGGTGGCATCGGCGTGCTCAGCCAGATCGGCGGCACGGTGCCGCTGCGCGAGATGGTCTGCGCCTACCTGCCCGGCATCGACGAGTCGCGCCTGCCACCGGCCCCGGCCTGACCGCGCAACACTCGACTTCGTGCGACTTGGGCACGGGTTCTCGGCGAATCCGCTGCCAGAACCGTTGGTAAGTCGCACGAAATCGGAACCAGACCCGTCACCACCAGGCGGAGTCCAGCTTGCCCTCGATGCTGCGCAGGTGGGTGCGGCTGCAGGCGTCGCAGGTCCAGACGTCCCGGCCGTTCTCGATCCCGTGCGTCCAGGTGATCCGCGCCAGGCCGGCGGCGTCATCCATCGGGCTGGTGCCGCACGTCGCGCACACCGGAGGCGGAGCGGCGGCGGTGGACCCGGTCACAGCGGCCGTGTCGCTGGGGCCGGATGCCGTCGGCCCGGCATCCGGTACCTGCTCGCCGGGCACGGTGGTCAGCTGTCGTCCCTCGCCGCCGCCTTGGCGGCCTTCTTGAAGTCACGCACCTTCTGCAGCGACTCGGCGTCGACGACGTCGGCGACCGAGCGGTACGACCCGGTCTCGGCGTAGGCGCCGCAGGCGTCCTCCCAACCCGGTGGCCGCACCCCGAGCTGCTTGCCGAGCAGGGCGGCGAAGATGCGCGCCTTCTGCTCGCCGAAGCCGGGCAGCGCCTTCAGCCGGGTGACCAGCTCGGCCCCGGTCGAGGCTTCGCGCCACAGCGCCGACGCGTCACCGCCGTAGGTGTCGCGCACGACGACCGCAAGGGCCTGGATGCGGGCGGCCATCGAGCGCCCGTAGCGGTGGATGGCGGGCGGGGTGGCGCACAGGTCGGCGAACGCCTCCGGCTCCGCGTCGGCGAGCGCGGCGGGGTCCAGGGTGCCGAAGCGCTCGAGCACCTTCGCGGGCCCGGCGAAGGCGCGCTCCATCGGGAACTGCTGGTCCAGCAGCATGCCGGTGAGCAGGGCGAACGGATCCTCGGAGAGCACCCGGTCGGCCGTCGGGTCCTGGGCGATCGTCAGCGTGACCATGGGCTCAGGGTAACCAGCAGGCTCGATGCGACGGCACGCCAGAAGTCCCGCTGGCGCAGCGGGGGTGTGGCGACAGGGGGCAACGGCACCGCCCCCGACGCGCGGTCGGGGGCGGTGCGTTGGTCGAGCGCGGGTCTCATCGCACGATGGCGTGGACGTGGGCCCGCATCTGCTCGCGCTGCGCCGCGGCCTGCACCTTGCGCTGCGCCTCGTGGACGCGGCGCTGGTGCATCGTGCGACGGATCTCGTGCATCCGCTTCGTGTACATCTCTGGCTCCCTGGAAAGGATCGGGTGGTGGTCGGTGCTGCGCCTACGCGGCTACCTCGCTCTTGCGGGGCCGGCCACGTGGGCGCTTGCGGGCGACGATCTCGCCCTGGACGAACAGCTCGCCGCCCCAGACGCCCCACGGCTCGCGCCGGTGGAGGGCACCCGAGAGGCATGCGTCACGTGCGGGGCACGTGCCGCAGAGGGCCTTGGCGAACTCGACACCATCGGGGGTGTCGGCGAACCACAGCTCGGCGTCGTTCTCGCGGCAGGGAATGCCCTCGCCGGTCGTCACGGACGCCTCGTGCAGGTCGAGGAGCTCGGTCAGCTGCATCGGGTTGTCACCTCCTTGCTCGGCGCGCCGGGTGGGGCGCTCGGTCGTCTCCATGCGCCGGGTGTGGCGCGTGGTACTCGGTGGGCGGTCGGGATGGGACCGCTGGGTGGTGGTCGTCATGTCGGTTGCCTCACGTGCGTGGTGGTCGGGGGGGGTGGTGCTGGCGGCGGGTACGAGAAAGGCCGCGGATCCCGGTGTCGGGATCCGCGGCCTCGAGGCGACCTGTCGAGAGTTCAGACAGGTGGAGCCTCGAGGTGTGGACACACGACTCCCGTGATCGGGGCGTTGGCGTCACCGGTACGGCCGACGTAGGTGACCTTGAGGTCAGCCGCGTTCAGACCGCCGAACGGCACAGTGCGCCCCTGGTCGGAGCGGAAGGTGCCTGCGTGAGCGGTGTTGGCGCCGCGCCAGGGACGCATGCCGATGCCACGGACAGCGCTCATCGCCATCTCCCTCGTCATCGTCGTCTCCATCAGGGCCAACCCCCCTCACTGTGTCTCGTGGCCGCGGACCCCGACTGGGTCTCGCAAGGCGTTCTGATCAGGTTAGGGGAGCCTGCGCGAGCCCGGCAACGGAATAATCCACCGAATTTCGCGGCAGGGGCAGGAATCGGGCCGATGTGGTTGCGGCGCAGGCTTATTCAGCGTCAGAAAAATTCTTCAGCAGCTGCAGCACGTCGCTGCCGTAGCGCTCGAGCTTTGCTGGGCCGACGCCGTTGATCCGGGCCAGGGCGCCGACGTCGGCAGGCGCCCGCTCGGCGATCGCGGTGAGCGTGGCGTCGGTGAACACGACGAAGGCGGGGACGTCGGCGGCCCGGGCGGTCTCGAGCCGCCATTCGCGCAGGGTCTCGAACAGGCGCTCATCCATCGTGGGCGGGCACGCCGAGCAGCGACCGATGGTGCGCTCCCGAGCCGTTCCCAGGTCGGCGCCGCAGCTACGGCAGGTGGTGCGCACCGGCGTCGGAGTCTTGCCGCCGCCCCCGTGGCCGCCCGCCTTGCGGCTGCGCTTGGGCTGGGAGCGCGCCGCGTCGCCGAGCACGGCCGCGGTGCCGTCGAGGAAGCGCGACGGGCGGCGGGTGGCGCGCGCTCCGGGGGTGCGCGCCACGGCATACGACATCACCAGTCGCTCACGGGCGCGGGTGACGCCGACGTAGAGGAGCCGGCGCTCCTCCTCGATGGCCTGCGAGGTGTCGGCCATCGTGATGGGCAGCAGCCCGTCGGAGCAGCCGACGAGGAAGACGGTGTCCCACTCCAGGCCCTTCGCGGCGTGGAAGGAGGCCAGCGTGACACCGTTGACGGTCGGCGCGTGCTGGGCCGAGGCACGCTCCTCGAGCTCGCGCACCAGGGCGGGCAGCCGGGCCTCGGGGTCGAGGGCGAACAGGTCGTCGGCCAGCGCGGCCAGCGCCGAGAGCGACTCCCACCGCTCCCGGGCAGCGCCGCCGCTGGTGGGCGCCTCCCGGCTCCAGCCGGCGCCGAGCAGCACGTCACGGGCGAGGTCGGGCAGTGGCACCGACCCGTCGTCGGAGCGGGCCGCCCCGCGCATCAGCACGATGGCGTCGCGAACCTCCTTGCGCGAGAAGAACCGCTCTCCGCCGCGCACGAGGTAGGGGACGCCGCGCTCGGCGAGCGCCGACTCGAACGACTCGCTCTGGCCGTTGGTGCGGAACAGCACCGCCACCTCGGACGGCGGGTGACCGGCCTCGACGAGCTTGGCGATCCGAGTGGCCACCGTGGCCGCCTCGTCGGGGTCGTTGTCGGCGACGACGAGCTCGGGCGCCGGGCCGTCGGGGCGCTGGGCGCGCAGGTCGACCGAGCCCGAGCGCCGCTGGCCGCCCTGGCCGCGCAGCACGAGGTTGGCCAGGCCCACGATCTGCGGGGTCGAGCGGTAGTTGCGCACCAGCTCGACGGTGCGGGCCCCGGGGTGCCGGGCCCGGAAACCGAGCAGGTGCTCGGGCGAGGCACCGGTGAACGAGTAGATGGTCTGCGCCGGGTCGCCGACCACACAGAGGTCGTTGCGCTCCCCCAGCCAGAGCTCGAGCAGGGTCTGCTGCAGCCGGTTGACGTCCTGGTACTCGTCGACGACGAAGTGCCGGTACTGGCTGCGCACCGCCCGGGCGACCTCGTCGTGCTCGCGCAGGATGCCGACCATGAGCAGCAGGACGTCCTCGAAGTCGATGACCCCGCGCTCGGTCTTGACCTCCTCGTAGGCCGCCACGAGCCGGGCCATGGCGGTGGCGTCCAGGCCCCCGGGTGGCTCGCGGCGCTGGGCGGTGGCCGCGGCGGCATACGACTCGGGGGTGAGCAGCGAGACCTTCGACCACTCGATCTCGGAGGCGAGGTCACGGATGGCCGCACTGTCGAGCCGCAGCCGCAGCCGACCCCCGGCCTCGGCGACGGCGCTCGCCTTGTGCGGCATCACCTCGGGTGAGGCGCCACCGATGGCCTGCGGCCAGAAGTAGTGCAGCTGGCGCAGGGATGCCGCGTGGAAGGTGCGGGCCTGCACCCCGCCGACCCCCAGGTCGCGCAGCCGGGTGCGCATCTCACCCGCGGCCCGAGCCGTGAAGGTGACCGCGAGCACCCGCTGCGGCTGGTAGACCCCGGAGAGCACGCCGTAGGCGATGCGGTGGGTGATGGCGCGCGTCTTGCCCGTGCCGGCACCGGCCAGCACGCACATCGGGCCGCTGGGGTGCGCCGCGACCTCGCGCTGCTCGGGGTCGAGGGCGTCGAGCACCGCATCGGCTCCGGGGTGCACGGGCAGGCTGGTCATCGCGACGATCCTAGGTGTCGGCGGTGACGTCGCCGGACGCCTGACCCGGCCTGTGGATTCAGCCGCGGGAAGGAACGCCGCGGGGCCGGTGTTTGCCCCCAGCGAACCCGCCGACCCGACGAGGAGCACCGATGTCCGCCGCCGCGCCCACCATCCCGACGCTGCCCGCCCCCGGCACCGTCACGATGTTCACGACGACGTGGTGCGGCTACTGCCGGCGCCTGAAGTCGCAGCTGGAGCGCGAGGGCATCGGCTTCACCGAGGTGGACATCGAGCGGGAGCCCGGTACCGCGGAGTTCGTGATGTCGGTCAACGGCGGCAACCAGACGGTGCCCACGCTGCTCTTCCCCGACGGCACCGCCGCGACCAACCCCTCGGTCGCCGAGGTGCGCGACCGCCTCACCTGAGCCCCAGGCCCTCGCCGCGAGTGCGGAAGTGGTTGCCAGGGCGACCACTTCCGCACTCGCGGCGAGGAGGACCGGGATGACGGGGTCAGCGGAGGGGGATCTCCGGGCTGTCCAGCGGCGCGCCGAACCAGTGCTCGATGATCCGCCGAGAGATCGACACCCGCCCGGACACCACCACCGACCCGTCCGCCAGCGCCGCGACCAGCTCGTCGCGGCTGAACCAGCGGGCCGCCTCGATCTCCTCCTCCTGCAGCCGCAGCTCGGTGCCTAGCGCCTTGGCGGTGAACCCGAGCATCAGCGACGACGGGAACGGCCAAGGCTGGTCCCCAAGGTAGGTCACGTCAGTGACCTCGATACCGACCTCCTCGGCCACCTCGCGGGCGACTGCGGCGGCGAGGCTCTCCCCCGGCTCGACGAACCCGGCGAGCACCGACATCCCGTTGCCACGAAAGCCCTTGCCCCGCGCGAGCAGGATGCGGTCGTCGGCGTCGACGACGGCCATGATCACCGCCATGTCGGTGCGGGGGTAGTGGTCGCTGGCATCGGCCGGGCAGCGGCGGATCCAGCCGGCCAGGGCCGGGGCCGTCGGCGTGCCGCAGCGCGGGCAGTGGCCGTGGGCGCGGTGCCAGTTCGACAGGGCCAAGGTGGTCGCGAAGGCCGACGCGCCGAGATCGTCCAGGTCGGCACCCACGGACCGCAGCGTGTGCCACGCGGGGTCGCCGTCGACGATCTCGAGGAGGTCGTCCGCGACCACCGCGACGTGCGCACGACCATCCGACTCGCCGAGGAACAGGGCGAGGCGGCCGGCATCCGCCGGCTCGGGTGGGGTGAGGACGACGGAGGGAACGCCACCGTCGACGGTCTCGACGGCGGCGCGGTCGCCGACGAGGCGCAGCACCCGGGTGGCAGGGTCGGCCAGCAGCCGCGCCAGCAGCTGGGGGTCGGCCCGGAGGTCACCGCGCCGGTCCAGGACCGTGGCGCTGAGGGGCAGCCCCGGCAGGGTCAGGTCGGCAGCAGGCACACCGCACAGCCTAGGGGGCACACACGGGTGTGGAAGGTCCCCGACGATTGGGGGCATCCGGCATACCGTGGGCTCGTGGACCGCAGCCCCGCCTTCCTCGCCGCGCTGGCGAGCGCCGCCGTCCCGGGGCTCGACCCGGTGAGCGTCGAGGCCCTTCCCAGCACCGACGAGCAGAGCTTCGACGTGGCGTTCGTGCAGGACGCCGAGCATCGGCGGTGGGTGGTGCGTGCCCCGCGCACCGACGTCGCCGGAGCCGAGATGGACCGCACGGTGGGCCTGCTCGCCCTGCTCGGGCGGCGGCTGCCGTTCGCGGTGCCGGCACCCAAGGGGTTCGTCGCGCTCACCGAGGGGGGTCGCGCCGCGGTCTACCCCTACCTGCCCGGCCACAACCTCGACTTCGCCGAGCTGCTGCCCGGGCCCGGCCTGGCCGCCGAGCTGGGCCGGGCGATCGCCGCGCTGCACAACACCGACCCGGCCGTCTACGAGGAGGCCGGGCTGCCGACCTACGACGCCGACGCCTACCGCAGCCGCCGCCTCGCCGACCTCGACCGCGCCGCCGAGAGCGGGCGCGTGCCGACCACGCTGCTCACCCGCTGGGAGACCGCCCTCGAGGACGTCACGCTGTGGCGCTTCGCCCCCACCGCCACCCACGGCGATCTCACCGGCGACCAGGTGCTGGCGGTGTTCAGCGACGACTCGGACGCCTCGACCGGCAGGATCCGGGCCTTCACCGGCTGGGAGGACGCCAAGGTGGCCGACCCCGCCGACGACTTCGCTGCCCTGGTCGCAGACGCGCGCCCCGAGGCGGTCGAGACCGTGCTCGAGGCCTACTCGCACACCCGGGTCGAGCGACCCGACCCCAACCTGCTGGTACGGGCCCGTCTGGTCGCCGAGCTGGGACTGCTCCGCACGATGATGGTGGCGCTGGCCCACAAGGATGCCGGTGCGGTCGAGGTGCTCACCACCCAGCTGCGCCGGCTCGACGACGCGGTGCACGCCAGCGAGGAGCCCGACGACTACCGCCGCACCTCGCTCGCCCCGGTCAGTGTGCGCCGTCGTCCGACCCGCCCGCCGGCCCTGGTCGTCGATGATGACGACGACGACCTGCCGGTCGTGGTCGAGGGCGACGCAGACGCCGGGCAGGCGCGTGCGGAGACGGATGCCGGGGACGGCGCGGGCGAGGTCGGCGCGCCGGGCGCATCGGAGGACGCGAAGCACACGGCCGGCGCGAAGCACACGGCCGGCGCGAGGGACCCGGCCGGCGCGACGGCACCGGAGGCGGCGGACGACTCGACCGAACCGGAGGCGGCGGACTACGCGACCGAGCCGGATGCCGGAGGTGCCGAGGGTGACGGCGGCGAGTCGCGTGCGGACCCCTCGTCGGCCGACGAGACCGCCGCGGACGACGAGACCGCCTCAGTCGACGAGGGCGACGAGGTGACGACAGAGCTCGACCTCAGGTCGGTCGAGCGGCCTGCAGCACCCGAGTGATCTCGTCGGCACCGGGCAGGTCGGGCCAGACCGTCTCACCAGTGGCGGCGTGGAAGAACGCACCGCGCACCCGCTGAACGGGAACCCCACGCACCCGAGCCCAGGCCAGCCGGTAGGCCGACAGCTGCAGCGCCCGCGCCCTGGCCCGCGCACCGCTGGCGGGAGCACCGGTCTTCCAGTCGACGACCACCCAGCCCGGCTTCCCGTCGTCACCGACCTCCTCGAACACGGCGTCGATCCGCCCGCGCACCGCGATGCCGTCGACGACCGTCTCGACGCTGGTCTCGACCTCCACGGGTGACCGGTCGGCCCACTCGCTGGCCAGGAAGCGCTCCTGCAGCGCCGCCAGGTCGGCAAGGCCCGCGCCGTCGTCGGCCGACCCGGGCAGGTCGTCGACGTCGACGAAGGCGGCCCGGGAGTAGTGCTCCTCCACCCAGGCGTGGAAGGCGGTTCCCCGCCGGGCAGCCAAGGCCGGTGGTGTCGGCATCGGGCGGCGCAGGTCGAGGGTGAAGCGCTCGGCGTCCTCGGCCAGCGCGACAAGGGCCGATGTAGACAGGTGGGCAGGCAGGTCGACGTCGACCGGTGCCCCGCCACGACGGCGCGCGCGCTCGTCGAGCAGCATCTCGAGCTCGTCGTCCCAGCCGGATCGCACGGCCTCCGGCCCCTTGCCGGCCGAGTCTTCCTCGATCGCGGCCGCCACTGCCCGGGCCGGGCCGAGCAGGCGGTCCCTGCGCTCGAGGTGGGCGGTGGTCGGCCAGGGGATGCTCACCGCCTCGGCGGTGCGGGGGTTCTGCGGCTTCGGGTCGTCGACCGGGGGAAGGTCGGCCCACGGACCCGGCGCCACGACCAGCCCGCTCGCCCGCACCTCCTCCAGGAAGCGGGAGGTGATCCTCGGCGTCTGCGCGGTGCCCCAGACATGCGCGGTGAGCAGCAGGTCGCGCCGGGCGCGGGTGAGGGCGACGTAGGCGAGCCTGCGCTCCTCGCTGATGCCGTGGTCGGCGACGGCGGCCGTGAAGCGGGTGAACGCGTGCTCCAGCGAGTCCCAGTCGTGCGGGTCGGCCCACCCGAAGCGGGGCAGTCCCTCGGCGTCACCGCGCAGGTCGTAGGGCAGCGTCGCGAGCCCCGCGAGCCATCCCTTGGCGCTGGGGTCGGCATGGCCCCATGCGTCGCCGACGACCTTGCCCTGGTTGCCGGAGTGGGCAGGAAAGGACGACTCGACGAGGCCGGGGACCGCGACGACGTCCCACTCCAGGCCCTTCGCGGCGTGCACGGTCATCACCTGGACGGCGTCGGGACGGGCCTCGACCCAGCCCAGGTCGAGGCCACGCTCCTCGGCGACGGCCGCCTCGAGCCAGGCGAGGAACCCGCCCAGCGAGGCGCGTTCGGCGCTCGCGGCGAAGGTCGAGGCCACGTCGGCGAAGGCGTCGAGGTGGGCGCGCGCCGCCCCCGGGGTGTACTCGGGGCGGGCGAGCACCTCGAGGTCGAGGCCCAGCGCCACCTCCGCCTCGCTGGTGAGCTCGGGCAGGCCCAGGCCGGTGAGCGACCGCAGTCGCCGCACGGCGTCCGCGAGGCCGCGCAAGCGCGAGAGCGCGCTTGCACTGAGCCGCTGCCCCTCGGAACCGACCCAGTCTGGCGACGGGAGGTCGTCGAGGGCCTCGATGATGCTGGCCTCCTCGCTGCTGTCCGGCGCGAGGTCGGCGCGGCGGTCGCCGTGGGCCCGGCCGGACCGCTGGCGGTGCCGCGCCCAGGCGCCGAGGCCGTCGAGGTCTGCGGCGCCCAGGCGGCAGGACGGCCCGGTGAGCAGCCGCATCAGCCGGTCGCCGCGGGTGGGGTCCTGCACGACGTGCAGCAGGGCGACGAGGTCGGCGACCTCCGGGGTGTGCAGCAGCCCGCCGAGGCCGACGACCTCGTAGGGCAGCCCGGCCCGGTCGAGGGCCTCAACCACAGGGGCGAACTGCGACCGCTTGCGGCAGAGCACCGCCGCGGTGCGCCGGCCGGGGCGGCCGAGGCGCTGCAGGAGCCACCCGACGACGTGCTCGGCCTCCTCCTCGAGGGTGCCCAGCCGCGCGACGGCGACGTGGCCGGGGCCGGCGTCGGGTCGCGGGGCGAGCGAGCGCACGTCCACCCGGGTCGTGGCGGCGAGCGGCGCGGCGACGACGTTGGCGGCGTCGAGCACGACCCGGTCGTTGCGCCAGCTCGTGGACAGGTGCAGCACCGTGGCGGGGTCGGGGTCGGCGAAGTCGCTCCGGAACCGGTCGAGCGTGGTGGACGACGCCCCGCGCCATCCGTAGATCGACTGGTGCGGGTCGCCGACGGCGGTGACCGGTACCGGGTCGCCCGCGGCGACGAAGAGGGCTCGCAGCAGCTGCAGCTGGGCCTCCGAGGTGTCCTGGAACTCGTCGAGCAGCACGGCCCGGAAGCGCCCACGCTCGGCCTTGCCGACTTCGGCCACCGTCATGGCCAGCTGCGCGGCGAGGGCCATCTGGTCGGCGAAGTCCATCGAGTCTCGGGAGCGCTTGAGCTCGGCGTAGCGCTCGAGGAGCGGAACGATCGCCCGCCTCTCGCGCAGCACGGCCAGAGCAGTGCGCACCGTCGCCGGATAGGCCTTCTTGCGCGAGGTCTCGCCCTTGGCCACGAGCTCGAGCGTGGCCACGACCTCGTCGAGGTGCCGACCGAGCTGGTCAGGGGCGACGAGGTGCTCGGCCAGCTCGCCGGCGAGGTCGACGACCGCGGTGGTCACCGTCGACTCGGCCTTCTCGACCCCCTCCATCGGCCCGTCCCACGACGCGACCGCCTCGTGGGCCACCTGCCACGCGGCCGCCTCGGTCAGCAACCGGCTCTCGGCCTCGATGCCGAGCCGCACCCCGTGCTCGCGCACGATCCGGCCGGCGTACGCGTGGTAGGTCGACACGGTGGGCACGTCGTCGAGGACCTCGGCGCCGTGTTCCGAGGGGGGCACCCAGATCCCCGTCTCGCGCAGGGTGCTGAGCCGCTCGGTGAGGCGCTCCGACAGCTCGCCCGCCGCCTTGCGGGTGAAGGTGAGGCCGAGCACCTCGTCGGGTCGCACCAGCTCGTTGGCCACGAGCCAGACGACGCGGGCGGCCATCGTCTCGGTCTTGCCCGACCCGGCGCCGGCGACGACCAGCAGCGGACGCAGCGGCGCCTCGATGACGGCCACCTGCTCGGGGGTGGGGGCGTACGACTGACCCAGGGCGAGTGCGAGTTCGGCTGCCCCCCAGCGCAACCCGGTCGTGACCGTCACAGGAACCTCCCCTCCGACTGTGCCGGGCAGGCGTCCTTGAGCTGGCAGGTGCCGCAGTGCGAGCCGGGTGTCGCCGCGAACACAGCGCCCGACATCGCGTCGGCGGTCTCGTCGAGCAGGGCGCGCGCCCATCCCGGCTCCTCGTCGTCGGCGAGCGGCACCTGCAGCTGCACGGTCGTGGAGACGTTGGCCGCCTTGCCCAGCTGGAGCAGGGCCGCCCCCGCGGACGTGGTGCCGTGCTCGGCGAAGGTGCCCTCGGCCACGGCGAGCTGGTAGGCACCGAGCTGGCCGTGGCGGCGCAGGTCGTCCCTCGACGGCTTGGACGAACCGGTCTTGAGGTCGATGACCCGCACCCGCCCGGCAGGGTCGACCTCGACCCGGTCGACGGTGCCCGACACGACGGCTCGGCCGAGCGCCACGCGCAGCTTCTGCTCGGATGCCGCGCGGCGCCACCCCTGCGCGGCCGTCTCGTCCACGTACCTGGCCAGGCGCCCGGTCATCCCCTGGGCCTCGGCGAGCCGGCGGCGGGACAGCCAGCCGGGCGCGAGCCCCAGCCGGCCCCAGCGCCGCTCGACCTCGGCGGCATAGGCCAGGGCGCTGGTGTCGCCCAGGTCGTGCGCGATCTCGTGGACGAGGATGCCGACGTCCTGGGCCCCGATCGACGGCCCGTCGCCGCCGCTGGCCCGCAGCACCCACTGCAGGCCGCAGCGCCAGAAGCCGTCGATGCCGGACGGCGACACCCGCACCGGGTCGGACGGGCCCCGGCGCGCCCGGTCGTCGGTGAGGTCGCGCAGGGCCCACCACTGCGCGGGGTCGGCGCCGGGCACCTGCTCACGGGCCAGCGTGCCCAGCAGGGTGACCGCGGCCCCGCGCAGGGCGGGGTCGTCGG
>Ga0302299_10001414_pt1 | contig 14411 bp, 16 predicted proteins | sample III_Fen_N3_4_FD_198795 | JGI IMG/M metagenome (GOLD analysis project Ga0302299, IMG submission 198795) | Peat permafrost microbial communities from Stordalen Mire near Abisko, Sweden - III_Fen_N3_4 | ecosystem: Environmental > Terrestrial > Soil > Wetlands > Permafrost | place: Sweden: Abisko... | reverse complement strand
CGCCAGGGCGGTCGCACGGCCGTGCTCTACCTCGACCTCGACGGGCTCAAGCCGGTCAACGACCAGTTCGGGCACGGCGCCGGCGACAGCGTCCTGGTCGCCGTCGCACGCAGGCTGCTGGGCGGCACCCGCTCGAGCGACACGGTCGGGCGGCTCGGCGGCGACGAGTTCGTCATCGTCCTGGGCACCGTGCCCGACGCGTCCGGCGCGGTCGCAGTCGCAGAGAAGCTTCGGCAGGCCATCGGCGAGGCGGTCGACGTCGGACCTGTCTCGGTGGCCGCCACCGCGAGCATCGGGATCGCCTTCGTCCGGCCCGACGACACCACCGACACCGTCATGGCGCGCGCCGACGCCGCGCTCTACCTCGCCAAGGACTCCGGCAAGGACCGGGTGCGCGTGATCGACGACGAGGCGGAGAGCGATCTCGCCACGGCGCCGCTCGACGACGAGGTGGACGTGATCCAGGAGATCGTCATCGTGGACGACGACGAGGGTGCGGACGATCCCGACGTGCTCTGAGCCGGTACGGGGTCAGCCGTTGGCGGCGCGGCGCCACGTGGGGCCGTGCGTGCCGGTGCGCGGGTCGTCGAGGAGCACCTCGAGGGCGTCGGAGTCCTCGAACAGCGACTCGATGGCGCGGTCGTCGTCGACGTAGCGGTCGGAGTACGCCGCGGGCTCGACGTAGACGCCGGCGCGCACCGACGGGTCGCGCGGCACCGCGATCTCGAAGCTCTCGACCCGCATGCCGCTCTCGGCGATCTCCTCGGCGGCGAGGGTCTCGCGCGCCTGCGCCACCATCGCGGCGCCCGACCACGAGCCCGGGGTCGTGAGGTCGATGACGCGCGGGATGCGCGTGGCGCGGGGCGCGGTGACGTAGGTGGGCAGCGTGGTGGGCACCGCGCTCCATGAAGTGCCGTCGGCGGCCGGGGCCACGACGACGGGAGCGTCGACCGGTGCCTGCTGCGGACGACGAGCCGGCGCAGCCTCGACGGCTCGCCCGCCGCGGCGGGCGAGCTCGACGGTGGAGTCGTAGCGGGCGTCGGCGGCGCGGGCGGCGTCGCTGAGGGCGCTGCGGCGGGCGCGGCGGCGCTTGAGGTCGGCCGCGAGCGTGGCCTGGCGGCGGGCGACCACGAGGAACCCGACCACGAGCAGCGCCGGGAGCGCGAGGGAGAGGCGCGGCACCCTGTGCAGGAGCACGAGGACGAGCCACACGACGAGGAGGCTGCCGAGCACGGCGAGCACCATCCGGCGGCGCCGCGCCGCGGTGGCCGCGGGCGACTCCAGCGACGAGGCGTTGCTCACCGAGACGTGCGAACGGCGGTCGGCGGCCGAGCGCCTCGGCATGAGGATCGCGCGGCTGTCGCCTGCTGAGGCCGAGCCGCGGCTGTCGAGCCGGAGGCTGCCCATCGCGCGCGCGAAGCGGTCGGCCGAGCGCGACTCCTGGGCCTGGTCGTGGCGGCGGAGGAACAACGGGACCAGGACGAGGGCCCACATGCCGATGAGCGCGAGATAGATGAACGCTGCTCCGCCCGACACAACCGAAAGGCTAGGCCGCGAGACGGTCACCAGCGGGTACCGACGCGCTCACCGGGCGTGGCGTGTCGCCGCGGTCGTGCCACCGTCGCTGCGGACGGCCTACGGGCTCGCGTGTCAGGTGGTCGACATCCCGTTGGCGGACTCCGAACGATACGCGTGCCAGCGGGCGAGAAGACCGCCGGGAACCTCGTCCTCGGTGAGGGCGAACGACAGGTGATCGCGCCAGTCGCCGTCGATGTGCAGGTACTTCGGGCGCAGACCCTCGGGGCGGAAGCCGAGCTTCTCCACCACGCGTCGGGACGCCACGTTCTCCGGACGGATGTTGATCTCGACGCGGTGCAGCCCGATCGCGAAGCAGTGGTCGGTGGCCATCGCCACGGCGGTGGGCATGATGCCCCGGCCCGCGACGGACTGGTCGACCCAGTAGCCGATGTACGCCGACCGCAGCGACCCCCACGTGATCCCGCCGACCGTGAGCTGGCCGACCAGCTGCGCGTCGTAGGTGACCACGAACGGCATCGTGCGGCCGTCGCGCGCCTCGGTGCGCAGCCGCCGCACCATCGCGGAGTAGGTGGGCGGCGCGTCGACCGCAGGAGTGGGGCTCGTGGCCTCCCACGGGTGCAGCCACGCGGCGTTGCGGGCGCGGACGTCGCGCCAGGCGCGAGCGTCGCGCAGACGCAGCGGACGCAGGCCGATGCGACCGTCGACGAGCACCACGGGCCATCCGGGGGTCATGAGCCCTCGCCACGACGCCAGACGCCGGTCTTGCCACCCAGCTTCTCCTCGACGCGCACGTCGGTGATGGTCGCAGCCGGGTCGACGGCCTTCACCATGTCGACCAGCGCGAGCGCGGCGACCGAGACGCTCGTGAGCGCCTCCATCTCCACCCCGGTGCGGTCGGCCGTGCGCACGGTCGCGCGGATCGCGACGTGGTCGTCGTGGACCTCGAGGTCGACGACGACGCCGTGGATCGCGATCGGGTGGCACAGCGGGACGAGGTCGGGCGTTCGCTTGGCGGCGGCGATCCCGGCGATGCGCGCGACGCCGAGCGCGTCGCCCTTGGGCACCTCGCCGTTGCGCAGCAGGGTCACGACGTCGGGCGAGACGAGCACGCGTCCGGTGGCCGTGGCCTCGCGGACGCTGACGTCCTTGCCGCTGACGTCGACCATGCGCGCGGCGCCGGAGGCGTCGACGTGCGTGAAGCGGGGGCTGTCGTCGGTCATCGGCGTCAGTCCTCGTCGAGCCGGAGCACGGCGACCGCCGTCCCCGGGCGGACCTCGGTGACGTCCTCGGGCACGACGACGAGCGCGTTGGCCGCCGCGAGGCCGCCGAGCATGTGCGCACCCTGCGACCCCGCGGGGCGTACGACGTAACGGCCCTCCTCGACGACAAGGTGGCCGCGCGCGAACTGGCGGCGCCCGTCGGGCGAGGGCAGCTGGTCGACGAGCACCGCGCGCACCACCGGCCGGTAGATGCGCTCGTGCCCGAGCATGCGCCGGATCACCGGGCGCACGAACACCTCGAACGAGACGTAGGCCGACACCGGGTTGCCGGGCAGCGTGAAGATCGGTATGCGGTCGGGGCCGATGCTGCCGTGCGCCTGCGGCGTGCCCGGCGTCATCGCGACCTTGGTGAACTCGACGTCGCCGAGCTCGGTGAGCACCGACTTCACCGTGTCGTACGCCGAGGCGCTCACGCCGCCGGTCGTGACGACGAGGTCGGCGCGCACGAGCTGGTCCTCGAGCGCGGCGCGGACGATGTCGCGGTCGGCCGGCAGTGGGCCGACGCGGTAGGCGATCGCGCCCGACTCCTCGATCGCCGCGGCGATGGCGACGCCGTTCGCGTCGGAGACCAGCCCGGGCGCGAGCGGGCCGCCGGGCTCGACGAGCTCGTCGCCCACGGAGATGACGACCACGCGCGGGCGGGGGTGCACGGAGACGCGGCCGCGGCCGACCGCGGCGAGGAGCGCGGTCTCGCGGGGGCCGAGCACCGTGCCGGCGCTCGCGACCAGGGCACCGAGCGGCACGTCGTCGCCGCGGCGCCGGATGTTCTCCCCCGGCGGGATGCTCACGCTCACGAGCACCTCGGGCGAGCCGCCGTCGGTGCCGACGAGCGGGACGACGGTGTCGGCGCCGTCGGGGATCGGAGCGCCGATCGCGAGCCGGATCGCCTGCCCCGGCTCGAGCGCGACGCTCGCGCGGAAGCCGGCGGGGACGTCGTCGATCACGCGCAGCGGCGTCGGCTTGCCGTCGCTGGCGGCGAGCAGGTCGGAGGCGAGCACGGCGTAACCGTCGACGATCGCGGTGTCGAACGCCGGCAGCGGCCAGGGCGCGGGGACGTCCTCGGCGAGCACGCAGGCCCGGCCCTCGAACAGGGCGACGTCGAGCGGCGCGAGGGGGACGACCCCCGCGAGCACTGCCTGAAGGTGCTCCTCGACGCTGCGCACGTGCCCAACCTACGGGAGGCGGGCGATGATGACGGCGTGACGGTGCCGGTCGACGAGCGGAAGAGCGCCCTGCGCGAGCAGGTGCGGGCCTCGCGTCGTGCCCGCGACGAGCAGGAGCGCGACGCCGTCGGCGCCGCCCTGGCCGTGCGGGTCGGGCTCATCCCCGAGATCGCGGCGCTCGTGCGCGGCGACGTCGGCGGGTGCGTCACGGCGTACGCCTGGTTCGGCACCGAGCCGCGCACCGACCGGGTGAGGTCGCTGCTGGCGCTGTCCGGCGTGCGGGTGCTGCTGCCCGTGATCCGCGAGGACGGCGGCCTCGACTGGGCCGACGACGAAGCGGCCGACGACGAAGCGGCCGGCGACGGTTCGGGGCTCACGCTCGACGGGGTGTCGCGCGGCATCCCCGAGCCGACAGGTGCGCCGGTCGCCCACGACATGGCCGGGCTGGTGCGGCTGCGCTGCCGCGTGGTGCTCGCGCCCGCCCTCGCCGTCGACGTCCACGGCAACCGCATCGGCAAGGCCGGCGGCTACTACGACCGCTTCCTCGCGGGCCTCGACGCGATCGAGCCCGCGGTGCGCCCGGTGGTCGTCGCGGTGGTGCACGACGACGAGGTGCTCGACACCGTCCCCGCTGCGCCCCACGACCGCCCCGTCGACGCCGTCCTCACCCCCAGCCAGTACCGCCGCCTCCGCCGACCCACCGACCTGCCCTTGTTCTCCCCTTGAGGAAGATCAAGGGCACTCTTCTGGTCGTTGGGCACCCGGATTCGCGATCTTGGTCAGCGCGCGAGGAGTCACGGGCGCCGACGTCGCAGCAGCGATCAGGGCCAGACGGTGTCGCCCGGGTTGCGGTCGAGCTTGCCGCCCGGCGCGCAGTCCGGCGTCGTGTAGTCGCTCGGCATGTTCGGGTAGATGAGCGTCCAGTAGCGCAGCGCGACGAGGTAGGCCTGCTGCGGGTTGGCGCCGAGCTCCTCGGCCGTCTTCGTGTCCTGCTGCACGGCGAAGCACTCGGCCATCGACTCGCTCTCGATGCCGGTGAGGTGCTCGGACTCGTGGCTGAGCACGTGCACGGCGATCGCCTGCTCGGTGGTCGGGTGGTTCTTCGCGGTGAAGCCGGCGTGCCAGTACGACGACAGGTCGCGGCACACGTCGTAGGTGAGGTACGCCGGCCCCGCCGGCTGGCCGTCCGCGTCGAACTCGACGTGGCCGAGGTCGCTGCCGAGGTAGGTGATGCGCTCGCCCCATCGCTGGCAGTGCACGCCCGCGGACGCGGGGGCGATCGTCCTGGCGACCGCTGAGAACTCGTGCTCGGAGTCGATCCACTGCCGCTCGGTCACGAGCAGCCACACGAGCGGGACGACGAGCATGGCCAGGCCGATCCACGGCATCGTGCGGTTGATCAGCCCGCGCACGAGCAGCCAGCCGGCCCACGCGGCCAGCCCGATCACGACGAAGGTGCGGATCCCCACCCTGAGGGGATCGGCCCGAAGCACCCCCCGCTTGAAGCGCCAGACCCCCCGACATCCCGGGACACCGCCCCCGTCCCCCACCACATCTGTCCGCTTAGGTCACGAAGTGCAGCTCAACTTCGCTTCGTGACCTAAGCGAACAGAAACGCGCGGCGGGGAGTTGGGCATCGGGCGGGGGACGACGTGCCGCGGGCGGTAGCGTCGGGAGCGACCGGTGCGACGTCGCGCGGTCCCGGCCCGGATCGGTCCGGTGCGTGCGGGTGGAGGCCATCGTGCGGTGGGTGAAGCGGATCCTGGCGGGGATCGGCGTTCTCGTTCTCCTGGTGCTGGTCGCGGCGATCGGGTTCCTCTGGTGGTTCCACATCCCGTCGAACGCCGCCGGCGTCGTCGCGCAGACGGTGTGCGGCGCGAAGTTCGTCGCCGGGCGCGACCTGCCCACCGCCGACCTCGTCACGTCCGACGTCGCGCCGCAGAGCCCGATCCTCGGCGTCGTCTCGGCCGACGTCGACGACACGAACCACACCGTCACCGCGAAGTTCCTCGGCATCGTGTCGCGCACCTCGTCGCTGCAGAGCGGTCGAGGCTGCGTGCTCGACGCCCCGGCCGACCCCTCGGCCAAGCCCTACGTGCCGGCCGCGGCCGACCCGGCGGCCTGGCCCGCGGGCGAGGGCACCGTCACCACCACCGGCGTCGACACCGCGACCCTCTCCAAGGTCGTCGACGCCGCGTTCGTCGGGTCGGACGACCCGATGGGGCTGAGCGCACGCGGCGTCGCCGTCGTGCAGCACGGCAAGCTGCTCCTGCTGCGCGACGGCACCGGCATCAAGCCGAACACCGCGCTGCTCGGCTGGTCGATGACCAAGACCGTCACCGGCATGCTCGCCTACAAGAAGCTGCAGCAGGCGGGCATCAGCCTCGAGACCCCGGTCGTCGACGCCTTCCCCTCCGGCCGTGCACCGTCGTGGGTCGCCGACTGGAAGAAGGACGACCGCGCGAAGATCACCGTCGCCGACCTCATGTACATGCGGTCCGGCCTGGCGCTCGACGAGGGCTACGGCCCGACCGGCGACGTCGTGCAGATGCTGTACGGCGAGCCCGACATGTCGGGCTGGGCGGCCCAGCACCCGCTCGACCACCAGCCGGCCACGTACTGGGAGTACCTCAGCGCGTCGACGAACATCCTCGCCGCGGTCGTGCGCTCGCAGTTCGCCACCGACCAGGAGTACCTCGACTACGCGAACGCCACGCTGTTCCAGCCGCTGGACCTCACGACCGCCACGCTGTCGACCGACACGTCCGGCACCTGGGTCGGGTCGTCCTACCTGTGGGCCAGCACGGCCGACTGGGCCAAGCTCGGCCAGCTGATGCTCAAGGACGGCACGTGGCAGGGCACGCAGGTGATCCCCGCGGGCTGGCAGAAGCTCGCGGCCACCCCTGCCGTGCCCAGCGGCGAGGGCCACGGCTACGGCGCCCAGACCTGGATCCCGGGCGAGCCCGACGGCGGCGAGTGCGCGTCGACGGCGGGCTACCCGCGCGACACCCTGCTCATGGAGGGCCACTACGGCCAGGTCGTCGCGATGATCCCGTCGAAGGACGCCGTGATCGTGCGCCTCGGGTGGAGCGTCGACACCGACTTCGACGGCTGCGCCTTCGTGGCCGACGTCGCGAAGACGCTCCCGAGCTCCTGAGGTCGGCTGCGGCCGACCCTATGAGGGTCAGCCCGACAGGGCTCGGGCCGCGACGTATGCGAGCGCCGCGACGCCGACGCAGCCGACGACCGACACCGTGGCGTAGCCGAGCGACCGCCACGACGCCGCGAGCCGCGCCGGCACGTCGCGGGCGACGGCGATGTCGAGCACCTGGGCGGCGTACCCGCCGAACGTCGTGAGCGCACCGCAGAACCCCACGCCGACGAACGCGTAGACGACGGAGTGCGCCGAGGTGCCGCCGTGCACCGACGCCCAGCCGACGAGCGCTCCGAGGACGGCCGAGCCGACGACGTTCACGAGCAGCGTGCCGTAGGGGTAGGCCGCGGCCATCCGCCGCTCGACCACGTAACGGGTCGGCGCCCCGAGCGCGGCGCCGATCATGATGGCGAGGACGACGGTCACAGCGCCTCGTCCTCGAGCAGGTCGAGCGGCGCGGGGCCGAAGATCGCGGCGCCCATCATGCGTCCGGCGAGCACGAAGGCGACGCCGAGCAGCACGCTCGCGACGGCGTACACGCACCCGGCCGACACGGCCCCCGACGACAGCAGCCCGTAGGTCTCGACCGAGAACGTCGAGAACGTCGTGAAGCCGCCGAGCACGCCCGACGCCAGCAACGGCCGCACGAGCCGGGCGCGCCGCGGGTGGAGCGCCTTCCACTCGGGGGCGCGGTGGTCGGCCCAGTCGAGCAGCACGCCGAGCAGCACGCAGCCCACGAGATTGGTGAGGAACGTCGCCCATGGCCAGGTCGACACGCTCGGATGGGGCAGCGCGGCCGAGATGCCCGCGCGCGCCAGCGCACCCACCACACCGCCGACCGCGACGGCCGCGACCTCGTCGCCGCGCACGACGCTCATGCCGGAGCCTCGCGGGTCACGCGTCGCGTCGCAGGAACGAGACGACCTCGAGGACGACGAACGCGAGCACCCAGCAGCCGAACACGCCGAGCGCCGACCACCCGACCGGGGGCTGCACGAGCTCGGCCGTGCCACCGGCCGGCGCGGTGCCACCCGAGTCGGCGGCCACGGCGGCCCAGCGTGAGGCGGACGACCACGGCAGGACGTCGACCAGCCAGCCCACACGGTCGCGCAGCACCGCGCTGAGGATCTGCTCGACGATGAGCCCCGACACGATCGGGACCGCGATGCCGATCGCGGTCTGCCGCGTGATGCCGGCCAGCGCCCACGCCGACAGGCTCCACAGCACCACGAGCGCCGCGCCGCGCAGCAGGAGCGTGGAGTCGGCGGGCGGAGCGGTCGCGGGCGGCACCGGGTAGCCGTGCAGGGCGACGCCGATCCAGCTCGCGAGGTAGGAGACGGCGGTGAACACCAGCCCGACCGCGATCACGGAGACCGCCTTGGCCACGAGGATCCGGCCCCGCCGCGGGAAGGCCGTGAGGGTGAGGCGGACGATGCCGAAGCGGTACTCCTGCCCGAGGTTCTGCGCCGCCACCACCGACGCGAGGATCGTCGTGAGCAGCAGCGGCTGCGCGAACGCGTCCCACCACAGCACTGTGGGCTCGACGCCGGGGCCGGGCTCCGCCAGGAACACCGGGCTCGTGGCGAGGAACGCGAGCGCAGCCACGCCGACGAGCGTGAGCGCGAGGCAGATCCAGGTGGAGCGCACCGTGAGGACGCGCACCGACTCGTAGCGCAGTGCGGCGATCACGACGCGCCGCCGGGTTGATCGGCCGGACGCTCGCCGGATCGCTCGCCGGTCGCGAACTGCTGCTCTCCGCTGGTGAGCTCGAGGAAGGCCTCCTCGAGGCTGGCCGTACGTCGGGTGAGCTCGCGCAGCCCGAGGCCCGCGCGGAAGGCGACGTCGCCGACAAGGTCGGTGTCGGCGGTGACCACCGCGAGCCCGTCCTCGCCCTCGCGCACCGACTCGAGGCCGGCGGCGCTCAGCGCCTCGGCGAGCCGGTCGCGCTGGCCGGTGCGGACGAGCACGTCGTTGCGGGTGCTGCGCGCGACGAACGCCGCGAGCGACTCGTCGGCGACCATCCGACCTTTCGCGATGACGACGAGGTGGTCGGCCATGAGCTGCATCTCGGACAGCAGGTGGCTGGAGACGAAGACGACGTTGCCGCGCTCGGCGTAGTGCCGGAGGAAGTCGCGCAACCACTGGATCGACTGGGGATCCAGGCCGTTCGCCGGTTCGTCGAGGAGCAGCACGCCGGGCTCGGCCAGGATCGCGCCCGCGAGCCCGAGCCGCTGCCCCATGCCCAGCGAGAACCCGGAGGGGCGCTTGCGCGCGACGTCCTCGAGGCCGACGAGCCGCAGCACCTCGTCGACCCGCGACGCCGGCACGCGCGCCTCGGTGGCGAGCAGGCGCAGGTGGTTGCGCGCGGAGCGCGACGGGTGGAAGAACTTCGCGTCGAGGTGCGCGCCGACCACGCGCGTGACGGGGTCGTGGTCGCGCAGGCTGCGGCCGTCCCACAGGGTCGTGCCGTCGCCTCGGTCGAGGCCGAGCATGAGGCGCAGCGTCGTCGACTTGCCGGCGCCGTTCGGGCCGAGGAAACCGGTGACCGCCCCGGGCTCGAGGCGGAACGAGAGGTCGTCGACCGCGCGCACCGCGCCGTACGACTTCCCCAGGCCGACGGCCTCGACGGTCATGGCACCTCCAGGTGCGGTCAGCCTAGGGGACCGTCCGCCGCGCCCGCGGGACGCCGACCTGCGGACGCAGGAGGTCCCGGCACCCCGTCGGGTGCCGGGACCTCGTGTGCGACGCCCGGACGAGTCCGGTGCAGAGGGCCTTCAGACGGCCGGGATCTTCTCGACCTCGGGAGCGTCGATAGCCGTCTCCTTGCTGACGTTGTGGCCGTGCACGTAGCCGGCCACCGCGAGCACGGCGAGCACGACCGCCGCGATCAGCGCGACCCAGCCGCCGATGAGGGCCAGCAGCCCGAAGATCGAGAAGGCGTAGGCGTTGAGCAGCAGGCCACGCAGCGTCTCACCCATGAACAGGGTCTGGCGCTGGGCACCGAGCGCGGCGTCGCGCTTGGTGGGGTCGGTCGGGTTGGACGCGATCCACTCCTCGCTGACCTCGGAGTAGGTCTTGCCGCCGGCGACGCCCTGGAGGTGGACGGCGATCATGTCGGAGTAGGCCCTGGCCTGCGCGCCGGTGGTGACCGGCTGGCCGGCGTAGCCGTTGACCGTCTCGCCGAAGGCCTTCACCGGCAGCTGGTCGGCCGGCGGGAACGCGATCTTCTGCGCCGAGAGCTGGTCGCTGATCGTGTTGTTGGTGAAGTTCGCGGCGTACAGCAGCAGCGCGCCGCCGATGGCGAGCACGAGCGCCATGACGACGCCGAGCGTCGCGAGCGTGTAGTCGAGAGTCCTGCGCTTCATCGTGATGTCCCCTTGTTCTGCTTCGTCGTGCCCGGCACCCCCTCGGCACCGTTCGCACACGAACGAACCTACGCCCGATAGTTCAGCCTTCAATATCTGACGCGTGTATGGTCGACCACAGAGGGCACCCTCACCTCCACGCTCCGTGACAGCGGTCCGGGCCCCGGTCGACGCTGACCGGAGCCCGCCCTGGCGGCGCACCGAACCGGCGCGCCGTCCTCGGTCCGCGGGTCAGGCGACCTCGCGGCCGAAGACCTCGTCGATCTCCTGGCGGTCCCGCTCGCTGATGGCCTCGCCGCGCAGTCGGTCCCAGAACGCGTAGTACTCGTCGAGCTCCTCGCGGGTCAGGCCTTCGAGGACCCCGGTGGGGTAGGCGTTGTCGGACATGACACCTCCTGGTCGAGCCGACGTGCCGGGTTCTCCGGCGTCCCCACGCTCACCCGGCGACGTCTCCTGGGCGTTGTCGCGGTGTTGCGAGCAGATGAACCTTCCCTCGCGGTGCGGGTGACCCCGCTCACGTCGCCGAGGGGCGTCCACCTCTCGGCCACACCGACGCGCTCGCTGACCCGGTCGCTCAGGACCGCGTGCCGGGCAGCCCAGCCTCCCGGGCCTTCACGATCGCCGCGGAGCGGTCAGAGACCTGCAGCTTGGTGAAGATGTTCGACACGTGATTTCGGACCGTCTTGAGGCTGATCATCAGCTCGTGGGCGATCGTGGCGTTCCCTTTGCCTGCGGCGACCAGATCCAGGACCTCGCGCTCCCGGTCGGTCAAGGACGAGAAGGCCCGGCTCGGTGACGCCGGTCCGTTCGCGAAGTGCGCGATCACCCGCGCGGCGATCTCGGGTCCGAAGATGGCCTCGCCCGCGGCTGCCGCCCGGATCGCCCGGACGATCTCGTCCTGATCCGCACCCTTCAGCAGGTAGCCACGCGCCCCTGCCCGCATGGCAGCGAAGACGGAGTCGTCGTCCTCGAACATCGTCAGCACGATGACAGCGGGCGCCGACGCACCGCGGTTGATCCGGCGGGTGGCCTCGATGCCGTCGAGGTCGGGCATGCGCAGGTCCATGACGACGACGTCTGGGGCCAGCTCGAGGGCGAGCTCGACGGCACGGGCTCCGGTCTCGGCCTCGCCGACGACATCGACGTCCTCGACGTTGGCGAGCATGAGGCCCAGACCGCGTCGGTAGGCGGGGTGGTCGTCGGCGATCAGCACGCGCGTCACGACCGCGACTCCGCTTCGGCATCCAGCAGCAGGGGCAGGAAGGCTCGCACTTCCAGGCCGCGCTCGGCGAGGCTGGTGATCGTGCACGACCCGCCGAGCTCGGCAGCCCGCTCGGTCATCGAGGTCCACCCCACCCCGGTGCTGCTCGAGCGTGCCGCGCCCTGGCCATCGTCGGTCACGGTGAGCTCGAGCGTGCCGTCGAGCGCGATCTCGACGCTGCAGGAGCCCGCACGGGAGTGCTTCGCGACGTTGGTCATCGCCTCGGACACGATCCGGAACGCCGCAACCTCGACGGCCGCGGACAGCGGGGGGAGCGTGTCCGGCCCGTCCACTCGGAAGCGCAAGGTCCCGGTCGAGAGGGTGGCGGCCCGCTGCCGGATGGCGTTGACCAGGCCCACCTCGTCGATCGCGGGCGGTCGGAGGTCGTCCACGAGACGTCGCACCTCCGCGATCGTCGATCGGGTCTCGTCCCGAATCTCGGTGAGAAGCTCGTTGCGCTGCGCGTCGTCTTGCCGGGATTGGGCGGCGTCGAGCTTGAGCACGATCGCGGCCAGCGAAGGGCCGACGCCGTCGTGCAGGTCACGGCGTAGCCGCCTGCGCTCCTCCTCGCGCGCGGTCACGATCCGAGATCGCGACGCCTGGAGCTCGGTGGCCAGCTCGGAGACCCGCACGGTGACCGCGGCTTGGCGGGCCAGGTCGCGCAGGAGTGACGTGTCGGCAGCAGTCATGCTCCGCCCTGCCGGTACTTGCACGGCGAGGTCGCCGATCCGCTCGTTGCGATGGACAAGAGGCACACGGAACGTCGCCGGGTCATCGGACAGCGGGGTATCGGCCGGCTCGACCCACACGCGGTCGACCTTGAGCGCATCAGCGATCGAATCAGTGATGGTGTCGACCACCTGCAGCGGGTCCGCACGCTCCACGTTCGCGTCCAGCCGCCGCAGGGCGGCCGCCGGCTCCGAGCGGTAGCCATAGACCCACCGCTCCGTCCGGCGTCGGATCCACCCGTGCAGCGGCGCCGCGATGACCGCGACCACCACCACCGCCGCGACCCCGCCGACGGTGCCGTCCCCGAACAACCGGTCGGTCACCCAGAGCAGCCCGACATAGACGCCGGTCACCACGACCGACAGCACCGTGAAGGTCAGGGTGCGGCTCAGGACGAGCTGGATGTCGAACAGGCGGTGGCGCAGCACCGCGATCCCGATCGTGACCGGCAACCCCACCGCCGCGACGGACAGCGCCAGGTCTGCCGCCAGCAGGTCGCCGGGGAGGAGGAAGTGGCTCGCCCACGCGCCCAGCAGGGCCAGCGGGACGCTGAGGGAGCCCCAGACCAGCCAGAGCAGCCGCAGCCTGTCGTCGCCCTCCGCCCGGCTCAGACGCGATCGGACTGCCACCGCGCCGCCGAAGATGAACAGCACGGTGGACAGCAGGCCGATCACACCCAGCAGGCCCGACAGCGGCTCGGGCAGCCAGTGCAGCGGTGGGTCGGCTCCTTCATGGGCGTCGCGGAAGCCCTGCGTGTCCCCCGCCGACCCGACGAGGAGGAGCACGACCCCGGCGAGCGTGATGCGCAGCCACCACGTCCAGCGGGAGGAGGCGGTGCGCCCGTCGGGCAGCAGGTAGGCGATCAGCACGATCCACAGGAACGGCAGCACCCACATCCCCGCCGTGAGCTGCTCCACGACCAGGCCGGCGCTGCCGCCGATCCCGCCGGCCACCCCGAAGACCGCCCAGAAGCTGACGCCGTGCGCCACGAGGAGCCAGCCGATGCGCGGCTGGGCACGCACGACGAGCAGGCCGCCTGCGATCGGCAGCGCGGCGACGACAACGGCGAGGACCGGCTCCATGCCGACATTGTGTGGTCGCCGGGCGATGGCGGTCAGCACGCCCGGGAACAGTTCCCGGGTCGTCCGGGACACCTGGATCATGCGTCCGGGTCGCCAGGAGGCCGACGGTGGCGTCGCCGGCGATGGTCGCCGGCGACGTTCCCGAAAGGAGCGGACCATGCCGCTCAGCACGTTCGAGAGGATCCTGCCGTGGTCGGGCGCCGTCGCCGGTGTCCTGTTCGCGGTCCAGGAGACCGTCGCACCGTTCGGCGACAACCTGACCGACGCGACTCTGACAGCCCGGCTCCATGACTCGCTGGGCCGCGGGTTCGCCGCCGGCCTCGCGTCGCTCGTGGCCGCTGTGATGCTGTACTTCTTCGCCGCTGCGGCCCGTGCCTCGCAACGGACCGGGGAGGCCGTCGAGTCGTCCTATTCGTCGGTCACGCACGGAGGCCTGGTCGGCGCAGGAGTCGGGATGGCGGTCCAGGGTTTCGTGCAGGTCGCGCTCACCAGTGCCGCCGGGGACGCCCAGCGTGCCGTGGTGGCGACGCTGATGTACCTCTCCTTCTATGCGTGGCTCGTGATCCTCGTCGGTCTGGTGGCCGCCTTCTGGGGCATCGGTCTGGGGGGGCTTCGTAACGCGACGTTGCCGAAGTGGTTCGCGATCGTGACGATCGTGCTGGGCGTGATCGGCGTTCTCGGCCCGCTGGCCGCGCTGGTGCAGATCGTGCTCCCGATCTGGCTGATCGCCGGCGCGATCGTGATCTCGCTACGCCTGCGGTCGGCGTCGTCGACCCACCCCGGGCCACTGGTCCGCGCCTGACCCGGGCGGCATCCCTACCGGTGGTTCGTCACCGTC
>Ga0302299_10001412_pt1 | contig 14422 bp, 11 predicted proteins | sample III_Fen_N3_4_FD_198795 | JGI IMG/M metagenome (GOLD analysis project Ga0302299, IMG submission 198795) | Peat permafrost microbial communities from Stordalen Mire near Abisko, Sweden - III_Fen_N3_4 | ecosystem: Environmental > Terrestrial > Soil > Wetlands > Permafrost | place: Sweden: Abisko... | reverse complement strand
CGGCGGCCACCCCCATCCAGAGCCGGCCGTGGTTCGCCGACATGCTCAGCAGCCGGACTGCCCGGTCGATCGGCTCCGGAACGGGGAAGACCGCGGGCGCGACGGTCGGGTCGAGGACGTGCTCGCTCGTGCGCATCCTGCCGACTCTACGAACAGCGGCCGGCGCGGGCTCGATCAGCGCTGCGAGGGCCTCGGCCGGCGCTGACAGTGCGGGCAGAAGTAGGAGGAGCGGTTCATGAAGGCATCCCGCCGGATCGGCGTCCCGCACCGCGGGCACGGGCGATCGGCCTGCCCGTAGGCATTCAGCGACCGGTCGAAGTAGCCGGACTCGCCGTTGACGTTGACGTAGAGCGAATCAAAGGACGTCCCGCCGGCGGCCAGCGCTACCGTCATGACGTCCGCCGCGGCGGACAGCACCGCCGCCGCGGTCGGCCGGTTCATCGTGCTGGTCGGCCTGGCGTAATGCACCTTCGCGCGCCACAGCGCTTCGTCGGCGTAGATGTTGCCGATTCCGGACACGACCGTCTGATCCAGCAACGCCCGCTTGATCTCGGTGCGTTTGTGCCGGATGGTGGCCACCGCCACGGCCAGTGAGAACGCCGGCTCGAGGGGGTCGGGCGCGATATGCCCGATCGCCGCCGGGAGGACGGCGCCGCCGGGCGCGAACGCCATCCCACCGAACGTGCGCTGGTCCAAGAAGTCCACGTCAGGGCCGGCGTCATCGAACGAGAAGCGAATCCGCAGGTGTGGATGAAGGTCGGCCACCGCACCAGCGACCGGGACGCCGCACCCGACCCCGACCCGGAACTGGCCGCTCATCCCGAGGTGGGCCAGGATCGCGTCGCCGTCGTCCAGCGCCCACCACAGGTACTTCCCTCGCCGGCGCACCGAGGTGATCAGTTGCCCGGCCACGATAGCGCGGAAGTCGGCGGCGCCACCGGGGTGCCGGCGGACGGCCCGATCGGAGTACACCTGGACATCGGCGATCCGGCGGCCGGTGACGTGGGTCGTCAGGCCTCGCCGGACGACCTCGACCTCGGGGAGTTCAGGCACCCGGCGGCGTGGGACCGGCGGCGTCCGGACCCGGCCGGCCGTCGCCGGCCGCCTGCAGCGATGTATACGCGGCGGCGGCGGCGTTCTGCTCCGCCTCCTTCTTCGTGCGGCCGGCGCCCGCGCCACGCGCGCTGCCGCCGAGCAGCACCCGGGCGGCGAACACCTTCGCGTGATCGGGGCCCTCTTCGGTCACCCGATACTCCGGGACGCCCAGACCACGCGCCGCGGAGAGCTCCTGCAGCGACGTCTTCCAGTCCAGTCCGGCGCCGAGCTGCGGTGCCTCGGTGAGCAGGTCGGCGAACAACCGCTGGACGACGGCGCGGGCGGTGGCCAGGCCATGCTCCAGGTACACCGCACCGATGACGGCCTCGACCGCGTCGGCCACGATCGACGACTTGTCCCGGCCGCCGGTCAGTTCTTCGCCGCGGCCGAGCCGCAACTGGTCGCCGATCCCGATCCGACGTCCCACGCCGGCCAGGGCGTGCATGTTCACCACGGAGGCGCGCAGCTTGGCCAACCGGCCCTCGGGCAGGTCGGGGTGCGTCCGGTACAGCGCGTCGGTGATGATCACGCCCAACACCGAGTCGCCGAGAAACTCCAGCCGTTCGTTGGTCGGCAGGCCGCCGTTCTCGTACGCGAAGGAGCGGTGCGTCAGGGCAAGGACGACAATCTCGGCGTCGAGTTCGACGCCCAGGGCCGCACTGATCACCTGAGGATCTGGGTTGTTCTCACCAGTTGACACGGACGATCCCGCTGCCCCGGCCGAGCCGGCGCGCACGCCGGGTCAGACTCCGACGATCTGACGGCCCCGATACTGCCCACAGGTCGGGCACACCTCGTGCGGCGGCTTCAACGCCCCGCATGCGCGGTTGGTGCACGTGGCCAGGGTGGGAACGCTGGTCTTCCACTGCGAACGTCGCGCGCGGGTGTTACTCCGCGACATCTTCCTCTTCGGGACTGCCACGATCAGATCTCCTTGTCGTTACTCACTCGCCGGCCCCGGAGGGTTCCTGCCGGTCCGTTCTCTGGCGGTCGCCGGTGATGAATCTGTCCCGCAGAGCGGCCCAGCGAAGATCCAGTATCTCATGGGAATGGCCCGGTTCCAGTTCGTCGAACCGCTCGCCGCACTCCACGCACAGGCCGGGGCAATCCGGACGGCAGACCGGGGCCAGCGGCAACGAGAGGACCACCTCGTCACGGACCACCGGTTCAAGGTCGACCAGGTCGTCGACCAGACGCTCGACCTCGTCATCGTCCGTGGTCGCCGCGGTCGCCGAATCCGGATAGGCGAACAGCTCGCGGATCTGTGCGACCACCGACTCGGTCAGCTCGACCAGGCATCGCGAGCAGACTCCGACGGCCGTGGCGGCGGCAGTTCCGGAGACGAGCACGCCTTCGGCGACGGCCTCCAGGCGAAGGTCGAGATCGATCTGCGCACCGGGCGGAACCGCTACGACCTCGAGGCCGACCGGTTCGGTCACGGGAGCGGCCAACCGCACCGCACGCAGCGATCCGGGCCGTCGGCCCAGCGCCCTGGCATCGATCACCCAGGGCGAGAGGTGGTTCGGGCGGTTCGCGGCAGACATGCGGTTGATCTCTCGAGGGTCGGACCGTCAAGGGTCGGGTCGGGTCGGGGGTTGGGGCAGGGGTTGGGGCAGGGGTTTGGGGCGGGGCCAAGAACGGCGGCCCGCCCATGTCGGTTTGCGCAGGGCAACCGTTCCAGAGTACGTGACCGGGGCCGGGTTACCCCAATCGGGGACAGGGCCGGGGTGGGTGAGGTGACCCAATCAGCCACCTGCCGACCCGGTCAGCGGCCCCGCCGACCTGGCCCCGTGCACTTGCTCGCGGGCGCTTGCTCGCGCGGATCAACTTCGGCCGCGCGGCTCAAGTCGTGCACTCCTGCCACTTGCGTCCCAAGAACGCAGGGTTGAGCCGCGCCCACGAAGTTGATCCGCGCAGGGAGGCGGGCAAGGGGCAGGGAGGCGGAGCGCCACGGGCGGGTCCGGGGTTGGCCCCCGAGTGCGCGGTGGTGCACGATGCGCGGCCGCACGATGCGCATGCACACAATGCGCCGGGCACACAATGCGCCGGGCACACAATGCGCGGGTCAGTCGCGGAAGTCCGCCACTCCCCCGGTGCGCAGCGCCGTGCGGCCCCGGCCGATGGTGCGCAAGGTGGTGGTCAGCGTCTCCTCGAGCGTGCCGAGGGTTGAATCCACGTAGGAGTCGCAGTCCTGCCGCATCCGGTCGGCGTCCGCGTGGGCGGCGTCCAGGATCCGTGCGGACTCGGCGTGCGCCACCTGGACGACCTCGATCTGGGACACCAGCCGGGCCTGCTCGGCCCGACCGTCGGCGACGGCGCCCTCATAGCTGGCCCGGCCGGTGGCGATCGCCCGCTCGGCCTCGGTGTGCGCCCGCGAGAGCAGCGAATCGTGTTGATCCTGGCCGGATTGGACGGTCCGGGCGGCGTCTTCCTGGGCTCGGCCGAGGATCGCGTCGGCCCGGGCGGTCGCCTCGCCGAGAATCCGGTCGGCCTCGGCGCGGGCACCGGTGACGGTGGCCTCGGCCTCCGCCCGCGCACCGTTGACCAGGCGGTGGGCCTCCGCTTGGGCGTCGTCGACCGTTTTCGAGGCCTGGGAACTGGCCTCGCCGATCATCTGGTCGCGATGGTCAAGCACGTCCTGCGCATCGTCGACCTCACCGGGCAACGCGTCCCGGACGTCGTCCAGGAGCTCGAGCACATCCCCCCGCGGCACCACGCAGGACGCCGTCAGGGGCAGGCCGCGGGCCTCCTCGACGATGGTGACCAGCTCGTCGAGTGCCTCGAAAACGCGGTACACGATGCGACCTCCTTTTCCGACGCCCGCCTGGCGGCGTCACGGCCCCGTCACGAACACCGGCGCCGGCCCAGTCTGACAAGTCGATCTCTGGCAACCCGGCCAACACGCCCGGACCGCTCGGGTGCGGCAGATCACCCGACCCCGGGACCGCTCGGGTGCGGCAGATCACCCGACCCCGGGACGGCGCCGGACGTCAGCGTTGTCCGGCTTTGCTCGCCAAGGCGGCGGACACCACATCCGGCAGCAGGCGCGACACGTCCCCGCCGTACCCCGCGACCTGTTTGACCAGCGATGACGAGACGAAGGAATACGCCGGGCTGGTCGGCAGGAACAGGGTGTCGACCCCGGTCAGACCATGGTTCATCTGGGCCATCTGCAGTTCGTATTCGAAGTCGGACACCGCCCGCAGACCCTTCACTATCGCGCCGATTCCGGCGGCCGAGCAGTAGTCGACCAACAGTCCGTGGAATGAATCGACCGACACGTTGGGCCATCCGGCCGTCGCCACGCGCAGCAGCTCCAGCCGCTCCGGCACCGTGAACAGGCCGCGCTTGTCGGGGTTGATCAGGACCGCGACAGTGACCTGCTCGAACAAACCGGCCACCCGGCCGATGACGTCCAGATGGCCGAGGGTGGGCGGATCGAATGAGCCTGGGCAGACGGCGTGGGTCATGGGGCGCGACCGTAGCAGAGCTGCGTGTCGCCGTACCGCTTGATGCGGACGGCGGACAGCGGTGGGGGCCAGTCCGGTTCGCCGGGGGTGACGCGGCGTTCCACGATCAGGTCGGCGTGAGCCGCCAGCATCTCGCTGCGGTGCAGAGCGGTGATCACCGCCATGACGTCGTCGCCGGCCAGCTCGTAGGGCGGGTCGGCGACCACGACATCGAAGGGCCCCAACCCGCCGACACCGGACTGGTGGGCGGCAAAGGTGCGGGCGTCGGACGCGACCACCGTCGCGCCGACCGCCCCCAGCGTCGTCACGTTCGCCCGCAGCGCGGTCAGCGCGACGCGGTCGCGCTCGACGAACGCCGCGGACGATGCCCCGCGGGACAGCAGCTCCAACCCGAGCGCGCCCGATCCGGCGTACAGGTCGAGCACCCGTGCCCCGACCAGACCGCCGGTCGCGGCCAGCGAGTTGGCCAACGCCGCCCGGACCTTCTCAGCGGTGGGCCTGGTGCCCTGGCCCGCGGGAGCAACCAGTCGCCGGCCGCCGAAGGCGCCGCCGACGATCCGGGGCACCTGGTTCAGTCCCGGTCGGCGGACGGGGCGGCGGACGGGGCGGACGGGGCGGTCAGCACCAGCAGCAGGTCGCCGCCCTCCACCTGCTGGACCGCATTGATCGCGGTGCGACGCACGACGCCCGCCCTGGGTGCGGTGATGGAGGCCTCCATCTTCATCGCCTCGATGGTGGCCACCGTGGCACCCGGCTCGACCTGATCGCCGTCGCCGACAGCCAGGGTCACGACCCCGGAGAACGGCGAGGCCACGTGATCGGGATTGCCCGGGTCGGCCCGCTCGGCCGTCGGCACGTCCACGTCCACCCGCAGGTCACGGACCTGGATGGGGCGTAGCTGCCCGTTCACGGTCGTGACGACGGTGCGCAGCCCGCGCTCGTCGGGTTCACCGGTGGCCTCGAGGCCCAGGTACAGCTGCACCCCGGAGCTCAGCTCGATCAGGTGTTCCCCGCCGTGACGCAGGCCGTAGAGGTAGTCAATGGTCGGCAACACCGTCAGGTCGCCGTAGTTCTGCCGCGAGGTGCGAAACTCCTTGTCGGGTCCGGGAAACAGCAGCCGGTTCAGCGTCGGGCGGGGGGCCCGGGCCAGCTCGGCCGCGTCTTCCGGGAGCAGCTCGACGGTCGGCCGGGTGTGCTTGCGGCCGCGCAGTGCCTTGGTCCGGAAGGGTTCCGGCCAGCCGCCGGGTGGGTCACCGAGCTCGCCCAGCAGGAAACCGATGACCGAGTCGGGGATGTCGAATCGTCCGGGGTCGGCCTCGAACTCCGTCGGGTTCACCCGCGCGCCGACCAGATGCAGCGCCAGGTCCCCCACCACCTTGGACGAGGGCGTCACCTTGACCAGGCGACCCAGCATCGCATCGGCGGCCGCGTAGACGCTCTCGACGGCCTCGAACCTGCCGCCCAGCCCGAGTGCGATGGCCTGCTGGCGGAGGTTGGACAGCTGACCGCCGGGAATCTCATGGCGGTACACCCGACCCGTCGGCGCGCGGAGTCCGGATTCGAACGGCGCGTACAGCGCCCTGACGGCCTCCCAGTAGGGCTCGAGGTCCTCGACCGCCTTGAGCGTCAGACCCGTCGGCCGGTCGGTGTGATCGGTGGCGGCGACCAGCGCGGACATCGGCGGCTGCGACGTCGTGCCGGCCATCGGCGCGCTGGCCACGTCCACGGCATCGACCCCCGCGGCCGATGCGGCCAGGTATGTGGCCAGCTGCCCGCCGGCCGTGTCGTGGGTGTGCAGGTGCACCGGCAGGTCGAACCGTTCGCGCAGCGCACCGACCAGCCGGTGCGCCGCGGGCGCCCGCAGCAGCCCGGCCATGTCCTTGATCGCCAGCACCTGCGCGCCGGCCTGCACTATGCTGTCGGCCAGGCGCAGGTAGTAGTCCAGCGTGTACAGCGTCTCGTTCGGATCCGACAGGTCACCGGTGTAGCAGAGCGCGACCTCGGCCACCGCGCCGGTGGTTCGGACCGCGTCGATGGCCGGTCGCATCTGGTCGATGTCGTTGAGCGCGTCGAAGATCCGGAAGATGTCGACGCCGGTGCGGGCCGCCTCGGTGACGAACACGTCGGTCACCGCGGGCGGATAAGGGGTGTAGCCCACCGTGTTCCGGCCGCGCAGCAGCATCTGCAGGGCGATGTTCGGCACCGCCTCGCGCAGCACGGCCAAGCGTTCCCACGGGTCCTCGGCCAGGAACCGCAGCGCGACATCGTAGGTGGCCCCGCCCCAGGCCTCGATGGACAGCAGTTGCGGCGTCAACCGGGCCACCGCGGGCGCGACGGTCGCGAGGTCTTTCGTCCGCACCCGGGTGGCCAGCAGCGATTGATGGGCGTCACGGAACGTGGTATCGGTGACCCGGAGCTGGGTCGATGTCCGCAGCCACCTCGCGAAGCCCTCGGGGCCGAGGTCCGCCAGCACCTGCCGGGAGCCTTCGGGTGGCCGCGCTCCGACGTCGAACGACGGTAGCTTCTCGGCCGGGTCGATCAGCGATCCCGGCCGCGTCCCGTGCGGGCGGTTCACGGTGACCTCGGCCAGATAGGTCAGCAGCCGGGTGCCACGGTCGGCGGAGCGCCGCGCGGTGAGTAGCTGCGGATGAGTCTCGATGAACGAGGTGCTCACCCCGCCGGCGGCGAAGTCCGGGTCCTCCAGCACCGCCCGCAAGAACGGGATGTTCGTCGAGAGCCCGCGCACGCGAAACTCGGCGAGCGCCCGGTGCGCCCGGGCCACGGCCTGCGTCCAGTCCCGCCCGCGGCAGGTCAACTTGACCAGCAAGGAGTCGAAGTGCGCGTTGACCTCGGCGCCGGAATGCACCGTGCCGCCGTCGACGCGCACGCCGGCGCCGCCGGCCGACCGGTAGGTGATGATCTTTCCGGTGTCGGGCCGGAACCCGTTCGCCGGGTCCTCGGTGGTGATGCGGCACTGCAGAGCCGCTCCCCGAATGTTGATGTCCTGCTGCTGCAGCCCGAGGTCGGCCAGGGTCTGACCGGCGGCGATGCGGATCTGGGAGGCGACGAGGTCGACGTCGGTGATCTCCTCGGTGACGGTGTGCTCGACCTGGATGCGCGGGTTCATCTCGATGAAGAGATGCCGGGCCTGGTTGCCTGTGCCGGCCAACAGGAACTCGACGGTCCCGGCGTTGACGTACCCGATATGCCGGGCGAAGGCGACCGCGTCCGCGCAGATCCTCGTGCGGAGATCGGGATCCAGGCCGACGGCCGGCGCGACCTCGATCACCTTCTGGTGGCGGCGCTGCACCGAGCAGTCGCGCTCGTACAGGTGGATGGTCCCAGCCGGATTGCCCGACGCAGCGGTGGCATCGGCAAGGATCTGCACCTCGATGTGCCGGGGTTCGATGACGGCCCGCTCGAGAAACATCGTCGGGTCGCCGAACGCGGACTCGGCCTCACGCATCGCGATGGCCAGTGCGTCGGGGAGCGAGGCCGGATCGTCCACCCGGCGCATGCCCCGGCCGCCGCCACCGGCCACGGCCTTGACGAACACCGGGAAGCCGACTCGCTGCGCATCCTCGATCAGCTGGTCGACGTCCCGGGACGGCCGGCTCGACGCAAGCACCGGCAGTCCCGCCTCGCGCGCCGCCGCAATCGCGCGGGCCTTGTTGCCGGCCAGTTCCAGCACCGCCGCGCCCGGCCCGATGAAGGTGATCCCGGCATCCACACAGGCCTGGGCGAGCTGCGGATTCTCCGACAGGAAGCCGTACCCCGGGTAAACAGCGTCCGCGCCGGCGGCCAGGGCCGCCCGGATGATCTCGGCGACCTCGAGGTACGCCCGCACCGGATGCCCGCGCGCGCCGATCTGGTACGCCTCGTCGGCCTTCTGCCGGTGCAGCGAATTGCGGTCTTCGTAGGGGAAAACCGCCACGGATGCGATGCCGAGTTCATAGATCGCCCGGAACGCGCGGATGGCGATCTCGCCGCGGTTGGCGACCAGGATCTTCGAGAACACCGCACCACTCCCCGTAGTCGCACGACCGGCCCACGGGCGCCCGATGGTGCCGCACCCGTTCTGCGCAACCTAGCGTGCCGCAGGCCGTCGGGTGTTCGTCCGGCCGGCCCGGGTGACCGTGTCCACGGGAGTCCGTAGTCCTGTTTGGGCCGGCAGACGGGGTCCGGTGGACGGCGGCGCTGGTCGATGAGTGGCCCGCCCGAACTCGTCGGACGGCCGGGACATGTGTCGCCGATCCGGAACACCATCAGGCGATGTGCATGCTCACCAAGTACCTGATCACGCCCTCCCAAGGACTACACGTTCGGGCCGCCCCGTCGACAGCGGTGCGGACGCCGACGGCAGCGACGCTCCGGAAACCGCGGCGAGTGTTGTCGAACTTCTTGGACCGCGCCTTGTCGGCGTCACGGTGCCGGGACAGAAAGTGATCCGCGAGGGTGACGTCGTCCGGTGAATGAGAGCACCCATATGTTGGCCCGGAGTTGGCCGGGGAAATGTCTATCCGAAACCCCGCGGGGAAGGCCAGGCGACCGACGCGCCGTCGAAGACACGCAGGTATGAGGTAGTTCTTCGTGCTGAGTTTTGACTTTCCAGGTTCTGCGGCGGTCAGGGGGTCGGTGTCCCCGCCACCCTACCGCCACCCTCGACCCCGGTTGAATCGCCGTTCGCGTTTCCTACGGATTCTCTTGGTCGGCGCCGGTCGCGTTGTCAGCACTTCTGCAGTGAACACAGCTTCGAACGACCCATGGATGCGGATTCGGGCAGTGACCTGGCAGTGACCCCAGGCGGCCATCCCCGCCATCCCCCGCCCAAGTTCAACTGATCGGCTATTCGGTGGAATGAGGCTGACTGCGGACGGCTTCGATTTCCAAGTTGTTGCTGCGCAGGTCATTATCACGCAGGTCGTTGCCGGTGTCGATCGACGCCATCTCGATTTCGGCCTCGACATCGGAGTCGAACATGGTCTCAGCAGTGGTGATCGTGGCGGTGTATTCAAGGAACCTACCGCGAATCTTCGACACCATCAGATGCCGAACGGCTAACCCGATCTCCGAATGAACCGGGTCGACTGTCCAACTACCCGCGACGTATCCGGGAATCACGCTGGCCGCAGTCATTACTGCGCTCCCCTGATCCAATTGTCGAAACTTGAGTCTTTCAGCTCGTGGACCATTTGCCAACGGCCTTCATGCGGTCAAATGGGTGAACGCATCAAGCCGCTGCGAGTGAGCTGAGTTCATCTCACGAAGATGGCGCGACTGCACCCAGACTCCTCCTGCCGTCGATCCCGTTCTGGGTCGGAATATAGGAACATAGGTGGCGGTTGCCGCGGGGGGAGACTCATGCGCGGCCGCGGAGGGTTCCGGGACACCTGGGTCGCGGAACCGGTTTTTGGACCCCGAACACCCCGCCTCGGTCGCGCCGATCAGGAGCGCAACGACTCTGCGGGTGTGTCGCTGTGTCGGCCCATCTGAGCCTTCACGGCTGGACCTGAACTTTCCGCTCTTGATGCTTCCATGATCCCCATTCAGGCAAGACATTCCAGCGGTCGTGATTCCGACAGAATTGGTTCGGGAAACCAACGGCCCTCAAGAGTCCAGCGGACAGAAGTTGGCCGGGCACCATGCCCGGCTGGATCCCGGCCGCGTGCCCGGTCAGGCAGTGACGGGACGTCGAGTTCCTTGCCGGAGATTGGAGCAATCTGCGAACTGTCGCGCGGCGGGTTTCATACCGACCCGGTCCTCGGCTCCCGGCCACAGCTTTCTCCCGAGCCCTCGTCAGGTCAGCCGTCTCGTATCGCTTACGTCAGCCCTTCTCGAGGTAGTCCTGGTTCTCCTCGGCGATCACCAGGGACACCATGTCGGCCAGTCCTGGCCACTGCGACATCTCCGGGTCGTCGCCCACCAGGCCGAGCGCGTCCTCCCGCGCGTGCTCGATCAGCGTGCGGTCGCGGATCAGCGAGAGCTGCCGCAACGCCGTCGAGCGTCCGGCCTGGCTGGTACCGAGCACGTTGCCCTCCCGGCGCAGCGCGAGGTCGGCCTCGGCGAGGGCGAAGCCGTCGTTGGTCTTCGCGACGGCGTCCAGGCGGGCCCGGCCCGGAGCGTTCTCCGGTGCCTCGGTCACCAGCAGGCAGATCCCGGGCGCGGCGCCGCGCCCGACCCGCCCCCGCAGTTGGTGCAGCTGCGACATCCCGAAACGTTCGGCGTCCATGATCACCATCACGGTCGCGTTGGACACATCGACGCCGACCTCGATCACCGTGGTGGCGACCAGCACGTCCAGGTCACCGTGGGCGAAGCCGCGCATCACCTCGTCCTTCTCCGCGGGCGGCAATCGGCCGTGCAGGATCCCGATCCGCAGGCCGGCCAGCGGACCGTCGCGGAGCAGCGCAGCGACCGAGCGCACCGAGAGCGGCGGGCGTCGTGCGTCGCCGCCCGATTCGGGGCTCCCATCGGATTCGACCTCAACGAACTCGAGATCGCCTCCATCCTCAGAGGTCTCATCCGGTTCGTCATCACCGATCTTGGGGCAGACGACGTAGGCCTGATGGCCGTTCGCGACCTCCTCGCGAACCCGCTGCCACGCCCGCTCGAGCCAGCTCGGCCTCTCGGCGGACGGCACAACGGTGGTGGAGATCGGCGACCGACCCTCGGGCAGCTCGGTCAACGTGGACGTGTCGAGATCGCCGAACACCGTCATGGCCACGGTCCGCGGGATCGGGGTCGCCGTCATCACCAGCACATGCGGCGGGTTGCCGTCGGGGTGCTTCGTCCGCAGGGCGTGCCGCTGCTCCACCCCGAAACGGTGCTGCTCGTCGACGACGATCAGGCCGAGATTGCCGAAGAACACCCCCTCGGACAGCAGGGCATGGGTCCCGACCACGATGCCCGCCTGACCGGAGGCAATGGTCAGCAGCGCCTGCCGGCGCGCGCCAGCCGACAACGACCCGGTGAGCAGGGTGATGGAGGTGGCCTCCGGCGAGGATCCCAATTCCCCGCCGCGTCCGAGCGGACCCAGCACGTCCCGCAGCGAGCGGGCATGCTGCGCGGCCAGCACCTCGGTCGGCGCGAGCATCACGGCCTGCCGACCCGAATCGATGACCTGCAACATCCCGCGCAGGGCGACCACCGTCTTGCCCGAACCCACTTCACCCTGCAGCAGCCGGTTCATCGGATGGATCGTGGCCAGGTCGGTGGCGATGATCTCCCCGACCAACTGCTGACCGATGGTCAACGCGAACGGCAGGTTGCGGTCGAACTCGTCGAGCAGGCCGCCGTCGATGCGGGGGCACGGCTCGGCCGGGAAGTTCCGGGCGTCGGCCCGACGGCGGGCCAGCACCAGCTGGACAGCCAGCGCCTCGTCGTACCGCAGCCGCTGTTGCGCGCCGGCCAGGTCTGCCTTGGTGCGCGGCCGGTGCACGTCGTGCAGCGCGGTGCCGAAGTCGACGAGGCCGTGCCGGGCCAGCAGCACCTCCGGCACCGGATCGACGACGTCGCCGAGCACGTCGAGCACGGTGCGAATGCTGCGCTGCACCAACGACTGCGTCATTCCCTCGACCAGCGGATAGACCGGGATGACGCCGCCGGGGAACGACTCGATGGTCTCGATCGCGGTCGCGCCCGATCCGCCGTCCACCCCGTCCGGACCCCCCGGCCCGTCCTGGACGATGGCCACCGAGGGCGAGCTCATCTGCAGGTTCCGGTTGAACACGCTGACCTTGCCGGAGAACATCGCGGTGGTGCCAGGCTTGAGCACCTTCGACCAGTGCCGCTGGTTGAAGAATGTGCACGTCAGCCGGCGATTTCCCTCACCGATGACGACGTTGGTGACCAGCCGGACGGCGCGCTTCGCCGGTGACCGATGCGGCCCCAGGTGGCGATCCTCGACCTTGACGACGCGACCCCACACGGTGGCCTTCTCCCCCACCACGAGCTCGGCCAGATCGGTCAGCTTGCCACGCTCGTCGTACTTGCGCGGGTAGTGCCGGAGCAGATCCCCGACGGTCCTCACGTCGAGCCGTTCGGTGAGTTTGGCCGCCGTCCGGCCACCGATGACCCCCTCCAGTGAGCTGGTCAGGTCGATCTGTTCCATCGTGCCCCTCCGCGGGATGGCTTTCGCTTCATCTTGACGGGCCACCCCGACATCGCAGGCCCCGGCACCCGCCGGCACCCGTCGGGGCTCGCCCGGGGCCGGCGGGGCGGAGTCAGCCGCGGTCGGTGATCTGCAGGTCGAAGGCGGTGCCGTAGGCGTAGACCTGCCCGATCACCTCGGCCGGACGGTCGCTGTGGATGTGGAACCGATGCCACGAATCCTGCCCCTGCGGCCATACCGTGACCTCCTCGGACAGACCGCCCAATTCCACGGCCAGCGAGCGAGCCTGGTCCGGGTCCAGACCGATCTGGAAGGTGATCTCGGCGGGAAAGGCTCGCCCGACGTTCTCGGTGGGACCGGCTCCGCAGCTCGCCGGTTCGGCCGGTGGCTCTGGCGCCCTGGTGACGTGATCGAGAGCGATCAGCAGCAACCCGACCAGGCCCCGCGCCCGGTAGTCGACCCGCTCGCCGGCGTCGTCGGGCAGGCCGACCCGCCAGCCGCCGGCCACGCCGGCGGCCGCGCCGGCAATCTGGTGCAGGTCCGCACCGTCGACGGCCAGCTCCGCCGCGCTGACCCCGGCGAGCCGGGCCGATTCGGCCGCCGTGGGTCCACCGGCTCGGGCGGGGCGATCGGCGGAGGAGACGCGTTCGCCGGACAGCGCCGCCGCTCCCGCGTTGAGTCCGGCCACCAACGCCAACGATCCGGGATAGTCGACCGATTCGAGCCCGACCGGCAGTTCGGTTGATTGGTCGCCCGCCGCGGCCAGTGTCCTGCGGGTCCCGGCGATTCCGGCGGCGACCGCGCTCAGGTAACTCTGCAGCATCCGCGCCGGAAGCTCGGCCGGCCGGACCACGCCGGGTGGAGGTTCGGTGTCGTCGACCGCAGCGAGCACCATCGCCATCCCCTCGAGGAACACGGAGGACTCCTCGTCGGTCGGACGGATGCCCCAGACAGGCATCAGCGGCTCTTCGGTGTCCAGGAGGCGGCGGAGCCAGCGCTCCACCAGCTCGGCGTCGAAGGACGGCATGGCGTCCATCGTGCACCAAGTCTTCGATGACTCGATGCCTCACCTGGGACGGTGCAAGGGCCGGCAACGCGGGCGATCGTCGGGAATTTGGCGGCACGCACCCGGGTCAGTACCCTGGTGAAGCCGCCCGGCGCACGCCGGGCCCGTGACGCTTGCTCTGCTCGGCCCGGTCGGCCGATCACGATTCATCGATAGGGGTGTTCGGCGTGGCTGCCGTGTGTGACGTGTGTGGCAAGGGTCCCGGTTTCGGGATGAACGTATCCCACTCCCACCGCCGGACCCATCGACGGTGGAACCCGAACATCCAGCCGGTCCGCGCGCAGGTTGCGCCCGGCACGGTCCGCAAACTCAACGTGTGCACCTCGTGCCTGAAGGCGGGCAAGGTCGTCCGCGGCTGAGGTTGCAGGGCCCCCTCTTCAGTGCGGGCCCTCTTCACGGCGGGCCCACGGTGCCTGGGCGCACCTCCGAGCTCGCTCTGCCCGGGGATCCGCTGAAACCTCCGGCGAGCGGGCTTCACAGCTTCACGGCCCCTCGACTCGGCCGAGCGTCGCCGTGCTCGGGCAGTCGAGCTCAGTCGAAGCCGGAGGGCTCAGGCCGGCCCGACCAGCGTCCGCATCCAGCCGTGAGTGTCCGCCCGCCGCCCGTACTGCAGGGCGGTCAGCTCCGCACGCAACGTCATGGTGACCGGACCCGGCTGCCCACCGCCGATAACGAACTCGC
>Ga0302299_10001411_pt1 | contig 14422 bp, 12 predicted proteins | sample III_Fen_N3_4_FD_198795 | JGI IMG/M metagenome (GOLD analysis project Ga0302299, IMG submission 198795) | Peat permafrost microbial communities from Stordalen Mire near Abisko, Sweden - III_Fen_N3_4 | ecosystem: Environmental > Terrestrial > Soil > Wetlands > Permafrost | place: Sweden: Abisko... | reverse complement strand
GATCTGCGGCGAGCACGGCGGCGAGCCGCGGTCGGTCGCGTTCTGCCACCGGATCGGGCTCGACTACGTGAGCTGCTCGCCGTACCGGGTGCCGCTCGCGCGCCTCGCGGCCGCGCAGGCGGCACTCGCCGACGCGGGCGTCACCGCGTTGGCGATCGGCGGCTGACGGGCGAGACGGGGAGAGGCTTCAGCCTCTCCTCAGGGTCGCCTGTCCGCCGCGACCACTACAGTCGCCCCGTGAGCGTCACCTCGATCGCAACGCTCGTCATCGGTGTCGGCCTCGGGCTGATCGTGCTGATCGCCGTCGCCCGCACGGTGCGAATCGTGCCGCAGGCGAGCGCCGGGATCGTCGAGCGGCTCGGCCGCTATCAGCGGACGCTCGACCCGGGCCTGCACTTCCTCGTTCCGTTCCTCGACCGCCTGCGGCCGCTCGTCGACATGCGCGAGCAGGTCGTCGCCTTCCCGCCGCAGCCGGTGATCACGCAGGACAACGTGACGATCTCGATCGATACGGTCTTCTACTTCACGGTGACCGATGCGTTTCGCGCGACCTACGAGGTCGCAAACCTGCTGTTCGCGATCGAGCAGCTCACGGTCACGACGCTGCGCAATGTGATCGGCTCGCTCTCACTCGAGGAGGCGCTGACCTCGCGCGACAAGATCAACGGCGACCTCCGCATCGTCCTCGACGAGGCGACCGGACGGTGGGGCCTCCGCGTCAACCGGATCGAGCTCAAGTCGATCGACCCACCCTCCTCGATCCAGGAGGCGATGGAGAAGCAGATGCGCGCCGAGCGGGAGCGCCGGGCGGTGATCATCAACGCCGAGGGCGTGAAGCAGGCGCAGATCACGACCGCCGAGGGTGAGAAGCAGGCGGCGATCCTGACCGCAGAGGGTGGCAAGACGGCGACGATCCTGACGGCGGAGGCCTCGAAGCAGTCCGCGATCCTCCACGCCGAGGGGGAGGCCGAGGCCACGCGGCAGGTGTTCCAGGCGATCCACGACGGCAATCCGTCTCCGGACCTCCTCAGCTACCAGTACATCCAGAACCTGCCGCGCGTGGCAGACGGTCACGCGATGAAGCTGATGATCATCCCGTCGGATGCGATGACGACGATGGGCGCCGTGGCGGCGCTCGGTGGCGGCTTCCAGGCCGGCAGGGATGCCACCGCCGCGCCCGACCCCGACCCGGCCGCCGGGAGCGCGTAGCCTTCTTGGCCGCGCTCGCCTGGTTCGTCGCGGCGCTCGTCCTCGCCGGGCTGGAGATGCTGACGCTCTCGCTCGTCGCCGCGTACCCGGCGGTCGGCGCGCTGGCTGCCGGCATCACCGCGTTGCTCGGCGGCAACGTCGCAACCCAGGTGATCGTCTTCGCCGCCGTCACGATCGGAGCGCTGCTCCTGACCCGCCGGCCGTTGCTGCGGATGATGAGGCGCACCCCGTCCATCCCCTCGAACGCCACGAACGTGGTCGGCAGGCGGGCGGTCGTGGTGATCGCGATCGGCGCCGGGCCGGGTCAGCGCGGGCAGGTGCGCGTGGGCACCGAGTACTGGAGCGCCCACTCGGAGCGGGAGCAGCCGATCGCGGAGGGGACGACCGTCGAGGTCGCCCGCATCGACGGCGTCGCGCTGGTTATGCGGCCGGTCGGCGACGAGCCGGCGGCGCGTCAGACGACGTAGCCGCGAACGCGAATGTACGCCAGCGCGACGCTGGCGACGCCGACCCCGGCTGCGATCGCGAACCCGAGCACGCGCTGCGACGGCATCCGGTAGCGCATCAGCGCGTACGTCGCGATGATCCCGCCCGCGAGGCCCCCGACGTGACCGCCGATCGAGATTCCGGGCACGGCGAAGGTCAGGGCCAGGTTGACCACGATCAGGACCATCGCCTGCCCCATCAGCGATCCCGTGGAGAGGTACTCGAGGATCAGCAAGGCCCCGATCAGGCCGAAGATCGCACCAGAGGCGCCGACCGTGACCGCGATCGCGGAGCTGAACCAGAGGGCTCCGGCCGAGCCGGCGAGGCCCGAGACGAAGTACACGAGCAGGAACCGCGGCGCCCCGAGCGCCTGCTCGATGATCGTCCCGAGCCAGTAGAGCGCCAGCATGTTGAAGAGGAGATGCAGCATGCTGCCGTGCAGGAACATGGCCGTGACGAGCCGCCACCAGTCGCCGTTCGAGACCGCGAGGCCCTGAAGAGCCCAGTCGTAGAAGAGCGTGCCGCCGGGAAGGTTGATGCCGCCGCCCTGCGCTGCGGTGATCAGGTAGACGAAGGCGTTGAGAGCGATCAGCACCATCGTCGCCGGTGCAGCGAGAGCGCGCGTCCGGCGGCGGACGCTCTGCACCGTGCGCGCCGGTGTCGGCTTCACCGCGCCGAGGTTCGCGTGATCCGGGCAGCGAATCCCGACCGGGGCGAACGTCATGCAGTCCTCGCAGATCGGGCGGCCGCACTCCGAGCACGAGACCAGCGTCTCGCGGCCCGGATGGCGGTAGCAGTGAGGCGTGTCCGACATGGACGGCTAGCGTAGCGACGTGCACGTTCATGTCGCCTTCACCCCCGCCGAGATCGCGGCCGCCCCGACCGGCGTCGTGATCGACGTGATCCGGGCCACGTCGACGATCTGCCAGGCGCTCGCGACCGGCTACGAGCGCGTGTGGTGCGCCGCGGAGGTGGAGGACGCACGCGCGCTCGCCGGTGACGGCGGCGTCACGCTCGGCGGCGAGCGCCTCGGCGTGCGGATCGACGGCTTCGATCTCGGCAACTCGCCGCGGGAGTACCTGACCGTCCGGACCCCTGTTCTCGCGATGTCGACCACGAACGGCACGCGGGCGATCGTCACCGCAGCCGAGCGCTGCGAGCGGGTGCTGATCGCCTCGCTGCTCAACCTCGCCGCCGTCACCGAGGCCGCGCAGGCGCACGGGGACAACGTCGCGATCTTCTGCGCCGGCGTGAAGGGCTCGTTCGCGCTCGACGACAGCTACGTGGCGGGCCGGATCGCCGCGCTCCTCGGTAACGACCGGAGCGATGCCGCGGAGGCCGCGGTCAGGCTGGCTGCCTCGTACGCGACGGCCGAGGAGGCGTTTCGCGCCTCGCGTAGCGGCCGCAACCTGATCAATCACGGGCCGGAGCTCGAAGCCGACATCCCGTACTGCGCGCAGGAGAGCATGCTGACGATGGTGCCGACGCTCACCGGCATGCGAGGCGTGGCGGCCGAGATCCAGGCCGCCTAGGCCCGCGGCATGCAGGTCGCGATCGTCCTCTTCACGCGCGACCTGCGCGTTCACGACAACCCCGCGCTCGCCGCCGCGGTCGAGTCCGCCGAGACCGTGCTCCCGTTGTTCGTGCTCGACGACGGGATCGGCGCCACGCGCTACGGGGCAGCCGCGAACCGGAGCGCCTTCCTCCACGAGTCGCTCGCCGATCTCGACGCATCACTCCGCAGGCTCGGCGGTGCGCTCGACGTGCGCCGGGGCGACGTGGTCGACGAGACCGTCCGGGCAGCTCGCGCGGTGGGAGCCGCCACCGTCTTCGCGAGCGCCGACGTCAGCCCGTACGCGACCGAGCGGCAGCGGCGGCTTGCCGCCGAGGTCGATCTCCGCCTCGCCGACGGGAACTTCGTCGTTCCCGCCGGGGAGGTCGCCCCGACCGGCAACGACCACTATCAGGTCTTCTCGCCGTATCACCGGGCCTGGTCGCAGGTGCCGTGGGGCGCACCCGTCCGCACGCCGGCTGCGATCAGCCTGCCCGCCGGAGTCGAGCCGGGCCCCGGGCCGGACTTCGGGCCGTCCGCGATGCCCTCGGGCGGCGAGACGGCGGGCAGCGAGCGCGCCGGCGCCTGGTTGCGCGTGCACCTCGACGACTACGGCTCCGGAGGGCACGATGCGATCGCCGCCGACGGCACCTCGCGGCTCTCGCCGTATCTCCATTTCGGCTGTGTCTCGCCGCGCGCCCTCGCCGTACGCGCGCGGGAGCTCGGCGGCGACGCGTTCACACGCCAGCTCTGCTGGCGTGACTTCTACGCGCAGATCCTCGCCGCCCGGCCGCGGACGCAGGTCGAGGATCTGCGACCGCGCGGCGACCGCTGGCTCGACGACCCGGAGGGGCTCGCAGCGTGGAAGGAGGGGATGACCGGCTTCCCGCTTGTCGACGCGGGCATGCGGCAGCTCCGCGAAGAGGGGTGGATGCACAATCGCGCCCGGATGGTCGCCGCGTCGTTCCTCGTCAAGGACCTCGGGATCGACTGGCGCGAGGGAGCGCGTCACTTCTTCGACCTGCTGCTCGACGGCGACGTGGCCCAGAACATCGGCAACTGGCAGTGGGTCGCAGGCACCGGTGTCGACACGCGGCCGAACCGCATCTACAACCCGACCGCGCAGCTGAGGAAGCTCGATCCCGACGGTGCCTACGTCAGGCGGTACGTCCCGGAGCTCGCGGACGTTCCCGCGCGGGACATTGCCGAGCCCGGCCTGCTCGCGCCGTCCTATCCTCGCCCGATCGTCGATCACGCGCAGGCGGTTGCGGCGTTCCGGCAGCGCCGAGGCCCGGGTAGCCTGGATCGATGACCGTCGACCGAGACGAGCGCCGCGGTCGCGCGACCTCGTTCGCGAGCGTCGCCGGCGCCTACGAGCGCTCCCGGCCCGGCTACCCCGGGGACGCGGTGCGCTGGCTCGCCGGATTGGAGCCGGTCGACGTCGTCGACCTCGGTGCCGGCACGGGGAAGCTGACGCGCTCGCTCGTCACCCTGGGCCATCGGGTGACGGCGGTCGAGCCCCTCGCCGAGATGATCGAGCACCTCCGCGTCGCGGCGCCCGAGGCGACGGCCGTCCAGGGTGGAGCCGAGGCGATCCCGTTGCCGGCCGGGAGCGCCGATGTCGTCGCGGTGGCCCAGGCGTTCCACTGGTTCGATCACGGCCCGGCGTTGCGCGAGATCGCGCGGGTGCTGCGGCCCGGCGGCCGCGTCGCGCTCGTCTGGAACGTCCGCGACGAGAGCGAGGCATGGGTGACCGAGCTGAGCGACGCGATGGTGGGGAGGACCGGCGTCGACGCCGGCGCCGTCGGCCCGATCGACGCGAGCGGCCTGTTCGGGCCGGTTGAGCACGCTTCCTTCGGTCACGCCCAGGAGGTGGGCCGGGAGGCATTGAGGGAGCTGGTGGTCTCCCGCAGCTATTGCGCCGTCCTCTCCGAGGAGGAGCGGGCGCCGGTGCTCCAGAAGGTCGACGACCTGTTCACGGAGCACGCCCGCGACGGCGTCGTGAGGCTGCCCTACGTGACCGAGTGCTTCCGCGCCGCGCGGCTCTAGCCGTGCCCGACCTGTCGGAGCCGGACCGGGAGCAACTCGATCGCGTCGTCGAGATCGTGCGCGACGTGCTCGGTCCGGCGGTTACGGGCGCCTATCTCTTCGGCTCGGCGACGCTCGGGGGGCTGCGGCCGGAGAGCGACCTCGACGTGCTCGTCATCGTCCGGCGGCCCGCGACACGAGCCGAGAAGGAGCGCTTCGTCGAGCGGCTGCTCGCGATCTCGGGACGCCCGGCACCGGAAGGCAGGTGGCGCCGCGTCGAGGTGACGATCGTGGCGGAGCCGGAGATCAGGCCCTGGCGGTATCCACCGCGGATGGACTTCCAGTACGGCGACTGGCTGCGGGAGGCATTCGCGAGCGGCGACCCGGCGCCGTGGCAGGAGGCGGAGAACCCGGACATGGCGTCGCTGCTCACGATGGTCCTGCTCGCCGACTGGCCGCTGCTCGGGCCTGCGCCGGCCGACGTGCTCGATCCTGTCCCGCACTGGGATCTGCTCGAGGCGACGGCCTCAGGCCTGGCCCTCGACGAGATCGTCGCCGGCCTCGACGTCGACGAGACGCGGAACGTGATCCTGACGCTGGCGCGCGTCTGGAGCACGACCGCCACGGGAGCGATTCGCTCCAAGGACGCGGCCGCGGACTGGGCGCTCGCGCGGCTGCCGGAGGAGCACCGGCCCGTGCTCGCACGGGCGCGGGCGATCTACCTGGGCGACGAGGAGGAACGGTGGGACGACCTCCGGCCCCGGCTCCAGCCCCATGTCGAGTATGTGGTCGAGGAGATCGGCCGCTGCCGTTCCACCCGGGTCGGCAGCTCCTAGCTTTCCCGGGCGGTTCGCTCCTCGACGAGCTCGTACAGCTTCCCGTCCGGCGCGTCGAAGTGGGTGTAGCGCCGGCGGGTGTTCTCGGAGATCCCGGTGGTTTCAGCCATCTTGACACACGAACACATGTTCGTGTAGAACTGAGAGTTCAATGATCGCCTGCCTCCTCATCCCGGGATTCACGCTCCGCGCAGCGCTGCGCTCCCGGCCGAGGCTGGCGCTCGTGCCGGCGGCACTCGCGCCGGAGCCGGGCAAGGAGGCGCTCGTCGGCCCTGTCACGGCGGCCGCCGAAGCTGCCGGCGTGCAGTTGGGCATGCGGCTGGGGGAGGCGCTCGCCACCTGCCCCGAGCTCGTGCTGATCGAGCAGGACCCGGCCGCGGTGGAGCAGGAGTGGGAGGGGGTCCTGCGCCGCCTGGAGGATGCGGGCTTTGCCGTGGAGTCGGCCGAGCCGGGTCTCGTCACGTTCGAGACCGGTGGCGTCGAGCGTCTCTATGGAGGGGTGGAGGCGGCGCTGGCCAAGGCGCTCGCCTCCGTCGGATCTGCCTGGGACCCACGCGCCGGAGCGGGCGCGCGCCGCTTCGTCGCCCTGGCGGCGGCGAGCGTCGCACGTCCCGGGCAGGCTGTGATCGTCGAGGGGAAGGAGGAGCAGGGCTTCCTGGAGCCGCTCCCGCTCTCGCTGTTGCCGCTCCCGACGAACCGGTACGCCGAGCTCGAAGGGCTCGGGGTCCGCCGGCTCGGCGAGCTGGCGTCGCTTCCCGGCGGCGCTGTCGAGGAGCGGCTGGGGCCGGAGGGGAAGCGGGCGTGGAGCCTCGCAGGCGGGGAGCGGGGCACTGCCCGAGCACCCCGGGTGCGTGGGCGATCGCCTGCGGCAGAGCTGGCGGAGGCCCTCTCCTTCCCCGAGGCGGTCGCGAACGAGTTGACCCTGCGCCGGGCGTTCGGGGCACTGCTCGACCGGTTGCTCGCGCGGCCGGAGCGGGCCGGCCGGCCGCTGCGCAAGGTGGCGGTCTCGGCGAGGCTCGTCGGCGGCGGCTCGTGGCGCCGGGCGACGACGTTGCGCGAGGCGACCGCGGAACGCGGCCGGCTGAGGGCAGCGCTCGGCCCCAAGCTGCTCGAGATCCCGGCCCCGGTGCTGGAGCTGCGCCTCGAGGCGGTGGAGCTCGCCGACCACGTCGGGAACCAGCTCACGCTCGTGTCGCCGGAAGGTGACGAGATGGACGGCCGGCTGCGCGAGGGGCTCCGGCAGGTGCGGGCCAGCACCGGCTCGGGCTCGGTGTGTGCAGTGGTGGAGGTGGCACCGTGGTCGCGTATTCCGGAAACCCGCGCGCTCGTCGTGCCCCGCGACGTGTGACGCGGGCCCGTACCGCGGGGCGCGGCGGCGGCGACCGGCTTCGGCCGGTCGTCCGGGTTCCGCCTGACGGAGTGCCGTCAGCATCCAGAGACGGTGGCCCGTGAGCGCCGTCGGCGGCTCCTGGGCCAGCCGCCCGCACGCGCTCTCCCGCGCGACTGCAGGACGTCTCAACACCCCTCGCCCGGCGCTCGTCGAGGCCGGGGTCGACGGCTCACCCTGCGTGGTCAACCGCCAGCAGGTCGCATTCGTGCGCGAGGAATGGCGCGTCGTCGACCGCTGGTGGACGGAGGAGCCGCTCGACCGCCGCTACTACGAGGTCGTGCTCGAGTCGGGCCAGAACGTGTGCGTCTACCGCGACCGGGAGCGTGGCTGCTGGTTCACGCAAAGAGGATGAGGGCCTGAGGGTGCTGCGATGAAAAAGCGTATCGCAGCACCCTCAGGCCGATGCTTGCTGCCGCGCTTCGCGCGGATCCTGAAGCTGGGAACCTTCGGCTCGAACTGGCGCCCGCGGTCGGTGGCAGGCTTCGGCCTCCTTGATCTCGAGGATTTTGCCCTCCCTGGGCCTTACGCCGGTGGAAGGTCGAGGGTGTCCGGCTTCAGCCGGATGCCGGGGTCACGCCCCTCCGCCCTCGAGCGCCTCCGGCGGCACGCTGTGATCCTGGCCGAGCGCCTCGTAGGCGAGCGCCTCCCACTCACCGGCCTGCTCCGGTGGCACCACCACCCATTGCCGAAACGTCTCCCCGCGGCCCGACGGATCGAAGAGGTGCGCCCCCGGCAGGGCGAGAGCACGCCGGTGCGCATCCGGGTCGGTCAGCTTGAAGACCATCCCCGTGCGGGAGAGGCCGAATACGACCTTCCCGGAGCGCTTCACGCACGGCATCGAGAACACCTTCGAGGCGCGGGCCTCCTCGTGCCACGCGCAGATCGCGTCGACGATGTCCTCGTAGCGCTCGCGTGTCGCCTGCTCGGTGCGGACGTCCATCATGCAACGATACGAGGTCGGCGCGGCGACCGGCTTCAGCCGGTCGCCCGGGCTTCCGGGCGTCATCGGCCTCCGGCCGGCCCGGGCCGCGTGCGAGTGCTCGGCGAGCTCGGCTCACCGCATCGAGCGGCTCACCTCGAGGCTGGGGTGCGCTTCCGTGACTGCATCGACGAGCTCGTCCCCGCTCACGCGAGGAGAGCATGACGTACGTCGAGCTCCACTGCCACTCGTCGTACTCGTTCCTCGACGGAGCCTCGCTGCCGGACGAGCTCGCGGCCCGGGCCGCGGAGCTCGGCTATCCGGCGCTCGCGCTCACCGATCACGACGGGGTCTACGGCTCGCTCGAGTTCGCCCACGCCGCCAGGGGCCTCGGCGTCCGGGCGATCACCGGCGCCGAGGTGACGATCGGCGGCGGCTCTCACGTGACGCTGCTCGTCGAGTCGGCCCGGGGCTACACGAACCTGTGCCGGATCCTCACCGAAGCGCATGCCGGCACCCGGCAGGTGGGTCGCGAGGATCGTGAGCCGCTGCCCCCGTCCGTTGGCCGGGAGTTCGTCGAGGAGCATGCCGAGGGCCTCGTCTGCCTCTCCGGCTGTGCCCGGAGCGGCCTCGCCGTGCACGACCCGAATGCCGCCGCCCGACTCGCCCGCGCCTTCGGGCACGAGCGCTTCTTCGTCGAGCTGCAACGCCCGTACGAGCGCGGCGACGTGCGTCGCAACGCCGCCCTGCGCGACCTCGCCGAGCACCTCGGCGTCGCCACCGTGGCCACCGGCAACGTGCATGCACACGCGGCGCGGCGCACGCTTCTCCAGGACACGCTCGTCGCGATCCGCTGCCGCACCTCCCTCGACGGCTGTGAGCAGGAACGGCGCGGCAACCGCGAGAGCATCCTGCGCGCCCCCGCCGAGGCCGCCGAGCGCTTCGCCGGTATCGACCCCGCCGCCGTCGCCCGCACCATCGAGATCGCAGAGCGCCTGGAGTTCGATCTCACCGAGGAGCTCGGCTACCGCTACCCCGACTTCTCCGACGGCACCGAGCCGGCGATCCGCCAGCTCGCGGCGATCTGCAACGACGCCTTCGCCGACCGGTACTCGTCCCGTGACGCCGTCTTGCTCGCCCGGGCGCGCGCGCGCCTCGAGACCGAGCTGTCGCTCGTCGACGAGCTCGGGCTGGCCGGGTTCTTCCTGCTCCACTGGGAGGTCCTCGAGCTTGCACGCGGATGCGCCCTGCAGGTACGCGGTCGCAACTCGCCCCGGCGCTTCCTGCCGCCGGGGCGGGGGCGCGGCAGCTCGGTCGGCTCGATCGTCTGTTACCTGACCGGCCTCTCGCACGTCGATCCGGTCGCGAACGACCTCTCGCTCGGTCGCTTCCTCAATCACGAGCTGGCCTCGGTCCCGGACATCGACCTCGACTTTCCCCGTGACATTCGCGAGAAGCTGATCGTCGCCGTCACGGAGCGGTACGGCAACGAGCACGCCTCGCTCGTCGCGAGCTTCGCCACCTACCGCTCGCGCGGCGCGATCCGCGACGTCGGCAAGGCGCTCGGGCTGCCCCAGGCGGAGCTCGAGCGGCTCGCCCGGCTCACCGACGGGTGGGACGCCTCCCGCATCGCCGAGGAGGTGGCAGGCCTCCCGGACGCCGAGCGCAAGCTGGTCTCGAAGCGGTGGCGTGCGTTCCAGTTCCTCACGACCGAGATCGCGGGCCTGCCACGACACATCTCCCAGCACCCGGGCGGCATGGTGATCTCGTCGCGGCCGCTGATCGACCTCGTCCCCGTGCAGCCGGCGGCAATGGCGGGGCGCCAGCTCTGCCAGTGGGACAAGGACTCCTGTGCCGACGCCGGATTTCTCAAGATCGACCTGCTGGGGCTGGGAATGCTCTCCGCCGTCGAGGACTGCGTGGAGAAGATCGCCGAGATCTACGGTGCGCCGATCGACCTCTCTCGCATCCCGCTCGACGACCCCGACGTGTTCGCGGAGATCCAGCGGGCGGACACGGTCGGCACCTTCCAGATCGAGAGCCGGGCCCAGATGCAGAGCCTGCTGCGCACGAAGCCCGAGACGATCGATGACCTCACCGTGCAGGTGGCGCTCGTGCGGCCGGGGCCGATCCAGGGCAAGGCGGTCCATCCCTACATCGAGCACCGGCGCCGTCTGCGGCTCGATCCGACGTTCACCTACCCGGTCGACCACGAGTCGTTGCGGGAGCCGCTCCGCTCGACGCTCGGGGTCGTCGTCTTCCAGGATCAGGTTCTCGACGTGGCGATCGCGCTCGCAGGCTTCACGGTGGGCGAGGCGGAGGGCCTGCGGCGCGCGATGAGCCGCAAGCGCAGCCGCGCCGCGCTCGAGTCCTACCGGGTGCGGTTCATCGAGGGCGCCGTTCGCAACGGCGTCGACGAGAGGGTCGCGGACACGGTCTACGACAAGCTCGTCGGCTTCTCGGGCTTCGGCTTCCCGAAATCGCACGCTGCCGCCTTCGGGCTGCTCGCCTACCAGTCGCAGTGGCTGCGCCACCACTATCCGGCCGAGTTCCTCTGCTCGCTGCTGAACGCCCAGCCGATGGGCTTCTATCCGCCGGCGAGTCTCGTCCGCGACGCCCAGCGGCGCGGGGTGGAGGTGCTCTCCCCCGACGTCAACCTGAGCGACGCCTGGTGCTCGCTCGTCGCGTCCACGACCGAGCTCTGTGTCGATTCGACACAAAGTCCGCAGGCCGTCCGGGTGGGCCTCGCATACGTTCAGTCGGTGGGAGAGGACGATGCCGCGGCGCTCGTGGCGGAGCGTGAGGCGAACGGCCCCTACCGCGACGTCGGCGACCTCGCGCGGCGGGTGCCGCTCTCGCAGGACGGCCTCGTCGCGCTCGTCGAGGGCGGGGCGTGCGACGGGCTCGGCCCGAGGCAGGCGCTCGCCGAGGGGGAGGCAGGCAGCGGGCTCTCACCGAAGCGCCGGGACCTCCTCTGGGAGCTCGGCCTTGCGACCCGGCCCGTCTCCGTCCCGGGGACGCAGGGTGCGGCAAAGCAGCTCACGCTCTCCCTCGATCCCACCGCCGCGACCCCCGAGCTCCGGGATCTCACGCCCTGGGAGCGCATGGCGGCCGACTATCGCCGCACGGGGCTGTCCGTCGGCGTCCATCCGCTGACGCTGCTGCGCCCGCATCTGCCCGCGGGGACGCTTCGCAGCGACGGGCTGCATCGGTCGTCCCATGGATCGACAGTGGCCTACGCCGGCCTCGCAATCGCGCGGCAGCGGCCTGCCACGGAGAAAGGGATCGTGTTCATGCTGCTCGAGGACGAAGACGGTCAGGTGAACCTGATCGTCCCGAAGGACGTCTACGAGCGGCACCGGGCGATCGTCAGGAACGAGCCGCTGCTTCTCGCACACGGCCGCTATGAGCGGGTAGGGGAGAACCGGAACATCCTCGTCACCTCGATCGAGACCCTCGGCGCGCTCGCCCGCCGGGTCGCGGAGCTCGACGTCGGCGCGGCGCTCCCGCGGGCGCACCACTTCGGGCACCGCTAGCCGAGGCTCATCAGCCCTCGGGCACGGGCGACCACGCTCGCCTCGACGTACTCCACGGCCGGCTCGAAGCCGAGCCCGGCGTAGGAGCGGAGCGCCGCCTCGTTGTCGCCCCGCACGTTCAGCGCGATCGTCTCGATCCCGTCCTCGAGCAGCAGCAGGCAGAGAGCGGCGCACGCCTCCCGTGCCAGTCCCCGTCCGCGCGCCTCGGGCAGCGTGGCCACGTTACCGAGCGCCGCCACGCCCCACGTCGGTGAGTAGAGGTGCACGCCTGCGATGCACGCGAGCCGGCCGGACTCCCTGATCCCGACGTACCGGCCGGTCGCGAGCATCCGCGGCTCGAACCAGGTTCCTGGATAGGCCACGCGGTAGAAGGCGTCGATCTCCGGCAGGTCGGCGTCACCGAGCAGATCGACGGGCGACGCGTTCGGAGCGAGGAGGTCGTTCCGCGCAAGGGCCAGCTTGAGATGCGGCTCGGCGCTCTCGACTGCGTAGCGTTCGCGAAAGACGTCGAGCAGCGGTGGGGAGGCGTGCAGGTAGAGGCGTGGCGGCAGTGTCCCCTGCAGCGCTTGGATGAGCGACTCCATCGTGTCCGGAGGCTGCTCGGTGATCGCGATCAGCACCGGTACAGAGGGCCGGCTGTACAGCAAGACGACCTGCTCGAGCCTGCCGCCGGAGTCCCACCCGAACCAGCGCGTCCAGGGCCAGTCGAAGTCGTCCAGGTCTCCGAGCTCGTAGACGTGGGCGCGGGCATTGCGCCGCAGGAAGGCGGCGATCGCCTGCCGGGCGGTGAGCTCGACGACGGGCACGGCAGGAGCGTAGCCCCCGCGCGCCGTCCGCTACATGGTGACGGTCTCGCCGGCGATTCGGCGAACTTCCTCGAGCGTCGTGATCCCTGCTGCTGCGAGGCGGAGGCCGTCCTCGCGGAGCGTCGCCATGCCCTGCGAGACCGCCATCGCCTCGATCTCACGGGTCGGTGCATTGACGAGCAGCGCGATCTCGTCGGTCATCGTCATCACTTCGAACAGCGGGACGCGGCCGCGGTAGCCGGTGCCGCCGCACTCGGAGCAGCCGACCGCCTCGACGAAGCCTCCTTCGGCGCCAGCCCTGGAGATGCCGAGGCTCTGCAGGAGCTCGCGCTTGGGTGCCGTCGGCCGGCAACAGGCCTGACAGGCGCGCCGGGCGAGGCGCTGGCCCACGATGCAGTTGATCGAGGTCGCGAGGATGCTGCGCTCGATGTTCATGTCGGTGAGCCGCTGAATCGCGGCGGCCGCGGTCTGCGCGTGCAGCGTCGTCAGCACGAGGTGCCCGGTCATCGCCGCCCGGAAGGCGATCTGGGCCGTCTCCTCGTCACGGACCTCGCCGACGAGGATGACGTCGGGGTCCGAGCGGAGCACTGTCCGCAGGCCGCTCGCGAACGTCAGCCCGGCCCTCGGGTTCACCTCCGTCTGATCCAGCCCGTCGATTCGATACTCGACCGGATCCTCGATCGTGGTCAGCTGGCGATCGGGCGTGTTGAGCATCTGCAGGCATGTGAAGAGCGTCGTCGTCTTGCCCGATCCGGTCGGCCCGACGACGACCACCGACCCGAAGGGCTGTGAGATCGCCCGCTCGAGGGCGGCATGGCTCTGAGGCGCCATGCCCAGCGCATCGAGCGAATCGGGTGCCTCACCCTGCGAGAGGACGCGCAGCGTGACCTTCTCGCCGTACGTCGTCGGCAGGATCGCGATTCGGACGTCGAGAGATTCGTCGACCCGCTTGACCGAGATCCGGCCGTCCTGCGGTGCCCGTCGCTCCGCGATGTCGAGGCCACCCATGATCTTGAGCCTGGTGGCAACCGCAGCTGCGTGGGAACCGGGAATCGAGGAGAGCTCGCGCATGACGCCGTCGACCCGGATGCGGACGAAGAGCCGCCGCTGCTGCGGGGTGAAGTGCAGGTCGGACGCTCCGAGATCGAGCGCCTTCGAGATGGCCCGGTTGATGAAGACGACCGAGGGAGTGTCGTGGTTGAGGTCGAGCACGTTTGCGTCGTCCTCGGTCTCGGCGGCGTCGGTGACGACCTCCTCCATCGTGTCCCCGGCCTCCCTGCTCAGCCGCGAGATCGCCTCGTCGATGGCGTCGGGTGCGGCAACGCAGATCCGGACGGGCATGCCGACCGCGAGCCGGAGCTCGTCCGAGAACATCACGTTGGTCGGATCTGCGACCGCGATGAGCACCGAGCCGTCACCCACGAACCGGATCGGGAGGGCCAGGTACTTCCGCGCCAGCACCTCTGGCAGCTTCAGGGCGGCCGCGATCTCGATCGACTCCAGGTCGAGCTCGACGAACTCCAGCTCGTGCTGCTCGGCGAGGACGCGCGAGATCGCGAGCGGCGTCACGAACCCCTCCTCGAGGAGGATCTCACCGAGACGACGATCCGGCTTCACCCGCTGCTTCTGAAGGGCGAGCTCGAGCTGCTCCGCGGTCACT
>Ga0302299_10001410_pt1 | contig 14430 bp, 15 predicted proteins | sample III_Fen_N3_4_FD_198795 | JGI IMG/M metagenome (GOLD analysis project Ga0302299, IMG submission 198795) | Peat permafrost microbial communities from Stordalen Mire near Abisko, Sweden - III_Fen_N3_4 | ecosystem: Environmental > Terrestrial > Soil > Wetlands > Permafrost | place: Sweden: Abisko... | reverse complement strand
CGCGCAGCTCGACCGCCCTGCTGCGCGGCTTGAAGTACTGCCCCGCCATCCGGCCGACCTTGACGACCGGCAGGCTCGCGCCGTAGGTCAGGACGATCGCCATCTGCAGGACCGTCTTGAGCTTGGCGCGGATGGCCTCGGCCGTCGCCGTCTCGAACGTCTCGGCGCAGTCCCCGCCCATGAGGACGAACGCCTGCCCCTGCGCCGCGGCGGCGAGCCGCGCGGTGAGGTTGTCGCACTCGCCCGCGAACACGAGCGGCGGCAGCGCGCGCAGCTCCCCGAGCGCTGCGTCCAGCGCAGCCTGGTCCGGCCACACCGGCTGCTGCGCAGCCGGCAGCTCGGGCCACGAGATGAGATCCACCATGCCCCACAGACTAAGGGCCCGGAGCCGAGAGCCCCGAGCCGGTATGACGCGCGTCAGAACGTCGACCGACGCGCGCGATGATGCAGTCCGCCGAAGCCGAAGCGGCGAGCGCCCCGGCGACGACCCCGAAGGGGTCTCGCCGGGACGCTCGGTCGACGCCGAAGGCGTCGACATGCCGCGCAGGCGGAGGCGGCCGCCGACGGCCTGCCCGGAGGGCAGGCCTTGGAGGCGGGGATTAACCGAAGAAGGTTCTGACCTCGTCGTAGCGCTCGGCGGGGACGGTCTTGAGCACGCCGGTGCCCTCGATCAGCGGCACGCGGACGATGTCGGTGCCGCGCAGGGCCACCATGACGCCGTACTGCTTGTCGTGGACCGAGTCGATCGCCTGCAGCCCGAAGCGGGTCGCGAGGACGCGGTCGAACGCGGTGGGGGTGCCGCCGCGCTGGATGTGACCGAGGACCGAGGCGCGAGCCTCCTTGCCGGTCTTGGCCTCGAGGCCCGACGCGAGCCAGTCGCCGATGCCCGACAGGCGCACGTGGCCGAACGCGTCGAGCGTCTGGTCCTTGGTGATCAGGTCGCCGTCGGCGGGCAGCGCGCCCTCGCTCACGACGAGGATCGGCGCGTAGTGCGAGCGGAAGCGGCTCTCGACCCAGCCCGCGACCTCGTCGAGGTCGAAGGGCACCTCGGGGATGAGGATGCCGTTGGCACCGCCGGACACGCCGGCGTGCAGCGCGATCCAGCCTGCGTGGCGGCCCATGACCTCGACGACGAGGATCCGGTGGTGCGACTCGGCCGTCGTGTGCAGACGGTCGATCGCCTCGGACGCGATCGTGACCGCGGTGTCGAAGCCGAAGGTGTAGTCGGTGCCCGACAGGTCGTTGTCGATCGTCTTGGGCACGCCGACCACGGGGACGCCGTGGTCGTGCAGCGCGGTCGCGACGCCGAGGGTGTCCTCGCCGCCGATCGCGATGAGGGCGTCGACGCCCTGGGCCGCGAGGTTGGCCTTGATGGCCTCGACGCCGCCCTCGATCTTGATCGGGTTCGTGCGGCTCGACCCGAGGATCGTCCCGCCGCGGGGCAGGATGCCGCGGACCTGGGCGATGCCGAGCTCGGTGGTGAAGCCCTCGAGCGGGCCCTTCCAGCCGTCACGGAACCCGACGAACTCGTAGCCGTACTCGGTCACGCCCTTGCGGACGACGGCTCGGATGACGGCATTGAGACCGGGGCAGTCGCCGCCACCGGTGAGCACTCCGACGCGCATGGTTCTCCTCATGCGTAGGAAATGGTGGGGCTCATGACAACGCTGTCATGGCACGCGGCACCATCCAACCGCACCCGACCCCACCCACGCGACACCGCTCAGCATCCGGACAGTCGTCCCCGCTCCTCGGCACGCCGGACCCGGCCTCCGCTCCTGACTGCGTCGGGGCCGCCCGCGCGCTAGCGTCCCGAGCCATGACCTTCTCGATCGTGGCCCGCTCCGAGGACGGCACCGAGCTCGGCGTCGCCGTCGCCTCCAAGTTCCTCGCCGTCGGCGCCGCCGTCCCCGCCGCCGAGGTGGGTGCCGGAGCCATCGCCACCCAGGCGATGGCCAACCTCGCCTACCGCCCGCGCGGGCTGGCCCTCCTGGCCGCCGGCGGCGACGCGCATGACGTGCTCACCACCCTGCTGACCGAGGACGACGGTCACGAGAACCGCCAGGCCGGCGTCGTCGACGCCCGCGGCGGGGCCGCCACGTTCACGGGCGCGGCGTGCTTCCCCTGGGCCGGCGGCGTCAGCGGCGTCACGCGCGGCGGGTCGGCGTACGCCATCCAGGGCAACATCCTCACCGGCCCCGAGGTCGTCGACGCCGTCGAGCACAGCTGGCGCGGGTCCGACGCCGCCCGGCCCGTCAGGCACCGGCTGCTCGACGCCCTGCTCGCCGGCGACCGTGCCGGAGGCGACTCACGCGGTCGGCAGAGCGCGGCACTCCTCGTCGTGACCCCGGGCGGGGGCTACGGCGGCGGCAGCGACGTCCTCGTCGACCTGCGCGTCGACGACCACCACGACCCCGTGCCGGAGCTGGTGCGGCTGCTCGGAATCCGCGACCTGCTCTTCGAGCGCCCCGATCCCGCCACCTGCCTGCCGCTCGAGGGCGATCTCGCCGACGAGGTACGCCGACGCCTCGCCGCGCTCGGCCGCACGGAGTTCGACGTCACGACCGCTCTCGACGGCTGGGCCGGCATCGAGAACCTCGAGGAGCGGATGGTCCCCGGGCGCATCGACCCGCTCGTCCTCGACCACCTGCGCGCACTCACCCCGGACATCACCGAACGAGCCGCCACCCCTGGAGGGCAGGCATGAGCATCCTGGCGATCGACGCCGGCACCACCGGAGTCACCGCGCTCGTCGTCGGCACGGACGCGACGATCCTCGCCCGCGGCTACTCCGAGTTCACCCAGCACTTCCCGAGCGAGGGCTGGGTCGAGCACGACCCGCAGGACATCTGGTCCGCCACTCTGGCCGCGACGCGCGACGCTCTCGCGACGCTGGAGGACGGCGACCGACCGACCGCCGTCGGCATCACGAACCAGCGCGAGACCGTCGTGCTCTGGGACCGCGAGACGCTCGGCGCACCTCGCCGCGCGATCGTCTGGCAGGACCGGCGCACGGCGGGGCTCTGCGACCAGCTGCGCTCCGACGGCCGCGAGCCGCGGATCGCCGAGCTCACCGGCCTGCGGCTCGACCCCTACTTCTCCGCGACCAAGCTCACCTGGATCTCGCTCAACGAGCCGCACGTGTGGGCGCAGGTCGTGAGCGGTCGCGTCGCCGTCGGCACCGTCGACTCCTACCTCGTGGCCCGGATGACGCGCGGCCTGCACCACGTGACCGACGCGTCGAACGCGTCGCGCACGCTGCTCTTCGACATCCACGCGGGCGCGTGGAGCCAGGAGCTCTGCGACGTGTTCGGTGTGCCGATGGACGCGCTGCCCGAGGTGGTGCCGTCCTACGGCGTCGTCGGCAGCACCGACCCGTCGGTGTTCCTCGGCCTCGAGCTCCCCGTCGCGGGCATCGCGGGAGACCAGCAGGCCGCGCTGTTCGGCCAGGCCTGCTTCGCGGAGGGCACGAGCAAGTGCACCTACGGCACGGGCTCCTTCGTCCTGGTCAACACCGGAGACCGCCCAGTCCGCTCCTCGACCGGGCTGCTCACCACCGTGGCGTGGCAGCACCCCGACGGCCGGCTCACCTATGCGCTGGAGGGCGCCGTGTTCGTCACCGGCGCGGCCGTGCAGTGGCTGCGCGACGGGCTGCAGATCATCACGAGCGCGAGCGAGACCGAGGCGCTCGCCCAGTCGGTGCCCGACTCCGGCGGCGTGGTCTTCGTGCCCGCGCTCACCGGCCTCGGCGCTCCCGACTGGGACCCGCACGCGCGCGGCACGATCCTCGGCATCAGCCGTGGGACCACGCGTGCGCACATCGTCCGCGCGACGCTCGAGGCCATCGCCTTCGAGGTGCAGGACGTCGTCGACCTCATGATCCACGAGGGCGGGGTACGGGTGCCCGAGCTGGCGGTCGACGGCGGGGCCTCCGCGAACGGCTTCCTGTGCCAGCTGCAGGCCGATGCGCTGCAGGTGCCGGTCGCCCGGGCCGCGATCCTCGAGACCACCGGCCTCGGCGCCGCATTCCTCGCCGGCCTCGCGACCGGTGTCTGGGCCTCGACCGACGAGATCGCGACCGTCGTGCACCGCGACGCACGCTTCGACCCGCGCCCCGGCGACGAGACGGCGCACCGGCGCTGGCGCGTCGCCGTCGAGCGCTCGAAGTCCTGGGCGATCGTCTAGCCGACGCGTGGGCGGGAGGCCCGCGCCTCGGCGCGCGGGCCTCCCGTGGTGCATCGCCTACTTGGCGCCGAAGAACAGGAACAGGTTCGTCGGGATGGGCCCGACCACGTGCTTGTTCTTCGCCTTGAGCAGCGACTGGATGTAGGAGTAGCTGCGGTGCGCGTGGATCGCGTCGTAGGTCGCGCGGTCGGTGACCCCGACGACGTACACGTCCCACCACTCCGGCTTGCCGTTGTTGAGGTCGGTGAGGAAGTGGTCGTGACCGGGGGTGACGTAGTCCTTCAGCACCGGCGCGAGCTTGTCGGGGGTGGTCTTGAAGATCGGCGCGAGCGCGGGGGCGAGCCGCGAGAGGTCCATCGTGTACGGGTGGTCGACGCACTTGAGCTTGTCGGGGCAGTCCATGTGCGGCCCCGGCACGGTGAAGCCGAGCGGGACCGTGATGAACAGCGGGTCGTGCTGCGTCCGCGGCGCGCGCTTCCACTTCTGACCCACCTCGCAGCCGGTCGACGACGCGGCAGCGACCGACGTGTCGCAGAAGAAGCCCTTCGAGTAGACGAAGTCGACCTTGGCACCAGCGTGGAAGCCGGCGGTGAGCCCGTACTCGTTCTGGCCGTGGCCGACCGTCTCGGTGTTCGCGTTGGCGACGCCGAGACCGGCGACAGCGAACGCAGCGGCGGCGAGCGGGGCGAGGACACGTGCCAGGCGGCGACGCGACGTGGTTTCGGACATGACGATCCCTTCGGACGGGTGGTGCGGGAGGACTGCTCACCTGATGGCGCGCAGCAGGGGTCGAGGACGTCGGGGGTCGAGGACGTCGGCGTCGCGCGTCAGCGAGTGCTACGGCGACGACGCAGGACCGTCAGGGCGCACGCGGCGACGACGAGCTCGGCAGCGACGGCGACGACGCCCGAGACGTCGGCCCAGTCGCCGACCTCGTCCCCCGCGAGCGGAAGGCCGACCGTCCGGCTCGCGACGTAGAGGACGACGGCGCCCACCGTCAGCGCCAGCGCGAGCGCCCATGCGACCCGGGAGCTCTCCACGAGCAGCGAGCCGGCCAGCGCGGCAGCGCTCACGACGAGGACCGCGAACGCGACGCCGAGGTAGGGGATCTCGTCCCAGTGCTCGGGCACGAGCGGGGCATGAACCACGGCGGTCACGCCGAGCCCGAGCACCGCGACGGCGCGGGCGAGGCCGTGGCCGTGGGAGCGGGGCTGCGCCGCGTCCTGCGCGGCCACCTCGATGGCGACGCGATCGGTCACGGTCATGGTCGGCTCCTCGGGGTGGTGCGCCGAGCGGGAGGCTCGGCCGTCACCCCTCCTTCGGAGCCGGTGCCGTCGCGGATTGGCAGACCGCACGCCGAGATGCGACACGGTCATGACGCGCGCTGCCGCGACCCGCGGCCCGCGCGTGCGACTCTGACGGCATGTCCGACACCTTCACGTACACGCCGCACCCGCACGCCGAAGCGCGACTCACCACCGGCCCGCCGAAGGTCGTCGACGCGCGGCTCAACCTGCACGGCCCCGGTCCGCTCGCGCGCCTGAACGCCAAGATCGGCCTGCGCATCACGGTGCTCGTCGGCACGATGTGGACGGCGTACGTCTTCACCGTGCTCGCGCTCATCAGCGCGCCGTCGGCGTTCGGCTCCGGCAACGTCCTCATCATCGTCGCGTGGATCGCGCAGACGTTCCTGCAGCTGGTCCTGCTGCCCATCATCATCGTGGGCCAGAACGTGCAGGCCGCCGCCGCCGACTCCAGGTCCCAGGCGACCTACGACGACGCCTCGGCGATCCTCGTGGAGTCCCAGCAGATCCAGGCGCACCTTCTTGCGCAGGACGCGCAGATCACCGCCCTGCTCGACGAGGTCAAGGCCCTGCGCGCAGCGAGCTGACGCGTCGACGGTCCGTTCCAGGAGCGCGGCGTCAGTGCCGGCGACCGGCCGAAAGCCGGTATCGGTCGGTGAGGCCGAGGGCCTGGATGCGGTCGAGCAGCTCCGCGTCAGGCGGCCGGGGCGGCGGTGAGCTCGCCGGGCTCCGGCGCCTCGACCACGAGCGCGGCGTCGGCGCTGAGCTGCTTGGCCTTGGCGGCGTACATGTCGACGTACTCCTGGCCGGAGAGCTGCATGAGCTCGTACATGATCTCGTCGGTCATCGAGCGCAGCACGAACCGGTCGCCGGACATGCCCTCGTAGCGGGAGAAGTCGAGCGGGACGCCGATCGCGATCTTCACCCGCATGATCTTCGGGCGCACCCGCCCGGGTGGCTGGATCAGGTGGGTGTTGACCATCGCGCAGGGGACGACGGGCACGCCCGCCTCGAGCGCCATCCGCGCGACGCCGGTCTTGCCGCGGTAGAGCCGGCCGTCGCCCGATCGGGTGCCCTCGGGATAGATGCCGAGAAACTCCCCCTCGGACAGGATCCGCAGCCCGGTGCGCAGCGCCGCCTCGGACGCACGGCCGCCCGAGCGGTCGACGGGCACCTGTCCGACGCCGGCCATGAACAGCTTGGTGAGCCAGCCCTTGAAGCCGGGGGTGGTGAAGTAGTCGCTCTTGGCGAGGAACGTGATCCGTCGCCGGCACACGAGGGGCAGGAAGATCGAGTCGGAGAACGACAGGTGGTTGCTCGCGAGGATCGCGGCGCCGTCGGCGGGGAGGTTCTCGAGTCCCTCCACCTGCGGTCGGAACAGCAGCTTGAGCCAGGGGCCGATCAGGATGTACTTGCACACCCAGTAGAACACCGACCCACCGCCTCCCTCCGCGCTCGCGTGACGCCGACAGTACGGCGCGCCAACCCCACCGGGCAACGTGACCGGGCCGGTAGCGTGACCCATGATCGCGCATCCGCCCCACGCGTGTGGGCGGTACGCCCCACGCACCGGTCCCCGCGGCCGGACGACGACAGGAGCCTGACGTGCCGCTTCTCCCCGGCGCCGAGCCCTTCTCCCACGACGCCGGGCCCGGGTCCGTCGGCGTGCTGGTGATCCACGGGTTCACCGGCTCGCCGAAGTCGATGCGCCCGTGGGCCGAGCACCTCGCCGCCGAGGGGTTCTCCGTCGAGCTGCCGCGTCTGCCCGGGCACGGCACCACGTGGCAGGACATGACCGTGACCCGGTGGGAGGACTGGTACGCCGAGGTCGACCGGGCGTTCACCGACCTGCGCGGCCGGTGCTCGGCGGTGTTCGTCATGGGCCTGTCGATGGGCGGGTCGCTCTCGCTGCGGCTGGCCGAGGAGCGCGCCGACGAGGTGGCCGGGCTGGTCCTGGTCAACCCCGCCGTGCACACCGAGCGGTGGGACCGCCACCTGCTGCCGTTCGTGCGCCACGTGGTGAAGGCCTTCCCCGGCATCCGCAACGACATCAAGAAGCCGGGCCAGGACGAGGGCGCCTACGACAAGCTCCCCCTGCAGCCGGCCTACTCCCTGCAGCAGGGCTGGGCCCAGATCCGCACCGACATCGCGCGCATCACCTCGCCGCTGCTGCTGCTGCACTCCCGGGAGGACCACGTCGTGGAGCCGAGCAACGCCGCCTGGATCCTGGCCAACGTCTCGAGCGCCGACCGCACCGAGGTGTGGCTCGAGGACAGCTACCACGTCGCCACGATCGACAACGACGCGCCGCTGATCTTCTCCTCGAGTCTCGACTTCGTCAGGCGGCTCGCGCCATCGCCGACGGCCGGGTGACACTGGACCCATGACGACGCCGAACGGACGCGACAACGGGCTGCCGGAGGCAGCCCGCTACGTCGCGCTCGTCGACGTCGATCCGCCCCTCGCCGACCACGTGCTCGAGCTCCTGCGGGACGCGGGGGTGACGGCCGTGGCCGAGCCGCTGGCAGGCGACCAGGGCCCGGCGCGCGACACCCCGCCGCCGCAGCGGCCCACCGAGCGGGTGCACGTCGACCAGGGGCACCTGCAGCTGGCGCGCACGGTGGTGGGACAGGCGCTGCCGGCGCTGCGCGCCGACTTCCTCGCCGACGTCGCGCGGCGCGCCGACCAGGACGCGTCCGACCAGCTCCTGCGCCGCCGGACCGACCTGCCGGCCGACGAGGTCGACTCGATGTTCGCCGACATCGTCGCGGGCTTCGACACACCCGCCGCAGACCCGGTCCCGCGCTGGTCGATCCTCGAGGACGCGCCGGACACCGCGCCGCCCGACGTCGAGGACCCGCCGCGGCCGCCGCTGTCCGCGCGACTGCTGCGCAGCGGTCCCGACACCCCCGCGCCCGTGGAGGACACCGAGGGACACTTCGTGCCGCCCGAGCCTCCGCCGCTGCCCGAGGCCGACCGCGTGACGCGGCTCGCGTGGGCCGCCCTGCTCGGCGGCCCGGCGCTCATCGTGCTGGCCACGCTGCTGCAGATCCCGCTCGACGGCTGGGTCCTCGTGCTCGCGCTCGGCGCGTTCATCGGCGGCTTCGGCACGTTGGTCGCGCGCATGCACGACCGCCCCCGCCAGGACGACGGCTGGGACGACGGCGCGGTCCTCTAGCCGCCCTGCATAGGCACGTCGATCCGCCCGGTCAGGGCAGGTTCATCAGGTGGCTGGTGCCCGACAGCTGCGCGATCGCGGTCACGAAGATGTTCGCCAGGTCGGCGGACGCACCCGTGGCGGCGCAGAAGAAGTAGTCGCCGTCGCTGTTCTCGGCGTTGCGACCCGTGGTCGTGGCGCAGTTGTTGTTGGCCGTGCTGGGACCGTTCAGCGTCGGGGACGCCGCCGCCGCCAGCACGTCGGGCTGGCCCGCTGTCCAGTCGCAGTCCTCGACCGCGGCATCGCCGTAGCCGATCGTGACGACGAGGATGCCCAGCGCCTTGGCGTTGGCGGCGACCGCGGCGAACGCGTTGCACGAGGTCGTGCGGCCCGAGGTCGTGGCCGCGTTGTAGGGCACGTCGCCGTTGTTCGACAGGCTCGTCGTGCCGGTGTAGGCCGGCGACTTCGAGTTGTCGATCTGCGGGTGGCCGTCGGTCTCGAAGATGATGGCGTTGGTGGGCGTTCCCGGGCGAGCGGGCAGCGAGGAGAGGTTGTTGGCGTCGTAGCCCAGCAGGTAGCGCGCCGCCGACTTGAACGACGACGTCAGGTCGGTGCCGCCGTAGCCCTGGTCCATGCACGTCAGGTCGTAGGAGAACTGGTTGTTGACGTCCTGGTAGCTGTTGCTGAACCCGACCGGGACCCAGGTGGCGTTGGTCGAGTCGAAGCTCCCGGCGCTGGCCGTCGTGCAGGCTCGCGCGACCGGCCTCGTGGTGGCGGGCCTCGGCACGGACTTGCCGATCGTCCCCAGCGCGACGTACTGCAGCGTCGGGTGCATCACCGAGATCATGCTCTGGATCCCGGAGAGCATGGCGACGCGGTCCGTGCTGCTCATGCTGGGAGTGCGGTCGGCCACGACGACGACGTTCATCGGGTTCGGCTGGTCCTGGCCGCACGAGCCCTTGCACCCCGCCGACAGGACCGCCCCTGTCGAGCCGTTGTTCATGCCGATCACGGGGCCGAAGGTGAACGGGACGTTCTTGGTGTCGGACACACTGAGCGCGTCGGGATTGAGGCACGCCGTGGGTGCGCACCCGGTGATGAACGCGATCGAGCACTTGGTGCCGTTGCAGGAGTAGCGGTAGTTCCCCAGGCCCGCGACGCTGCCGGGCTTGCAGTCCGACGCCGACCCGCTGGTGCCGAGCGGTGGCGCCACGGCCGTCAGGTCGGGAACCGATCCCACCTGCGGTGTGATGCAGTAGAAGACGGGCTGCGGGCAGCCGGCGGCCGTCGGCGTGGTCGCGCACGCGGCGTACTTCGGGTCGTTGTTGCTGAGCGACCGACCCACGGCGGCCCGCGCCAGGGTCATGTCCGGCAGCTTCGCGGCGCCGTCGAGCGCCGCGGCGTCGATCGTGTTGCGCAGCGCCTGCTTCTGCGCGACGAGGTTGGTGATGTCGACCGCGAGGGCGGCCGCGATGAACAGCACGACGCACAGGATCGCGACGAGCACCGCGACGACTCCGCTGTCCGACCGCTCGCCCATCCGGTCGCGCAACCGCTGCACCATCACTCCACCACCATCGTGCTCTGCCGGGTCATCGTCAGGGTCGCGGGGATCCCGCGGATCACCTGGATCGGCGTGATCCACCTGTAGCCGTACTTGATCGTCACGGTCACGGTCGCGCCGGCCGGAGCCGCGACGATCCCGTGGCCCGCGGCGGTCCATCCCGTGCACCAGCTGTTCGGGTCCGCGGGGTTCGTCAGGCACTTCACCTGGAAGCCGGACGCCGCGGTGGCCGGGTCGGAGACGACGACGGGCTTGGTGCCCATGATCCCGGTCAGCGCCTGGCTCACCGCGAACTCGGCGTTGGCCTGGGTGCCCTCGAGGCTGGCCGTGCGGGCACCTTCGCGCGCGGCGTTGCCGACCATCGTCTGGGAGTACATCGCCATGCCGAAGTCGACGATGCCGAACATCAGGAAGAGCAGGATCGGCACCACGAGGGCGAACTCGACGGCGGCGGCGCCGGAGTCGCCGAGCCGACGACGGCCGGCGGACACGACAGCACGCCGCGCCCGCGCACGGCGCCAGGTCTCAGCAGTCACGAAAACCCACCCGATGCTCGACACGACGGCACACCCGTCCCCGAGGACCATCATGACACCGCGATCGTCACCCCACGTCGTCTGACGAGGTCCCTGGCATCAGCCGTTCGGTGGAGCGAGGCGCCGCTCGTGCGCCCGCCCGGGCGACCGGATCACCCGCTGTGAGCGTGAGTGATCAGCGTGTGATCGATCGGGCGAGGTCGGCCGCCCCGATCATGCCCGCGTCGTTGCCGAGCACGGCGGAGACGATCCGGGCGTGCGGGCGATGGTCACCGGCGACCAGCGACGAGGTGAACGCCTCCCGCGCCGGGGTGAGCAGCAGCTCGCCCGCCTCGGACACGCCGCCGCCGATGACGAACACCGCCGGGTCGAGCAGCGCTGCGACGTCGGCGAGACCGGTGCCGAGCCACGTCCCGATGCGCCGGAAGGCCTCGAGCGCGACCGGGTCCCCCTCGCGCGCGGCCTGCGTCACGTGCACGCCGGTGACTCCTTCCGGCGTCCCGTCGCCGAGCCCGAGGAGCAGGTGGGCCTCGCCCCGGCGGTCGGCAGCGAGGTCACGGGCCTTGCGCAGCAGGGCGTTGCCGCTCGCGTACTGCTCCCAGCAGCCACGCTTTCCGCAGCCGCAGAGCCGCCCGTCCTGCACGCGCACGAGGTGGCCGAACTCGGCGGCCATGCCGTAGGAGCCGCGGACCAGCCGGTCGTCGTGGACGATGCCGCCGCCGATGCCGGTGCCGACGGTCACTGCGACGAGGTCGTGCGTGCCCCGTCCAGCGCCGAAGCGGAACTCGCCCCAGGCCGCGGCGTTGGCGTCGTTCTCCACGACCACCGGGTGGCCGCACCCGGCCGCGACCGCGGGGCCGAGCGGCTCCTCGACCCAGTCGAGGTTCGGCGCGAAGCGCACGATCTGACGGGTCTCGTCGACCAGGCCGGCGGCGCCGAGGCCGACGGCCTCGACGGGGCCGAGACCCTGCGTCCGCGCGATCGCGTCGAGGTCGGCGATCACGGCGACGATGGTCTCCACGATGCCCTGCTTGGAGAGCGCGGGCGTCTCGCGGCGGGCCCGGTCGAGGATGGTCCCCTCGTCGTCGACGAGGCCACCGGCGATCTTCGTGCCGCCGATGTCGATGCCGATCGTGACGCTCATCCGTCCTGCCCTCCGGTGTCCTCGAGTGTGCCGTCGAGCGGGATACGACGCACTCGGCGCGGCGTCGGCCCATCCTGCCCTGCCCGGTCGTCCCGGGCGTCGTCCTCGTCGAGAGCGTCCGCCTGGGCGTCCGATCCCGGGTGCGCCCCGGTGTCCGGCCCTGCGTCCGAGCCCGTGCCGTCGAACGCCTCGGCCCGACTGCGGTCGGCCGACGCGGCCAGGTCGCCGGCCTGGACCACGAGGGATCCGAGGGCCGTGACCGCCGAGTCGACCCAGCGGCCGACGGCGTCGGGGTCGGCCTCCCGGAGCCCGGCGACCGCACGGCAGACCGGGCACGAGCACGGCGCACCGTCGTCGGAGACCGGCGCGAGGTGCGGAGCCGACGTCCGCAGCCAGTCCTGCGCGGCGGCGAGGAGGCGGGCCGCCTCCTGCCCGGCCCGCGGGTCGGTGCCGCTCACGACGTCCGTCCGGCGGACCAGTGCGCGAGGTCGCGCTCGAAGTGGACACGGACGACCTGGCCGGCGTCGGTCAGGTCGAGGCGCGCACCGGAGACCTCGCAGCGCCGCAGCACCGGTGGCAGCGCGATGACCCGGCGGTGCGGGCCGAGGTCGACGACGAGGTCGCCGTCCGCGGTCATCGCGATGTCGAGGTCGGCGAGGTCGGCGCCGGGCACCGAGACGTCGAGGAACCAACGGTCTCCGTCGGCCCGCACCTCGGTCGAGGCGCGGACCGCGCCGAGGTCGAGCGGGTCCGACGTACCGAGGACGACGTCGGCGAGCGCGAGCAGCGGCTCGACGCCCACCGGCTCGAGGCCGGAGTAGGGCGCGAAGCGCACGGGGAGGTCGGCGAAGCGGTCGCGCGCCGAGACGAGCATCTCGCGGTGCCGCGCGGACAGCGACGCGGGCCAGTCGTCGCCGACGGCGACGCGGTTGACCACGACGCCGTCGACGTGGTGCCCGAGCATCGCGAGAGTCGTCCGCGCGCGGTGCGTCTCCGCGAGCACGACCCGCTCCGGCGTCGTGACGAGGCGTACGGCGGACTCGGGACCGGTCACGAGGTCGCGCACCGCGGACAGCTCGCGGGCGAGCTGCTCGAGCGCGTCGAGGGCGTCGACCGTCGAGGGCGACATGCCCGCCGGGCCGAGCAGCCGGGCGATCCGGCGGTCGATCGGGAAGCCGCGCGACACGAGCCGCTCGAGCGCCTCGGGGAGGGCGAGCAGGCGCAGGGTCTCGGCCGTCGGCGCGCAGTCGACCACGAGCGCGTCGTAGCCCGGCGTGTGCGCGGCGACCTCGAGCAGCGCGAGGACGTCGTCGACCCCGGGGACGGCGGCGATCTCCTCCGCCACGAGCGGGTCGACGCCGGCCCCGCCGAGGAGTCCGCCGATCACCCCGCGCACGGTCGTCCACGCGGTGTCGAGGCGCGCCCGCGTGTCGATCTGCAGCACGTCGAGGTCGCCGGGCACCCCGGGCACCGGCACCGGGGTGGCGGCCGTGCGCCACTCCCCCGTGCTCCCGGTGCCGCCGGTCATCCCGAGGACGTCGGTGAGCGAGTGCGCGGGGTCGGTGCTGACGACGAGGGTGCGGGCACCGTCGCGGGCCGCGGCGATGGCCGTGGCTGCGGCCAGGGTCGTCTTCCCGACCCCGCCCTTCCCGGCGACCAGCAGCACGCGCACGGGACGAACCTACCCGCGCCAGGATCTGCCTGCGACGCCGATGCCGGGGCGGTCAGCCCTCGACGCGCTCCTTGAGGCCGCGCAGGGCGGTGTCGACGATGACCTTCTCGGCCTTGCGCTTGATCAGGCCGATCATCGGGATGCTCACGTCGACGGCCAGCTGGTACTTGACGGTGGTGGAGCCGTCGCCGTTGTCGGTCAGGGAGTAGACGCCGTCGAGGGCCTTGAGCATGTGGCCCTCGGTGAGCTTCCAGGTGACCGAGCGGTCCTCGTCCCAGTCGTACTCGAGGCTGTAGGAGTCCTTGATGGCACCGGCGTCGACGACGAAGTGCGCGTCGGCGGGGCGGCCGTCCTCGTACTCGGAGAGCACCTCGACCGTCTTGACGCCGTCGCTCCACTCGGGATAGCTCGCGAGGTCGGCGATGACCGCCATCACCTGCGAGGGCGCGGCGTTGATGACGATGCTCGACTCGGTCCGATCGGCCATGCGCCGGACCCTACTCGGTGATCACCACGACAGTGAGAACGGACGGCGCGTGCCGCGGAAGTGGCCGACGTTGACGCACTCGGTCCGGCCGATCCGCGCTCGACGGACGAGCGGCTGGTGGACGTGCCCGAACAGCACCATCCGCGGCTGCGTCGCCCGCACGTGCTCGAGGATCGCCGCGCTGCCGTACTCGAACCGCCGCGCCACCACGTCGTAGCAGAGCTCGGGGACGGCCGGAGGGATGTGGGCGCAGAGCACGTCGACCTCGCCGAGGGCCGCGACCTTGGCGGCGTAGGTCTCCTCGTCGAGCTCGTACGGCGTGTTCATCGGGCTGATCAGGCCGCCGCCCACGAAACCGAACCGCAGGCCGCCGATCTCCGC
>Ga0302299_10001409_pt1 | contig 14434 bp, 15 predicted proteins | sample III_Fen_N3_4_FD_198795 | JGI IMG/M metagenome (GOLD analysis project Ga0302299, IMG submission 198795) | Peat permafrost microbial communities from Stordalen Mire near Abisko, Sweden - III_Fen_N3_4 | ecosystem: Environmental > Terrestrial > Soil > Wetlands > Permafrost | place: Sweden: Abisko... | reverse complement strand
GGCGAAGCGCCATCACCGGATGATGTGGGACGAGATCGGGGGACCCGGGTCGACGTCCGCGTCCCGGTGGCACGGCCACCATAGGTTCGCGGCGCCCGGCGCCGACGCCGCAGCCCGTGACGGCTTCCGGCTGCCGCCGAGGATCGAGTGGATCCTCGACACGTGGCACACCCGGGCCCACCAGGCCGCCGAGCCGACGGACGCTCCCGCAGCCTGACGACGCCCGCCCGGACCGGCCGGGTCGCGACTCGCACGCCGGTCCGGCTCGTCCAGGCCGGCGTCTCCGTGCGCCTTCGGTGGATGAACACCCGGGCACCGAGCGGGGCGGCCCGATGACCGGCGATCCCCCGTGGGCCCAGGCCCCGACGGGTCATCGGTCGGGCTCGGCGGCGCCTCCATCGTGGCAGGACCACGGGGGCATTGCAGGACGGCAGTGGGCAGTCCACCGTCAGGGCATGGCCAGACCCACCGGAACCGCGCGCGGTCGTGTCGCTCGCGTCGGCGCTGTCATCATCGCCGTCATCGCGGTCGTGGTCGTCGCCCGGCTGCTCGTCGCGCCGCTGCCGTCCGACCGGACGCTCACGTGGAAGGCGGGCTTCGGGCTCGACCCGACGCAGGCCCAGACGAGTGTGGTCCGGATCGAGGTCGAACGTCCGGCCTGCGCCCCGGACGGCACGTCATGGCTCGCGACGCCGGCCGTCACCTACACGCCACTGGCCGTGTTCATCACGGTCCGCATGGCCGACACCTTCAAGGTCCCGGGATGCACCGGCACCATTGGTTATCCAGGCGGTCGTCTGCCGCTCGTCGGCGGCTACCTGACGGGCACCTACCTCGACGTCCACCTGACCGAGCCCGTCGGGGTCCGGGTGCTGTTCGATGGCGCCGGCCTGCTCCCGGAGCCGCGTCCCCCTGTTCGATGACCGGCCGGGCGCCCGGGAGCCGTGAGCCGGGTCCGGCGTCAGGGGCCGTCAGGGCAGCTGGCCCGCGACCGGCGGATCGGCCTGGTACGTCTTCGGGATCGATCCCGCGTAGTTGAGGCCGCCCTCGACGAACGTCAGCTTCTGCATGTCCAGCCCGGTGACCTGGGGGAGGCGCGTCGCGAGGTAGCTGTTGATGGCGTCCTCGGCCTTGGACTTGAGGAAGTCCGGGATGCCGAACATGCCGTACTTGAGCGAGTCGATCTGCACCGTGGCCGCCTGCGGCCCCGTCACGTTGAGGTGCCAGGTCGCGTCGATGGGGCCCGAGATCGGGTAGCCCATCGCCTTGAGGTCGACCACGGCACTGGTCTCGACGGAGCCGTCGTGGAACCGGATCTGGAGGTCGCTGATCCCCGGTGCAGGCTGGGCGACCTCGGGGATGGCCATGACCTCGCCCTCGGACAGGGCCTGGTTCATCGGCACCGAGCCCGAGAACGAGTGCTTGGACGCGAGCGTGTAGTTCTCGGTGGCGGACGGCGTCTCGATCCCGAGCTGCTGCTTGAGCTCGGCATACGCCGCGACGTTCGCGGTCTGGCCGCCGAGGTCCACCGCCTTGTCCATGCCGAGGGCCGACGACAGGACGGGGACCTTGACGGCACCCGAGCAGGCGCCGATCAGGACGCCGAGCACGACGATGACGGCGATCGCGAGCAGCAGCTTGCGCACTGGTGACTCCTCCACGCGATCCCATGACCGTGGATCGCCGACGGGGACCACACCATCCTACCCGCGGGCGCCAGCCCCGGCATCGCGCCAGGGCCCGGTCCGGTCGGCGCGGCGCGTAAGGCAGGCGGGCCAGCATGCCCGGATCTTTGAGGTACCCCCTGCCCGCGCGGTTGGCTCGCTGCCCGATTTCAGCAGGGCCGCCGGTGAAGACGATGTGGACACCACACGACGACGGTCACCTGGGCCACCGAGAACGGGGCCTGCCGGCGTCAAGGGAGGATCCGATGTCCGCAGCGTCTCGCACCATCCAGGGAACCCCGAGCATGAACCGGCTCGCGATCGCGTTCGGTGCGGTCGCCCTGGCCACCGGCCTCGTGCTCCTGCTGGCCTTCAGCCAGCTTGGCGCAACGAAGTCGCAGGCCGCGCCCGCCGCCGGCACGGCGCCCGTCCAGCACGACCACGGCTGGAGCAGCGCTCCCTCGCTCCGCCTCGCGCCCGCACCGGGCGAGTTCCGGCTCAGCCCGGGCAACGCCCAGCCCTTCGGGGTCGCGACCACGGGCTCCGTCGCGACGCCCGTCGTCAACCCCTCCACCGGGTTCGTGATGAACTCGCGACCCAGCCGCGGGATCGTCGTCAGCGGCCCCAACGGGGGCGGAATCCTCTACACCGGCATCCCGTACCCGGCGCCCGGCCAGGCCGGCAACGGCGGCTCGAACCGCCTCCGCCTCGCGCAGTGACGTGGTGGGGCCGGCCTGTCCGAGCCCCAACCTCGCCCGCCACGACGCCGTCCCGACCGGGACGGCGTCTCGGCGTTGGCGACACGATGGCTGCCTGGGGATTGCGCCACCCCGTACGATCGGCGGAGCATGCCCGCCAGGATCACGAGCCCACTCCTCGTCGGCCGCGAAGCGGCCCTCCTGACCCTGACCCGGGCCGTCGCCGAGGCCGCAGGCGGAGCCCCGAGGTTCGTGGTCGTCCGCGGCGAGGCGGGGATTGGCAAGACCCGCCTCGTGCGTGAGGCACTGGCCGCGCGCCCGGTCGCGACGCTCGTGCTCACCGGCGACTGCCTGGACATCGGGGAGGGGGGCCTCCCCTACCTGCCCATCGCCGAGGCGTTCCGACGTCTCGCCCGGACGGCCGACCCCGCAACGCTGGAGCGGATCCGCGGGCTTGGGAGCGGGAACCTCGGGATGCTGGTCCCGGAGCTCGTCGACGCCGCTCCCCTCGTTCGGCCCGGCGCCCCGGCCGACCCGGTCCTCCTCCCCTCCCCCGCCGGCCTCTCCTCGGGGCTCGCCCAGGCACGCCTGTTCGAGCTGGTCCTCGACCGCCTCGGCTCGCTCTCGGAGCTCGGCGGCGTGGTCCTCGTGATCGAGGATGTGCACTGGATCGACCGGGCCACCCGGGACCTGCTGACGTTCCTCGCGCGGAACCTCACGGACGAGCGCCTGGCCGTGATCCTCACCGTCCGCGAGGGCGACCTTCCGCGCAGCCACCCGATCCTCGTGTGGCTGGCCGAGCTCGAGCGGTCGAGCTCGACGGTCGTCGTGGAGCTCGGTCGGCTCGAGCGGCCCGATGTCGAGCGCCAGCTCCGGCTCATCGCGGGCGACGACCTCGCCCCGGGCGTGGCGGATCACATCTGGCATCGCTCCGACGGCAACCCGATGTTCGTCGAGGAGCTGTACGCGGGTCCGGCGGACGTTGCGGGCGGTCCCCGGCAGCTCGTGGAGGTGCTGCTGGCCCGAGTCGGCCGTCTCGATCCGCGCGGGCGGGCCCTGGTGGAAGCGGCGGCCGTCGCCGCCCGACCGGTCGATGAACGCCTGCTCGCGGAGGTGCTCGCCGTCGAGGATGCGGAGCTCGACCAGCCGATCCGGGGCGCCGTCCTCCATGGCGTCCTGGAGCTCGATCCCGCCACCGAGCGCTACGGGTTCCGGCACGAGCTGCTGCGTGAGGTGGTCGAGCGCGAGCTCACGCCGGGGGCGCGGCGGCGGCTCCACGAGACATTCGCCCGGCGGCTCGAGGCGCACCCCGAGCTGGCGGACACGAGCCGCGCCGGCGCCGCCGGCGAGCTTGCGGTGCACGTCGCGGAGGCCGGCCTTGTCCCGGAGGCGTACCGGTACTCGATCGCCGCGGCCGACGGCGCCGAGGCGGTGCACGCCTACGCCGATGCGCATCGCCACCTCGAACGGGCCCTCGATCGCGAGACGCGCCTCGACGTCGCCGCGGGTGACCCGTCCGGCCGGGTCGCGCTGCGGGCCCGCGCGGCGGACGACGCGGACCTCGCCGGCGACTTCGAGCGTGCGCTCGAGCTGACACGAGCCGCCCTGGCCCTCGTCGACCCCTCCGCGGACCCGGTGACGGCGGGGCTCCTCCACTCCCGGATCGGCTACCTCCTGTGGAGCCTGGGTGAGGGCCGCGAGGCGCTGGCGTCACACGAGGCGGCGGTCCGCCTGGTCCCGGCCGAGCCCGCTACGCCGGAGCGTGCGAAGGTGCTCGGCTCGCTCGGCGGCGCGCTCATGGGCCTGGGTCGATGGCAGGAGTCGCGGGCCGTCTGCGAGGACGCGATCGCGTGTGCCGTCGCCGCCGGGGCGACCGCCGAGGAGAGCCGGGCCCGCAACATGCTCGGGTCGGACCTCGGCGCGCTCGGCGAGAGCGAGGCCGGGATCGCCGAGCTGCGCGAGGCCTGCCGGACCGCCGCGCTGGCCGGGCGTATCGACATGATCATCGTGGGCCACTACAACCTCGCCCTGAACCTCGTGGCGGTCGACCGCCTCGATGAGGCCCTGGACGAGGCCCGGGCCGGGCTCGCGGCCGCTCGGGACGCCGGGCTGGAGCGCCGGTTCGGCCAGGACCTCGCGGCGCTGATCGGCGACGTCCTCGCACGCCTCGGCCGCCTCGACGAGGCGGACGCGGCCGTCGCGTCCGGGCTGGACCTCGATCCACGCGGTCGCGGGACGGTCTACCTCTCGACGCTGCGGGGCCGGCTGGCCGGCATCCGGGGCGACGTCGCCGAGACGATGCGACGCCGGGCCGAGGTCGACCTCGCCGCGCAGGACCCGGACGTGGCCGCGTACGTGGCGGCCGTGGCTGCGGAGGCGCTCGCCTGGGCCGGCCGCCCGGACGAGGCCGCCGCCGAGGCGGAGGCCGGGCTGGCCGCCCATCAGGGCATGGACGAGATCCTCTGGTGCGTGCCGCTCACGGCCCTGGGCCTCCGTGCCGCGGCGGATATGGCCGAGGCGGCACGGGCCCGGCGGCCAGGGGCGTCGGCGATCGACCTCGAGGCCCGGGTCGCCGGCCTCCGCGCGCGGGTCGATCGGCTGGGTCCACGCGTGATCACGCGGAGTGGTCGTGGCTGGCTCGCGCTCGCCCGCGGCGAGCTGGCGCGGGCCGGCGGCACCCCGGACGCCACCGCCTGGCGCGACGCCGTCGATGCGTTCGACGCCGTCCCCGACCCCCTGGCGGCCGCCTACGCCCGGCTTCGCGCCGCCGAGGCCGAGCTCCAGGCCCACGGGCTCCGCGGCCAGGTCGCCGAGCTCCTGGCAGAGGCGGGTGCCGTCGCCGACCGGACGGGCGCGCGACCGCTCGCGACCGCGGTGGCGACCCTCGCCTCGCGCGCCCGCATCGCGATGCCCCAGTGGCCAATGGCCGTGGGGACCACCGTCGCGAACGCGGAGCCCGAGGCGCCCGCGTCCCCGCCCGCGACCGACCCGCGCGCGGCCGCGATGGCGCTCGGGTTGTCGACGCGGGAGGTGGAGGTCCTCGAGCTCGTGACCGAGGGCCTCACCAACGGCGAGATCGCCGAGCGCCTGTTCATCACGCGCAAGACGGCCGCCGTGCACGTGACCCACATCCTGGACAAGCTCGGCGTGGCCAACCGCGTGGGCGCCGCGATGATCGGCGCCCGCGTCGGTCTCGGGGGCTCCGATCAGGAGGAGGGCGGCCGTGCCTCGGAGTAGACCTGGACCGGGATCAGCCCGTCCTCGCCGGGCACCCCGACGGAGATGTCCCTGATCGCCATCCCCGACTCCGCGTTGATCTGCGCAACCTCCTCGATGCAGGCGAGCAGCTGTCCGGGCTCGTTGCTGAGCAGGCAGTCGACGACCTCCACCAGCTTCGGGTAGTACCCCGCCACCTCGAGGACCCGCACCGCCTCGTCCTCCCTGCCGTCCGCCACGGCGAACGCGAACTCGCCGCCGAACTCGACGTCGCTGCCCCCGGCGATCTCGATGTTGATCTTCGCCTCAGCGAGCACCCGGAGGAACTCCACCAGGTCCGCGGGCGACTTCGCGGGCACCGTCCTGATCTGCAGATGCATGCAGACGCCTCCCTCCTCGCGGTCGCGGCGCGGCCGCCTCAGGTGCGCACTCTACCCCGGCGCCACGGCGCGTCAATCACCGGCGGACCCGCGCCGCCCCCCTCGGCGCGAATCCCCGGTGCGTGGTCCGCCGCAGGCCCCGTCGGTCGGGGCCGGGCGCCTCACGGCGCCGCCGTCACCACGCCGTCCCCGGTGGACGGCGAGGACAGGCCGAACAGCCTTGCGACCCTGTCCCGGAACGGCACGGCATCAATGCTGCGCTGCCGCCGCGCCGATCCGGCCTCCCGGACCATCCGGTCACGCTCCGCCTGCCGCAGGTCATCCGCGATCCGGAGCTTGGCCAGTTCGTACATCACGAGCGGGTGAGTCATCTCTCGCCTCCTTGCCACCTGGGTCTGCCCGGTTGGGCTGAGGCCATCGTGGCGGGGCGGGGCCGGCGCGCCATCGGGCGCGGATGCCATGGACTCGGGACGGGTACCTCAAACCCTTGGGGCCGCGCCCGGGGTCTGCCTTACGGCGCCTGATGCCGGACCGCTGCCACGCTCACGTGCTGATCACGCGCAGGCGCGAGAGCCGTTGCGAGAGCCCTCCGTCGGCGGACGGTGCAGCGCGGACGACAGGTCCATCCTCCTCCCTTGTCGGGGCAGGGTCGCGCGCCTATGCTGCGGCCCGGTCGTGCGCGCCGGGTGCGGCGGGCGTTCCAGCCGCGGCGGCGTGCAACCGGGAGGAATCTGCCATGGTCGGGAAGCTCAGGGACGGGCGAGCGCTCCGGACGGCCGCCGTCGCGTCGGCGCTCATCGGCCTGCTCGGCGCCGCGGTGCCCGTCGCCGCCGCGACCCCGACGGTCCAGGCCGGCCTGGCGATCACGCCGACGACGACGACCGCGGGCACCGGCGTCCGTGTCGTGGCGACGGCGACGAACATCTCGTCGCGCACGCTCCAGGCCTCGCTCGGCGTCGACAACCCCGCCGGGATCGCCGTCTCGGGCGTCTCCGGCACCGGAGGCTGCCACCCGCGCAACCTGACCCACCTCGTCTACTGTGGCGTGCAGAGCCTCGCGCCCGGCGCATCGGCGACGATCACCTTCACGGCGACGGCGAAGGCCGCGGGCAGCTACAGCTTCCGCTCCTACGCCCGGGAGACGTACCAGGTCAACGACACGTTCGCCTACCTGACGGTGACCGTCCGCTAAGGCCGTCCGCCGCGAGCTGTCCCACCCCCAATCCGGCACGCGATGCCCTCCACCGCCCGACCTTGGGCGGGCGGGGCGAACGGGCCGCGTCCATGCGCGCACAGGTTCACACGGCCTCGGCCCTGGGCCATCGCCGGCACGTGGCTACTCCACGATCGAGTTGGGAGACCGTCGCAGGGCGACCCGGCAGCCACAGGCGGCCTATCCGTACCGGCCCGTCCGGCCCAGCCAGCCCGGCGCCGGGTCCGGTGGACACGCCTGGCCGACTGGCGTCGCGCCCGGGCACCGCCGGGGCGAGGAGGCGGCTACTGCCACGGCGACGGCAGGTGTGTCAGCGGTTCCCGATCCGGCAGCACGTCGGTCTGGAGCGCCGGGTCGGCCGCCGCCACGTAGCGCTCGTCGAGCCCAAGCTCCTTGAGGACGACGTTCCGCGCCTGCGCGATCGCCGTCGCCTTGTAGAAGGCAACCGTCCGGTTGAACCCCTGCCGGCCGAAGCCGCAATCGCTCGAGAGGACGAGCTTGTCGGCCGGGATGACCTCCAGCGCGCGCCGGATCCGACCCGCGACGACCGGCGGCATGTCGGCCTGCAGCGTCCGGTGGTTCACGACGCCGACGGCGACCTTCTTCTTCAGGCTCCCGGCGAACGGCCTGAACAGGTCGATCTCCGCGAACTGGTTCTCGGTCGCCTCGACCGTCCAGACGTCGCCCTTGAGGCGCTCGAGGTAGATCTCGATCGAGTTCGCGTACGACTCACCGGAGTAGACCTTCTGCATGTTCGGGTTGCCCCAGCAGGTGTGGATCCACAGCTCGACGTCGTCGAGGCCCTCGACCTCGTGGTTGAACGCGTCGACCATGAAGTCGAGCAGCTCGGTCTCCTCGGGGTGGAAGCAGGCGGTGAAATGGATCGTCGGCTCCTCGATCTGGATCACCTTGGCGCCGGCCGCCGCGAGCTGGCGCAGCTCGAGGTTCATCGCCGAGGCCATGTCCCAGATCAGCTGCTTCTTGTCGTCCAGGTCGTACTCGGTCGTATGGCTGTCGAGGAAGATCGACAGGACCTGCGACGAGCATGTCCCGAACTTGACGGGCTTGCCGGATGCCGCGCGCGCCTGGGCGATCCTCCAGAGCTTGGCGTACTCGAGCGGGTTGCGTGGGTTGTGCTCGACCTTGCCGACGACGCGCGGCCAGCGCCAGGTCGACTCGATCTCGTTCATCAGCGTCCCCGGGGGAAAGGCGAGCAGCCCATCGCGCGAGCGCTCGTACTGGAGCTCCTCGTGCTCGAGGCCCGTCCAGCGCTGGAGCGGGTAGTGGTGCCACGACCGGCCCGCGAAGTCCTCGTCGAGGTGGTAGTCGCCGTTGGTGAGGATGTCGAGCCCGGCGCGCTCCTGGTCCGCGATGACGGTGGCGTGCGCGTCGAGGAACTGCTCGCGGAAGCGGACGTCCAGCAGCGCCGTGTCGAGCGGCCGGCCCCACAGGCCGCCGTCGTACCAGCGCGGCCTGGGCCACGATCCGGTGACGGTTGCCGGGAGCATCAGGTCCTTGGTGGCCGTGAGCATCGCGGGACCTCCTCGTCGAGATCGTGCCGCGAGCGACGGCCGCGGTCAGTCCGGAGTGTACGAAACGCATCGCCGGGTCGGTCGTCGGCCGCTTGACAGGGGCGATATACAACCGTATGGTTGTATGTATGCAGGCAGCGTCCCAGCCCGATCTCATCTTCGCCGCCCTCTCCGATGCCACGCGCCGCGACATCGTCATGCGCGCGCTGAGCGGTCACGAGGGCGTCGCCGAGCTGGCCGGCCATTACCCGATGAGCTTCGCGGCCGTGCAGAAGCACGTCGCCGTGCTGGAGCGCGCGGGCCTGGTCAGCAAGCGACGCGTCGGCCGCCGGAAGGTGGTCCGCACGGAGATCGAGGCCCTGCGGCTGGCACGCGGCCTGCTCGACGAGTACGAGGCGTTGTGGCGTGGCCGGATCGACCGGATGACGGACCTCATCGCCACCAGCAAGGAGACCAGGCCATGACCGTGACCGCCGTCCGCAAGGACCCCGCGACGCTGACGATGACCCTCACCGCCGAGTTCGATGCCACGCCGGATCGCGTCTGGCAGCTCTGGGCGGACCCGCGCCAGCTCGAGCGCTGGTGGGGGCCGCCCACCTACCCGGCGACGTTCACGCGCCACGACCTCGCGCCCGGCAGCCGGGTCGAGTACCACATGACGGGCCCGAGCGGCGACCAGCCCCACGGCTACTGGGACGTCGTCGAAGTCGATCCGCCGCGGCGTCTCGTGTTCAGGGACGGCTTCGCGCACGAGGACGGGACGCCGGACGACGACTTCCCGCGCAACGAGGGCCGGGTGTCCATCGAGCCGATCGACGCCCGTCGCACCCGGATGTCCATCGAGAGCCGCTTCCCGAGCACCGAGGCCATGGAGCAGGTCCTGGCCATGGGCATGGAGGAGGGGCTCACCCAGGCGGTCGGCCAGATCGACGCCATCCTCGCCGAAGACTCCGTGCCGACCGCGTAGCGCACCCACAGACAGGAGCGTCCCGATGACCACGTTGACCGAGCCGACCACCCGCACCCTCGACGCCGACGGCGCGACCCTCACCTACGACGTCCGCGAGGGCGACTCCCCTGCCCCGGCGCTGCTCCTCATCGGCTCGCCGATGGGGGCCGGCGGGTTCGTCACGCTGGCGGGCCACTTCGCCGATCGCACGGTGGTGACCTACGACCCGCGCGGCGTGGAGCGCAGCACGAAAGCTGACCCGGCCAGCAAGTCCACGCCGGAGCAGCACGCGGACGACCTCCACAGGATCATCGCCGCGCTCGGAACGGGGCCCGTCGAGATGTTCGCGAGCAGCGGCGGCGCCGTCAACGCGCTTGCGCTGGTGGCCGCCCATCCCGATGACGTCCTGACCCTCGTGGCCCACGAGCCACCGCTCGCGGCGCTCCTGCCGGACCGCGAGGGCGCACTGGCCGCGACCCGCGCCGTCGCGGACGCGTACCAGCAGCGCGGGTTCGGGGCCGGCATGGCGCGCTTCATCGCCATCGTGAGCCACCAGGGCCCCTTCACGCCCGAGGATGCGGCCGCGCCCGGCCCGGACCCGGCGATGTTCGGCCTGCCGGCCGAGGACGACGGCAACCGGACGGATCCGCTGCTGTTCCAGAACCTCATCACGAGCACGCACTACGAGCCTAACTTCGACGCCCTGCGTGCGGCTCCGACCCGGATCGTGCTGGCCGCCGGCGTGGAGTCGGAGGGGCAGCTGGCGCACCGCGGAGCGGTCGCCGCGGCCGGGCGACTCGGCCGCGAAGCCATCGCCTTCCCAAGCGACCATGGCGGATTCCTGGGCGGCGAGTACGGCCAGGCCGGCGATCCCGACGCCTTCGCGGCGAGGCTCCGCGAGGTCCTCGGAGGCGACTGACGCCCCCGGGCGTGCGTGCCAGCCGGCGGAGCCCCGTCCCGACGCCCGGCTTCCGGGTGCCTCAGGGCTCCGCCGCGGGCGCCACGTTGTGGTTCAGGTGGAAGACGTTGTCGGGGTCCCAGGCTCGCTTCAGCGCCGCGAGGCGGGCCACCTTGGCCGCGCCATAGATCGCAAGCGTCTCCCCGGGGCCGACGTCGGCGTTCTCGTTCGCGTAACCGCCACCGGTCGCGTCCGGCTCGAGCAGCGCCATCGCCCGCCGGACCCAGTCGCGGTTGGCATCGTCCAGGCCCGGGTCTTCCCAGGCGGTGTCCGCGCTGAGGTCGAACGCGGCCGTCCTTCCGGCGAACGCCGTGGCGTCCTCCGGTACGCGGGCGATCGCTCCGCCCATGGCCGTGATCGAGATCGTGCCCTCGCCCGGCGCGGTCGCGACCAGGTCCGCGAGCTCGTCGAGGGTCCCCGGGCGGACGCCGTCCGCGTTGAGCCCCTTGATGAACGATCGGTGCCCAGGGCCGAACACGAGGTCGTGGGCGGCCTGCACCTCGAGGTACGGCTCGCTGCCGGTGGTCGCCGAGAGCGGCTTCGGGCCGACGCGGAGCCCGGCCGTGTCACGCTCCACCTGGCCGGCCATGCCGGCGTGGTTGTAGGCGATGTACACGATCGGCCGGCCAGCGACGAGCTCCGGGTGGCCCGCGTCGGCCGTCGCCCGGTCGATGCCCCAGATCATCGACACCGCGTCCGGGGCACGCGCTGCGAAGTCCTGGAAGACGGCCCACGTATCGTGGATGTCGCCCGCCGGGAAGGTCAGGACGCCCCGGTGGAGGTCCGGCCCGAACGCCTGGAGCCTGAAGTCGAAGGCCGTCACGACCCCGAAGTTCCAGCCGGCGCCGCGCAGGCCCCAGAACAGCTCGGGCTCCTCGGTCTCGCTCGCGCGCACAAGACGGCCATCCGCCGTGACCAGCTCGACGCCGGTCAAGTTGTCGATCGTGAGGCCGAACCGTCGTTGCAGCCGGCCGATTCCACCGCCGAGCGTCAGCCCCGCGACGCCCGTGTGCCCGACGACGCCGACCGGGCACACGAGACCGTGGGCCTGGGCCGCGACGTCGAGCTCGCCGAGGAGGGTGCCCCCGTTCACCCGCGCCGCGCGGGCCACCGGGTCGACGACGACCCCTCGCATCGCCGACAGGTCGATCACCATGCCGCCATCGCAGCCCGACTGCCCGGCGGCGCTGTGGCCTCCGGATCGGATGGCCAGCTCGAGGTCGTGCTCGCGACCGAAGCGGATCGCGGTGGCGACCTCGGCAGCGCTCCCCGGCCTGACGAGGACGGCGGGCCGGCGATCGTGGAGCGCGTTCCAGAGCCGTCGCGCATCGTCATAGGACGGGTCGGACGGCGCGATCACCTCGCCGCGAAACGATCGCCGCAGCTGATCGAGGTCGCGAGCCGGGAGCGGGGCGGGCGTGTCGGCCATGGCGAGCACCCAGACGGGGTCCGATCGGCCTCATGATGGCATGCCGGTGGAAGCGCACCTCAGCGCGAGCGATCCGGCTTCCGGCGCACCTTCAGCGCGCAGAGCCCTTCGACTCGCGCCGGTCCCCTCGTTGACGACGCCGACACCTTGCGCGTAGGCTCCGCCCGCCGCGCCCGGCGAATGGTCCCCGAGCGTCCCGGGGCAGGCGGGCGGCACCTCCAGGAGGTGGCCCGTGACCGCCCGCCGTCCCATCCTCGTCCGACCCGGGGAAGGCCCGTCCGTCTGGTCCCTCGGCGGCAGGTTCACCGTCAAGCTCGACGACGCCGGAGCCTCGGGTCGGTTCGCGCTCGTGGAGGCCCTCGCCTTCCGGAGCACGGAACCGCCGCTCCATATCCACCGCCGCGAGGACGAGGCGTGGTACGTGCTCGACGGGCACATGACCTTCCATGTCGACGGCGAAGCCTATGCCGCGCCATCGGGCGCGTTCGTCCTCGCACCCAGGGGCGTGCCCCACACGTTCACCGTCGACATCGAGCCGACGCGGGTGCTCGTGTTCGCGGCCCCGAGCGGCTTCGAGCAGTTCGCGTTCGAGCTCGGCGTGCCCGCGACGTCCGACGAGCCCCCTGCGGGCCTCGCGGTCCCCGACCCGTCCGTGCTGGCACCGGTCGGCGACCGGTACGGGATCGAGGTCGTCGGGCCGCCGTGGCGGGTCCTGCACCCCGACGGATGACGCGACGCAGGGTGGGCGTCGGTCTCGAGGAGGTTCGCCCGCGCTTACCCGCCCGGTGTGAACCAGTCGAGCACCCGCATCGCGCGGAGCGTGTTCCACCGGCTCGGCTCGCCCTCGCCTCCCTCCATCTCCAGGTGCGCTTCGCCCGCGTGGACGTCAAGGATCGGCCACCGGCCGTCGGCATCCCGGTGGCCCTCGACGACCCCGATCGCCTCGGCGACACGCTCATCGGGCGTGACGCCGGCGGCGCGCAGGTACTCCAGCGCACGCAGGATGTCGTAGTGGTACCAGTGCGGGAACGAGAACCGGAGCCAGCGCGGATCGATCACCTCGCCGGTTGACCTCCGCCGGAACAGCCGGCGCTCGAGCAGGTAGGCCTCGCCGCGCTGGCGCGCCGAGCGCACCCCGTCCGAGCCGCCGGTCGCGCGCTCGTGCTCGAGCAGGCCTTCGAGGACGTTCAGCGTCGTCTCGGCGGAGGACACGGTGGCGCCGCTCTCGACCTCGCAGTTCCAGCCGCCGTCGGCGAGCTGCTCACCGAGGAGCCGGTCGACGAGCGGCGCCACGTCGACGCCGAAGTACGCGCCCGTCGCGACGACGTTGCCGTTGATGCACGGCTCGACCTCGCCCTCGAAGAACCGGTTGTCGGCCCACGGCGTCTCGAAGGCGTCGTCCCTCCACGTCACATGGTCGCGGACAAGGCCGACGGCCCGGCGTGCCTGCTCGCTCCCGGGATCGAGCCCGAGGCGTCGCAGGAGCTCCAGGACGTGGAACGTGTCCGTCCAGTCGTGCGACCAAGGCCTCCCGCCCCACCGGCCGTCCGGCGCCTGGAGCGCGAGCAGGCGGGCGCCCCAGCCCTCGGTCGCGACCCGTGCCCGCTCGGCGGCGACGGCGTCCGCCGGCTCGTGCGCCAGGTCGCGGACGACCTGCCAGCGGATCGATGGATCGGCGTCGAGCAGCCAGTCGATGACGGTCATGTCCCACCTTCGCGCGGCCTCGCCGGTCCATCCGGTCTGCGGGGCGTCGCGCTCATCGTCGGCGCGAATGGTGACACCTGCGGCCGTGTTCGTCTCCCCCGCCCTGGAGATCTGCAGCCCATGTGGGAGGCGCGGCCGGTGGCCCTTGTGCGTTCTCCGGGAAGCGCGCACCGTGGGTGGTCCAACGTCCCCACCCCGAGGCTGCCCCATGTTCTACATTCCGCCGCGCCAGGAGCCGAGCCACTCGGTCGATGACACGCTCACCGCCCCGGGCCGCCCGCTCGGCCCGCCTGTGCCGGTCATCACGGTCACCCGCGGGGTCGATCCCCGGGCCCGCCGTGACCCGGCGGCGCTCGACGACGCTTCGCCGTACTTCGCGACCTCGTCCGAGCCGCCGCGCACGCCCTGACCGCGCGGCGCGAGCCCGGCGAGACAGGCGCACATTCGGGGACTGGTGCTCGCGGGTTCAAGCCGGGTCACGCGGTTGGCCTGCGCGAACCCGACACCGTCGGCGCCGTCATCGCCCGGTAGGCTGGTGGCTGGTGGGTACAATCGGGCCACGCGTCGACCGATGTTCCAGGAGTCAGCGAACCGTGAGCGTCCTGCACGTCCCCAAGAACAGCCTGATGCTCATCGCCGGCCTCGTCTGGTGCGCGGCGGGCGCGATGGTCTGCATGGTCGGGCTGCCGCT
>Ga0302299_10001408_pt1 | contig 14439 bp, 12 predicted proteins | sample III_Fen_N3_4_FD_198795 | JGI IMG/M metagenome (GOLD analysis project Ga0302299, IMG submission 198795) | Peat permafrost microbial communities from Stordalen Mire near Abisko, Sweden - III_Fen_N3_4 | ecosystem: Environmental > Terrestrial > Soil > Wetlands > Permafrost | place: Sweden: Abisko... | reverse complement strand
AGCGTGAACCGACCCCGGGTCGCGAGGTAACTCGCTTCCGGACTCGGGTGGCACCTCCGCAACCTCGCGCACCATTTCCCCCATTGCTATTCCGCAAGAACCAGATCCCGGCGAGCGCTGCCGTGGGCTCGCGAAACCATCGCCGGACATCGACGTTTCGAGAGGGAAGGGCGGCAGCGAAGATCGCGTCGTGACGGGCGACTGCTTCCCGAACTCTGGTTTCCTCGGGCAGGACGAGGACTTGGCCTACGGTTTGGGGCCGCCATCCAAGTTCAGCGGACACAGCCGCAGGTACGACGCGGCGCTTCCGATCGAACGTGGATAGCAATTCTTGAACGTCGACTATCTGGGTCTTGACCTCGACGATCAGGAGTACTTGAAGGGAGGGCAGCCATGCCAGAACGTCGACAGAGCCACGCTCCCCGCGCAAGTTGAAGGAGTACTCCACGCGAACCTCCCAGCCGCGCCGGCGCAAGTCGGCGACGACCAGCCCGACGAGCGCGGCGTGGCGCTCGTCAAGCAGCCGCGGAAGGTCGGCGCCGCGCCACCTTGGCTCCAACTGCAGCCAGATCTCGAGCGCTCGCGCGACGGCTCGGACCGTGGCCAGGGTCAGAGACTCGAGATGGCCGCGCTCCACGAGTGAGACCGTCGTCTGGCTGACGCCCGCTAGGGCGGCGACATCGCTCTGGCGCCAACCACGACGCAGGCGAACCGCCCGAACGGCGGAACCGACTCTGATGTCTTCCACCGCACCAGTTTCGGCCGCTCGGCTTGGCTGCGGCTTCACTCAGGCTTATCGCGACCGGTGTGACTCCAGCTCCGCGCTCAGTCCGCCCGGTAAATCACGCGGCCATCGGCGTCGATGGCGGGCGAGCGGCGGTCGGGCGCCGATGTGGCTGGTCCGACTGCGACTCCCCCGGCGGTCGCGGCACGCACCGCTCGTTCGGCGCGACGCGCTTCGGCGTCCGGGACCTGGTCGCGGGCGTGATAGCTCGACCGCACCAGCGGCCCCGATTCGACGTGCTTGAAGCCCAGCGCCAGCGCTTCCTCGCGCATCTCGGCGAACTCGTCCGGGTGGTAATAGCGCTCGACGGCGAGATGCTCGGGCGAAGGCCGCAGATACTGGCCCACGGTGAGGATGTCGCAATCGACCGCGCGCAGGTCCACGAATGTCTGATGGAGCTCCGGTCGCGTCTCGCCCAACCCGACCATGATCGAGGACTTGGTGTGAACGGCAGCCGTCGGGTTGAGTTCGCGCGCGTACGCCTTCGCCCGCTCGAGAACCCCGAGCGATCGATCGTATCGAGCCCGCTTCCGAACCGGCTTTTGCAGCCGCGCGACCGTCTCGACGTTGTGATTGAGGATGTCCGGCCCGGCCGCCATCACCGTCCGCAACGGCGCCTCATCCCCGTTGAAGTCGGGGATCAGGACTTCGACGCCCATCGTCGGGCAAGCGGCGCGCAGCCGTGTGATCGTCTCGGCGAAGACGCTCGCTCCCCCATCGGCCAGGTCGTCGCGGGCCACACTCGTGACGACGACGTGATCGAGGCCGAGACCGCGGATCGCCTCCGCCACGCGGCGCGGCTCGTCGAGGTCGTGGACGGTAGGCTTCCCGGTCTTGACGGCGCAGAACCCGCAGGCGCGGGTGCAGGTGTCGCCCAGGATCATGATCGTGGCCGTTCGCTGGTCCCAGCACTCGCCCACGTTCGGGCATTGAGCTTCCGCGCAAACGGTATGCAGTGAGAGCCCGTTGAGCAGGCGCCGGACCTCCTGATACGTCTCGCCCGAAGGTATGCGGGCCTTGATCCAGTCGGGGTGGCGTCGAAGCGGCGCGGATCCATCGGCCGCCGGCTCGAACGTTCCACCGCCCATGGCGATAGTCGGCGGGAGGCGGCGCGGGATTGGCTGTTCGTTGTTCATGAATTCGAGTCTCTTCGGTCTAGTAGATCGGCGTGTCGGGGCCGATCGCCTCGAGCCTGCAGATCACGTCTCGGACAAAGCGGCCGATCTGGGCCCCGTCGGTTGCCCGATGATCGTAACCGGCGACCAGGTTCATCATCGATCGGATGGCGATGACGTCGCCTTCGGGCGTCTCCCGAACCACGGGCCGTTTGACGACCGCCTCGGTGGTCAGGATGCAGATTTCGGGCGTGTTGATGATCGGCACGGTCAGGATCGAGCCGAACCAGCCGGTGTTGTCGACCGTGAAGGTTCCGCCCTGCAGGTCTTCGAGGCGCAGCTTGTTCGTTCGGGCTCGGGTGGCCAGGTCCTGAATGGCGCGGTTGATGCCGTTGATCGACAGCTGGTCGGCGTCGTGGACGACCGGCACGATGAGTCCGTTCTCGACCGCGATGGCGATGCCGATGTTGATGTGGCGCTTCCGGAGGAGCCCGCCTTCGGTGTAGTGGGCGTTGAGGTCGGGGTTGGCCATGAGCCCCTCGACCACGGCCTTGACCACGAACGGCAGGAAGCTCAGGCCCACGCCCTCGCGCGATTTGTAAGCTTCGCCCTGCGCCGCCCGCAGGTTCACCACGGCCGTCATGTCGGCTTCGAATGTGCTGTGGGCGACCGGCACGGCCGCGGCGCGGGTCATCTGGGCGGCGATGCCGCGGCGCATCTGGTTGTGCGGCACGAGCGCTTCTTCCTGACCCGGCGCCCAAGTGACGGCGGACGAGGACGGCGCAGCCGAAGGAACGGCCGGTGCCAGGCCCGGCGAATGGCTTGCCACGCTTCGCTCGGGTGCCTGATAGACGGACGGTGAGACGGCGGCCTGGGCCGCAGTGGCTGCTCCACCGGTCCGTAGCCGTTCGACCACGGCGATCACGTCTTCGCGGGTGATCCGGCCTGCGTGGCCCGTCCCCACGATCTGGGCGGCACTGAGTTCGTGCTCTCGCAGCATGCGGCGTACGGCAGGGGTCATGCGGGCGTCCGGGTCGCCGACTTCGGCCAGCATCACCGGCACGAGCGCGGGCGCGGGGGGAGTGGCGGGAGCGAAGGGAGTGGAGGGAGTGGCACGGACAACGGAGAGTGGCTCCGGGGCTGCCGGCGCGGCGGCTTGGGCCGGTCGCGGGGCCTGGGCGGCAGCGGGGGCCGGCGGGGCTGAGACGGCTGGGCTCGCGGCTGCGGCCGGAGCTCCGGGAGCCGCCGTTTGCGCGGCGGCCGTGCCCGCTCCACGGGGAGTGGCTCCTGCCCCTGCCCCTGCCCCTTCCTCAATCTCCGCGATCTCCGCGTTGTACGGGACCAGCTGACCCTCTTCGACGAGGATCTTGCGCAGAACGCCGGCAAAGGGCGACGGAACCTCGGCGTTGACCTTGTCGGTGATGACCTCCAGGAGAGGCTCGTCCTTGGCCACGCTGTCGCCGGGCTGCTTGAGCCACTTCCCGATCGTCCCCTCGGCCACACTCTCGCCGAGCTGGGGCATCGTCACCTTGGCCACGTAGCGTTCCTCCTGCGAGGTTCCCGGCGGTCTCGCCGCCGCCGTTGCCCCTAGTTTGGCGCATCTGGCCCAATCCGGGCCACTCCCCCGCGAAACGGGCCCGCGGTGCGGAATCCGGCATGCCGAGCCCATCGCCAGGCTTTGGTTCTTGCGAAATAGCAATGGCAGTACTCGTATGCGAGCCTGCGGCAACGTCAGCGGCTTCGAAAGCAGCGGCCCTGTCCGATAACAGGTCGATCCACGCTCAAGAGTTCGAAACCCGACTACTCCCTCCGACGCCGGCACGCCCGATGGCGGCCACGTGCGCCCGTAGCAATACTGGGATTGCTATCGCGCAAGTTCCGCGGCTCGGCTCGGCCGGCGGACGCGCGGCGCGCGGCTCGCGGCCTCGGCGCGGCTCGCGTCTGGCGGCCCGCGGCGCCACCCACCGGAGCGTTCCATACCGCGGCTCGGCACGACCCAGCGTCGGTTCGGCGTGCACCTGCCGCGGCCATCATGCTTGCCGAGAGCCCGGACCGGGCCGTCCCAAGGAGGATCGTGTGACCAGAACGATCGTGCTCATCCACGGCGCGTGGATGACTCCACTCTGCTGGGAGGGCTTCATTCGGCGCTACGAGTCCCGAGGCTACCACTGCATCGCGCCGGCCTGGCCCTACGACGACCGGCCCGTGGCCGAACTTCGCAGCGCGCCTGCTCCGGAGTTGGCCCGCGTCGGCTTCGGGGAGTTGACGGACCACTACGCCGGGATAATCGAGGCCCTGCCGGAGCCGCCGATCATCATCGGCCACTCGATGGGCGGTCTCGTAGCGCAGCAACTCATCGACCGCGGGCTCGGCTCAGTGGGCGTGGCCATCGATCCAGCGCCGCCGCGCGGCGTCTTCGCCGGCCCCCGCGCCACCTGGGCCGGCCTGCCGACCGTGCTGGCGTGGGGCAGTTGGCGCAAGGTTCGACCGATGTCGTTCAAACGCTTCGCCTGGAGCTTCTGCCACACCCTCGAGCCGGACGAGCAGCACGCCGCCTACCAGCGCCAGGTGGTGCCGACGCCGGGTCGGCTCTACTGGCAGCTCCTCTTCGGCCGGGCGACGAAGGTCGACTTCGGCAACGCCAGGCGCGCTCCGCTCTTGATCACGGTGGCATCGAAGGATCGCGCAGTGGACGCCGGGACGATACGGTCGAACTTCGGCAAGTACCGCCACTCCCCCGCCGTCACCGAACTCCTCGAATTCCCCGACCGCACGCACTGGCTCATCGCCGCGCCGGGCTGGGAAGAGGTGGCGGACGCGGTCCTCGGCTGGGTCGAGAAGCGGTCCGGCCAGACGCGCTAGCGCGGGCGGCTCGAAGCAGACCCAGAGCGCCAGGAGCGGGTCGCGGACGCTACCGGTTCGCGCGGCCGACGCTCAGGCTCGAGACGTCAAGCTCGCGAAAGCGCTCGATGCCGCGCGCGGTTAGACCTTCCAGCTCCGTGAAGAGCGGCTCGTCGACGCGACTGAAGTTGAAGCACGACTTCCCCTGCATCCGCTTTCGCAATTGCGGCGAGGCTGCGTCCATCAGGTCCGGGAATGCGTAGACCGGCATGAGGTGGAAGCTCGCGTAGGCTTTGCCGTGGCGGACCGCCGCCACGAACGTCCCGGGCTTGCCCGTCGGCATCGGGGGCATGCCTAGTTCGTAATTCCCGGGCCCGTCGGACAACACCGGCAGCCGACCCTCGTAGGCGATGAGAATCTTTCGCAGCCGGGTGAAGACTTCCTCGTGCGCCATGGGCTCCTCCGGGCGAGTAGTGGGCGCCATCATCGGCCGTCCGGGGAGGTTCCGCCTCATCCGTTCCAGAGTTCAGGCTGGCGACCGCCCGCCACGCCCCAACCGGCGGCCGCCCCGGATCCGGTTCTGGGCGCTGGAGCAGGCGAGTAGCCGAGGGCGAGGCGGCGGCGCTAGGAGTTGATCTGGCGACCCGCGACGGCCATCGCGGCCTCGCCCATTGCCTCGGCCAGCGTCGGGTGCGGATGCGTGGCGGCGCCGATCTCCCAGGCCGTGGCCTCGAGCGTCATGCCCAGGGCCGCCTCAGCGATCAGATCCGTCACTGCCGGCCCGATCATGTGGATGCCGAGCACCTCGTCCGTGGTCGCGTCCGCGATCACCTTGGTGAAGCCCTCCGTCTCACCCACGATCACGGCCTTCGCGATCGCGGCGAAGTTGAAGACGCCCTTCTTGATGGCGATGCCGCGCTCTTCGCACTGCTGTTCGGTCAGGCCGATCGAGGCGACCTGGGGATGCGTGTACGTGGCGCGAGGCTGGTGGTTGTAGTCGATCGGCTCGGGTCCTTCGCCGGCGATCCCGTGGACGGCGACAATGCCCTCGTGCGCGGCCACATGCGCGAGCATCAGCCCGCCGATCAGGTCGCCGATGGCGTAGACGTGCGGCTCGGCCGTCCTCATCCAGCCGTCGACCTTGACGAACCCGCGTTCGAGCTCGACCTTCGTCGTCTCGAGGCCGATCTCCTCGATGTTGGCTGCGCGTCCGGTAGCCATCAGCAGCTGCTCCACCCGCAACTCTTCGGCCGTGCCACCGTCCGGGCCGACCAGCAGCGAGACCCCGTCGGCAGTGACCTTTACCGACTTGGCATCGAAGCGGGCCTTCGTGACGACCTTGATGCCGCGCCGGCTGAAGCTGCGCTCCAGCGCCTGGCTGACGTCGCGATCCTCAAGCGGGACGATCCCCGGCAGATATTCCAGAAGCGTGACCGCGACGCCGAGGTCGTGGTACAGCGAGGCGAACTCCGAACCGACCGCACCGGCACCGATGATTGCGATGCTCTTAGGCAGATCCGCCTTGGTCGTGACGTCGTCCGACGTGATGATCCGCTTCCCGTCCGGCACGATCCCCGGCAGGCTCTTGACGCGGCTGCCCGTGGCCAGGATCACGTTCTTCGCCTTGAGGACCTGCTCGCCGCCCTTGCCCGGCGCCCCGTCTTCGCCGTTGAGGGTCACGCGGACCGTGCCCGCGCCCTCGAGGCGCCCGCGACCGGCGACCCACGTCACCTTGTTCTTGTCGACGAGACCTTTGAGTCCGGTCCACATCCGCTTCACAACCTGGTCGCGCCGCTTGGCGATCGTCTCGTAGTCAAAACCGGGCTGGCCTTCGAGCAGGATCCCGAACTCCTTGGCCTTCTTGAGGCGCGCGAACATCTCGGCCGATTCGAGCATCGCCTTGGTCGGGATGCAGCCGATATGGAGGCACGTCCCGCCGATCTTGCCCTGGTCGACGAGCGCGACGCGCATGCCCAATTGAGCGGCCCGGAACGCGGCCGTGTAACCGCCGGTGCCTGCGCCGAGGACGATCAGGTCGAAGTCGTTGGTGGAGCCTGCGGCCATGGTTCGGAGGCCTCGCGTTGCGGTTGGTGTGGATGCTCGAAGCGTACCCGGCACGCCCGGAAGCGGCAAACGGCGCCGATCGCCCTGCGCGGCGCGGAACGGACATGGAACGACCCGGGCGAAGGCCCGGGTCGTCGATCAGGCCGGGCGGCAGGTCACTCCCCGCGCGAACTCCGGAAGCAATCGCTGCAGTAGACCGGCTTGCCGGTCGTGGGGCGGAACGGAACCTCGGTGGATTTCCCGCACTTGCTGCAGGTGGCCGGGAACATCTCGCGAGGCCCCCGATCGTAGCCGCCGCTGCCGTATCCGCCGCCGGCGCCGGCACCGCCGTCGGGCCGCGCGGCCTTGCGCGCGGAACGACACGCCCCGCACCGTTTTGGCTCGGAAAACCCCCGCTGCGCGTAGAAGTCCTGCTCGCTCGCGGTGAAGACGAACTGCTGGTTGCAGTCGGCGCAGACCAGAATCTTGTCCGTGTACACGAGAACCCGAGCTCCTCTCAGTAGCCGCCCCTCCGTGTCCTTGCGGCTACGCGTGAGAGGCCCGTTCGAGGTGCCATCTGGACGCTCACGGCCGGCCCGCGAGCTTTGCGGCGGGATTGTACGTCCGGCATTGCAGCGTGCATATAGGGTTGTGAACCCGGTCGGGCAGGCGCTCGAACCCACACGAACCGGCGGCTGACAAGTCGTGTTTGGCTGGTAAGAAAGGACCGGGCCCGGAACGGGACCCTCGACGGGGTTCACGGCGGCCGCAAGTTGCCCTAAGGTGGACCGCGGGAACCGGGTCTTGCCGGTCGTATCCTGGTGACGAACAGAGCTGCTGGGACCTGATGCCATGAGCCGCCGCCTGCTCTCTACGCTGCTTTCCCTGACCGTTCTGTTCCTCGTGTCCGGTTTCGGCGGCCTATCTGGGGCCGCGGCCGCAACCCCGGCCTCCGTTGTGACCTTCGTCACGCCGATCCCCGGCCTGGTTTCGGTGACCCAGACCGGCTCGTTCGCCGCGAGCTGGACGATAGCCGCAGGAACGACCGTTTCGGCGACGACCGTCGTCATCCAGACGTCGCGGCCGGCCGGCGTAAGCGGCTGCGACATCCGCTGGCTGCCGGTCCGATCCGTCGCCGTTTCCGGCACCAAATACCAGGCCGACGGGCTCCTGCCGAACCGGTGCTATCGGCTCGTTCTCCTGCTGACCACGAACTTCGGCGCAAAGACGGCAATTTCACAGCCGTTCATCCCAGCCCCCGCGGGGCTCGGCGCTACGGCAGATTTCACGAATCCCTTCACAGGTGGGATCGTTTCGTATGAGACGACCGCGAAGATCGGCTGGGCGCCGCGGGACACGTTCGGCTCGAAGATCGTCTCGACCATCCTCTCCGAGCAGACGGCTGCGTCGGTTGCCGGTAGCTGCTCGAGCGTGACCTGGACCGTCCCGACGAAGCTGACTTTCACCGGAACCTCGGTCAACCGGACGCTGCATCCCTCATCCTGCTACCGGTACCTGCTCGTCCTCCAGGACGCCGCCGGCTTCAGGAGCGAGATCACCTCGGGCGCGATGCTCATGGCGAGCGGGCTGCCCGCCTGGACGGGCAGGTTGGACCTGTATCGCGCCGGTGTGTTCGCGTCGCAGGCCACGATCACCTGGTGCGTGGCCGCCAGCAGCCAGATGATGCTCAACATGGCCCTCGGCCAGAGCGACGCATCGAGCGGCGCCCAGTCCACGTACATCGTCTACGGCCAGGCCAACGACGGCGGCAACTACGCCGCGGGAACGAACCCGGCGGGATGGGCCGCGATCATGAACCGCTACGGCGGCGCCAGCTACTCAGTGCAGCGCTTCACTGACAGCACCTCGGCATTGAAGAAGGCCGCCACCCGGATGCGCCAGACCAACAAGCCCGTCGGGCTGCTGGTGTGGAAAGGCCGCCACGCCTGGGTCATGAACGGGTTCAGCGCCACGGCCGATCCGGCCACCACGAGCAACTTCACGATCACGGCGGTCTACGTTTCGGGGCCGCTCTATCCGCGGGCGATGAACTCATCGGGTTACGACCTGGCGCCGGACACAATGCTCACGCCGGCCCAGCTTGGGAAGTATTTCCTCCCCTACACCGACACGATCGTGAAGACCTGGAACGGCGGCTACGTGGTGATCGCGCCGTAGGTTCGCGCGCCGGGCAGGCGGGCAGGAGCAGACGGGCCGCGCCGGAGCCGGGGCCGCGCCGGACGCGAACGCCGCGGATTCAGATCCGGTCGGCGTCCAGCGGGATCCCGATCGGCGCCACCAGCACTCGGCCGGCGACTGCGGCGCCACGCCGCGCGAGCAGCCCCGTTTTGGGCCGGTGGAACGTGACTGTCAGGTGCGCCCGAACGACCGGGTCGGAGAGGTCCCCGCTGGTGAGATCGACGCCGGTCGGGCAGTCGACCGCGACGATCGGAATGCCGGCCCGCCGTGCTTTGGCGATCAACTCCACCGCGCCGCGGATCGGCTCGCGTAGCGGCCCGGCCGTGCCGGTCCCGAGCAGCGCATCCACGACCACTGCCGCCTTATCAATCGCCTGGCCCAGGATCGCCACGTCGCGGGCGACGGGGGTGTGGACCCGGTCGACTCGATCCTCGGCGTTGAGGCGGTCCCAGTTCCGGGCCGCGTCGCTGCCGGTCGGCCGACCCTCGCTGGCCACGAGCGCGACGACGACCTTTGCCCCGTGGCGGGCAAGGTGGCGCGCGGCGACGAAGCCGTCTCCGCCGTTATTGCCGGGGCCGCACAGGATGAGGATCGGGCCCTTGTCCCAACGCTCCGTCTGGACGGCGAGGGCGTGCACGGCCGCGGCCACGGCGCAGCCTGCCTGCTCCATCAAGCGCCCGCCGGTCACGCCCAGCCCCTGGGCGCGCCGATCCGCGCCGCGCATCGCCTCGGCCCCGATCGCCGGGGAGTCCATCGAGCGGGACCACCGGGCCGCCAGCTCGTCAAGACCCAGAGTGAAGAGAGTGGCATCGTCGGCGGGGAGTGGCGGCGTCTGCCACTGATCCGTTTCCAGAGTTCCTGCAGCCTGACCGGCCGCGCCCGGCGCGACCGCGACCGGCGTGGCGGCGCGGCGGCGCGGTGATTTGCCTTTGGGAGTCGGCATCGCGTATCTCCTGGCGGCCCTAGCCGGTGTTCTGAAGGCCGGCCGCGACACCGTTGACGGTGAGCTGCACGAGCGTGGCGATGCGGTCCCGATCCGGATGATTCGGCGGCAGCGCGCGAAGTCGAGCCAGACAGCGGACCTGGATATGGGACAGCGGATCGATGTAGGGCCGCCGCAACCGGATCGAGCGCCTGGCCGCCGGATCCGCCTCGAGAAGCTGCTGATGGCCTGTGACCCTGGCCAGCTCCTCGATGGAGAGCGAGTACTCGGCTCTGATGCGAGCCCACAATCGCTCCCCCGATCCGCTGCCGGCGAGCGCGGCATATAGGCCGGCGATCTGCGGCTCCGAGCGATAGAGGATCAGCTCCGCATTGTCGAAGGCGCTCGAGAGGAACGGCCAGTCGCGATAGAGAGCGGCCAGCTTGTCCGTCGACTTGGCGCCGTGGGCTCGGCGGTACGCCCACAACGCGGATCCCAGGCCGTACCAGGCCGGCAGCCCGATCCTCGCCTGTGACCACGAGAAGACCCACGGGATGGCCCGCAGCGACTCGATCCCGGGCGCCACCGGGGTTGGCTCCACGACCCACGCCTGCTGGGAGAGGCGTCGCGCGGGCTCGACGCTGCCGCGCCGCGCCGGCCGCGACCCGAGAGCCATGACCGAAAGCTCTGCCACGGGCGTCACGGCTCGGAAGAACTCCGGGAACCCGGGGTCGTCGTAGACAAGGGAGCGGTACGCATCCCGCGCCCGGTCGGCCAGATCGTCCATGACCTTCTTGCCGCGAGCGTCGACCTCGGCCACGCAGTCGTCGTGTTCGAGGGTCGAGGCAATGACGGTCGCGCTCGCGACCAGACCGAGGTGATGCTCGGCGATAGCGGTGTTCGAATAGTTGGCCGCGACCGTCTCGCCCTGTTCGGTCATCTTGAAGCGGCCGTCGATCGAGCGCGGGGCCTGGGCCAGGATGGCGCGGTTCGTGGGGCCGCCGCCGCGGCCGATGGCGCCGCCTCGACCGTGGAAGAGGGTCAGCTCGATGCCGTTGCGGCGAGCCACTTCGGCCAGCCGAGACTGCGCCCGGTAGAGCATCCATATAGCCGAGAGGAACCCCGACTCCTTGTTCGAGTCGGAGTAGCCGAGCATTACTTCCTGGCGGTTGCCTCGGGATTCGAGGTGCCGGCGGTAGTCCGGATTGGCGAAAAGCTGCTCTAGTACCTCGCCGCAGCTGAGCAGCGCGTCCGCCGATTCGAAGAGCGGAACGATATCGAGGTTGGCCTGGCCGCGAACGAACCCGCCCGTAGCCACGGTCGGCACGATCCCGCCGGCCCCGAGGTCGGCGAGCTGAAGAACGGCCATGACGTCGTCGGCGGTGCGGGCGAAGCTCACGACGTAGCGATGGCAGGCCTCCTCGCCGAACCGTCGCTGGATCGCGGCCACGGCCCGGAACGTGGCCAGGACCTCACCGGGCGAGACGCCGGGGACGAGCTCGCGAGCCAGGTCGGGCGAGGTCAGGCCCCGGGTGTGCATGAGCGCATGAAGAGCCTGAGCGTGGACGTCGGCGTGCTGGCGGATCTCGAGTGAGGCGAGATGGAAGCCGAACGTCTCGACCTGCCAGCGGAAATCCTGGATCTCCCCGTAGGCGACGCGAGGCAGCCCGTCCTGGACCAGGCACGCCTGGAGCTCGGCCAGTTCTTCGACCAGCAGCTCGGCCGTCTCGTAGTGTCCGGCGACCGGTCCCGCCTCTTCGGTCAGGAACCAGCGGGTGCGGCGCAGACGCTCCGCGATCGCTCCCATGCGGCGGCGATACGGCTCGTCGGGGAAGCGGCGGACAAGGTCGCGCATGGTTTCGGGCAGGTCCTCGGCGTCGCGGGCCAGCCGATTCTCGAACTCGGGATGGATGCCCTCGCGCGAAATCTGGACCGAAAGCGTCGTCAGCAACCGCATCGCGACCGCCTCGTAGCCGCGCATGACGTGGTCGGCGTGGATCCGCGGTACCTGGCGCGTGAGCTCGGCTGTGACCGTCGGGTTGCCGTCGCGATCGCCGCCGATCCATGAGCCCCAGCGCAGGAACGCCGAGACTCGCGGCGGCCGCGTTCCGGTCAGACCGGCGTCGCTGGCCAGTCCCTCGCGGCGGCTCACGCGAGTCCGCTTCCGCGTCCGATCCATCGCTCGATCGAAGGACCGGTATACCCGCGGCACGGCCCGGAAGAGGGTTTCGTCGAAGAAGGCCAGCGCCGTGCGCACCTCGTCGATCGGCGTCGGGGCGGTCTTGCGCACCGACGAGGTCCGCCACAGCAGGCTGATCTCCTCGCGCAGTTTGCGCCTGATCTCGGCGTCGTCGGCGGGTCCGAGACGCGGATCGTCGAGCCGCTCGAGAAGCCGGTAGCAGCGCCGGAGTCCGGTGAGCATCGTGCGCCGGCGGGCTTCGGTCGGATGGGCCGTCAGGACCGGAGTGATCCGGAGCCGCCGCAGCAGCTCCTCGATCCGATCGGCCGACCAGTCGCGCTCGCGGAGCCAGTCGATCGCCGAATCCGGCGAGCCCTCCTCGGCCTCGCCCGCCTTCTGGGCTTTCTCGAGCTGGCGGACCTGATCGCGCTCCTCGCACAGGTTGACGAGCTGGAAGTAGAGGCTGAAGGCGTTGGCCAGGGCTTCGGCCTCGTCCATCGGGAGCGCGTCGACCTCGGCCGCAAGCGCGTCGCTTGCTCCCTGGTCGCCTGTCTCTCGGAAGGCGATCGAGCGAGTTCGGCTCCGTTCGACCAGATCCAGCAGCCCGGTTCCGCCCTGCTCCGCGATCACCTGGCCCAGCAGCGCGCCGAGCAGCTTGACCTCGCGCGATAGTGGATCAGCGCTGCCGCCCGTACCGACGGCCGTGGACTCCGCCTCCACTGCGGCGTTGGCCGTGGGGCGGGCTTTCGTCTGAGTTGGGACAGGGCGATTGGCGGGCATGTTCGCGGAGCATACAGCGACCGGCGATTCTGCCGGTCCACGGGGCGGGCAACTCCACCGCGCGACGCAAGCCGATCGTCTCGCCGCCGATGGTACGAAGGAGGTACCAAGGAATCTCCGTAAGGGACGACACCTAGGACAGCCGAGACGACTGCGCGCGGAAACTCGGAAGCTCGGCTCATTGCCCTCTCCGCGCGACAGGGCATCCATGGACCGCCCCGCCGCCGCAATTACCGCCGACGGGGCGGCCCGCCACCCGGCCGCATCCGCGCACGTCCCGTCGCCGCGCGCTAACATCCCGCAGTGGTAATCGAGACGCCGCCCCGTCCAACGAACGCCGACGACGACCGCCCGATCGGGACGTCGCTCACCGTGCTCTACGACGATGACTGCGGTGTCTGCCGCGAGACCGTCCGGCAATTGCGCCGCTGGGACCGCGACGGCCGAATGGAGTTCCTCCCGCTGACGATGGCCGCGACCTCCGGCCGCCCGATCCTGGAGCGGCTCGCTCTCGAAGGGCATCTCGCCGATGAGATCCACGTCGTCAACGAGTCGACGGGCGAAGTGGTTGCCGGCGGCCACGCCGCCCTCGCTCTGCTCGACGTGCTTCCCGGCGGCTGGCTGTTTCGACCGTGGGCGGCCTTGCCACCGACGGCCGCCGCCGCGGACGTGGTCTATCGCGTCGCCAGCCGCCACCGCGACCGCCTGGCCTGGCTGATGGGCATGCGCGACGACGTCAGCTGCCCCGTCGGAGTCGCGAACTCGCCAGACACGGACCGGTCGCACTAGCCGGATCCGCGGGCGCCACTCCTTGGGGCTCCTCGCCGCGCCGCTCCCCGGCTCACGACCCACCTGCCACGACGGGTAGGTCCGGTGGGGCCGTTGGTAATGCTTCTGCGTGACGGCCACCGGGTCACGCGACGCCCCCGACTCGATACGATCGGGCATCATGACGAGCGTCCCCAGCCACGTCACGCCTCTGAAGCTGTCCCAGCGCGCGTTGCTGCACCTGGATCGAGGCTGCCCGCCCGCGGCTCTGGTCGACCCCGACTGGCTCGGCACGCAGGTCCCTTCAGCCCGACCCGGCATTCGGCGCTACTTGACCGACCTGAGCCTCCCGGTCCGGGACCACACTCCGCAGTTGACTTTCACGAAGGCGGCGTACGTGGATCTGGGCGAGCCTCAAGTGACGGCGGGCGGCTGCGAAATGGAAATCGGCTGGCAGTCGTCGTCGCTGGCGCCGCTCTTCCCGGTTTTCGCCGGCCGGCTCAAGCTGACGCCGGCCGACATCGTTCTCGAGGGTTTCTACGCCCCGCCCGGCGGTGAGCTCGGCGCCGTGCTCGACCGCGCCTTCCTCAACATCGCCGCGCGCGGAACCGCCCGCTGGTTCCTCGACAAGGCGGCCAGGGCTCTGTCGACCGCCCCCGCTCCGGCCCACGACTCGCTTGCGGCGGCACCGGCCGGCGCCTCGAGATCGGACGCCACCGGCGAATAGCCGCGACAAGCCTGCCGGCCGCGCATCCGGACCCGGTTCGACTGCATCGTCTGGCCGTAATGCACGAATCTTGGGGAAACG
>Ga0302299_10001406_pt1 | contig 14453 bp, 10 predicted proteins | sample III_Fen_N3_4_FD_198795 | JGI IMG/M metagenome (GOLD analysis project Ga0302299, IMG submission 198795) | Peat permafrost microbial communities from Stordalen Mire near Abisko, Sweden - III_Fen_N3_4 | ecosystem: Environmental > Terrestrial > Soil > Wetlands > Permafrost | place: Sweden: Abisko... | reverse complement strand
ACCGCGCTGGCGGCCGCGAACGTGCCGGTATTCGTGATTTCGACCTTCGACACGGACTGGATCCTCGTCACGGTCGAGCGCTACGAGGCCGCGCGCAAGGCGCTCGAGGGCCTCGGCCACACGGTCAGCGGCGCGCTGCCGGAGAGTTGAGCTTCACCGCGCGGAGGAGGCGGTGGAGCTGCAACTAGCCGAACTGGCTCTTGCGGTAAGCCTCGATGCACGTGTTCACGTGCTGAACCGTCTCGGGCTCGCCGCGCAGGTAGGCGGCGCACTTCTCGCGCGCGATCCCCGACAGTCGCCCGAACTCGGCGGCGGCTGTGGCAGGAACGAGCGGCAGCAGTGCGCGTCCGCTCAGGAGATAGCCCCGTACAAGGGTGCTTGCCACCAGAGACAGATCGTGCCCAGCGCTCCCGGGCGGAGCGTGCAGGCGTGCGCGGATCTCGCCGCGATCGACCGTGAACGAGAGCGCCACTCGCGGCGAGCCCAGCACGAGGCAATTCTCCTCGCGCTTCGTGACCACGAGCTCGAATTCGCGCAACCAGCTGGCATCCTCGTTCGCCGGCCAGGCGAGCTCGCGCACGTCCACCTTCGCGCCTGGGCCGATCGCGTCGCGCAACTCCTGGCGTCGGGTCCGTGAGTACTCCTTCAAGTGCTCCCACTTCGCTCGAGTATCGATGCGCGAGAGCTCGTCCACGCGCAAGTGCGCCTCATCATCCCCGCGCAGGAAGGGGGCTGCATTCTCGCCCAGCGCATGCACCAGGCGTTCACACTCGGCGCGCACGGCTGCGCGATCGACAGTTCCCGGCTCGCGATACCGAAACTCGACTCCCGGGTTGAGGGCGCGCACGACGTTGCCGAATCCGAAGCTCCTGCAAAGGGAAAGCGACTCGACATCCCCGAGCACCTGTCCGCGCTCCCATCCGAAGCCGATGCGTACGTGCGCAGATTCGAGCCAGACGGCGTCCTCCGTCCGCTTCATGACCTCCAACCCGAACTCCGCCAGCCAGGCGCGATCCGATTCGTCGGGCCAGGGGAAAAGGTCGGACATGGCACGACGAGCCTAGCCTCGCACGCGCACCGCGCGACCGGTCTCGACGCTCTCGCGCTCCGCCTCGAGCAGCCGCGCAACGCCGAGCGCGTCCTCCACGCTTGCCCGCAGCTCGCGCCGTCCCTCGACGATCGCGCCGAGGAAATGCTTCACCTGCTCCTCGTAGGCGCTCGCAGCCGAGATATCGACCGGCTCGGCGCGGCCGTCCTTCACGAGCAGCAGTTGCGGCGTGCGCCCGAAGTCGAAGTCGGCCGTCGCGCGTTCGAAGATCACGATGAAGCGCATGCGGAACTGGAAGCCGGCGTCGTGGTCCCAGGCGCCCTCGGCGACGACGTGTTCGGGCCCGGAGGGATAGCGGTAGAGCGTCGAGACGTGGTCGAGCGAGCCCGTGCTCGCGACCTCGGCCGGATCGCCGAAGAGCCAGCGCACGAAATCCGCGTCGTGGATGTGCAGATCGCCGAGCGCACCGCCGGTGCGCGCGTAGTCCTTGTAGAAGTTCGACCACTGCGGGCGCGAGCCCAGGCGCTGGAAGACGGCGCTCTTCACCATGCCGAGCGAGCCGCTCTCGACGAGCAACTTCAGCCAGTCCCAGCCTGGCCAGAAGCGCATGCAGTGCGCCGGCATGCAGAGCGTCTTCGCGGCACGCGCGGCGTCGGCGAGGCGCGCGACATCCGCGGAGCGCAGCGCGACGGGCTTCTCGACCAGCACGTGCTTGCCCGCTTCGAGCGCGGCGATGGCGAGCTCGACATGCGTGTCGGTCGGCGTGCACAGGCTGATGGCCTGCACCTCGGGCCGCGCGAACAACTCGCGCGCGTTCTCGCTGGTGAAGAGCTCCCCCGGATCGAAGAGCGCCTCGCTCGCGCCGGTCGCGAGGTTGCCGGTCGCCTGCGCCTTGCCGTCGAGCCGCGCACGCTCGCCGTCGGCGACCGCAACGAGCCGGCAGGGAAGCCGCGCGCGCTCGGCCGCCTTCCACGCGGCGAGATGCGTGCGGCCCATGAAGCCCAGGCCGACGACGCCGATGCCGATCGGCTGCACGCTCACGAGCGTTCCACGAGCTCGCGCGCCTTGCGGATGTCCGCCGTGCGCTCCTCGCCGGCCTCGCGCTCGATGACGAGGTCGACGGTCTGCGGCAGCTTGCGCACCAGCGCCAGGAAGGACTTCCAGTCGACCTCCCCCGTGCCGACGGCGACCTCGGTGCCCCAGCGGCCCTTCTTGGTGCTCGTGCGCGCGTCCTTGATGTGCACCTGCAGCACGAAGCGCGTGAGGCGCTTCAACGCGGCGACAGGATCGCCCTTGCCGTAGAGGATCATGTTCGCGGGATCGAAGTTGACGCCGACGTTGCGCTTCTCGATGCGCTCGAGCACTTCGAGCAGCGTCTCGGCCGACTCCTGGCCGGTCTCGAAGCCGAGCTTGATCCCGGACTCGCCGAAGACGTCCGCGATCAGGCGCAGGCGCTCGACCATCTTGACGCGCTCGGGGTCGCTGCGGCTCTCGGGCAGGAAGCCGGCGTGGAAGGTCACGAGCGTGAGCCCGAGCTCGCGCGCCAGCGCCGCCTCGGCGCGCGCGTTCTCGAGGTTCTTCTTCCAGTGCTTGTCGACGCGCACGCCGCCTGTCGCCTTGATCGACTCGAGCGTCGAGTAGTCCTCGCCCTGCATGGCCATCATGCCCGAGGCGAAGCTGAGCTTGGCCTTGTCGGTCGCGCCGCGCAGCTCGGCCGTCTTCCAGCGCCCATCGCGCAGCGGACCAAGCGCGATCTGCACTTGGGTCAGGCCGAGTTCCTGCACCTTGCGCACGAGGTCCGCCGGGCTCTCAGGCTTCAGCGACCACGAACAGACTCCGACACGGCCGATCATGTGCGTTCTCTTTCAGGAAGCCAGAGTTCGAGGAGGATCGCGGAGAGCGCGAGCGCCATCCACGCACTCCAGAGTGCACCGGCGGCCGCGATCACGTACACGAAAGCCGTGCTTTCCCGCGCGAGCAGCCAGCTCGAGAGGTCGGCGAGCAGCGCCAGCCCTCCCACGAGCGCCCCGCCGCAGCGCAGCCACCCCGGCCAGCGCGTGCAGAAGCACAGCGCCAGCACAGCCAGCGTGAGCAGCGCCATCGAGCTCGCGTGCGCGTGCAGCGAAGTGGTCACGATCTCGACCGGCGTCGCGGGCAGCTCGCGCGCGAAGGCGAGCTTCTTGACGTCGTCCCAGTATTCGAGCGGCAGCGCGGATCCCTTGTCCTGCGACTTGCGCGAGTGGCAGCTCGTGCAGCGCGCAGTCAGGATCTCGGCCGGCGCTTTCGCGCCGAGATCCGCGTTGTCGAAGTCCTCCGCGACGCGCGCCGAGCCGAGCCAGGCGAGCAGGGCCTCGCGATCGGCGGCGGGCAGGTCTGCCGGGTGCCCGGCGCGCACGGATTCGGCGAGTCGCGCGGGCGCGTGGATGCCGTGGTAGCTCGCGACGAGATCGTCGATCGAGAGTCCCGCGACCTCGTCGCGCTTCTCGTGGTGCGCGCGCAGGTGGTCGAGCGAGGCCCACAAGCCGAGCAGCAGCGCGAGCACCACGCCGCTGAGCCCCGCGCGCAGCGCGAAGGGCAGCCCGCGCAGTCGCAGCGGCGGCTTCATTCGGCCTTGAGATCCGCCTCGCGGATCTCGACGCGCTCGCCGGAGACGAGGGCTTCGTGCGCGCGGATCGCGACCGCCGCGGCGCGCAGGCCTTCATCGGCGCCGCACGCGACGGGCTTCTGCTCTACGACGCTCTTCACGAAGTCGGCCAGCGCGTAGTAGAGCGGCGGGTTGGGCAGGCCGACGCCCTCCTTCAACTTGCCGAGCTTCGCGAGCTTGGTCGCGTCGGCGATCAGCGTGATGCCCTGCTCCTCGTGGAACTGCTGGCGGTTGGCGTAGACCTCCCAGCCCTGCGTCGGCGCATCGGCCTCCTTGAACATCCAGCCCGCGGTCTGCGCGAGCTTGATCGTGGCCATCGAGCCCTGGAAGACCTCGTGCTGGCCCTCGAAGGAGTTCGCCAGGGTCGCGGAGTACTGCAAGCGCCGGCCCTCGGCGAATTCGAACTCGCAGGTGACCGTGTCCGGCACCTCGCGCCCGTCCTTGTGCAACTGCAGGCTCCCGGCCGCGCGCACCGCGAGCGGATAGGCGTTCCAGAACCAGTGCGCGACATCGAAGGAGTGCGTGCCCGCTTCGCCGAGCAGGCCGAGCGAGACCTTCGGGTCGAGGAACCAGTTGTGCGCCTTTTCCTCGGCCGGATCGTTGGCGCTCGCGCGCCAGCTCGACTTCTTGTGGAACTGGGCGCGCGCGCGGATCGGATCGCGCAGGGCGCCCGACTTCGCGAACGAGTGCGCGAGCTGGTAGACCGGGTTCGAGCGCGCGAGCAGGCCCGACTGGAAGATGCTCTTCGCATTGCGCGCCGCGATTGCGATGGCGCGCGCGTCCTCGAGCGACGCGGCGATGGGTGCCTCGCAGTAGACGTGCTTCCCGGCGGCGAGCGCGTCGAGCACGATCTCGCGGTGCAGGTGCGTCGGCGTGGCGACGATCCAGGCCGTCGCGTTCGGCGCGCCCGCGAGCAGTTCCTTGTGCGTCTTGAAGCTCGCGACCTCGCCCACGCGGCGCTTGGCCGCGCCGATGCGCGACTCGAAGACGTCGCACACCGCGACGACCTTGAGCCCCTCGATCTTCGAGAGCTCCCCGAGAATTGCGCGTCCCTGCTTGCCGCAACCGACGAGCGCCACCTCGAGCCCGGCTGCGTGCGGTGCGGCCTCGAGCGTCGGGAGCAGCTCGGTCGCGAAGGCGAGCGCCGCGGTGCCGGCGGAGAGCCTCAGGAAGTCTCGGCGGTCAGGATCCGTCATGGGTGTCGTTCTCGAAACCGTGTTCAGCGATGGCGGCGGAGGCAGGAACATACCCGAGCACGAGGGCCGCCGTCGACCAGGCTTCCGCCTCGAGACCGCTCTGTGCGCGCACCCAGGCGATTCCCATGCCCTCGACCGGCTGCTTCATGCGCGGATCGATCACGTGCGCGCGGCCGCGCTGCCCCGAGACACTGAGCGCTTCGTCCGAGAGCTCGAGCACACGGGGACTGCCGGCGAGTGCCACCTTCCAGCCGCTGCCGATCGCCGCGATGCTGCTCGTGCCGCCGTGGAGCAGAGCGCGCTCGATTCCGCTCGCGCGAAGATGTTCCCGCGCGAGATCGAGCGCGTGCCCCTTCGCCAGAGCACCGAGATCGAGCGTGAGCGGCGCATGGAAGCGCAGAGTGCGAGCGGCGCGATCGAGCTCGATCGCGGCCGAACTCCCCTGCTCTGATCTCCAGGCGATGTCGAAAGCTCCCTCTGACTCGCGCCAGACGCGCAGGGCCACGTCGAACAGCTCGAAGGCGTCGGCATCGAGCGGGACGGCCCGTCGAGGGGCCTCACGCTCGAGGAACGCGAGGTACGAGTCGCTGCGGAAGCGCGACCAGCGCGCTTCGCACTCGGTCACGAGCGCCAGAGCCTCGTCGACGAGCGCCCCGCCGCGATCCACGGGCAGGGCGATCTCGAACTCCGTCGCCATCGCGGCTGTGCGATTCCAGTACACGGGATCATTGCCTGCTCAGGAACTCGACGAGGTCGCGGATCTCCTCGCGCGAGAGGTTCTTCGTGAGGTCCGCGGGCATCGGCGAGAGGCCGGTCTTCGTCGACTCGACGTCCTCGCGCGCGACGACGTGCACCTTGTCGTCCTTGTCGCGCAGCTTGAGCTCCTTCTCGTTCTCCTCGAAGACGATGCCCTCGAGCGGCGCACCGTCCTTGAGGAACACGACGGAGGCCTGGAAGCCCGTCGCGATCTTGCGGTTGGGATCGACGATCGATTCGATGAGCTCGAGGCGCGTCAAGCGCTTGCCGACGCCCGCGAGGTTCGGGCCTACCTGGCCGCCCTCGGTATTCTCGACGCCTTCCTGCGCGATGCGATGGCAGCGCAGACAGGAGACCTCGGCTTTCTCCTTGAAGATGCGCCGCCCGCGCTCGGCATCGCCGCCGAGCAGTCCGTCGAGATACGGCGCGACGAGCGCATCGGCCGCGCGCGGCGCGCGCAGCGCATCGAGCGCCGGCTTCTGCCCCGCGCGCTTCTCGCAGGCCTCGACGAGTTCGAGCGCGACCTCGCCGGGCACGAGGCCGGCGGCATAGCGCGACAGCTCCGCAGCGAGCAGCTCGCCCGCCTGTGGACTGGGATGCGTCGCGAGCGCGGCATACGCGGCGCGGCGCTCGTCGCGATTGCCGTGCGTGGCCGCGGCGAGGAAGGGCAGCGCCTCATCGGGCGCGACGCGCAGCAGGATCGTCAGCGCCGCCGCGCGCACGGCGTCGAGCGAATCGCCGAGCGCCAGCTTGAGGGTGTCGCGGAAGTCGGCCGGCGCGATCGAGTCGAGTGCGCGCAGCGAGGCGACGCGCAGCTTCTCGGGCTTCTTCACGTCGAGCGCGAGGTCGCGCACGAGTCCGGCGACGTTGGCGACCTTGTACTGGCCCGCGAGCTCGACCCAGGCGCGCACGATCGACTCGGGCGCGAGCGCCACCTGTTCCTGCGCCAGCGACTCGACGATCGCGGGAAGGTAGCTGTCGTCGCGTACGGGCAGAGGACGCCAGAGGCCGAGCAGGAGGTCGCGGCCGTGCGGCTCTTTCCATTTTCCGAGCAGCTCGAGCGCTTCCGTGCGCGAGTACGGGTCCGCATCCGTCCGCAGCGCGAACCTCGCGAGCGCGAGCGCGTTGTCGCGAGTCCCCAGACGGTAATTGGCGTGCGTGACGCGCCGCGTGATCTGCTGCGCGGGCAGCTTCTCGCTCGTCACCAAACCCGCGAGCGCCGGCAGCGCCGCGGGGATCGGCACGTCGTAGATCGCGCGCGCGGCCTCGGCGACGATGAGCGGATCTGCCACGTAGAGACTGCGGGCGAGCGCAGGATCCTTTCGTAGCCGGCCCGCGACGACCGCACTGATGCTGGAGAGCGGGGCTTGCCCTCCGTACGGCTCCGGCAGGGTGCCGCTGGGCGCCTTCGTGACGGCGCAGCTGGACAGGGCCCACATCGCCGCGCTGCGCAGGGTCGCATCCGCCTGACCCGCGCGATCGGCGAGCTCGCGCAACTCGGACTCAGCCTGGGAGACACTCATCTCTCCGAGCCGGCTGGCTGCGCGCATCTGCACGCGTGCGTTCGGGTCCCGCAGAAGCTTCACGAGCTCCTTCTCGCCCGCCTTGCCGACCATGCGCGCCGCCTGCGCGCGCACTTCCGGCTCCTTGTCGGCGAGGAACGGCACGAGCGCGCTCGCGTCGAGCGACTTGTCCCAGCGCGCCGCGACGCCCATGCCCCACACGCCGTGCAGGCGGCCGAGCAGCGAAGGCGCGCTCTGCGCCGCGTGTTGCAAGGCCTCGAAGCCCTTCTTGCCACGCTTGGCGAGTTCCATCTCGGCGCGCAGGCGGATGCGCATGTCCTTGTGCGAGAGCAGGCCCTCGAGCTCGGGCTCGGCGCGCTTCGAGACTCCCTCCTTCAAGAGGCGCTTCACCTCAAGCACGTCCTTCGAGTGCGCGAGCTTGGGATCGAAGGCGCGGTAGATTCGGCCCTTGCCCGTCTGTCCCCAGCCCGAGACCCAGTCGCTGAAATACATCGCGCCATCGGCCCCGAAGTCGCAGTCGGTGACGAGCGTGTTCTTGATGAAGGGCTTCTTCTCGACGAGCTCGAAGCCCGCACCCTTCTCCTTCATCGAGATGTCCCAGATCAGGCTGTACGAAGCCTCTCCGCGGAAGTCGCACATGAAGAAGTGGCCGTCGTACTCGGGCGGCATCCCCGTGCCCGGGTTGTACGTGACGCCCGAAGGACCGTCGCCGATGTTCGCGACCGGCGGAATCAAGTACGCCGCCTGGCCGTCGAAGTGCGGCGACCAGAGCTTCTCCTCGTTGAAGAAGCCGCGCGGCGTGGGCTCGTTGACCCACTGCCAGCCGTTGCGCCAGCCCGAATCCGCGCCGCGCACGATCTGGATCCACTTGGCGAGGTCGCCACCGTCGCCGTTGTTGTCGCCGGTGAAGAGGTTGCCGTGCGCGTCGAAGGCGAGCTCCTGCGGGTTGCGCAGGCCGGTGTGGTAGATCTCGAGGTTCGAGCCGTCAAGCTCGCAGCGCAGGACCGCGCCGCAGTCGATGCTGACGAGCTCCCCGTTCGGCGTCTTGACGTTGAAGCCGCGGTCGCCGCACGAGAAATAGAGGTAGCCGTCGGGCCCGAGTGCCAGACCGTGCAGGTCGTGGCCGAGGAACTGCACATGCACGCCGAAGCCGTAGGCGAGCGACTGGTGCACCTCGGCCTGGTCGTCGCCGTTCTCGTCGCGCAGGAGCCACAGGTGCGGCATGTTCGTGAAGTACACGTCCTTGCCCCACTTCAAGACGCCCGCGCCGATGCCATCCGCCGGATCGCCGAACTTGTCGTCGAAGACGAAGGCCTTGTCGGCCTTGCCGTCACCGTCGAGATCGCGAAGGACGCGCACGCGCTCGCGCTCGACGTGGATCGCGGCCCACTCCTCGGGGCTCAAGTGCTTCTTGAACATCGCGACCTCGTCCTCGACCGTGCGCGAGGCGTTGTCGTCGTCGAGCCAGTCCATGTGCTCGCGGATGTCGGTCACACCCTTGTGCAGGCGGAAGCTCTCGCAGACGTAGACCTCGCCCGTATCCGCGGGGTAGATCGCGACCGGGTTCGCGAGCATGGGCTCCGCGGCCCACTGCTCGACCACGAAGCCGGGCGGCAGCTGGAAGAGCGCCATCGCCTTCACGCCCTCGTCGGAAGCGGGAGCGATCTTCGGTTCGTAGGGCTTCGACTGGGAAGGCGCCTGGAGGGCGCACGCACACAGCAGGGCTGCGAGGATCATTTGTCCTGGGCGGCGAGTTCGTCGCGCACCTTCTCGAGCAGTTTCTTGGTGGCGCGGATGCCGTCGGGCTCGGAGAGCCGCTCGCCCGCGTACTCGATCGCGATCCAGGCGCGGTAGCCCGCGTCGTGGACGACCTTGAGCATGCGGTGGTAGTCGATCGTCTGCTCCTCGCCGTGCTCGTCGAAGTCGTGGCTCTCGGCGCTCACGGCGCAGGCCCAGGGCATCAGCAGCTCGACGCCCTTGTAGCGGTCGAACTCCTCGCCCTCGGCGTTCTTGAAGTTGCCGAAGTTGGGCAGCGATCCGACGAGCTTGTGCGCGGTCTGCTTGAGCACTTCCGCCAGCCAGGCCGGGTTGGTCGAGTAGCCCGCCTTGTTTTCGACCAGCACGCGCACGTCGAGGCCCTCGGCGTAGTTGCCGAGCGCGTTGAGCGCCTCGGAGGCCGCGTCGCGCTGTTTGCGGCTCGAGCCCTCGCCTTCGAGGTTGACGCGCAGCGATTCGCAGCCGAGGAAGGCCGCGGTGTTGAGCCACATGCGGTGGCGCGCGACCGCCTTCGCGCGCACGTCGTCGTCGGAATGCGCGAGCGCGCCCTCGTCGTCGACCAGGATCCGCCCGCAGCGCACGCCTGCGTCGCTGGCGCGCTTCTTCAGCTCGTGCAGGTAGGCGAGGTCGCGCGCCTTGTCCTTGAAGAACGTGTTGACGAACTCCACGCAGCCGATGTCGTAGTCCTTGCGCGCGACGCCCGCGAAATCGAGGTTGTCGAGGCGCTTTTCCTGCAGCGCCTTGCGCAGCGATCCTTGAGCCAGCGAGATCTCGAACGGGCGCTTCTTCGGCTTCGGCGGCGCCGGCTCGGCCGGTTTCTTGGCCGGATCCTGCGCGGACGCGATGCGCGAGAGCGCCAGCGCTCCGCCGAGCACGCCGGCCGAAGCGAGCAGTCCTCTGCGCGTCCAGCCTGCGTGCGTCATCGGCGGGATCTCAGGCGACGCGCGCTTGCATCGTCTTGGGATCGAAGACGTAGGCCTTGCCGTCCCACAGCGAGCGCACGCCGAGGTCGACGATCACCATCACCTGCGAAGCGAGGCTGACGGGCGAGCGCACCGCCTCGCGCGTGCGCATGCAGTGCATCCAGTTGAGCCGCAGCTCGTGCTGGTCGTCGCCCATCGGCGCGCAGACGATCGTCTTCTCGTCGACCTGCTCGGCGAAGGTGCGCTCGGGCCGCAGCACGACGTTGTCGGCGCCGAGGAACAGGTTGCCCTTGTGGCCGCGGATGATCGTCTCGAGACCGAGCTCGTTGCAGGTCGAGCCGGCCACGATCAGCGTGTGCTCCTTCTCGAACTGCACCGTCAGGATGACCTGGTCCTGGTTCTCCATGTCCTTCTGCACGTAGTGCCCGCCCGTTCCGTGCACCAGCACCGGCCAGCCGACGTCGAGCGACATCATCAGCGGCGTCATCTGGTGCACCAGCAGGTCGCCGATGATGCCGGCCGAGTAGCGCCGGTAGCGGCGCCAGCGGTGGTAGACCTCGGTGTCGAACTTCGCCGGCGCCAAGTGCCCGAGCCACGCGTCCCAGTCCAGCATCTCGCCCGGCGCGATCTTCGGATCGATGTCGTAGAGCCACTCGCCCTTCTCGGAGTTGCGGCAGTACGAAGTTTGCGTCAGCGTCGGCTTCCCGATCGCACCCGCGGCGATGAGCTTCTTCGCCTCGACGTACTTCGGGATCATCGTGTGCTGCGTGCCGACCTGGAAGACGAGGTCGCTCGCCTCGACCGACTTGCGCACCGCGAAGGCCTCCTCGATCGTGAACGTGAAGGGCTTCTCGCAGTAGACGTCCTTGCCCGCCGCGATCGCCGCCAGCGACATGGGCGCGTGCTGGTGCTCGGGCGAGGCGATCAGCACGCCGTGGATGTCCTTGCGCGCGAGCAGCTCGTGGAAGTTGCGGTAGCCGTCGACCTGGATCTTCTGCGCCTCGGCCGAGCGCGTGACCGCACCCTCGAGCTTGGGCTTGGCGACGTCCGAGATCGCGACGACCTGCACGTTCTCGCGCCCGCCGGCCGTCGTGCCGAGCAGACCTTCGAGGTGGCCCGTGCCCATGCCGCCGACACCGATCACGCCGAGGCGAATCGGCTCGCCGTCCTTCACAGGCAGCCGTTTGCCGGCCTTGACCGCCGCGACCGGCGACGAGGAGGCTGCGCCGCCGCCGAGCGACTGGCAGCCCGCGCCGAGCGCCGCCGCGGCGCCTGCGAAGAGCGCGCTGGTCGCCAGGAACTGGCGCCGCGAAGCTTCCGCGGCATCGGACTTGGGATCGAGGGGAGTGGGTTCGCGCTTCTCGTTCATGGGGAGTGGCTCCGGGGGGGGCGCGCATTCTAGCGGCACACCTCCCTCCCCCGCAGCTTCGGAGTGGGTATGCAGAGGGAGAAGGTGCGCAGATGCGCCATCTGCGCAGAATCATGAGTCCCCTCGCGGCAGCAGTGGAATAGTGATTTCCATGAGCGAACGCGCCCGTCCGGATCCCGAGCAGCTGCTGGCGCAGGCCGGCTGGTTGCGCCGGCTTGCGCGTGGGCTCGTTCAGGATGCGCACGCGGCGGACGATCTGGTGCAGGACGCGTGGGTCGCGGCGCTCGAGAACGGACCGGAGGAGCCGCGCGCGCTGGCACCTTGGCTCGCTCAAGTGACGCGCAACTTGGCCCACCGCCGCGTGCGCGCCGAGGCGCACCGCAAACTGCGCGAGGAGCGGGGGGCGAAACCCGAGGGAGTCCCCGCGCAGTCCGAAGTGTCCGAGCGCGTCGCGTTGCAGCGCGAGCTGCTCGAGTTGGTGCTCGCGCTCGACGAGCCCTACCGCTCGACCCTGCTCGAGCGCTACTTCGAAGAGCGCTCGCCGGCGGAGATCGCGCGCCGCGCCGAAATCCCGGTGCGCACCGTCAAGACACGCCTCGCACGCGGGTTGGCGCAGCTGCGCGAGAAGCTCGAGCGCAAGCACACGCACGATCGCGACGTCTTCGCGCTCGCGCTGGTCGGTTTCGCGCGCGGACATGCACCGCTGTATTCGACGCTGATTGGAGGAATGCTGGTGAACTGGAAGCTCGCAACTGCATCCGCCGTCGTGCTCGCAGCGCTGCTGGGCATCTATTGGTGGCACGCCGAGAACTCCGCGCTCGCCACCACGGCGCTCGGGCCCGGAAGTCACGAGCTCGCGAACGAGCCCGCAGCATCCACTCCGGTCGAAAGCGCAACCGTCGCCGCCCGCACCACGACTCCCCCACCGGCCGCGCCTCCAGTCACCCTGCCCGAGGACGACACCGGCGCCTTGCGTGGCCTCGTCGTCGACACGCGCCACGTCCCCATCCCCGGCGCGCAGATTCAGATCTCGCGAGTCCCGGGCACCCGAGACGTGAGGAATCTGCAGACCGACGATGCTCGCGTACCCGTGGCCTCCCTCGAGAGCGACGCGGCAGGTCGATTCCGGATCCCACTCGAGCGCGGACTGGGCTTCGACCTCCTCGTTCGTGCGCGAGGCTTCGCCGCGCTCTCCGAACCTGGCCACTTCGCGGGCGACGAGTTGGTGATCGTGCTCGGGGCCCCGGCGACGCTCGAGGGTCACGTGAGACACAAGTCCGACGGCACGCCGTGCGCCCATGCTCGCGTTCGTTGCAGTCCAACCCGCCCGGATCTTCCGGGTCCGATCCAGTCCACGACGGAGACCGATGCCGAAGGTCGATTCGAGTTCACGGGCCTCCCCGCCGGCGGCGCCTCCCTGGCCGTCATGCCTCTGGACGCGCGCGCCCTCGACGACTTCGTGGTCGATGTCCCCGCGGGCGGGAGCCTCTCGCGCGAGATCCTGCTCGAGTCCGGAGTGGACGTCGAAGGACGCGTGCTCGACGACGCGACCGGCGAACCGATCGTCGGCGCACGCGTCGGCGACGAGTGGTTTCATGACGAGAGGCTGATCGCGATCACGGACGAGACAGGGCACTATGCCGTGCGCGGCATCGGAGGCGACGGCGAACCACCGAAGGTCGTCTTGCGGGCAAGGGCGCCGGGCTACGGCATGCTGCGGACCAACGAGCCGTGGCCTGCGAGTGGATCGATGCACCTCGACATCCGCTTGCTTTCCGGCGTGAGCGTGCGCGGCTCGCTGGTCGATGCAGAGGGTCGTCCCGTTGCGAACGCGAGCTTGCGATTCATCGGGCGCGGCGAAGGCCTGTACGATTACGACTGGCTCGACACCCGCAGCGATGCCCAGGGACACTTCGAGCTCCAGGGATTGAGGCGTGATCTCTATTGGATCATGCGCATCGAAGCGGACGGCTCGGCCATGCGAGCGCTTGCATTCCCGGATGCCCCCTTGCGCGGGACATGCGTGGATTTCGGCGAGATCGCACTCGGATCACCCGCGTTGCTCCACGGGCGCCTCGTCGATGCAGGTGGTACAGGCCTCGAGGGGTTCTACGTCGGCTTGAGCTCGACTCGACTCGATGCGGGCCCCTTTCCCAGCGATCGAGGAGCCGATCCAAACGACCTCGAGTGCTGGACGCGCACGGATGCGCGCGGCCGCTTCGCTATTGCGGGAATGCGCGGCGGGACCTACGCGCTGACCGCGAACCGCAAGGGCTGCGCACGGAGCGTCGAGACGACCGTGCAAGTCGAGGCAGGTATCGAGAGCGAGGAGCTCGTGCTGACGATCGACACGGGTGCGTCGATCGCGGGCGTGCTCGCCGGGCCCGACGGCAATCCTGTCGCGGGTGCCATCCTGGATTTCTTCCCTGCGGAGGACGGAGACCACCGCGTGGCCTACATCAACACCGGCAGCGACGGGAGCTTCCGGATGGGCGGATTGGCCGAAGGCGAGTACTCGCTGGTTGCGAAGCCCAGCGGCTTGAGTGAAGCAAACAAGATCGCGGAACTCGTGCCCGGGCGCTGGGAGCATGTGCGCAGCGGGACCAGTGATCTGCGGCTCGTCCTGCCTGCGAGCGAGCCGATCGAGGGAGTCGTCACGTTGCCCGACGGTTCGAGAGCAGCCCAGTGTCTCGTCCACGGATTTCGCAGCGGCGTGTCGATGGACCACTGGCCTGAGTTCACGACCTTCACGGACGAGCATGGAGAATTCCGGCTGCTGGTGCCCAAGGGAGGGCGGGTGGACCTGCTCGGGATCCGGCCCGCGATGTACTCCGGCGCCGAGTACGACAACGGCGAGGCCTTGAACATCGCCTCGGGCACGAAGGGCGTCGAGTTGAAGCTGATCCACCACCCCTGACCGGGAGTCGGCGGCAGATTTGGCTGGAATCGGGAGTCCCCTCGCGGGAGTGGTGCAATAGGGGCTGCATGCCCGAGCGCGCGCGCCCCGACCCCGAGGAACTGCTGGCCCAGGCGGGCTGGCTGCGCCGGCTCGCGCAGAGCCTCGTGAAGGACGCGCATGCGGCCGAAGACCTCGTGCAGGACACGTGGGTCGCGGCGCTCGAGAATGGCCCGCACGAGCCGCGCGCCCTCGTGCCATGGCTCGCGCGCGTCGCGCGCAACCTGGCGCTCTATCGCTCGCGCTCGGATGCCCACAGGCG
>Ga0302299_10001405_pt1 | contig 14454 bp, 14 predicted proteins | sample III_Fen_N3_4_FD_198795 | JGI IMG/M metagenome (GOLD analysis project Ga0302299, IMG submission 198795) | Peat permafrost microbial communities from Stordalen Mire near Abisko, Sweden - III_Fen_N3_4 | ecosystem: Environmental > Terrestrial > Soil > Wetlands > Permafrost | place: Sweden: Abisko... | reverse complement strand
CGCCTGCATGTCGCGCCCGTCATTGCGGAAATGCTGGAAAGAAATCGCGATGTCGCCGCCGACCTGCTGCTGGTCGACCGCAACGTGAGCCTTGTCGAGGAAGGCATCGACGTTGCCGTGCGCATCGGCCGGCTAGACGATTCGGCCCTCGTAGCCCGCCTTCTGGGCGAGGTGCCTCGCGTGGTCTGCGCGTCGCCCGCGTACCTCCGGCGGCACGGTACGCCCAGGATTCCGGAGGAACTCCGAGAGCATGAATGCCTCCGCTTCAGCGGATTGACGCCTGGCCGGGAGTGGACGTTCATTCGCGACGGAAAGGAAGTCCGGACAGCCGTCGGCGGCAGGTTCAGCTGCAATGTCGGCGAGCCCGTGATCGACGCCGCGCGTGCCGGTGCAGGCGTGATGATGGCGCTGGGATACCAGGTTGCAGACGATCTCGCGGCCGGTCGCCTCGTGCGGGTATTGGAGAATTTTGAGACCCCGCCGTTGCCCGTCAATGCCGTCTACCATTCACCGCGGCTCATGGCTGCGCGCGTGCGCGTGTTTCTGGACTTGCTGGCGCTGCGCGTGCCGGAGAGGCTTGCGCGAGTCGTGCCCAACCGGCCCACCGGGGAGTAACGCCTCCCGTCACACCGTTTATTGCCGCAAATCAAAGTGTTGGGCTGGATCGGGCGTTCCGATGCGTTAGAATGGCCGCCCAAGGATTACGCTAAATCATGGCCCTTTTCGCTCTCGGATTGAATCACGCCACCGCGCCCGTCGACGTACGCGAGCGTGTCGCGTTCCCGCAGGACGCGCTGGGCGACGCCCTGCGCGACCTGGTCGGCGCCAAGCGCGTGAAGGAAGCGGCGATCCTCTCGACGTGCAATCGCACCGAGATCTATTTCCACGGCGACGACCCCGATCCGGTGGCGCACTGGCTCGCGGGCTTTCACAACATGCCGCAGGGTTCGCTGCACCCGTACGTCTACACGCTGCCGCAGAATCGCGCGGTGACGCACGCGTTCCGCGTCGCCAGCGGCCTCGATTCGATGGTGCTGGGCGAGCCGCAGATCCTGGGCCAGATGAAACATGCGGTGCGGTCGGCTGAAGCGGCCGGATCGCTGGGACTGGTACTCAACCGCCTGTTCCAGCGCACGTTCGCCGTCGCCAAGGACGTGCGCACGCAAACGGACATCGGCAGCGCGTCCATTTCGATGGCGGCCGCCGCGGTCAAGCTCGCCGAACGCATCTTCCCTTCCATTTCGGAGCAGCGGCTGCTGCTGATCGGCGCGGGGGAAATGATCGAGCTGGCGGCCACCCACTTCGTGGCGAAAAGCCCCAAGTCGATCACCGTCGCCAACCGGACGTTCGAGCGCGGGAGCCAGCTGGCCTCGCGCCTCGGCGCCGAAGCGATCACGCTGAACGAGCTTCCCGACCGCCTGGCGCAGTTCGACATCATCGTGACGTGCACGGCCAGCTCGCTGCCGATCCTGGGCAAGGGCACGCTCGAGCGCGTCGTCAAGCAGCGCAAGCACGCGCCGGTGTTCATCGTCGACCTCGCGGTGCCGCGCGACGTGGAGCCGGAAGCCGCGGAGCTGGACGACGTCTTCCTGTACAGCGTCGACGACCTGGCCGAGATCGTGAAGGACAACCTGCAGGTCAGGCGCGAGTCCGTCGTGCAGGCCGAGCAGATGATCGCCGACCAGACCGGCCACTTCCTGCGCTGGCTCGAGGGCCGGACGATCGTGCCGATCATCGCTGCGCTGCATGGGCACCACGACAACCTGCGCACCACGGAGCTGGAGCGCGCGAAGAAGTCTCTCGCTGCCGGCGAAGCGCCGGACAAGGTGCTGGAGTCGCTCGCTCGCGGCCTGACCAACAAGTTCATGCACGCGCCACTGTCGGCGCTGAATGGCGCCGGCGAAGCCGAGCGCAACGAGCTGATCGCGATGTTCCAGCACGTCTACAAATTTCCCGATCCGCCTGCCGACGGGCATTAGCGCCGGTCTTTCCCGCCTCATCTCAGATGAGGAATTGTACGGCGCCGCCCGCGGGTGGCCGTCGTTTCCCGACATTCCCGGCAAGACCCTGATGAAGTCGTCCCTGCGTCTCAAGCTGGACCAGCTATCCACACGGCTGGTCGAACTGAACGGCCTGCTCGGCGCCGAGGACGTCACGCGCGACCTCGATCGCTATCGCGCGCTGACCAAGGAGCATTCCGACCTCACGCCCGTCGTCGCAAAGTTCCGCGAGTACCAGGAAGCCGAAGCCGACCTGGCCACGGCCGTCGAGATGGGCAGCGACCCGGCGATGCGCGATTTCGCCGACGAGGAACGCGGCGCCGCGCAGGCGCGGATTGCGGCGCTGGAAGCGGAGCTGCAGGCGCAGCTCTTGCCGCGCGATCCCAACGACGAGCGCAACGTGTTCCTGGAAATCCGCGCGGGCACCGGCGGCGACGAGTCGGCGCTGTTCGCCGGCAACCTGTTCCGGATGTACGTGCGCTTTGCCGAGCGCCACCGCTGGCAGACGGAGATCGTGTCCGAGTCGACCAGCGAACTGGGCGGCTACAAGGAAGTGATCGTGCGCATCGTCGGGCAGGGCGCGTACTCGAAGCTCAAGTTCGAATCCGGCGGGCATCGCGTGCAGCGAGTGCCCGATACGGAGGCGCAGGGGCGCATCCATACGTCGGCGTGCACTGTCGCGGTGATTGCCGAAGCGGATCCCATCGCCGACATCACGATCAACCCCGCCGACCTGCGCATCGATACGTTCCGCGCGTCGGGCGCCGGCGGCCAGCACGTCAACAAGACCGATTCCGCCGTGCGCATCACGCACTTGCCCAGCGGACTGGTGGTCGAATGCCAGGACGACCGGTCGCAGCACCGCAACCGCGCGTCGGCAATGGCGGTGCTGGCGTCGCGCCTGCTCGACAAGCAGACGCGCGAACGGCAGCAGAAGGAGGCGGCGCACCGCAAGTCGCTGATCGGCTCCGGCGACCGCAGCGAGCGCATCCGCACCTATAATTTTCCGCAGGGCCGCGTCACCGACCATCGCATCAACCTGACGCTGTACAAGATCGACTCGATCATGGACGGCGAGCTCGACGAACTCACTGGCGCGCTCGCACAGGAATTCCAGGCCGAGCAGCTGTCCGCGCTGGCCGGCGACGAAATCTAAGGAGGCACGCCGATGAAGAAGCGCAAATCCGTCGGACCCGCGCCTTGGCTGGAGACGCTGCGCCTCTCGATGCGCACCTTCACACTCGACGACTTCGACGACCTCTACGCGCTCAACTCGGACCCGCGCGTGATGAAGTACATCGCCGACGGCACGGTGTCGACGCGCCATGAAGCGGCCGGGGCGTTGCGGCGGTTCGTCCGCTACCCGACGCTGTATCCGGACCTGGGGGTCTGGCACACGTCGCGGCGCGACACCGGCGCGTTTATCGGCTTCTTCGCGCTGAATTACACCGGCAAGAGCACCGACATCGAGGTCGGCTACCGCCTGCTGCACGACGCGTGGGGACTGGGCTTCGCCACCGAAGGCGCCACGGCGCTGGTGCACTTCGGCTTCGACGACCTGGGGCTCGACCGCATCATCGGCGTCACGGCGCCGGGCAACACGGCGTCGCAGAGCGTGCTGATGAAGGCAGGGCTGGCCGACCAGGGCTGGGGCCGGTATTACAACTGCCGCCTGCGGATGTTCGCGGCCGAACGCGAAGGCTCATGACGCCGACGGTGCGCCAGGCGCTGGCGCAATGCGGCCTCGTGCCCGTCGATGCGAAGGTGCTGCTGGCGCACGTGCTGGACTGCAACCGCGCGTGGCTCGCCGCGCACGAAACCGATGGCCTGACGCAGGACGAGGCCAGCGCGTTCGCGGCGCTGTGCAACCGGCGTCGCGCCGGCGAGCCGGTCGCCTATCTCACGGGCACGCGCGAGTTCTGGGGACTAACGCTCGGCGTCACGCCCGATGTGCTGATCCCGCGGCCGGAAACCGAGACGCTGGTCGAATTCGCGCTGTCGAAGCTGCCGCGCAATCGCGCGTTGCGCGTGCTCGACCTGGGCACCGGATCCGGCGCCATCGCGTTGGCGCTGGCGCATGATCGGCCCAATTCAGTGGTGCTTGCGACTGACCATTCGGACGCGGCGCTCGCTGTTGCGCGCGGCAACGCGCTGCGCTTGAATTTGACCAACGTCGCGTTCGCCGCCGCCGACTGGTATGCCGGTATTCCACCGGGAACGTTCGACCTGATCGCGAGCAATCCGCCCTATATCGGCGCCGTCGATCCTCACCTGCAGGAAGGCGACCTGCGCTTCGAGCCGGTATCCGCGTTGTCACCCGGCGTCGACGGGCACGCGGCGCTGCGTGCCATCATCGGCGGCGCGCGCGAGCACCTCGCTCCCGGCGGCTGGCTCGCGGTCGAACATGGCTATGACCAGTCGGACGCGGTGCAGGCGCTCTTTCGCGACGCGGGTTTCGCCGACGTGGTGACGTTGCGCGACCTGGCGGGAATCCCGCGCGTCGTCGCCGGACAGTGAGCCCGGCTACAAGGCCGCCGGCAGCGCGACCCCCATTTTTTCCGCCCAGGGTTGCAGCGACGGCATGATCGCCGGGAACAGCGCGACGCCATTCGCCGTCTGATCGCGGCGGCGCTTGATGCCGTTTTCGCCGGGGAGACGCACACGCTCCACGCCCGGCCGCGGCGTCGCGTCGTGGCACGCGCGGACCAGCCAGTCCATCTGCCGCGTGAACGGCGCTTCGCCACCGAACGCCGCCGGGTCCATCACCTGCACGAACACCGTCGCGCCCCAGCCTTCGGAGGGATCGGCGCGGCCGAAGCCGGCGAGCCCGCCGGTCAGCGCCTCGACCAGCAGCGCCAGCGCGTAGCCCTTGTGTCCGCCTTCCAGTCCGCCGAGCGGCAGCAGCGTGCCCTTCGGTTCGCTGAAGAGCACGCCGGGGTCGGTCGTCGCATTGCCCTGCGCGTCCTGCACCCACGGATGGGGCAGCTTCTCTCCGGCCTTGTGCAGCCGGGCGGTCATGCCGTTGGTGGTGTAACTCGCCGAAATGTCCAGCAGGATTGGATCGCCCGACGTCGGGATGCCCGCAGCGAAGGGATTGGGCGTGAATACCGACGACACTCCGCCGAACGGCGCCACGCTGTGCGTCGCCGGGTCCGAGCAGTAGATGAGCGCCATCTTCCCCTGGTCGGTCGCGCGCCGCAGGTACGCCGCGAGACACGCGATGTGATGCGAGCGGCGGATGACGACGGTGCCGGTGCCGCAGGCATCGGCCATCGCCATCGCGGCATCGAGCGCGCGTAGCGTGAGCCACGGTCCGGGCAGGCGGTTGCCGTCCCAGGCCTGCGTGGCCGCGCGCGCGGTGACGACCGTGGGTTCGCCATCCTTCGCCATCGCGCCCTTGTCGATCTCCGCCAGGTACCCGGGGAGCAGCGCGAGTCCGTGTGTGTTGTGGCCGAGGAGGTCGCCTTCGACCAGGATCGTCGCGACGTCGCGCGCGATGTCGTGGCGCACGCCTGCCTTGCGCAGCAGCGCGTGTCCGAAGGCGATCAGGGCGTCGGCGGGGTAGCGCAAGGGAGCGGTGGCGAAGGCAACTGAGGTGGCAACCGTGGAGGCAACTGAGGCCATGAAGTCTCGAAGGTGGGATTGTGGAGCGGGTTGACGCGGACACCCGATTGCCCGAGGATTCTAACGCTTTTGCACTGGTGGAGAGGGCCGCCGCTTCGCGCGGCTCCACCACCCGGTTTCTCGCCGCTTACTCCACCACCCGCCCTTCCGTGCTTCCCTCATCGCTGCAGATATCGATCGTCACGCACCGGCCGGACGAGAAGCTGCTCGAACGCTGCCTGCGCAAGCTTGCGCTCGCCATTGGCGCCGCGCGCGAGGACGGCGCGCTGCGCACCGTGCACCTGGCGCTGATCGACAACAGCGAGGACCGCGAGGTGGCCGACCGCGTGATGAAGCTGGGCAAGATGCGCTTTTCCGATTCCGGCGTGCACGTGACCTACCTGAACGGCCACGCCAACATCGGCTACGGCTCCGCGCACAACCTGGTGCTGCACGGAACGGGCTCGGACTACCACCTGGTGCTCAATCCCGACGTGGAACTCGCGCCCGATTCGCTCGCCAACGCCGTGCGGTGGCTCGACGGGCACGAGGACGTCGGTGCGCTGGCGCCGCTCGTCCTCGGACCCGACGGCACGCGCGAGTACCTGTGCAAGCGCTATCCGGCGATCTTCGATCTCTTCCTGCGCGGATTCGCTCCGCGACCGCTGCAGGCGCTGTTCCGCAAGCGCCTTTATCGCTACGAAATGCGCGACATGATGGACGTGGAGCCGCCGCGCGACGTCATCGGCATTCCGGCGCTGTCGGGCGCGTTCATGCTCGCCAAGCGCGTCGCCATCGACAGCACCGGCGGCTTCGATCCACGCTATTTCCTCTACTTCGAGGATTTCGACTGGAGCGTGCGGCTCAATCGCATCACCAAGACCGCGTACGTGCCGTCGGTGCAGATCGGCCATCACGGCGGAGGTGCCGCGAAGAAGGGTATGAAGCACGTCTACTATTTCGTGAAGAGCGGGCTGCGCTTCTATCGCCTTCACGGCTGGAAATGGTTCTGAACACGGCTGCAGCACCGGAAGCGGGCCTGGTCGTCGTCACCGGTGCCGATGGCTTTGCGGGACGCGCGGTCTGCGCGCATTTTCGCGCCGCCGGCGTGCCGTTCCGTGGGCTGGTCCGCACGCTGTCGGGCGCGACCGCCGCGCGGCTCGACATGCTGCCGGTGGGCGATTTCGCCACGATCCCGGACGACGCACTCGCGAACGCATTGCGGGGCGCCGGCAGCGTCGTGCATCTCGCGGGACGCGCGCACGTGATGCAGGAGACCGCGACGGAGCCGCGGGCCGCGTTTCGCGCCGCCAACGTCGTGGCGACAGGACGCGTGGCGCGCGCCGCGGCGATGGCGGGGGCGGCGCATTTCGTGTTCGCAAGTTCGGTCAAGGTCAACGGCGAAGCAACCCCGCCGGGACGGCCGTTTCGCGAAAGCGATCCGCCAGACCCGCGCGACGATTACGCTGCCAGCAAGTGGGAGGCGGAGTGCGTGCTCGCGGATGTCGCGCGCGAGACGGGCCTGGCCGTCTCGGTCCTGCGGCTGCCGCTGCTGTATGGGCCGGGCGCCAAAGGCAACTTCGCGCGGCTGACCGGGGCAATTGCTCGCGGCGTGCCGCTGCCGCTCGGCAGCATCGACAACCGGCGCAGCGTGCTCGGGCTCGGCAACTTGGTCGCCGCGCTGGATGCAGTGCTGCAACATCCGGCGCCGGCGCCGGGCACCGTGGTCACGTATCTCCTCGCCGATGCATCACCTGTCGCTACTCCGGAACTGGTGCGCGCAATTGCCGCGGCGCTGGGCGTCGCGCCGAGGCTCCTGTCCGTTCCGTCATCGCTGCTGCGCCTGGCCAGCGCATGCGCCGGCAAGGCGGCGGCGTTCGAGCGGCTGGCCGGTTCGCTTGAGGTCGACACGACCGCATTCCGCACCAGGTTCGGCTGGCAGCCGCCGCGGTCGCTGGCTGAGGAATTGTCTGAGATGGCGCGCGGGAGGCGCGCGCCTGCGGCGCCGCCTCTATAATCCGCACTCATTCACCTTCCAGGCAGTCATGTCCACACGTCCCTCTGGTCGCCGCGCCGACGAATTGCGCGCCGTAAAAATCACCCGCGGCTTCACGCGCCACGCGGAAGGCTCGGTGCTGGTCGCCATGGGCGATACGCAAGTGCTGTGCACCGTCAGCGTCGAGGAAAGCGTGCCGTCGTTCCTGAAAGGCAAGGGACAGGGCTGGCTCACCGCCGAGTACGGGATGCTGCCGCGGGCGACGAACACGCGGATGCGGCGCGAAGCCGCCGAAGGCAAGCAGTCGGGCCGCACGCAGGAGATACAGAGGCTGATCGGCCGCAGCCTGCGCGCCGTGGTCGACCTGACGGCGCTCGGCGAGCGCACGCTGAAGATCGATTGCGACGTGCTGCAGGCGGACGGCGGCACGCGCTGCGCGTCGATCACCGGCGCGTGCGTAGCGGTGGCGGACGCGATCACCTGGTGCAAGGCAAAGGGACTCATCGCCGGCGAGCCGCTGCGCGATCACGTCGCTGCCGTGTCGGTGGGCGTGGTCGACGGCGCGGTCGTGCTCGACCTCGACTACGCCGAGGACTCCGCTTGCGACACCGACATGAACATAGTGATGACCGGCGCCGGCGGCTTCGTCGAACTGCAGGGTACCGCCGAAGGTGCGCCGTTCACGCGCTCCGAAATGGATGCGCTGGTGGCGCTCGCGCAGGACGGCATCGCTCGGCTCGTGGCGGCACAGAAAGCGGCATTGCGCAGTTGATATCCCGCCTGGTCTTAGCCTCCGGCAACGAGGGCAAGCTGCGCGAATTCCGCCGCTTGCTGGCACCGCGTGGCTTCGAGGTGGTCGCGCAGTCCGAACTCGCCATCCCCGAAGCCGACGAGCCGCACGCGACGTTCGTCGAGAACGCGCTGGCCAAGGCGCGGCACGCGAGCGCGATCGCGAAGATGCCCGCGCTGGCGGACGACTCGGGCATCTGCGTCGCGGCGCTCGGCGGCGCACCCGGCGTGCATTCGGCGCGCTACGCAGGGCTGCCGCCCTCGGACGCGCGCAACAACGCGAAGCTGGTGGCGGCACTGCAAGGCGTCGCCGACCGGCGCGCGCACTACCATTGCGTCCTCGTACTGGTCCGCCACGCCGCCGATCCGGAGCCGTTGATCGCCGAGGGCGCATGGCACGGCACGTTCATCGACCAGCCGCGGGGAACCGGCGGCTTCGGCTACGACGCGCATTTCCAGGACGAGGCGACCGGCCTCACAGGCGCTGAGCTTCCGCTCGAACGCAAGAACGAACTGTCGCATCGCGGCCGGGCGATGCGTGCGCTGCTCGAGCGGCTCGATGCGATCCGGGCGCGGTCATGACCAACGACGCCACACCGGGAAGGATCGTCGTGGATGCCGGGTCGCTGGCCCACCCGACTTTCACGGCGCTGCCGCCGCTGGCGCTCTACATCCACATCCCTTGGTGCCTGAAGAAGTGCCCGTACTGCGACTTCAATTCGCACGAAGTCCACGGCGAGGCGCCGGAGGCCAAGTATGTCGACGCGCTGCTCGCGGACCTCGAGTTCGCGCTGCCGTCGATCTGGGGCCGCAAGGTCGTGTCGGTTTTCATGGGCGGCGGCACGCCCAGCCTCTTCTCCGCCGCGGCGATCGACCGGCTGCTGGGTGGCGTACGCGCGCGCGTGCCGCTGCTGCCCGACGCGGAGATCACGCTGGAAGCCAATCCCGGGACGTTCGAGCGGCAGAAGTTCGCCGATTTCTATGCGGCGGGCGTGAACCGACTGTCGCTGGGCGTGCAGAGTTTCGATCCGGCGCAGTTGAAGGCACTGGGACGCGTGCACGATGCCGACGAGGCGAAGCGAGCGGCCGAAGCGGCGCTGATAATCTTCGGCAACGTGAACATCGACCTCATGTACGGATTGCCGCGGCAGAGCGTGGTCGAAGCGCGCGCCGACCTGGCCGCGGCGCTGGCGTTCGCGCCGCCGCACCTGTCGTTCTATCACCTGACGCTCGAGCCCAACACGCTGTTCCACCGCTATCCGCCGCCGCTACCGGACGACGACACCGCGGCCGACATCGAGGACGCGGTCCACGCCACGCTCGACGCCGCCGGTTACCAGCACTACGAGACGTCGGCTTACGCGAAACCGGGCCGGCAATGCGCGCACAATGCCAACTACTGGCGGTTCGGCGATTACCTGGGCATTGGCGCCGGCGCGCACTCCAAGCTGTCGTTCGCCGACCGCATCGTGCGGCAGCTGCGCTGGAAGCAGCCGAAGCAGTATCTGGAGCAGGTTGCGCATGCGCGGCCGCTGCAGGAGGAGGTCGAGGTGGCGCGGGGTGACGTGGGCTTCGAGTTCATGCTCAATGCGCTGCGGCTGACCGCGGGCGTGCCGACCGCGCTGTTCGCCGAACGCACCGGGTACGCGCTGTCCCTCGTCGCGGGCGGCATCGACGCGGCGACGCGTCGCGGCCTGCTCGAACCGGACCCGACACGTCTCGCCCCCACCGAACTCGGCCGCCGCTTCCTGAACGATCTGCAGGCGCTGTTCCTGAATACGCCCATGAGCGCGCCCGCCAGGACCCGCAATGCGCCGGAGGTGGCGCCGCTGGTGCGCATCGAAGCCACGGGCATCGAGCGATGACGCGGGACCTGCGCGGCTACACGCTGACGCTGACCGAGGCCGCCGAGGCGCTCGCGGAGCGGCAATTCACGTCGCTGCAATTGGCGGAGGCACTGTTGGCGCGGGTGCGGGCCACCGACGCAGCCGTCTGCGCGTGGGAAACGCTCGACCCCGACCACGTACGGCGCGAGGCCGCGCTCTGGGACGCCACGCACCCGCCGGGGCCGCTCGGCGGCATCGGCGTCGGCGTCAAGGACATCATCGACACCGCCGACCTGCCGACGACGATCGGCTCGCCGATCTTCGCCGACCGCCGGCCGGCGCACGATGCCGCGTGCATCGCGCGCTTGCGCGCTGCCGGCGCGTTCGTGTTCGGCAAGACCGTCACTACGCCGTTCGCCTTCATGGATCCCGGCAAGACCCGCAATCCGTGGGACCCGGCGCACACGCCCGGCGGATCATCGTCGGGATCGGCGGCCGCCGTCGCCGTCGGCCATGTCACCGCCGCCCTCGGCACGCAGACGAACGGCTCGGTCATCCGGCCCGCGGCGTATTGCGGCGTCGTCGGATTCAAGCCGACGTTGAATGCCATCCCGACCGCAGGCGTGCAGCCGTTCAGTGAGTCGTTCGACACCATCGGCACGTTTACCCGCACGGTGGAAGATGCGGCGCGCCTAGCCAGCGCATTGGCCGATCCCGGCCGCATTGCCGGAACGCTGGCGCCGGTGGTGCGGCCCCCGCGCTTCGCGTACATCGGCGATTTCCCGTGGACGGGGCAGGACTGCGACGCCGACGACGTCGTCGAAGCGGCGGTCACGCAGCTGCGGACGCGCGCGGAAGTGATCCCGCTCGACATTCCGCCCGCCTGGCACGACGCCAAGTCGATCATGCGCACGATCATGCTGTTCGAGGCGGCACGCAACTTGGGCGACCTCCAGTCGCGCGAGCGGGCGCGACTGTCGCCGGCCGTCAATGCCGGATTGGACGAAGGCCGGGCGATCGGTGCTGCTGCCTATGCCAACGCACGAGGGCAGCGCGAGCGGGCCATCGCGTTCTTCACGCAATGGCTCGAGGGCTTCGACGCGGTATTGGCCCCTTCGGCGCCCGGTCCGGCGCCACGCGGACTAGGCACGACCGGCGACCCTTCCTGCTGCACGCTGTGGTCGTTGCTGGGCTTTCCGGCCATCAGCCTGCCGGTGGGACTTGCACAGCGGATGCCCGTGGGGCTGCAACTGGCAGCGCCGGCCGGAAGCGACGATTCCCTGCTGGCCGTGGCCGCGTGGTGTGGCGCCCGGCTGTCGTTCCGGGGACTCGTGTAGACCGATTGTGCCCGTCCGGCGTTGATATCCGGGCCACGCATCGGCGATCATCCCAATCATGAAGCGCGCCAAACTGCTCACTGCACCCGCACCGCCCAAAGTGCGCAATCCGGTTGCGCGCTCGCCGCTGCTCGGCAAAGGTGGTCCGCACGGCAAGACCAACGCGGCGCTGCGCCGCCTGGCGAACATCGAACTCGTGAAGATCAAGCGTGCCCCGCATTCCGGCGAGTGACCCGACCACGCTGTGCCGCAGCGACCTCGAATCGGGGCGCATGCGCGAGCTCTACATCGAGGCGGCCGGCAATGCCGAGTGGGTACAGAGCGACGAACAGCTGTCGCACTCGCTGACCGCGATGATCAAGGCGCGGCCCAAGGGCGCGGGGTGGTGGGTGTTCGCGTACGGGTCGCTCCTGTGGAACCCGCTGTTTCCGTTCGCCGAATCGCGACCGGCGACGCTGCGCGGTTTGCATCGCCGCTTCTGTCTCTATTCGCTGGCGTCGCGCGGCACGCCCGAGCAGCCCGGACTGGTGCTGGGCCTCGACCGCGGCGGCGCCTGCACCGGCGTCATCTACCGACTGCCGGCGCCGGTAGTGATGGACGAACTGCATCTGCTATGGCGGCGGGAAATGGTGCTCGGCGCCTATCGTCCGCGCTGGGTTTGCGTGAAAAGCGGCGAGCGCGAAATCCACGCGCTGACGTTCGTCGTCCGGCGCGCGCACCCCCAATATGCCGGGCGCCTGACGCTCGACCGCGAAGCCGGCGTGATCGCCGCGTCGAAAGGTGCGTTCGGATCGTCGCTTGATTACATGGAACGCACGCGGGTTGCGCTGGTGACGCACGGCATCCGCGATCCCTACCTCGAAGCGCTGGCCGTCAGAGTGACCGCGCTTCGGCAGGCATAGCGCCCGGAAGTGCCAATCAGATCGCCATGTTCCGGCCGCCATCGACGTTGATGGTTTCGCCGGTGATGTAGTTGGCGTCCGCGAGCAGGAAATGCACGGCGCGCGCGATGTCATCCGGCGTGCCTTCGCGTTTGAGCGGTGTGTGCGAGATGATCCGCTGCCGCGACAGTTCGTCGAACGATTCGTCGTCGGGCCACAGGATCGGACCGGGCGCGACGGCATTGACGCGCACTTCGGGCGCCAGTTCGCGCGCGAGCGAGCGGGTGAGGCCCGCCAGTCCCGACTTCGCGATTGAATACACGACGTAATTCTTGAGCGGCCGCTCGGCGTGGATATCGGACAGGTTGACGATCGCGCCCTGCGCCTTCCGCAACGCCGGCGCCGCCGCCTGTGCCAGGAACAGCGGCACCTGCAGGTTGGTGCCGATCAGGTCGTTCCATGAGGCTTCGGTGATCTCGCCGACGGTCGTCGGAAAGAACGTCGACGCATTGTTGACCAGCGCATCGAGGCGGCCGAAGGCCTGCAGCGTCTGCTCGACCACCGAAGGCAGCTTGTTGAGGTCGAGGAGGTCCGCCTGGATCAGCGAGACGGAATTGGGCCGTGTGTGGTTGAGTTCCGCCTGGAGGAGGCGCGCCTCGCCGGCGGACGCGCGGTAGTGCAGCATCAGGTTCGCGCCGGCGCCGTGCAGGCGGCGGCAGATTGCGGCGCCGACCCGCTTGGCGCCTCCGGTAATCAATACGGTCTTGTCTTGCACGCTGCGCTTCCTGGACCCGGTGCCGTTTCCGTTAGACTTCACGGCAATCTAGCACACGGAACCCGCGTCGCGCGACCGGACGGGTGCCGACGCTGCAACCAACGATGTCTTCCCAACTGATCCCGTCCCTGCCGGATCCCCCTGCCGTCGAACGCGACCACAGCGCGCGCGTCGTCGAAGCCGTCCACGCGGAGATCGCGCGTTCCGGCGGCTGGATCGCGTTCGCGCGCTACATGCAGATCGTGCTGTACGCGCCCGGCCTGGGCTACTACGTTGCCGGCGCGCGCAAGTTCGGCCCCGACGGCGATTTCGTCACGGCGCCGGAGACCACGCCATTGTTCGCGCAGGCGCTCGCCGCGCAGGTCGCGCCGATACTTGGCGCAACGGCCGCGCGCGAAATCGTGGAATTCGGCGCAGGCAGCGGCGCGCTCGCCGCCGACATGCTGAATGCGCTCGCGAAGCTCGATGCGTTGCCGTCGCGTTACGCGATCCTCGAGGTCAGTCCGGACCTGCGCGAACGCCAGCGTGCCAACATTGCGCGCGTCGCGCCGAGCCACGCGGCGCGCGTCGAATGGCTCGATGCGTTGCCCGCCGCGATCGACGGAGCCGTCGTGATGAACGAGGTTCTCGACGCCATACCACCGCACCTGATCGTCCGGTGCAACGGGCAGTGGCTGGAACGCGGGGTGACTTGCGGCGTCACGCTGGCGTGGGAGGACAGGCCGCTGGCCGACGAATCGCTGCGCGCGCTCGCAGCGGAGCGGTTCCCGGCGGCGGGCGACTATGTCAGCGAAATCAATCCCGCGGCTGAGGCGCTGGTCGAGGATGTCGGCCGGCGCATGACCGGTGGCGCGCTGCTGGTCATCGACTACGGCTTTCCGCAGGCGGAGTATTACCACCCGCAGCGCGGCGAGGGCACGCTGATAGGCCACTATCGGCATCATGCGCAGGCAAATCCATTTTTCTGGCCGGGTCTTTCCGACCTGACCGCGCATGTCGACTTCACCGCCATCGCGTTGGCCGGCGAGCGGGCGGGAATGCAGGTGGCGGGCTACGCGCCGCAGGCGGCGTTCCTGCTGGGCTGCGGCGTTCTCGATCGCTTGCGCGAAACCGGCGATCCCGCGTCCGTCGAGTATCTGCGCGAAACTGCCGCGGTGCACAAGCTGACTTCGCCCGCCGAAATGGGCGAACTTTTCAAGGTGTTGGCGCTCGCGAAGAGCGACGGAATCCAATGGCCGGGATTCGCG
>Ga0302299_10001404_pt1 | contig 14454 bp, 12 predicted proteins | sample III_Fen_N3_4_FD_198795 | JGI IMG/M metagenome (GOLD analysis project Ga0302299, IMG submission 198795) | Peat permafrost microbial communities from Stordalen Mire near Abisko, Sweden - III_Fen_N3_4 | ecosystem: Environmental > Terrestrial > Soil > Wetlands > Permafrost | place: Sweden: Abisko... | reverse complement strand
GGCGAGGGCGCCGAGGCCCGGATCAGGCTGATTCGACCCGGATACCGCCGATGTGACGCCGACCACGTCGCAGCAGGACCCAGCGGTCGTGCAGCAGGTCCGACCCCCCGAGCACGGCCGTCTCGTCGGTGACGCGCACGTTGGCGACGTAGGCGCCGCCCTCGGCGATGGTGCGACGGCCGGCCCCCTTGGACGCCACCAGACCGGACCTGGCGAGCGCGTCGGCGACCGTGATGCCGTCTGCCCACTCCCCCGCGGTGACGACGGCGTGCGGAGCCTCCCCGAGCGCGGCGTCGAGCGTGCCGGCGTCGAGGTCGCCCAGGTCGCCCTGGCCGAACAACGCGCTCGCCGCGGCCTCGACTCGGGCCCGCTCGCCGGGACCGTGCACCAGGTCGGTGAGCTCCTGGGCCAGCGCCCGCTGCGCCTCGCGTGCCTGCGGACGTTCGCGCAGCGAGGCCTCGAGCGCCTCGATCCCGGCGTGGTCGCGGAAGGAGAAGATCCGCAGCAGCTGCGACGCGATCGCGTCCTCGACGTTGAGCCAGAACTGGTACCAGGCGTACGGCGACGTCAGGGCCGGGTCGAGCCACACGGTGCCGGACTCGGTCTTGCCGAACTTCGAGCCGTCGGACTTGGTCACCAGCGGCGTGGTGAGCGCGTGGACGCGGTCGCCCGTGACGCGCCGGACGAGGTCGACGCCGGCGACGATGTTGCCCCACTGGTCCGAGCCGCCGGTCTGCAGGGAGCAGCCGTACTGCTGGTGCAGCTGCAGGTAGTCGTAGGACTGGAGCAGCTGGTAGCTGAACTCGGTGTAGGAGATCCCCGCGCCGGCGAGCCGCGCCGCGACGGCCTCGCGGTCGAGCATCCGGTTGACGCTGAAGTGCTTGCCGATGTCGCGGAGGAACTCCAGCGTCGAGAGTCCTTGGGTCCAGTCGTAGTTGTTGACCATGACGGCGGCGTTGTCCGGCGCGTCGAAGTCGTAGAAGCGCTCGAGCTGGGCGCGGAACGACGCGACCCACTCCGCCACGAGCTCCTTCGGGTTGAGGACCCGCTCCCCGGACTCCTTGGGGTCGCCGATCAGCCCGGTGGCCCCGCCGACCAGGGCCAGCGGGCGATGCCCGGCGAGCTGGAAGCGGCGCACGGTCAGGATCTGCACGAGGTTGCCCATGTGCATGCTCGGCGCCGTGGGGTCGAAGCCGCAGTACAAGGTCAGCGGTCCGGCCGCCGCGGCGGCGCGGAGCGCCTCGAGATCGGTCGAGTCGGCGACGAGCCCCCGCCAGGCGAGGTCGTCGAGGACGGCCACGCGGGCCCGGGCAGCGGCGTCGAGGGTGCTCGTGTCGAGCGCGCTCGTGGTCTCCTGCGTCACGGGGCTCATCCTCGCGCACCACCCCTGCCGGCCGCGCCCGGGATCCTTGCCGCCGGGACGGCACGGGATCACGACGCGTGACCGCCGCGTGGCCCAGCGGCCGTGACTGCGCCGTTCGGGTGAGTCCCGGGTCACGGACCGGCCACGGTCCTGGTCTCTGGGGTCCTCTTGCTGACGGCGGGACGGCCCTGGCCTAGCGTCGCCTCGTCCGCGACCGGCGGGCACGCTCGAGAACCTCGGACCACCACCCCGGAGGGACCCACCCATGTCGATCCGCCCCCGTACCGCGGGACGCGCCCTCGCCGTCGCCGGCGCCACGGCCGCCGCGGCCGCGCTGACCGTGTCCGGCGTCGCCACGCCGACGGCCGCCGCGCCCGTGTCGCACCGCGTCACGCCGGCCGTCGGTGCGCACCCGCACTTCATCAAGGCCGGTACGCCGAAGCCAGGAGGAAGCACCCCGCTGGGCTGCCAGACCGTGCGCCCCGGGCGTCTCACGTGCTACGGCCCGGACCAGATCCGTGCGGCGTACGCGATCCAGCCGCTGCTCGACCGCGGGCTCACCGGCAAGGGCCGGACCATCGTGATCATCGACGCCTACAGCCCGCCCGCCGTCGCCCAGGACCTTGCGACCTTCGACGCGCTCTTCGGCCTGCCGGACCCGAGCCTGACGATCGTCGCGCCTCAGGGTGCGACGCCGTGGGACGGCACCGACGGGAACCAGGTCGGCTGGGCCGGCGAGATCAACCTCGACGTGCAGTGGTCGCACGCGGTCGCACCGGGCGCGAAGATCGTGCTCGTCGAGGCCACCTCCAACGACGACGCAGCCATCCTGGCCGCGACGAAGTGGGCGGTCGACAACCGCGTCGGCGACGTCATCTCACAGAGCTTCGGCGAGGACGAGCGCTGCGTGGACCCCGCGATCGCCAAGGCCCAGCACAAGGTGTTCGAGCGCGCGACCGAGCGCGGCATCACCCTGATCGCCTCTGCCGGTGATGAAGGGTCCGCTCAGCCGACCTGCGACGGGAGCGACTACTCCCTCGCCGCCTCCAGCCCCGCGACCGACCCGCTCGTCACGGCGATCGGCGGCACCAGCCTCAAGGCCGACCTGACCTCCGGCGCCTACCAGTCCGAGACGGTCTGGAACGAGCCCCAGTACGCCGTCGCTGGTGGCGGCGGGTACTCCGTGCTCGAGCGCAAGCCGTGGTTCCAGGGCGACGTCGTGAAGGGTCGCTACCGCGCGGTCCCGGACGTGTCCTACGACGCCGGCATCGACGGCGGCGTGGTCACGTACTTCGGTGACGACGCGGCCGGCGGCCCGGGCGCCGGCGGGTTCTACATCTCCGGCGGCACGAGCTCGGGATCACCGCAGTGGGCCGGTCTCACGGCGATCGGCGCGCAGCTCGCGCACCACCGGCTCGGCGCCCTGAACCCGACGCTCTACGCGCTCGGGCGCTCGCGCCTCGCGTCGCGGGTCTACCACGACACCACGGTGGGCACGAACGCGTTCACGTTCCTCGACGCGTCCGACAACCCCGTCGTGTACGTCGACGGCTACGCCGCCACCCGCGGCTGGGACGCGGCCACCGGCTGGGGAACGCCGATCGCGTCCACCCTCGTCCCGATCCTGGCAGCGAGCGCCGGCTGACCACGGCCGACCCGCTCCTACGACGGCTCGGCTCGGGCCCCGCACCCACCCGGTGCGGGGCCCGAGCCCTGTTCCGGACACCAATGCTCACGCCGGTGGTCGCCGCAGTCGCGGCGAGCTCACCCGTGAGTCACCGGAGACCGTGAACCGCCACGGCACGTCGACGGCACGGGAGATCCCGACCCGCGGGCCGACGAGCACGTCGCCGTCCCCGACCGGCGACCCGGCACGCAGGCGAAGCTGCCCGCGCGCGGCCGTCACGTCGAGGTCGTTCCACGTGCCGCCGAGGCCGAGGCTGGCGGCGAGGTTCGCGGGCCCTGACGCGAGCCGCGCGTCGCTGGTCCCGGGCCGTCGACGCGCCCGAGCCACGTCCGCCCCCGCCACGACCTCCCCGGCGCGCAGCAGCACGGCCGCCGCCGCACCACGTTCGCCGCAGACGAGGTTGAGCGCCCAGTGCATGCCGTAGGAGAAGTAGACGTAGGACCGGCCGGGCGGTCCGTACATCACGAGGCTGCGCGGCGTGGGTCCGCGCCACGCGTGCGACGCGGGATCGTCCTCGCCGGCGTAGGCCTCGGTCTCCACCAGGCGCACGGCGACGAGACCGTCGGGCGAGTCGGCCTCGACGACACGGCCGAGCAGGTCCCGCGCGACGGTCGCCGGGTCACGGGCGTAGAACGCCTGCGACAGCACCCGCCCGCGGGCCACGGCACCTCAGCCTGCGGGCCGCTGCGCCGCCCACGCGGCCGCGTCGTCGACCAGCACCGTGACGCCCTCGAGCTGCTCCCGGACGCGCACGGGGGCCGTGCCACCGAACGCCGAGCGCGACTCGAGTGCGCCCCGCACGGACAGGACGCCACGGACCGCGGGCGTCAGGTGCTCGCTGATCGAGCGCAGCTCGTCGTCGGAGAGGTCCCAGAGCTCGACGCCGCGCGCCTCGGCGCGGCGCACGCAGCCTCCGGCGACCTCGTGCGCCTCGCGGAACGGGACGCCCTGGCGGACGAGCCACTCCGCGATGTCGGTCGCGAGCGCGAACCCCTGCGGCGCTGATGCCGTCATCCGGTCGACATCGAAGCGCAGCGTCGCGACACAGCCACTCATCGCGGGCAGGACCAGCGCCAGCGTGTCGATGGCGTCGAACGCCGGCTCCTTGTCCTCCTGCAGGTCCCGGTTGTAGGCGAACGGCAGTCCCTTGAGCGTGGTGAGCAGGCCGGTGAGGCCGCCGATCAGCCGACCCGCCTTGCCGCGCGCGAGCTCCGCGACGTCCGGGTTCTTCTTCTGCGGCATGATCGAGCTGCCGGTCGACCATGCGTCGTCGAGCTGCGCCCAGCCGAACTCGCGCGAGGTCCAGAGGCAGATCTCCTCGCCGAGGCGCGACAGGTGCACGCCGATCATCGCCGTCGCGAAGCAGAACTCCGCGGCGAAGTCGCGGTCGCTCACGGCGTCGATCGAGTTGGGGATCGCGTCGCGGAAGCCGAGCTCGTGCGCGACCGCCTGAGGGTCGAGCGGGAGCGACGAGCCGGCGAGAGCGCCTGCGCCCATGGGAGACAGCGCCGTACGCCGGTCCCAGTCGCGCAGCCGGTCGATGTCGCGACCGAACGCGTGGACGTGCTTCGCCAGCTCGTGCCCGAACGACACCGGCTGCGCGTGCTGCAGGTGCGTGAAGCCAGGAGCCGCGGTGTCGACGTGCCGCGTGGCCTGCTCGATCAGGGCGCGCTGAAGGTCGACGACCGCCGATGCGACGACCCGGGCGTGGTCGCGCAGGAACAGGCGGAAGTCGGTCGCCACCTGGTCGTTGCGGGACCGACCCGCCCGCAGCTTGCCCCCGAGGACGCCGAGGCGCTCGGTCAGGCCGCGCTCGAGCGCCGTGTGGACGTCCTCGTCCGCGACGACGGGCAGGAACGCCCCGGAGCGGACGTCGGCCTCGAGGCCGTCGAGGGCGCCGAGCATCGCCTCGAGCTCGTCGTCGGCGAGGAGCCCCGCGCGGTGCAGGACGCGCGCGTGCGCCCTGCTCTGCGCGAGGTCGTAGGGGGCGAGCCGCCAGTCGAAGTGGATCGACAGCGACAGCGCCGCCATCGCGTCCGACGGCCCGCCCTCGAACCGCCCGCCCCAGAGGCGCTGGGAGCCGGGACGGGCCTCGTCAGCCAAGGTCGCGACCGAGACGCTCGTCGCGCTTCGCGGCGATCTTGCTGGGGAGGCCCCACAGGTCGATGAAGCCCTTGGCCAACGACTGGTCGAACGTGTCGCCGGTGTCGTAGGTCGCGAGGTTGAAGTCGTAGAGGGACTCGTCGCTTCGGCGACCAGTGACGACCGCGCGGCCACCGTGCAGCGTCATGCGGATCTCCCCGGTGACCGTGTCGTTGACCTCGTCGAGGAAGCCGTCGAGCGCGCGCTTGAGCGGCGAGAACCACAGGCCGTCGTAGACCAGCTCGCTCCAGCGCTGCGAGACGCCGCGGGCGTAGCGGGCGAGGTCGCGCTCGACGGTCACGGCCGCGAGCTCGGAGCGCGCGGTGAGCAGCGCGATCGCACCCGGGGCCTCGTAGACCTCGCGGCTCTTGATGCCGACGAGCCGGTCCTCCACCATGTCGAGCCGGCCGACTCCCTGGGCGCCGGCACGCTGGTTGAGCTGCTGGATGGCCTGCAGCACCGAGACCGGCTTGCCGTCGATCGAGACCGGCACGCCCTTCTCGAAGGCGATGACGACCTCGTCGGCCTCGCGCGGCGTGGCCGGGTTCTGCGTGTAGGAGTAGACGTCCTCGATCGGACCGTTCCAGATGTCCTCGAGGAAGCCGGTCTCCACGGCGCGGCCCCAGACGTTCTGGTCGATGGAGTACGGCGACTTCTTCGTCTGGTCGATCGGCAGGTTGTTCTTCTCCGCGAACTCGATCGCCTTGTCGCGCGTCATGGCGTAGTCGCGCACGGGCGCGATGCAGGTGAGGTCGGGTGCGAGATTGGCGATGCCCACCTCGAAGCGCACCTGGTCGTTGCCCTTGCCGGTGCAGCCGTGGGCGACCACGGTGGCACCGTGCTGGCGCGCGGCCTTCACGAGGTGCTTCACGATGACCGGGCGCGAGAGGGCCGACACCAGCGGGTAGCGGTCCATGTAGAGCGCGTCGGCCTTGAGCGCGGGCAGGCAGTAGTCGTCGGCGAACTCGTCGCGGGCGTCGGCGACGTAGGCCTCGACTGCGCCGCAGGAGATCGCTCGCTCACGGATGACCTCGAGGTCCTCGCCCTCCTGGCCGACGTCGATCGCCACGGCGACCACCTCGGCCCCGGTCTCCTCGGCGATCCAGCCGATGGCCACCGAGGTATCCAGTCCGCCGGAGTAGGCGAGTACCACGCGCTCAGTCACGGTCGTTCCTCTTTCTTGATGGGGTGTTCTCGAAGACGTTCATCGCCCGTTCTCCGCGAGACGGAGCATGGCAGCGGCGACCTCGTGTCCGCCGTTCGGGTCGCGGGTCACGAGCAGGACGGTGTCGTCGCCGGCGACGGTGCCGATGACGGACGGCAGCACGGTGTGGTCGATCGCCGAGGCGAGGTACTGCGCGGCGCCCGGAGGGGTGCGCAGCACCACGAGGTTCGCGGAGCTGTCGGCCGACACCATGACCTCGCCTGCGACCCTGGCGAGCTTCGTGACGGCGGCCTCGTCGCCGACCGCGGCGATCAGCGACGGGTCGCCGCCCTGTCCGGGTACGGCGTAGACAGCGGCTCCGCCTGCGGACACGACCTTGATCGCGCCGATCTCGTCGAGGTCGCGCGAGAGCGTGGCCTGGGTGACGGTGAGCCCGTCGACCGCGAGCAGCTCCGCGAGGCGCGACTGGCTCGGCACCGCGTGGTGCTCGAGGTGGTCGACGATGCGCGCGTGGCGCGCCGCCTTCGTGTTCGGCGTCGTCATGACACCACCGCCAGCAGGTCGGGCACCGCTGCGGCGAAGCGGTCGGCATCGGCCACGCCGAGGACGAGCGGCGGCGCGAGCCGGATCGTGGTGGGGCGCACAGCATTGACGAGGTAGCCGGCGTCGCGGGCCGCGGCCTCGAGCGCGGGCGCGACGGGCGCGGACAGCTCGAGCGCGCGCCACAGGCCCAGGCCGCGGTGCGAGGCGAGCAGGGGGTGGTCGACCGCGTCGAACGCGGCGGACCAGCGATCGCCGAGCGCGCGCACGTGCTCGAGAAGTCCCTCGCGCTCGATCGTGGTGAGGACGGCGAGCGCCGCCGCGCACGACACCGGGTTGCCGCCGAACGTCGAGCCGTGGTCGCCCGGCTGCAGGACGAGGGCGGCGTCGCCGGTCGCCAGGACCGCTCCGATCGGGAGCCCTGCGCCGAGGCCCTTGGCCAGCGTGATGACGTCGGGGACGACGCCCTGCGCCACGCTGAGCAGCCACTCCCCCGCACGGCCGATGCCGGACTGCACCTCGTCGACGACGAGCAGCGCGCCGACCGAGTCGCAGATCTCGCGCGCCGCGGCGAGGTATCCGGCGGGCGGGATCACGACGCCGCCCTCGCCCTGGACCGGTTCGAGGATCACGGCTGCGGTGTGCTCGGTGACGGCCGCGCGGAGCGCCTCGACGTCGGCGTAGGGCACGAAGGCGACCGGGCCGGGCAGCGGCTCGAACGGGGCCCGCTTCGCCAGCGTGCCGGTGACGGACAGCGCGCCGAGAGTGCGGCCGTGGAAGCCGCCCTCGGTGCTCACGACCTCGCTGCGCCGTCCCTGCATGTGCTTGCGCACGATCTTCAGCGCGGCCTCGTTCGCGGTGGCGCCGTCCTGGCACAGGAACACGCGCGCACCGCCGGGGACCAGCGCGGCCAGCCGTTCGGCCAGCGCGATCCCCGGCTCGTGCATCGCGAGGTTGCTCGTGTGCGCCAGGGTCGCGACCTGCGTCGCGACGGCATCGACGACCGCGGGGTGGGCGTGGCCGAGCGACGAGACGGCGATGCCGCCGACGAGGTCGAGGTACTCGCGCCCGTCGACGTCCCAGACGTGCGCACCGACGCCACGCGCCAGCGCGACCGGCGGAGTGCCGTAGTTCCGCATCATCACGGCGTCCCATCGGGCCCGCATGGCCGCGGTGGACGTGCCGGCGGCCGTCGATGCCGTCATGTCGCGTCCCGCTCGTCGTCGTAGAGCGGGAAGGCGTCGGGCAGCACCATCGTGCCGACGCCCGCGCTCGTGACGACCTCGAGGAGGACGGCATGCGCCAGGCGGCCGTCGATGACGTGGGCGCGCGGCACGCCACCGCGCACGGCGCGGACGCAGGCCTCCATCTTCGGGACCATGCCGCTCTCGAGGGTCGGGAGGAGCTCCTCGAGGTCGGAGACCGCGATCGTGCGGTAGACCTCGTCGCTGTTCGGCCAGTCGGCGTAGAGGCCTTCCACGTCGGTGAGCACGACGAGCTTCTCGGCCTTGAGCGCCACGGCGAGCGCGGCCGCCGCGGAGTCGGCGTTGACGTTGTAGACCGCGCCGTCGACGCCGCGCGCGACGGACGACACGACGGGAACGAGGCCGTCGTCGAGCAGCTGCTCGACGAAGTCGGCGCGCACCTCGACGACGTCGCCGACGAGCCCGATGTCGACCGGCTCGCCGTCGACGACGACGTCGCGCCGCTCGGCGGTGAACAGGTGCGCGTCCTCGCCCGAGACGCCGACCGCGTAGGGACCGTGGGCGTTGAGCAGCCCCACGACCTCGCGCTGCACCTGGCCGGTGAGGACCATGCGCACGACGTCCATCGCCTCGGGGCTGGTCACGCGGTAGCCGCCGCGGAACTCGCCCTCGATGCCGAGCCGGTCCAGCATCTGGCTGATCTGCGGCCCGCCCCCGTGCACCACGACAGGGCGCAGCCCCGCCATCCGCAGGAACATGACGTCGGCCGCGAACGCCTCGCCGAGCGCGGGGTCGACCATCGCGTTGCCGCCGTACTTGAGCACGACGGTGGCGCCGTGGAAGCGCTCGAGCCACGGCAGCGCCTCCGCGAGCACGGACGCCTTCAGCAGCGCGACATCGCGGTCGACCGCACCGGACAGCGGCTGCGCGTTCACGAGGAGTATGCCGAGTTCTCGTGGACGTAGGCGGCCGTGAGGTCGTTCGTCCAGACGGTCGCGGACGCCGTGCCGGCACGCAGGTCCACGGTGATCGTCACCTCCCGGTCGCTCATGTCGACGAGGTCGCGGTCGTCGCCGGTCGCGCCGTCGCGGCACACCCACACGCCGTTGATCGCGACGTCGACGGCGTCGGGCTCGAACGCCGCGGTGGTCATCCCGAGCTCGGCGAGGATGCGGCCCCAGTTCGGGTCCTCGCCGTGGATCGCGCACTTGACCAGGTTGGCGCGCGAGATCGAGCGACCCGCGTCGACGGCGTCGTCCTCCGTGGCGGCGTTCACGACGTCGATGCGGATCTCCTTGCTGGCACCCTCGGCGTCGGCGACGAGCTGACGTGCGAGCTACGCGCAGACCACGGTGACCCGCTCGAGGAGGTCGTCGTAGGCCGGGGCGACGCCCGAGGCTCCGCTCGCGAGCAGCAGGACGGTGTCGTTGGTGGAGGTGCAGCCGTCGCTGTCGACGCGGTCGAAGGTCACGCGGGTCGCGGCGCGCAGCGCGGCGTCGAGCGTGGCCGCGTCCGCGACGACGTCGGTGGTGATGACCACGAGCATGGTCGCGAGCGACGGTGCGAGCATGCCGGCGCCCTTCGCCATCCCGCCGACCGTGAAGCCGGCTCCCGTGGCGACGGCGGTCTTCGGGACGGAGTCGGTGGTCATGATCGCGGTGGCCGCGACGTCGCCGCCGTCGGTCGAGAGCTGCGCGTGCGCGGAGTCGAGGCCGGCGAAGAGCGCGTCGACCGGCAGCCGTACGCCGATCAGCCCGGTGGAGCACACGGCGACGTCGCCGGCGCCGATCTCGAGCAGCGCGGCGACGTGCTCAGCGGTGCGGTGCGTGTCGAGGAAGCCGTCGGAACCCGTGCAGGCGTTGGCACCACCGGAGTTGAGCGCGACCGCGCGCACGACTCCCGCGGTGAGGACCTGCTGGCTCCAGAGGACCGGCGCCGCCTTGACGCGGTTGCGCGTGAACACGCCGGCGGCCGCGGCGAGCGGGCCGTCGTTCACGACGAGGGCGACGTCGTTCGCGCCTGTCGACTTGAGCCCGGCGGCGACGCCCGCGGCGCGGAAGCCCTGTGCGGCAGTGACGCTCACGGCGCTACCCCGATCGCGGTGAGCCCAGCGGTCTCGTCGAGACCGAGGGCGAGGTTGGCGTTCTGCACGGCCGCGCCGGCCGCGCCCTTGACGAGGTTGTCGATGGCGGAGACGACGATCGCGCGACCCGAGTGCGGGTCGGCGGCCACCTGCAGATGGACGGAGTTCGCGCCGAGCGTGGCGCCGGTCTGCGGCCAGGTGCCCGGCGCCAGGACGGAGACGAACGGCTCGGCGGCATAGGCGGCGTGGAGGGCCTGGTGCAGCTCCTCGGTGGTGACTCCCTCGGCGAGCCGCGCCGTGGTCGTGGCGAGGATGCCCCGCGGCATCGGCGCCAGCATCGGGGTGAACGACACGGTCACCGGCTCGCCGGCCGCCTCGGCGAGCGCCTGCTCCATCTCCGGGGTGTGCTGGTGCGTCCCGCCCACCTTGTACGTCGAGAGCTGGCCCATGACGGTGCTCGCGAGCAGCGCGTCGCTCGGCTTGCGACCGGCGCCGGTGGTGCCGCTCGCGGCGACCGCGACGACGTCGGCGGGCTCCACGAGGCCGGCGGCGAGCAGCGGCGCGAGGCCGAGGATCACGCCGGTCGGGTAGCAGCCCGGGTTGGCGATACGCCGCGCTGCCGCCACCTGCTCGCGATGGCCCGCGAGCTCGGGCATGCCGTAGGTCCACGAGCCCGACCAGTCGCCGCCGTAGTAGCGGGTCCAGGCGTCGGCCCGCTCGAGCCGGTGGTCGGCGCCGAGGTCGATCACGATCGTGTCGGCCGGGAGCGCCGCGGCGATCGCCCCGGACTCGCCGTGCGGCAGCGCCAGGAACACGACGTCGGCGTCGCCGATCGTGTCGAGGTCGGTCGCGAGGAACGTCCGGTCCGCGAGCGGGGTGAGGCCCGGGTGCAGGTCGGTGACCCGCTTGCCGGCAGAGCCGCCGGCCAGCAGCGGCCCGACCTCGAGCGCGGGGTGGCCGAGCAGCAGGCGCACGACCTCGCCACCGGCGTACCCGGAGGCTCCGACGACCGCGGCGACGGGCTTGGCTGTGCTCACGGACAGGACTATACACATATACCGATATACCCTCGACGGGGGTCACCGGGCGAGCGGGTCGCCCTCCCCCGCCGCGGCGAGGCGCAGCGTCCGGGCGCGTGGACCGGCCGCCGCGAGGGCGGCGCGCAGCCGCTCCGGGTCGTCCGTGGCATGCAGGAAGCGACCGCTCAGGTCGTCGAGCGAGCCGTCGGCGATGCGGTCGAGCAGGGTGAGCACCCGCTCCACCGGGGTCCACGCCTCGTCCGGGAGATCGCCGAGCTCGGGACGGTGACGCACGAGCTCGGCCGGCCACTGCGTCATGTCCGTGCGCACCATGCCCGGGCTGATGTGGAAGCACCGCACCCCGGTGCCTTCGAGCTCCGCGGCGAGCGACTCGCCGAACCTCGTGACGGCTGCCTTGCTCGCCGCGTACTGGCTCGACCACGGCCCCGGCGCGTTGCCGATCCCCGACGTCATGAGCACGAGCCGACCGCTGCCCCGCGCCACCATCGCGGGCAGCACGGCCCGGGCCGTCGCGACGACGCCGAGGGTGTTGACCTCGAAGCCGCGCCACCACGCGCCGAGGTCGGCCTCCCAGAACCGCCCGGACGCCGTGAGCGCGCCGGCGTTGGCCACGACGAGGTCGAGCGCGTCGGCATCGGCGGCCACCTGGGCCATGCGCGCCGCGTCAGTGACGTCGCCGACGAAGGGCACGACGGTCGGCCCCCACGCATCGGCGAGCTCGAGCAGCTCGGGCCCGCGACGGGCGACGGCGGCGACCTCCCAGCCACTGGCGACGAGGTGGTCGACCATCGTGCGGCCGATCCCCCGGGTGACGCCGGTGACCAGCGCCCTCATGCGCGCCGGACCGCCCCGACTGCCGCGGTCGCGGCGGCGACGGCGGAGTCGCGCGCCGCGGACACCTCGTCGACGGTGAGGGTGCGGTCCGGGGCACGGAAGCGGAGGGCGAAGGCCAGCGAGGTGTGTCCCGCGTCGACCTGCTCGCCGGAGTAGACGTCGAACAGCCGCACGGACTCGAGCAGCGGACCGGCGCCCTCGACGAGCGCGGCCTCCACCGCCGACGCGGGGACGCCGGCGTCGACGACGAGCGCGACATCCTCCTTCGCCACCGGGTAGGTGGAGATGGACCTCGCGGTGAGCCCACCCGCGGCAGCGGCGATCAGCGCACCGAGGTCGAGCTCCATCGCCGCGGTGCGCGTGGGGAGCCCGGCGCTCTCGCACACGCGGGGGGTCAGCTCGCCGGCGTGCCCGACGACCTGCTCTCCGAGCACGAGCTCGGCGCAGCGCCCCGGGTGCCAGGGCGCCGGCGCTGATCCCTTGCGGACGACGAGATCGACGCCGACGGCGTCGGCGACGAGGCGCCCGGCCTCGATCGCGTCGGCCCACGACGACCCGGCACCCGCACCCCACCAGCCGGCCGGCGAACGCTGGCCCGTCAGGGCGACCGCCACGTGCAGCGGCTGGTCGGGCAGCAGCGCCTCGAGGGACGCGACCTCGGCCGCCGACGGACGCCCGTCGACCGGCGGGCGCGGCGGGTCGGTGATGCCGCGCGGGCTCTGGCCCTCGCGCAGCCGCACGACCGCGCCGGCCTCGAACAGCGCGACGTCGGTCGTGCCGCGACCGACGTTGCGGCGCAGTGACCCGAGGAGGCCGGGCAGCAGCGTCGTGCGCATCCCCGGCTGCTCGTCGGAGATCGGGTTCGCCAGCAGCAGCAGCGAGCGACGCGGGTCGTCTGCCGGGATCCCGAGCCCATCGAGGTCGGCGTCCCCGACGAACGGGTAGGCGAGCGCCTCGACGTAGCCGGCGGCCGCGAGCGCGCGGCCGACCCGACGCCGGGCCCGCTGCGACGCCGTCAGGCCGAAGCCGGGACGCGCCGACGGCAGCGTCGTGGGGATGGCGTCGTAGCCGCCGAGGCGCAGCACCTCCTCGACGAGGTCGGCCGGGTCGGTGAGGTCGGGGCGCCAGGAGGCCGGGGTGACGGCGAGCGGGTCTGCTCCCGGGTCGGCGACGACGCACCCGACGGCCTCGAGCCGGTCGACGACCGTGTCACGGTCGATCTCGATCCCGGCGACACGACCTGGCAGGTCGGCCGCCAGCGCGATCACGACCGGCTCGTGCGCTGCCTCGACCGCCGTCATGCCGACGTAGGAGCCGCCGCCGTGCGCCAGGAGGAGAGCCGCTGCCCGGGCCGAGGCGTACGGCGCCAGCACACCGTCGACGCCGCGCTCGAAGCGACGCGACGCCTCGCTCGACAGCTTGTGCCGACGCGACATGTGCGCGACGGCTGCCGGCGCGAAGTGTGCCGCCTCGAGCGCGATCTCGCGGCTGTCGTCGTCGATCTCGGTGTCGAGCCCGCCCATCGTGCCGGCGAGGCCGATGGGTCCGCGATCGTCGGTGATGAGCAGGTCGGCGGCGTCGAGCGTGCGCGCGACGTGGTCGAGCGTCTCGAGGGTCTCCCCCGCCCGCGCACGACGTACGACGATGGGGCCCTGCAGCTTCGCGCGGTCGAACGCGTGCAGCGGCTGCCCGGTCTCGAGCATGACGTAGTTGGTGACGTCGACCGCGAGCGAGACGGGACGCATCCCGCTCATCGAGAGACGACGACGCATCCAGAACGGCGACGGCGCCGACGGGTCGAAACCGACGATCGTGCGCAGCGTGAACAAGTCGCTGCCCCCGAGGTCCTCGACCACGCACTCGTGCGGCGTGCCGCCCTCCGGCGCAGGCAGCTCGACGAGCTCGGTGCCCGGGTCGCGGAACGGCACGGAGTACTGGTGCGCCAGCTCGCGCGCGACCCCGCGCATCGACAGGCAGAACCCCATGTCGGGCGTGACCGAGACGTCGAGGACCGCGTCTCCGAGACCGACGATCGGACCGGCGTCCTCACCGACCTCGCCGCTGCCCGACGGCAGCACGATGATGCCGTCGTGGTCCTGCCCGAGGCCGAGCTCGCGCTCGGAGCAGATCATGCCGTCGGAGACGTGGCCGTAGGTCTCGCGCGAGGCGATCTGGAAGCCGCCGGCGAGGATCGCGCCGGGCAGCGCCACGACGACGAGGTCGCCCTCGACGAAGTTGCGCGCGCCGCAGATGATGCCGCGCACGCCGGGGGTGTCCGGGTGGCCGTGGGCGTCACCCACCTCCACCTGGCACCAGCGGATCGGCTTCTTGAACTCGGTGAGCTCCTCGATCGAGCGCACGTGCCCGACGACGAGCGTGCCGGTCACGTCGGCGC
>Ga0302299_10001403_pt1 | contig 14464 bp, 11 predicted proteins | sample III_Fen_N3_4_FD_198795 | JGI IMG/M metagenome (GOLD analysis project Ga0302299, IMG submission 198795) | Peat permafrost microbial communities from Stordalen Mire near Abisko, Sweden - III_Fen_N3_4 | ecosystem: Environmental > Terrestrial > Soil > Wetlands > Permafrost | place: Sweden: Abisko... | reverse complement strand
CCAGGATCCGGTCGAGCTTCTCGTCGGCAAGCCGTCCCCGGTCGGCGTAGGGCAGCCCGAACAGGTCGTACTCGTCGGGCCGGTACCCGATGCCGAAGACGTAGGACACCCGGCCCCGGCTGATGTGGTCGAGGACGATCATCTCCTCGGCCAGCTTCACCGGGTCGTACAGCGGCAGCAGCGCCGCGCCCACCGCGATCGCCATGGTCTTCGTGCGCGCGGCCATCGCGGTGGCGAGCACCAAGGGTGCGGGCAGGTACCCGTCGGGCGAGACGTGGTGCTCCGACACGACTGCGGCGACGCAGCCCTTGTCCTCGGCCCATTCGGCCATCTCGATCGCCGCGGCGTACTGATCGGCGATCTCCGCGGCGGACTTGCCGGGGACACGGAGGTCGAACCGCATCGTGAACATCGGTTACCAGGCCTTCAGTGCGGGCTCGCGTTCGAACGCGTTGCAGGTGGAGTCGACCGGGTAGTCCTCGGGCGACAGGGGCCGGGCCACGGCCTCGACGGTCGGACCGATGCGGTCGGCGAGCGGCCGCAGCACGTCGAGGTCGAAGCCGTAGAACTCGGCCGCGGTGGTGCCCACCATTCGCTGGACGTCGTCGGCCGGCATCCCGGCGAACGCGACCCGCAGCCCTTCGGTCGTGTACGGGTACGTGCCTTCGCTGTGGGGGTAGTCGTGGCCCCACATGATCTTGCCGACCCCGATGCCGCGGACGAGGGGTGCCTCGCTCGGGCGCAGGAAGCTGGCCCCGACCCACACGTGCCGCGCGAAGTACTCGCTGGGGAGCATCGACATGCTCTCCGCGACGGCGCCGAAGAACACGGCCTCCGCCGCGCCGCCGGTGGTCATGCGCTTGTAGAACCAGTCGAGGGTGTCGAGCCCACGCGGGAGCCACGCGACCCCCTGCTCCGTCTGCGCGACCCGCAAGCCCGGATGGCGGTCGAACACCCCGCCGAACATGAGGTGCCACAGCGGTCGGTGCGCGAACCACGGGATCTCCACGAGCATGATCGCCCGCGCCGCGACGTGGTCCCCGTAGTCGGGCAGCCCGCTGCCGGAGTGCACGTTCAGCGGGAGGTCCAGCTCCTCGCACACCTCCCACAGCGGCTCGTAGTAGGGGTCCCACAGCTCGTGGAGGCCGGAGTTGGGCGACACCGACGGCAGCAGCACGCCGCCGCACACCCGCATCTGCCCGTGGAGCTCGCGGATCTCGGCCACGGCGTCCTCGACCCGGTTGAGGAACACCTGGATGATCCCGGCCCGGCGATCGGGAGCCTCGGCACAGAAGTCGACCAGCCAGCGGTTGTGGGCCTGGAGCCCGGCCCAACGGCGGTCGTAGTCGGCGGGGGTGGGCGGCCGGGCGACGAGGTTGCCCTGGTCGAAGAAGGGCGGGACCGTGTTGGGATAGAGCACCTCGGCGGCCACTCCGTCGGCGTCGGCCTCGGCGAGGCGACGGTCGCTGTCCCAGTTGCGGTAGGCGGTCGCGGCGAGGAGGTCCGCGAAGGGGTTCTCGTAGGCGGCGGCCCACCCGTCGAACTCGTCGTGCCAGGCGGCGGGTAGGTACTCCTTGTACGCCAGCAGGTCGGCCCCGGCGTGGCCGTCGCTCGAGACCACGACGTAGCGGTCGGTCGGCTGCAGCATGGTCGTCATCTGGCCCCCCGTCGACGATGTGGTGTGGAAGGTTACGCTGCCCCGGCGATGGACGCCGACCCCGTCGATCCCCTCCGGGAGCCCGCCGAGCGGGCCGAGCTCCGGGCCACGATCCGTCGCCTGATCGACGACGTCGCGCCGGCGGAGCGCATCGCCGCGCTCGACGAGGCCGAGCAGTTCGACTCGGAGCTGTTCGGAGCACTCGGTGCCGTCGGGGCGTTCGCGGTCGGGGCCCCGGATGTGGCGGGCGGGGTGGGCGACGTGCGCGACCAGCTCGTGGTCGTGGAGGAGCTCGGCGCCGGGCCGACGTCGATGGCCGCGTTCGTGATCGCGCACTACGCGGTGACCCAGGTCCTCGGCAGCTTCGGGCACACCGCCGCGCACCGCGAGCTGCTCGCCCGGCTCGTGGCGGGTGAGGCCCGCTGCTCCTTCGCGCTCTCCGAGCCCGCGGGCGGAACCGATGTCGCGCGCGTCATGCGGACGAGCGCCCGGCGAGATGGCGACGCCTGGCGGTTGACGGGCCAGAAGCTCTGGACGTCAGGCGCGACCCTGGCCGAAGCGATCGTCGTGCTCGCGCGGACGGCCCCGATCGACGGGAGCCCGGTGCACGGAGTCACGATGTTCCTGGTCCCCACGGACGCTCCCGGGCTGACGGTCCGGGCCATCGACACGTTCGGGATCCGGGGCTGCTCCACCTGCGAGGTGTTCCTCGACGACGTGGTCGTCGATGCCGCCGCCGTGCTCGGCGAGATCGACCGCGGGATGCGGCAGGTCTTCGCGGCCATCAACCGTGAGGGGCTGAACGCGGCCGCCGCGTGCCTCGGCGCGGGACGCGGTGCCCTCGAGCTCGCCGTGGCGTACGCGAAGGAACGCGAGGTGTTCGGCAAGCCGATCGGGGCGTTCCAGACCCCGCAGCACTGGCTGGTCGACGGTGCGGTGGCGCTCGAGTCGGCCCGCGGCCTCATGGTGCGTGCCGCCGAGGTCGAAGCCGCAGGCGGGCGCGCCGACGTCCTCGCCTCGATGGCCAAGCTGACGGCGAGCGAGGCGGCCCAGGCGATCGCCCTGCACGGGATGCAGCTCCTCGGAGGCCTCGGGTACACCCGGGCCGTGGCGATGCAGCGGTACTTCCGGGACGTACGGCTGTGGTCGTTCTCGCCGCTCACCAACGAGATGGTCCGCAACCGGATCGGTGAGCAGATGCTCGGGCTCCCCCGCTCCTATTGAACCCGAGGTGCCTCCCCCGGCGGGGCTCGCTATCGGTCCTGATCCTCTCGCCCGGCCACGAAGCGCCGGAGCCGCTCGGCATCCACCGGTGCGGCGCCGGCGGTGTCGTTGTTGAAGTAGGCGTACACGTCGTGGCCGTCGCCGAGGAGACCGTCGATGCGGCGGGCCGCGGCGGCCAGCGCCTGGCCGGGGTACGACCCGACGTACGGGTGCTGGCGGTCGGGCCCGTGGAAGCGGACGTAGCCCCAGGACGCGGTGGCGACCCGGGGATGGTCGGGCAGCAGGTCGTGCTGGACGAGCGCCGCGTCGTGGTCGGCGAGCACCGCGTACACGGCGTCGTCGAACCAGGTGGGGTCGCGCACCTCCACCGCAACCCGCAGACCTCGGGGCGCGACGTCGAGGAACGCGTCGAGGCGTCCCGGGTCGGCGTGCCAGTTCGGCGGCAGCTGTACGAGCACGGGGCCCAGGGCGGGCCCGAGGTTGTCGATGCGCTCCACGAAGCCCGGGAACCACGCCTCCGGGTCGCGGAGGCGCTTGCGGTGCGTACCGAAGCCGCTGCACTTCACCGCGAAGCAGAAGCCCTCGGGAACGCGGGCCCGCCACCGCTCCGCGGTCGCGACCGTGGGGAGCCGGTAGAAGGTCGCGTTCAGCTCGACGGTGTCGAAGCGGGTCGCGTAGTGCGCGAGCCGTTCGCGCCGGGCCAGGCCCCCGGGATAGAAGCTGCCCGCCCAGTCGTCGTACTCGTAGCCGGAGCACCCGACCCGGAAGGTTCCTCGGGGCGTCCCTCCCCGGCGCGCGGACACACCTCCAGCGTAGGGTCACCGCATGTTCATTCCCGCAGACAAGCTCATCATCGAGGCGGCGATCAACGAGCAGTCGTCGAAGGCGGACAACCCCAATGTGCCCGTATCGGCCGAGGAGTGCGCGATCGACGCTCTGCGCGCGGCCGAGGCGGGGGCGTCGATCGTCCACTTCCACGCCCGCGACCCGTTGACAGGAGCCCTGTTGAGTCCGGGGACCGAGACGTACGCCGAGGCGATGCGGCTCATCAACGACGAGCGCCCCGACCTCCTCGTCTACCCCACGTACACCGACGGACCCGTGGCGGCCCAGCGGTTCGCCTTCCTCGCCACCCTGGCCGACGACCCCGCCGTGCGCCTGCGCTCCGCCACCATCGACCCCGGGGCGACGAACTTCAGCTTCTACGACCCGGACACCAACCGCATCCAGGGCGACAACAGCTTCGGCGTGTCGCACGAGCACCTCGCCTACTTCCTCGAGCTGAGCGCGAAGAAGGGGATCCAGTACAGCGTGGTGGTCCGCGAGCCGGGGCACGTGCGGATCACCGTGGCCGCGCACCGCATGGGCTGGATGACGGGGACGGTGCTGTTCAAGCTCAACCTGGCCGACCACTCCCTGTGGGGCCTGCCGCCGTCCGAGGCCGCCGTCGACGCGTACATGGGCGTCGTCCCCGACGACATCCCGTACACCTACATGGCCTACACCTACGGTCCGTCGCACTGGGAGATGGAGCGACTCGCCATCGCCCGGGGCGCGCACGTGCGCACGGGCCTGGGCGACAACCCGGTCGAGGCCGACGGCTCCCGGCTCACCAACGCGGAGCTGGTCCGCCGCGTGGTCGACATGGCGGCCGCGGCCGGGCGGGAGCCCGCGACACCGGCCGAGACACTCACGATCCTGGGCGCGCCCGGCTCGTGATCTGCTCGACGAGCAGGTTGCGCTGCACCTGACGCGTCGCGGGCGTGCGGGGGATCGCTTCGACCACCAGCACGCGCCGGGGCTGCTTGAACTTCGCGAGGCGCTCGGCGGTGTAGGTGCGCAGGGTCTCCACGTCGGGCGCGTCGGCCGGATCGACCCCGGCCCGCAGCACCAGCGCCGCACAGACGGTCTCGCCCCACTGCGGGTCGGGGATGCCGACGACGGCGACGTCGGCCAGCGCCGGGTGGTCGGCGAGCGCGAGCTCCACCTCGACCGGTGAGACCGTCTCGCCACCGGTGCGGATGACGTCCTTGACCCGCCCCACGATCGAGTGGAAGCCGTCGGCGTCGACCGCGGCGACGTCGCCGGTGCGGAACCAGCCGTCGGCCGAGGTGACCTCGGCGGTCGCGTCCGGGTTCTCGTAGTAGCCGTCGAACAGCAGCGGGCCCCGCACCTGGAGCTCGCCGGATTCGGGGTCGCGCCGGACCTCGACCGAGTGCTGCGGCGTCCCGCACGAGCCCGGCCGGGCCTCCATGTCCTCGTCGCGCAGCAGGCACACCGCGCCGGCCTCGGTGGAGCCGTAGAACACCCGCCGGGTGGCATTCGGGACGAGGTCCCGGATCCCGAGGAGCAGGTCGGGCGGCGTGGCCGACGTGCCGGAGTCGACGATCCGCAGCGACTGCAGGCCATCGGCCACCTCCGGGTGGTCGGCCACGTGCTCGAAGATCCGCCGCCACACCGCGGGAATCGCGTTGAAGCGCTCGGCCCTCCAGCGCGCGACCTCCGCGCACAGCAGCGCGGGGTCGGCCTGCTCCACGAAGACCGCCGTTGTCTGCTGCTGCCACGACGCGAGGGCCATCGTCCACGCGCCCATGTGGAACAGCGGGTACATGCACACCGTCGGGCCCTTGGGCTCGAGCTGCGATCCGGGGTGCGAGCGTAGGTAGTTGACCCGGTGCGAGAGGACCACGCCCTTCGAGCGGCCGGTCGTGCCGCTGGTGAAGAACAGCACGTGCGGGTCGGTCTCGCGCAGGTCGGCGGGGTCCGGATCGGGCGCGTCGGTGACCGCGGGGTCGGCGATGCGGCCGAGCACCGCGAGCGGGCAGCCGAGGCGCCCGGCGATCACCGCACCGTCCTGCGCGTGCGCGTCGTCGACGACGAGGGCCACGGGCCGGGCGAGTCCGGCCATCTCCGTCGCCTCGTCCACTCCGAGGAGCGCGTTCGCCGGGGCGAACACTGCACCCAGCTTGGCCAGTGCGGCGAACACGGGCACGGCGTCGAGCGAGGTCGCGCTCCACAGCACGACCCGGTCGCCGTGGCCCACGCCGAGCCCGGCCAGGGCCGATGCATGGGCGTTGGCCGAGGCGTCGAGTGCAGCGAACGTGAACGACCGGTCCCCCATCGCCGCGGCCACCCGGTCGGGCACCGCGCGGGCGCCGGCCCGGAAGATGTTGCCGATCAGCAGGTCACGCGCGTTCGCAACGGCCATCGGCTGCGGAACCTAACCCGCGGCCCGGCGCTCCAGGAAGTCCAGGCACTCGTGGTCGACGAGGTCGTCGTACTCGGGGTGCTTCTCGACGTACCCCGCGATGAACGGGCACAGCGGCACGACCGGGGCGCCCTCGGCGCGCACGGCGTCGAGCGAGCCGCGCGCGAGCTTGGACCCGATCCCCTGCCCCTCGAACGCCGGGTCGATCTCGGTGTGGGTGAAGATCACGAGCCCGCCCTTGCGCACGTACTCCGCGTGCCCGGCGCGTGCGCCGTCGACCAGGATCTCGTACCGCCGCTCCTCGGGAACGGCAACCACCTCGATGACCGCGTCGTCGCTCATGCTTGGACGCTACCGCCGCTCACCGACGAGGTCGGGCCGGTCCGCCAGCCACGCACGGAGCTCCGCCTTCACCACCTTGCCGGTCGCGTTCTTGGGCAGCACGTCGGTGACGACAACGTGACGCGGCACCTTGAACCCGGCCAGATGCTCGCGGGTCGCCGCGACGAGGGCGTCCGGGTCCAGGGTCGCTCCGGGCGTGGGCACGACCACCGCGCACACGTTCTCACCCCACTGCGGATCGGGGATCCCGACCACCGCGACCTCGCCGACCCCGGGCACCGCGTGCAGCACCTGCTCGACCTCGAGCGACGAGACGTTCTCCCCGCCGGTGACGATGACGTCCTTCGTGCGGTCGACGACGGAGAGATGCCCGTCGGCGTCGAACCGGCCGACGTCACCGGTGTGCAGCCACCCTCCGGCGAGCGTGGCCGCCGTGGCCTCGGGCTCCTCCCAGTAGCGGTCCATCACCTGCTCGGCTCGGACGACGATCTCGCCCGCTTCGCCGACCGGGAGCGGCCGGTCGCCGGCGTCGACCACCCTCACCTCGACTCCGGGTGCGGGGCGGCCGGCCGTGCGCAGCAGCGCATCGTCCCCGGCGAGGCCCCGGCGGTGCGCGTCGACGTCGAGGAACACGGCGTTCCCCGAGAGCTCCGTCATCCCGTACCCCTGGGTGAAGTCGATCCCGAGGGTCGCGTGGGCGCGCCGCAGGAGCGGCGTGGGCATCGGCGCCGCCCCGTACGCGACGAGGCGCAGGGTGGCGAGGCCGGACCGCTGCTCCGGGTGCTCGTCGAGGTGGCCGAGGAGGCTGTGCAGCATCGTGGCGGCGAGCGATGCGCTCGTGACGCGGTGGCGGGCCACGGTCGCGACGAAGCCCGCCGGGTCGAAGCGGGGCATGAGCACCACGGGCACGCCGCGCGCGTGATGGTGGACCACGTTGTAGCCCGCGATGTGGCAGAGCGGGAACGGCAGCAGGTACACGTCGTCGGGCGCGATGACCCGGCACTCGTCGGTCGCGCGGACCGCGCCCAGGATGCTCCGATGGGTGAGGACCGCACCCTTCGACCGGCCGGTGGTGCCCGACGTGTAGATGATCCACGCGGGGTCGGTGTCGGCCGCGGGGAGCGCCAGCGCGTTCCCCGCTGCGGTGCTCGCGGCCGCGACCGCGCCCTCCCAGTCGTCGAGGTCGAGCGCCCGCGTGACGGCTGTGGACGCATGGTCGATGCGGTCGAGCTCCACGCGCGGACCGACGAGCACCGTCGCTCCGGACCGCTCGAGCACCGATCGCAGCTCGGCTGGTGCGAGGCGGTGGTTGCAGAACACCAGGAGCCGCCCGCCCCGGGGTACGCCGTAGTACGCATCGACCCACGACCAGTGGTTCTCCCCCACGAACGCGACACGCGCCCCCGGACGGGTCATGGACTCGACGACCGCCGCGGCGCGTGCGGCGCGATCAGCCAGCTCGGCGAAGGAGAAGGTCCGGTCGCCGTCGAGGAGCGCGGGCGTATCGGGGTGCGTCGCGCTCCCCCGCGTCAGGACCTCGTGCAGGAACCCACCTCGGGTCCACGCGAGGCGGCTCACGAAGCGAGCAGACCCACGCCGCGGTGGAAGAAGCCGACGATCCCGTCGATCGGGTCGGTCGTCGCCGCGACCGCGCCGTACCCGAGCAAGGCGCCGAAGGGGGCGTTCCAGAACGCCGCCTCGCCGGGCCGGTCGGCGGTCCGGGGTCCCACGTAGACGTACGGCTCCGGGGAGTAGCCGTCGCCGGCCGAGGCACCGAGGTTCGTCCGGATGGCGCCGGCGTCGAGGTCGATCCCCAGGTCGAAGTGCTCGGGCCAGATCTGCGCGACGGTCGGCGTGGCCACCGGTCCGAGGTCCGTGAGCACCCGGTCGAGCGCGCGCGCACCGTGGTCGAACCAGGTCGCCAGCACGGCGGACGACGCGTGGTCCACCGCGAGCGACTCGACGACGTCGCCGACCTCGGGGGTGTCCGTCCCCACCGTGAGGGGCTCGGAGAGATCCACCCCGGCGAAGATCGCCAGTGCGGCGAGCGACGCGCCCGGGATGGGGTGCACGTCCGTGTGCGTGCCGTCGGGCGTGCGCCGCTCCCGCACGAGCACGCTCCCCGCGACGCGCAGGGTCTCCTCGTGGTCGGGATCCCCGAACGCGGGGGTCCCGAAGCCGCCGGGGGTCACCCGGAGGCCGAACCGACCGGTCACCGCGAACCGTCGCCGGGCCAGGACGTGCACGGCGACCCGGTGCAGGCTCGTGCGGGTGGTGTCGTAGCCGGAGGGCAGCGTGGTGGGCACGGGCCCGAGCGTAGATTGCCGCCATGCCCGACGCCTTCCGCCAGTCCGTCGAGACGTTGCGCAGCGTGCTTCGGTTCCAGCCGGTGGAGACCGATCCGGTGGCGAGGCGGCTGCGCCGTTCGGTGAGCGTCGCCGACATGCGCCGCATCACCCGTCGACGCGTGCCCCGTGGCGTGTTCGACTACGTGGACGGCGGCGCCGAGGACGAGCGAACCCTGCGGGCCAACTCGGACGCGTTCGGCGAGATCACGTTCCGGCCCCGCATCCTGCGCGACGTCTCGGCAGTCGACACGACCACAACCTTGCTCGGTCGGCCGCTCCCCCTCCCGATGGTGTTCTCCCCCACCGGGTTCACCCGGATCCTCGATCCCGACGGCGAGCTCGCCGTGGCCCGGGCCGCGGCTCGGGCGGGCCTCCCCTACTCGCTGTCGACGCTCGGCACGCGCTCGATCGAGGAGGTCGCCGCGGTCGACCCGGGCGCCAAGTGGTTCCAGGTGTACGTGTGGCGCGATCGCGGCTTGGTGCAGGAGCTCGTCGACCGGTCGCGGGACGCGGGCTACGAGGCCCTGGTGCTCACCGTCGACAACGCGGTGTTCGGCAAGCGCGAGCGCGACCACCGGCGCGGGTTCACGCTCCCGCCCCAGATCGGCCCGGGCACGATCGTCGACGGCGCGCTCCACCCGGAGTGGACGTGGAGGTTCGTGCGGGCCGAGCCGATCCGGTTCGCGAACGTGACCGGCCGGGAGGTCGGCGACGGCAGCGCCGCGGTCGACCTGCACGAGTACATCAACACCCAGTTCGACCCCACGATGTCGTGGCGCGACCTCGAGTGGCTGCGCGACCGCTGGGGCGGTCCGATCGTCGTGAAGGGCATCCAGACCGTGGAGGACGCGGTGCTCGCCGCGGAGGTGGGCGTCGAGGCCGTCATGCTGTCGAACCACGGTGGCCGCCAGCTCGACTCCGCGCCCACGCCGATCGACCTCGTCGCGCCGGTGACCGATGCCGTGGGCGACCGGGTCGAGGTCATCTGCGACGGCGGGGTGCGCCGCGGCTCCGACATCGTCAAGGCGCTCGCGCTCGGTGCCCGTGCGGTCGGGGTCGGGCGCGCCTACCTCTACGCGCTCGGCGCGGCCGGCGAGCGCGGTGTCGACCATCTCGTGGAGCTGTTCACCGACGACGTGCGCCGAACAATGGCCTTGCTCGGCGTCTCCACGGTCTCCGAGCTCGGGCGCGAGCACGTCCGGCCCCCCGGCTGACCCGCACCGGCGGCGTCACCCGTCGCGCAGCATCCGGCGGAGGATCTTGCCGCTCGGAGACTTGGGGATCGTGTCGACGAACTCGACGACCCGCACCTGCTTGTAGTGCGCGACGTGCCCGGCCACGAACTCCTGGATGTCCGCGGCGCTGCACTCCGCACCGGGCTTCCGGGCGACGAACGCCTTGGGGATCTCACCGGCTTCGTCATCGGGGATGCCGATCACCGCGCAGTCGGCCACCGCGGGGTGGGTGAGCAGCAGCGCCTCCAGCTCGGCGGGCGGCACCTGGAAGCCCTTGACCTTGATGAGCTCCTTGAGCCGGTCGACGATGTACCAGTAGCCCTCGGCGTCGACGTGGCCGATGTCGCCGGTGTGGAGCCAGCCCTCGGGGTCGATCGTGGACGCGGTTGCCGCGGGGTTGTTGAGGTATCCCGGCATCACCTGGGGGCCCCGGACCCAGATCTCGCCGTCCTCGTCGACGTCCAGGTCCTCCCCGGTGGAGGGATCCACCACCCGGGCCTCGGTGCTCGCGACGAGGATGCCGATCGAGCCGGGCCGATCGTCGTCGAGCCGGCAGGCGTGCGACGCCGGGCTCATCTCGGTCATGCCGTAGCCCTGCACGGCCGGGGCGCCGATGCGGCGATGGGCCTCCTCGGCCAGCTCGCCGCCCAGGGGTGCCGCACCCGAGAACAGCGTCTTCACCGACGACAGGTCGTAGTCGTCGACGATCGGCTGCCTCGCGAGCGCGAGGACCATCGGCGGGACCACGAACAGCCGCGTGGCGCGGTGCTCCTGCACCAGCGCGAGGTACTGCACGAGGTCGAACCGGGGCATCGTGACGAGGGTCGCGCCCCGGCTCAGCCCGTCGTTCATGATGATCTGCATGCCGTAGATGTGGAAGAACGGCAGCACCGCCATCATCACCTCGTGCTCGTCCATCGCGAGGTGGTCCTCGATCTGGACGAGGTTGGCCACGAGGTTCCGGTGCGTGAGCATGACGCCCTTGGGCAGGCCAGTGGTGCCGCTGGAGTAGGGCAGCGCGACGACGTCGTCGGGATCGACGGCCACCGGCGCGAGCGGTGAACCCGAGAGCAACGACTCGAACGAGGTGACGCCGGGACCCGCGTCGGCCGGGAGGTCGCCGAGCACGAGGATCTCCCGCACGCTCGTGCCCGCGACCGCCTCCTTGGCGGTGTCGAGGAACATGGGCACGGTGACGAGGATCTGCGCGCCGGCGTCGAGGAGCTGGTACCGGGTCTCCTCGGCGCCGTAGGTGGGGTTCACCGAGGTGACGGTGCCGCCGGCGCTCGCGACCCCGTGGAAGACGACCGCGTACTCCGGGATGTTCGGCGCCATGATCCCCACGACGTCGCCGCGCCCGACGCCGCGCCCGCGGAAGCCGCCTGCGGCGAGGAGGATCGCACCCTGGAGCGCGGAGTAGGTGTACGACCGGCCGGTGGTGCCGTCGACCATCGCGACCCGATCCGGGTACCTCGCCGCGTCCCGGAACACGTAGGCGGTGACGGAGACGTCCGGGACGACGACGTCGGGGAGCGGGCTGCGATGGACCGTGGCCACGCCTAGGAGTCCGACTGCCGGAAGTCCGGCTGGTCGAAGTCCGCTCCGAAGCCCATGAGGTCGGCCTCGACGTCCTCGGCCACGCCCATGACCGACCCGTGGCCGAAGGGCCTCGGGGTGGCGATCGCGAACTCGACGATGCTGGGGCCCCGCAGGGCGTCGACCTCGAAGTAGTTCTCGCCCGCGGGGGCGACGCAGTTCCAGCTCATCGCGACGGGTCGCACGCCGTCGTCGATGGCGATGCCGTTGTCGCGCTCGGCCTTCCACAACCGGTGCCGGTAGTCGTCGGACAGGCCCAGGTTGACGAGCTCGGTGTCGCCCATGGCCTTGTGGATCGCGAAGATCGTGCCCACGCGGAGCATCTCGAGGACCCGGGTCGAGGGGACCTGGGGCCAGAACCGACCGCCGATGTCGCCGAAGCGGACCGGGTCCTTCGGGAACCGGTGGTGGATCCAGTCGCCCCGGAAGTGCGCGTCGAGCGAGCCGGCCAGCTCCTGCTTCAGGTTCGGCTTCGCCGCCCACTGGGTGTTCAGCGCGTCGGAGGACGTGTAGTAGCCGGTGCGCGAGCCCGTCAGCCGGTTCAGTGCTGCGAGGTACCGGTCGAGCAGACCCTTCTCGTCGACGTCGATCAGGCTGAAGTAGCGGTCGAACGCCGCCATCTCCTTGGTCTTCGCGAACCAGTTCGGCATGCTTCCCACGAAGGACTCCTTCCACGCCGGCGGAAGCCGTTGCGATCGCGCCGGACGCTATCCCACCGGCAGCGATCCCGGAGCGAAGTCGAGCAGCGCGTACACCGTCTGGAGACCCTCGAACCCCTTCAACCCGTGCTGACCCCGGTCGACCACCGCAACCGGGGCGTCGGTCGCAATCGCCGCCCGCAGCTCCTCGGAGACGAGGATCTCGTCGGGACCGCTCAGGCCGCAGATGCGAGCCGAGTAGTTGACCGGGCCGCCGTAGATGCGGTCGCCGTCGAGAAGGATCTCGCCGCGGTGCAGCGCGAGGTGCAGGTGCAGGCCGGTGCGGCCCACCTCCCGCGCGCAGTGGAGCGCGGTCGCCACCGCCTGGTCGACCGCGTTGAACAAGCCGATGAAGCCGTCGCCCAGGCTGATGCCCGTGACGACCGAGCCACCGTTCGCGACGATCGCCGACGTCACGAGGTCCTCCACGAGACGCGCCCGGGCCCGATAGCCCACCGCGCCGAGCTCCTCGGTGAGCCGCGTGGAGTCGACGACGTCGCTGAAGAAGATGACGGCGTTGACCGGCGTGGCGCTCCGGTTCGCCGGGGCCCGGGCCGTCGCCCGACCGGTCAGTGACGCAGCGACCTCGGCGTCGGGCGTCATGCCCAAGCGGTCGAGGACCGGGATGGCCTCGTCGAGCAGGCCGAGCGCTTCCTGACGGTCGCCCATCCGGGCCAGCACGGTCGCGAGGTCGACCCGGGTCCGGGCCCCCTCCGCCTCCGCGCCCAGCCGGTTCGCGACGTCGAGCGCGCGACGCAGGGTCGCCACCGCCGCGGCATCGTCGCCCACGAGTCCGTGCGCGACCCCGAGTGCACGGGGGACGAGGGTCACCAGGCTGCTGGTGAGCACGCCGCCGCGCGCGTCCACCGCGGCCAGCAGGTCCCGCGCGCGACCGACGTCGGCGCGGGACCCCTCCCACCGGGCGAGGTCGACGCACGCGGCCGCCCACGCGTCGAGCCCGATGACCGGATCGCGGGGCAGGCGCGGGAGGGGCTCGCCTTCCACGGTCTGGCCTCGTTCGCGCGCCGTCACGAGCCGCCGGAAGAGCGCGATCGCCTGCTGCTCGAGCGGGTCGCCGGTCTCGGCCCAGGTGTCGAGCGCGTCGCGCGCGGCGTCGTAGCGGCCGCGGGCCAGATGCCCCGACGCGAGCGCGGGGAGGAACAGCCCGGCGGCCCAGTGGTAGCCGGAGAGCCGCTGGACCAGGAGCGCCTGATGGGCGTGCTGCTCGGCGTCGTCGTACCGGCCACACGCGACGGCCATCTGCGTCAGCGCGGCGAGCGGGAGCCCCTGCTCGAGCGGGTAGTGCATGCGCTCCGCCGCGGCGCACCCTTCGTGAGCCAGGGCCTCGGCTTCGTCGAAGCGACCGAGCCAGGCCAGCACCAGCGGCGCCCGGAACAGCGGCCCGCCGACGAGGAGCGCGTCGTCGTCACCGGCGCGTGCGTGGGCGATGCCCGCCTCGAGCGTCTCGAGGGAGCCACGGAGGTCGTACTCGGCCCATTGAGGAACGCTCAGGGTTGTGGTCGCTCGCACGAACGCGCGATGGCTCCCGCACGCGTCGGCGAGCGCCATGGCGCGACGCGCGGCCTCGGCCGACCCGGCCATGTCCCACGCGACCCAGCGCGACTGTGCGAGCTCGACGAGCCCTTCCGCCGCGAGCTCGGGGTGGTCGGGCTCGATCACGGCGACCAGGCGCTCGAGGCGGTCACGGTCGCCGACGACGTCGAGCATCTCCTGACTCCCGACCGCGCACCGCAGACGCCAGATGTGGAGATCGGCGAGGACGACCGGATCGGCATCGGGTCCGAGGCGGTCGATCGCGGCGTCGAAGTGACGAACCGCCTCGCGCATCTCCATGTCGCCACGACGCGCGAGACCGGCGCAGCGGTGGAGCGCGGCCAGGTCCGCGGGCTCGGGCTCGGGGGCCTGGGCGATCGCGGCCTCGTAGAACCGGGCCGCTTCCCGCCACGCGGTGAGCGCGATCGCCTCGTCCCCCGCTCGGCGGGTGACCTCGGCGGTGATGCCCGGCTCGGCCCGGTCACCCGCGCCGATCAGATGGTGGGCCAGCGCCCGGATCTCGGTCGGCTCCTCGCCCACGTCGTCGAGCAGGACGGCCGCGATCCGCGCGTGCAGCTCCCGCCGGGTCGAGGCGGTCATGT
>Ga0302299_10001402_pt1 | contig 14471 bp, 11 predicted proteins | sample III_Fen_N3_4_FD_198795 | JGI IMG/M metagenome (GOLD analysis project Ga0302299, IMG submission 198795) | Peat permafrost microbial communities from Stordalen Mire near Abisko, Sweden - III_Fen_N3_4 | ecosystem: Environmental > Terrestrial > Soil > Wetlands > Permafrost | place: Sweden: Abisko... | reverse complement strand
GGAAGACGATCTCGATGTCGAAGACGATGAACAGCATCGCCGTCAGGTAGTACTTCACGGGGAAGCGGCCGCCGCCGATGGGCTGCGGCGTGGGGTCGATGCCGCACTCGTAGGTGTCGACCAGCGCGCGGTTGTAGTGCTGCCGGCCGGCCACCTTGGGCGCGAGGAGCACGGAGAAGAGTGCGAAGAGAAGGCCCAGGATGCCCAGCACCAGGATCGGCAGGTAGACCTCGCCCATGAGTGGCGTCCTCCTCGTGCTCAGGCCGTGCGTGACACCGATTGCACCGCCGCGATCCTAGTGCGGTCGCGCCGGTGCTCTCGCGGTGGTCCGACGTGCTGCCGGACACCGTCGAGCCGTGCTGGGTGGTGCTGGTCGTTCCGGTCGTGCGGTCGTGCTCCGGTTCAGGCGTGAGGGACCGCCTTGGCCAGCGCGTTGACGATCCGGTCGGTCCACTCCCCGTCCCGCGGGTCGCGCAGGTTGGACAGCGTGGTCATCGTGAGCTTCATGAAGTGCGGGTGCGTGATGCCGCGCTGGGTGCACAGCCGCATGATCTCGGGGTTGCCGATGAGCTTCAGGAAGATCCGGCCGAGGGTGTAGTAGCCGCCGTACTCCTGGGAGATGAGGCGGGGGTAGTCGGCCAGCGCCTTCTCGCGGGAGTACGCCGTGGGACGCTTCACGGCCTGCGCGATCACCTCGGCGGCGATCTGGCCGGACTCCATGGCGTAGGCGATGCCCTCGCCGTTGAACGGGTTGACCATGCCGGCCGAGTCGCCCACGAGGAGAAGGCCGTCGGCGTAGGCCGGCTTGCGGTTGAGAGCCATCGGCAGAGCCGCGCCGCGGATCGGCTCGGTGCGGGTCTCCTCGGAGAAGCCGTACGCCGGGTCGGCGGCCCCGACCCAGCGCTGCATGAGCGCCCGGTAGTCCGCCTTGCCGGAGGCGGCGCTCGAGTCGAGGACGCCCAGCCCGACGTTGACCGTGCCGTCGCCGAGGCCGAACACCCAGCCGTAGCCGGGCAGCAGCGTGTCGCCGTCCCAGAGCTCGAGGTGGCTCTCGAGCCACTCGTCGTGGGTGAGCTTCGCGGAGCGGTAGTAGGAGCGCACGGCGACGCCTACCGGGCGGTTCTCGAGGCGCTCACGACCCACGGCGACGGCCAGCCGGCTGGAGTTGCCGTCGGCGGCCACGACCAGCGGCGCGCGGTAGGCGACCTCGTCGCGCTGGGTGCCGTCGGCGTCGGTGGTGCGTGCCGTGACGCCGGCGATGCGGCCGGTGCGGTCGTCGCGCACCGGACCCGTGACCGAGGTGCGCTCGACCACGCGCGCGCCGGCCTTGCGGGCCGTGTTCGCGAGCAGCTCGTCGAAGTCCTTGCGCGTGCGGGTGAGCCCGTAGTCGGGGAACGTCGCGAGATCGGGCCAGCGGATCTCGAGCCGGTGGCCGCCGCTGATGATGCGCAGCCCGACGTTGTGCGCCCACCCGTTGCCGGGGCCGGTGTCGATGCCCATCTCGATCAGCTGCTTGACCGCTCGCGGGGTGAGCCCGTCGCCGCACACCTTCTCGCGGGGGAACGCCGTCTTCTCCAGGACGAGGACGTCGAGGCCGCGCTGCGCGAGGTGGTAGGCCGTGGCCGATCCTGCGGGGCCGGCGCCGACGACGATGACGTCGGCGTCGTCGCCGTTCGGGTTCGCGGGCGGAGTCGTCACGGGCCAAGGATCCTCGGGGAGGCGGGGTCGTGCGCGTTCGCTTGTGAAAACGTTCACGAGTGCGCAGGTAGCCTACCCTGCGCGCGCCGGTGCTCCCACCCTGTCGGCCGTGCCGGTGACAGCGCCGTCGATCCGCGGGATCCGGCCCCGCCCCGAGGCACACTTCGTGCAGCGGCAGCCGCAGCGGTGGGCGCGGACCGGACGACACGGGGGTCGACATGGGCAGGACGGGACGGGTCGGCGGCGTGGTGGCGGCCGCGGCGCTGCTCGCCGCGTGCAGCAGCGCGGGCGGCGGGTCGGCGACCCCGGCGGCCTCGAGCGCGTCGTCGACGACGAGCACGGCGGCCGGCTCGCCGTCCGCGGGCACGACGTCGGCGTCGGCGTCCGCCTCGGCCGCCGCGTCGGCGTCGAGCACGAGCGCGTCACCGACCGTCAGCCCCACGACGGCGACGCCCTCGCCGAGCCCCACGGTCACGCTCGACCCGGCCCTGGTCGGCACCTGGCACGCCGACGCGGCGTCGATCCTCGCGTCGAGCGTGGGCCGCGGGAGCCTGCGCTCGCTCACCAGCTGCACCGGGCCGGTCGTGCTCACCTTCACCGCCCAGGGGCGCGTCGCCGACCAGGGGCGGATCACCTGCACCGGGCGCGGCGCCACCGGTCACGGCCAGTTCTCGTCGACCGGGCGCTACACGGCGGACGGCACCGTGCTCACGGTGTCCCGGGCCGTCACGCGCTGCACGCTGTCGGTGGCCGGAGTCGCGATCCCGTGCGCTTTCGCCTACGGCAACGGCACCGCGCGCTACCGAGTCTCGGGCGCCACGCTCACGCTGACGTTCCGCACGACGACGGGCACCCGGACCCAGACCTACTCGCGCTGAGGCGCCGGCGGGCCTCGGGCCCGCGCACGTCGTCCGTACCCGAACGAACGAGATGTGCGCCACGTCCGCGCCTGCTCGGGCTGCTCACCCGGCGTTCTCGCCCTAGCCTGGTCACGTGTCGACCGCGCCCTACGCCGTGCCTGCGCCGCCGGCCACGGTCCGAACGGTCGTCCTCCCCGACGAGCTGGCCGCTCGACCGTTGCTGTCGCTGCTGCCCCGCGGCGTCGCCACCACCTCCTGGGTGACCACCGGTCCCGACGGCTCCGACGTGGGCCTCGTGGGCTGGGGCGAGGCCGCGCGCGCCGAGTTCGCCGGCACCGAGCGCTTCTCGCGCGCGCAGCGCTGGTGGGCCGGCTGGCTCGCCGACGCCGACGTCGTCGACGAGGTCGGCCTGCCCGGCAGCGGACCGGTCGCGTTCGCGTCCTTCGCCTTCGACCCGCAGCCGGGCCGGTCGGTCGCCGTCGTGCCGTCGGTGCTGGTCGGACGCCGTGACGGCGTCACCTGGCTCACGGTGGTGGCCGCGACGCCGCGCGACGCGGGTCGCGCCGTCGACGAGACCGTCGCCTCCCTGCTCCACCCTGCCGGCCTGCCCGAGGCACCGCGCGACGTCGCCTACTCCGAGGGCACGCTCTCGGTTCCCGAGTGGGAGTCCGCGGTCGAGGAGGCCGTCCGACGCATCGACGCCGGCGAGCTCGACAAGGTGGTGCTGGCGCGCGACGTCGTCGTCACGACGTCGGCCCCGATCGACACCCGGCACCTGCTCACGCGTCTGGCCGCCCGCTACCCGTCGTGCTGGACCTTCATGGTCGACGGGCTCCTCGGCGCGACGCCGGAGATGCTCGTGCGGCGCACCGGCGACGCCGTCACCTCCCGCGTGCTGGCCGGCACGATGCGCCGCTCGTCGGACGCGTCGTCCGACGCATCGCTGGCCGAGGCGCTCCTGGGGTCGGCCAAGGACCACGCCGAGCACGAGTACGCCGTGCAGTCGGTGGCGGCGGCGCTCGCCGCGCACTGCACCGACCTCGACGTCCCCGAGACCCCTCGCCTGCTGCGCCTGGCCAACGTGCAGCACCTCGCCACCGACGTCACCGGCGTCCTGGCCGACGGCGCCCCGGTGCTCGCGCTCGCCGCGTCGCTGCACCCCACCGCCGCGGTGTGCGGCACCCCGACCGAGCGCGCGTTCGGCGTGATCCGCGAGCTCGAGGGCATGGACCGCGGCCGCTACGCCGGGCCGGTCGGCTGGGTCGACTCGCGCGGCGACGGCGAGTTCGGCATCGCGCTGCGCTGCGCCACGCAGGAGTCCGACGACCGGCTGCGCCTCTACGCCGGCTGCGGGCTGGTCTCGGGCTCCGAGCCCGCGCTCGAGCTCGCCGAGTCGCAGGCCAAGCTCGTCGCGATGCGCGACGCCCTCGAAGCCTGACCCGCACCCCTCCCGTCGATGTGTGCCCACGCGCCGGCATAGCGGCGGCACAGCACGCAATCGTCCGTGAGAACCTGGCCGCGTGAGCGGCCCGCACCTGCGCGAGAGCACCGACGACGACCTGGTCGCGATGCTCGCCGTGACCGGCCGGCACTGGCGGGCCACCACCGGCCTGACCCACCCGCTGAACCTCGAGCGGTTCCGCTCCGTGCGCCGCATGGAGGGTCGCGACCCGGGCACCGACTCGCCGGTGGTCGAGATCGACGGCGTCGTGGTCGCGTGGGGGTCGTTCTTCGCGTTCCCGCCGTACTCGCAGCTGTTCATGGCCACGGCGGTCGACCCCGGGCTCGACGACGACGCGCACGACGCGTGCGTGGGGCTGCTCGTCGACCACGGCACCCGGGTCGGACGCGCCCGGCTCGAGGCGGCCGGCATCCCCCACGACCCGGAGCGGCGCTTCGCGACCGACGCCGTGCACGCCGACGTGCGCCTGCGAGGGGCGCTCGAGCGCCGAGGGTTCGTCTTCGAGCGCCACGAGCTCGAGATGACGATCGACCTGGACGACGTCGCTGTCGAGCTCGCTCCGCTGCCCGACGGCGTGACGGTGCGGGTGGTCGACCCCGGACGCGACGCGCTCACCGTCGCCGCCGTGCTGCGCGAGGCCTTCCTCGACCACAACGGCGACACCCCGTTCACCGACGCGGTCGTGACGGAGTCGCTGCGCGAGGAGGCGCGGCCCGACACCACGCTGCTCGCCGAGGACGCCGAAGGCCCGGTCGCCGCGATGATCAGCCGCGACCGCGGCGAGGGCGGCTACGTCTGGGCGGTCGGAGTGCTGCGGCGCGGTCGGCGCCAGGGCCTCGCGGCAGCGCTGCTCACCCGCGCGTTCGCCGGGTTCGTCGCGGCCGGCCGTCCGCTGGTGACCCTCGACGTCGACGCGTCGAGCCTCACCGGCGCCACCCGCGTCTACGAGCGCGTCGGGATGAGCACCCGCGTGGTGCAGGACGAGTACGCGCGCCCCCTCGACGACTGAGCGCGAGCAGCTGCTCGGGCATCAGGGAGGATCGGCGCGTGGAGCAGGTGCGGGCGACGACGCCGGAGGGGGTGGCCGCGGCCGTGGTCGCGCTCGTCGCGGAGCACCCCGGGCGCGTGCGCGTGGTGATCGACGGGGCCGACGCCGCGGCGCCCCACGAGACCGCGGCCCGGGTGGTCGCCGCCCTCGCGCCGCGCAGCGCCGTGCACGTGCGGGCCGACACGTTCTGGCTCCCGGCCGGACAGCGCTTCGAATGGGGCAAGCACGACGCCGACTCCTACCTCGACGGCTGGCTCGACCTCGGAGCCCTGCACCGCGAGGTGCTCGACGACTTCCCCGCTACCGGCCGGGCGCTGCCGGCGCTGCGCGACCCGGTCACCGACCGGTCGGCGCGCGCGCAGGTCGTCACCCTGCCCGACGACGGCGTCGTGGTGGTGAGCGGCAGCGTGCTGCTCGGGCGCGGGCTGCCCTTCGACGTGCGCGTCCACCTGCGGCTCACACCCGCCGCGCTCGTGCGCAGGACCCCGGACGACGATGCGTGGACGCTTCCTGCGCTCGGCCGCTACGTCGCGGAGCACGCGCCGCTCGAGGAGGCCGACCTCGTCGTGCGGTGCGACGACCCGCGCCACCCCGCCATCGTCGTACGCCGCTGAGGGCCGACGCCGCAGCTAGTGGGGCTTGAGGACGATCTGCAGCGAGATGACGATGAGCCCGACGACTCCGCCGGACAGGCAGGCGAGAGCCAGCCGCCAGCCGCGGAGGCCGGCGCGCCGGGCCGCGACCAGCGAGAGCGCCATGAGGGTGAGCACGCCGGTCCACAGCAGCACGGCGATCGTGCTCCGCTCGTCGAGCGGCGAGATCCAGCCCAGGCCGAGGATCACCAGCGGCGGGACGGCGGCGAGCAGCAGGTGCACCTGGTCGAGGGAGACCTCGCGCCACTCGGCGCGCGTCAGAGGCCGCTGCAGCCGGAAGTGCAGGTCGAAGACCTCCGAGAACAGGTGCGCGACCGCCAGCGCCAGGATCGGGCCGATGATGACGGCCGCGACGCCGGCGTAGGTCGTGAGGTCGGCCCAGCCGTCGTAGACGACGAGCACCGACATGAGCACGACGGTGGCGTAGACCAGCCGCTCGATGCTCACGAGCAGGCCGCCCACCCGCAGCACCTCGCGGTCGTCGCGGTCGCGGGGCTCGTCGCTCACACGGTCATTCAACCCCAGCGCGGCCGCGCCGGGTCACGAGCCGCCGGAGGTCGTCGTCGCGGTGCCGGACCCGGACGAGACGGTGCTCGCCGTCGACGTGGAGCCACTCGCCGTGGAGCTCGTCGAGGTGGTCGACGCGGTGCTCGTCGTCGTCGACGCGGTGCCGGTCGACGTGGTGCCGGTCGGTGCGGTGCCGGTCGGTGCGGTGCCGGTCGACGCTGTGCCGGTCGACGCTGTGCCGGTCGACGCTGTGCCGGTCGACGTCGTGCCCGTGGACGTCGTCCCGGTCGAGGTCGTGCCCGTCGTGCTCACGGCTGCGGTCGTCGTGCCGCTGGCGACGGCGTCGGCGGTCGTCGCCGCCGAGAGCCCGTAGGCCAGGCCGCCGACGATGACGGCCGCGGCCGCTCCGGTGGCCAGGGTGGTGCGTCGCACCCTGCTCAGCAGCGCGTCGCGGCTGCGGGGCGTCCACTGCTCGTTCATGACTGCTCCTCGTGGTCGTCTCCCTGTCACGACTCACGATGGGCCCCGCCGCTGGCGAGCCCCTGCCGCGCGGATGAGCGGCTGCTGTGAACCTCCTGGGACGCCGATGCCGCCGGCAGCGGCGTCAGCCGGGGAGGACGAGACGGCCGTCGTGCAGCGCCACCTCGCGGTCGCAGACCGCCACGACCTCAGGGTCGTGCGTGGCGACGACGACCGCGGCTCCGGCGTCGGCAGCGTCGCGCAGCAGTGCGAGCAGCGACGCCTTGGTCGCGGCGTCCTGCTGCGCGGTGGGCTCGTCGGCGAGCAGGACGCGCGGCACCGTCGCGAGCGCGCGGGCCACCGCGACGCGCTGGCGCTGGCCGCCCGAGAGCTCCTCGACCCGGCGGTCGGCGAGCTCGAGCAGGCCGACCGACCGCAGGGCGGCCGCAGCGCGCGCGATCGCGTCGTCGCGGGCCACGCCGTGCGCCTGCAGCGGCACCTCGACGTTCTCCGCGGCGGTGAGCACCGACACGAGGCCGTAGCCCTGCAGCACCAGGCCGAACCCGGTGTCGGCGCCCGCGGCGAGCGGCTCGCCGTCGACGCGCACCTCGCCGTCGGTCGGCACCGCGAGCCCCGCGAGCAGCGCGAGAAGGCTGGACTTCCCGCTGCCCGACGGACCCGTGACGGCGACCATCTCGCCGGCCGACACCGCGATGCCGACGTCGTCGAGGACGGTGCGGTCGGTGGGCGTGTAGCGCAGGCCCGCCGCGGAGACGACGGCGCTCATCGCGGGTCCTTGGGCGCGAGCTCGTCGCGCACGAGCTCGACGCCGTGCGGTCGGCGCACGATGCGGGCCCGGCTCCCGGGAGGCAGCTGGCGCTGGACGTCGTCGGGCAGGTCGACCCGGCCGTCGCGGTCGACGTAGAGGTGCTGCGCGAGGAACTGCACATCGTCGCTCGCGATGCCGCGCGTGATGGTGACGGTGCGCCCGATCCGCTCGGTGACGCCGGCGTCGTGCGTGACCACGACCACCGTCGTGCCGAACTGCCGGCCGATGACGCCGATGAGGTCGATGACGGCGTCGCGGTTGCTCTCGTCGAGCTGGCTGGTGGGCTCGTCGACGAGCAGCAGCCCCGGCGAGTTGGACATGCCCATGGCCACCGCGAGCCGCTGCTGCTCGCCGCCGGAGAACGCACCCACCGGCCGGCCGCGCAGGTGCGACAGGCCGAGCGCGCCCAGCAGCTCGACGGGGGTCGGCAGGGTCGCGCGACGGAAGCCCCGGACGCCGCGCTGCGCGAACCGCACGTTGTCCTCGGCCGTCCCGTACGGCAGCAGGTTGCGCGCCGGGTCCTGGATCACGACGCCCATGCGCTGCGCGCGCAGCGCCACGAGCTCGCGCTCGGACATGAGGGTGAGGTCGTCGCCACCGACGTAGACCTGGCCGGCGGTGGGGCGCAGCAGGCCGGCCAGGACGGCGAGCAGCGTGGACTTGCCCGAGCCCGACGGCCCGAGCACCGCGATCGTCTCGCCCGCGCGGACGGTGAGCGTGACACCGTCGAGCGCGACGGTGTCGCCGGTGTCGGCGGAGTAGACGTGGTGCAGCTCCTCGCAGTGCAGCGCGAGGCCGGTCTCGAGCACGGTCGCGGTCACTGCGCCGCCTCCCGGAGCCGGTCGGGCACGGCCTGGCGGACCAGCGCCACGCCCGCCACGACGGCGGTCGTGACGAGCAGCGCCGCGGCGACCACGACGAACGTCGTCACGGCGAGCACCTGCACGTCGACGGTGAGCGGGAGGGTCGTCGCCGTCGACGTCTGCGGCAGGGTCGGGAGGGCCAGCCGTGCGACGAGCAGGCCGACAGGCACCCCGACCACGAGCCCGATGCCGAGGAGCAGCCCCTGCTCGAGGACGCACGCGGAGACGAGCGCCGACCGCTTGACGTGAACGGCGCGCAGCGCTGCGAGCTCGTAGGACCGGCGGCGTCCGGTGACCGCCACGCTGATCGCCACGGCGCTCGCGGCCAGCACGGCACCGGCGAGCGCGCACACGAGCAGCAGACGTAGCGCGAGCGCCGGACCCTCGCGGGAGAGCTGGTCCTCGCGCTCGGCGGCCGTGGTCACCGAGTCGACGGGCACACCCGCCGCGGTCAGCTTCGCGACGGCGTCGGTCGGCGCGGCCGGCCCCAGCCACACCACGAAGTGCGCCTCGTCGTCGAGCTGCTGCGCGGAGCGGCGCAGAGCCGTCAGGTCGACCATGACACCGCTGTCGCCGACCACCGGCAGCACCGTCGCCGTCGCGGCCGACCGCACGAGGACGGTGCGGCCGACGGAGTCCTTCACCGCGACCTTGCCGTCGATCAGCACCCCGGTGGACAGCGGCGTCGTGATCATCGGCAGCGGTACCGGGCTGTCGGCGTACTGGATGAAAGGCGACGCGGAGGCCGGCGCCGTGCCGACGTAGTGCAGCCCGGCCGACGACGCCGTGACCGTGCCGACGACGTCACCGGTGTAGCTGCCCACACGCCAGTCGGCACCGGAGGTGAGCGGCGCGGGCACGGCGGTGAACGTCGTGCCGTCGCCCTGCTCGACCGAGGAGATCACCAGGTCGAGCGGGAGCTCGGTCAGCGAGCGGGTGTTGTCGAGCGTGACGCCGAAGAACAGGCAGCCGGCCGTGCACGGGACCTCGGCCACGTAGTCGTGCGTGCCGCCCTGGAGGGGTCCGGCGATGCCCACCGACACGCGGCCGTTGCCGTCGCGATAACCGATGAGCACGGTCGGCCCCGTGCCGGCGACGGGTCCGGACGTCATGCGCACCCGGACGTGCCCGGAGGTGAGGTGCAGCGGCTCGGGCAGCGGCGGCGCGACCGCGGCGACGGCGTCGGCCGCGGTGCCGGCGCCGAGCTCGGGCGCCCAGAAGCCCACCGCGGCCAGCCGCGGCGAGTCGACGGCGAGCATGCGGCCGGCCACCGAGCCGCCGTCGGGGATCCACTGGCCGGCCACCATCGCCCAACGGCCGTCGGGGTCGGCGGCCGCGACCTGGTGCACGAGCTCGGCGACCGTCTCCTGCTGCACGGCCACCGACGCGATGGCACCGACGTCGGTGAGGGCGCGGACGTGCCGGCTCTGCACGGCCGCCGCCTGCGCGTCGACGGCGAACGTGGCCAGCCCCAGGGTCACGGCGAGCAGAGCCGCCAGACGCAGGCCGGCCGGGCGCCGTACGACCTGGCGCACCGCGAGGAACATCCCGAGGCGGCTGCTCGCGCGGGTGACGGGCACGAGCGCGGCCAGCGCCGGGCCGGCGAGCCGAGCGAGCAGCAGCGCCAGCGCGATCACCATGAGCCCGGGCGCGGCCCAGCCCAGTGCCGTCAGCGACGACGACGACGTGTCCGCCGACGTCGCCGACTGGCGGAGCACGACGAACCCCGCGACCGCCACCACCGCGAGCACGACGTCGACCACCCACCCTCGGCGCGACGACTGCGCGGAGGTGGTCGACGACCACTGCTCGAGCGCCGGGCGCGTGAAGATGCGGCGCGTGGCGATGACCGCGGCGACGAGCCCGCCGACGAACGCGATCCCCACGGCGACCCAGGTGGCAGGCGTGATCGTGACCGGGACGCCGTCGACGAAGAGCAGCCGCGCGAGCAGCACGGCGCCCACGTAGGCGAGGGCGAGGCCGAGCGGGATCGCCAGGAAGAGGAGCACCACCGGCTCGCGCACCGCCACCGCGACGACCGAGCGCGGCGCGAGCCCGCGCAGCTTCGCGAGCGCCACCTCGTTGCCGCGCGCCTCGCTCGTGTCGGTGATCACCATGGAGAGCAGGAGCAGCGCGAGCAGCGCGAGCTGCGCCGACACGACGCCGGCGGCGAGCGCCGTCTGGGACCGCTCGGCCTCGAAGCGGTCGAGCAGGTCGAGCATCCCGGTCGAGGGCGCCGGGACGGTGCTCTGCGGACCGAGGTAGGCGCTGATGGCGGCGCGGATGGTCGGGACGTCGGCCACGCGGATCGACTGCGGGTCGGTCAGCACGAGGTCGGCGGTGATCGTGCCGTTGGTCGGGTGGACGAGGGTCTGGAACACGTCGCGCGAGACGAACACCGCGTCGACGGTGCTCGGTCCGTCGCCGGCGCCGGTCGCCGGGTTGAACGCGAAGTAGATGCGCCCGTTCCAGAACGGGTCGAGCGTCGAGCGGGGGCGGTAGGTGCCGACCACGCGGAGGGTGAGGGGGCGGGTCGCCACCTCGTTCCCGGCGACGCTCGTGTCGTACGTGCGCAGCGAGGACAGCGACACCGTGGTACCGAGCTTCCAGCGGTAGCGCGCCGCGCTGCGGTCGCTGACGATCACGTCGCCGACGCCGACGGTGCACGTGCCGGAGACCATGATCAGGTGCGCGCACGAGCCGTCGCGCCAGACCGCCTGCGTCATGGCGTCCGGGGTGCCTTCGCCGACGATGCCCGTCGTCACGTTCAGCTCGTGCACCGGAGGGCCGTAGCCGGGGATGGTGCCGCGACCGGACTGGTCCTGCGCGACCACGTCGATCGAGCCGGGGTAGCTGACGTCGGACGGCTCGCTGAACGCGATCGTGGTCTGGTCGGCTGTCGCCTCCCTGAGGCGGTCCTGCAGCACCGACTCGGCCGCCGACGCGGCGTAGAGCGGGCCGATCGCAGCGGCCGCGATGGTGAGCGATGCGACGACGAGCAGCACGATCGAGCCGCCACGGCGCCAGCGGAAGGCCCGCAGCAGCAGACGCAGGTCGTTCACGCCCGCCCCGTCCCGTCCATCCGCACCCGGTCAACCTAACCCGGCGACCAGCGCACGAGCACATCCGTTGCCGGTTCGCGACCGGGTCGTCAGCCGTCCGAGTCGTCGGCGGCGGCGTTGTCGTCGGTGCTGTCGTGGGGGCTGTCGTCGGTGCTGTCGTCGGTGCTGTCGTCGGTGCTGTCGTCGGCGGCCTCGTCGTGGAGGTCGCGCAGCGCGACGCTCACGCCGTCCTGAATCTCGCGCAGGAGCGCGGCCTCTGCGGCGCGGGCACCGACCTTGGCGATGATCACGCGCACGCTGCCCGACACGGTGGCGTCGTCGAGGGCGCTCACGAGCGAGGTGACGTCGTCGACGACGGCCACGCCGTCGACCGCCGCCGCCTTGGCCACGGCGACGAGGTCGAGACCGAGCGGCGTGCCGAAGATCCGCTCGAAGTGCGGCACGCCCGCCTGCTCGAGCTGGCCGAAGATGCCGCCGCCGTCGTTGTCGACCACGACGAGCACGAGATCGGGGCGCGGCTCGTCGTCGCCGACGAGCAGGCCGTTGTGGTCGTGGAGGAACGCGAGGTCGCCGAGCAGCGCGTAGGTCGTGCCGCCTGTGACGGTGACGACCTCCGCGTTGCCGGCGTCGTCGACGTTGACGGCCGTGCGCGTCGACTGGTGAGCGAGCGCGGCTCCCCACGCGGTCGACACCAGGCCGTCGATGCCCGACGTGCCGCGGTTGCCGATGACGACCGGCACGTCGTCGCCGTCGCGCACGCGCGCGAACGCCTCGAGGTGGCGCACCGGCCAGGACGACGCGGCGAGCAGCAGCGCGCTGCTGTCGAGCACGTCCCAGAGGGTGCGGGCGACGTCGGGGCCGGTGAGGCCCGGGGCGTCGTCGAGCCGCTTGCTCACGACAGCGGCGGCGCGGGCGTCGGCGGCGAGCCACTGGTCGAGCCAGGAGTCGTCGTACTCGTCGTACTCGGTCGGCGGCTCCGGCACGACCGACACGAACACCGTGGCGCTGCGCGTGGGGTCGGGACGGCGCACGGCCGCGCGCTCGTCGGCGACGAGCACGAGCGGCGCCTCGCGGATCAGTCGCATGACCGACCGGGTGAGCCCCGGCGAGCCGACGCACACGACGAGCTCGGGCTGGTGCGCGGCGTAGAAGCTGTCGTCGGCCAGCAGCAGCGGACCGTGCGCGAGCGTGGTGTCGCCGCTGCGGGCGTTGCCGCTCGGCTCGGACAGCAACGGCCACCCGCACGCCTCGGCGAGCGCGATCGCGGCGTCGCTCGCCTCGACGTCGGCGAGGTCGCCGACGACGACGACGCCGCGAGCGGGCACGAGGGTCTCCACCTCGGTGCCGGGCCCGGCGAGCAGCGCGAGCACCTCGTCGAGCGGTTGGGCCGCGGCCATGGAGAGACGCGCGTCGGCGCTGATGGGCAGGCGCTCGCCGGGGTCGACGCCGAACGGCGCGAGACCGAGGTCCTCGACCCACGTCTCGTCGCCGTCGGGCACGAGCGGGTCGCGGAACGAGACGTTGAGGTGCACCGGGCCGAGGTCGTCGGGCTCGGTGGCGACCGCGATGGCCCTGGCCACGACCGAGCGCCAGTAGCGCACCTGGCCGACGCGCGAGTCGGGGGCGGGGACGTCGGCCGACCAGCGCACGACACCCTCGAAGAAGCGGGCCTGGTCGATGGTCTGGTTCGCACCGGTGTCGCGGAGCTCGGCCGGGCGGTCGGCGGTGATCGCGACGACCGGCACGCCGGCGTACGACGCCTCGACGAGCGCGGGAGCGAGGTTGGCGACGGCCGAACCGCTGGTGACCACGACGGCCACCGGGTCGCGCGTCACCTTCGCGAGGCCGAGGGCCAAGAAACCGGCACTGCGCTCGTCGACGCGGACGTGCAGCCGGAGGTCGCCGCGCTCGTCGGCCTCGGCGAGCGCGATGGCGAGGGCTGCGCTGCGGCTGCCCGGCGAGAGCACCACCTCGGCGACTCCCCCGGCGACGAGCTCGTCGACGATGACCCGCGCGAGCGCGGTCGACGGGTTCACGCGCGCTCCTGCTCGACGAGGGCGAGGCAGCGCTCGAGCCGGGCGCGCCACCATGCGGCGCGGTCGTCGCTCACGCGGGCACGTGCCGCGTCGAGCGCTGCGGGATCGGGGTCGTGGCGCACGACCGACAGTCTGCCGTCCCGCGGCAGCGCCGTCTCGCCGGTCGTGTCGGCGGCGAGCAGTCGGCCGGTGCCCAGTCCGCAGGCGTACGGCCGCTCCGGCAGCGCGGCGGCGAGCGCGAGCCCCGCCGAGAGCCCGACGCTCGAGTCGAGCGCGCCGCTCACGGTGACGGGAAGGCCGACCGCGTTCGCCGCGGCGAGGGCTGCCCGCACGCCGCCCATCGGGGTGGCCTTGAGCACCAGGACGTCGGCCGCTGCGCGCACGCGGGCGACGAGCGCGTCGTCGACGCGGTCGGCGAGACGCACCGCCTCGTCGGCAGCGAGGCGCACCGACGTGCGCTCGCGCAGCACCGCCAGCTCGTCGAGGGTCGCGCACGGCTGCTCGGCGTACTCGAGCCCCTCAGCGATGTCGTCGAGCACCGCGAGCCGCTCGACGGCGTCGTCGACGCTCCACGCGCCGTTGACGTCGACGCGGATGCGGCCCTCGGCCGCGCCGCAGTCGTCGAGGGCGGCGCGCACCGCGGCGACACGGGCGACGTCGTCGTCGAACGGCTGGCCGGTCTCGCCCACCTTCACCTTGACGACGTTGCAGCCGTCTACGGTGACGGCGTCCTGCACGAGCGCGGTGACGGCGTCGGGGTCGAGCGCGGGCACGATCGCGTTGACCTCGACGGTGTCGCGCAGCGGTGCCGGCCACAGCCCGCGCGCCGCCTCGAGCGCGCCGGCGAGCCAGCGCGCGGCCGCGGCGTCGTCGTACTCGGGGAAGGGCGCCCACTCGCCCCAGCGGTCGCCGACGCGCAGGAGCATGCCCTCGCGCAGCTCGGTGCCGCGGAACCGGCGGCGCAGCGGCAGCGCGAAGGCCACCGCCTCGTCGA
>Ga0302299_10001401_pt1 | contig 14482 bp, 14 predicted proteins | sample III_Fen_N3_4_FD_198795 | JGI IMG/M metagenome (GOLD analysis project Ga0302299, IMG submission 198795) | Peat permafrost microbial communities from Stordalen Mire near Abisko, Sweden - III_Fen_N3_4 | ecosystem: Environmental > Terrestrial > Soil > Wetlands > Permafrost | place: Sweden: Abisko... | reverse complement strand
ACGCAGGTCCCGAAGCCCATGCAGTAGTCGGTGCCGGGGACGTCGTTGTCCATCGTCTTGGGGATGGCGACCACGGGGAAGCCGCGGCGGCCCAGCTCGACGCCGTAGCTGAGCGTGTCGTCGCCGCCGGCCGGCACCAGGTAGTCGATGCCGAGGAACTCAAGATTGGCGATGACCTCGTCGGTGAGGTCGTTCTTCTCGGCCGTGTACTTGTCCTTGAGGTGCGCCGGGACGTCCTTGAGCGGCACCGTGCTCGGGCGCGTGCGCGACGAGTGCAGGAACGTGCCGCCGGCGTACGCGTAGCGCTCGACGAGCTCACGCGTGAGCGGCACGACCCACTCGCTGTTGTCGGCGCCGGCGTCGCGCTTGAGCTGGACGAGACCCGCCCAGCCGCGGCGGATGCCGACGACCTCGAAGCCCTCGCTGAGCGCGCGCAGCGTGACGCCGCGGATGGCCTGGTTGAGGCCGGGGATGTCGCCGCCGCCCGTGAGGATGCCGATGCGGCCCTTCTTGTCGGTCATGCTGTCTCCTCTCCTGGGGCGCCAGGAGAGCGGTGCTCCTTCGGCGCCCCGCTCAATAGCCCACCTATCGGCGGCTATTGCCGCCTTCCACGCGGATGACGGCCGGCTCTCCGTGCACGTCCGGCAGCGCGTTGATCTTGTCGAGGGCGCCGAAGAACTGCTCCTCGCGGACCGGGTGCAGCAGCAGGACGAGCTCGGCCTCGTCGCCGCCGCCCTCCTGCACCATGGACCTGATGCTGACGCCGTGGTCGCCGAACAGCGCGCTCACCTTGGCGAGCACGCCCGGCTGATCGTTCACCCTCAACCTGAGGTAGAATCTCGAGACCATCTCGGCGTCGGGGAAGGACGGGACGTCCTTGTAGCAGAGGCAGTTCTGCACGAAGCTGCCCTTCACCGTGTTGACCACCGAGATGATGTCGCCGATCACGGCGGAGGCGGTGGGCACGCTCCCGGCGCCGGGGCCGAAGAGCATGATCTCGTCGAACGCGTCGCTGGTCAGGAAGACGGCGTTGTAGGCGCCGGTGACGCCGGCCAGCGGGTGCCCCATGGGCAGGAAGGCCGGGTACACGCGCACGTTCATGCGCCCGTCGATGAGCTTGGCCACGCCGAGCAGCTTGGCGACGAGGCCGAGCCGGACGCCGTGGGCGATGTCGGTGGACGACACCTTCGTGATGCCCTCGTACGGGACGTCGTCGAGTCCGGTGCGGCTGTGGAAGGCGATCGAACTGAGGATCGCCATCTTGGCCGCGGCGTCCTTGCCGCCCACGTCCTCGGTGGGGTCGGCCTCTGCGTACCCGAGGCGCTGGGCCTCCTTGAGCACGTCGTCGTAGTCGGCCCCGGTCTCGGCCATCTCGCTGAGCATGTAGTTGGTCGTGCCGTTGACGATGCCGAACACCGTGTTGACCTCGGCCGCGACCAGCGACTCGCGCAGCACCTTGATGACGGGGACGGCGCCGACGGCGCTCGCCTCGAAGCGGAGGTGCACGCCGGTCTCCTCGGCGGCGGCGAAGAGCTCGGCGCCGTGCTGCGCCAGGAGCTGCTTGTTGGCCGTCACCACGTTCTTGCCGGCCTTGAGGGCGCGGAGCTGGAAGTCGAGCGCCACGCCCGTCCCCCCGATGAGCTCCACGACGATGGAGATCTCGGGGTCCTCGAGGATGTCCTCGACGCGCGTCGTCACGAGCCCGGGCTCGAGGTCCGGGTGGCTGAAGTCCGGATCCTTCTCGAGCACGCGCTTGAGCACGACCTGCTTGCCGGTGGCCAGCGTGATGTCGTCGGCGTTCTTCTTGAGGAGCTTGCCCACGCCGGACCCGACGGTGCCGAACCCGAGGAGCCCGATGCCTACCTTGTCCACTGTCGTGCCCTCCGTCGTCACGGGGCGAGCGGCCGCTGCAGGCGCAGCACGTCGTCCCAGGTCTCTCGCTCGATGATGACGCGCGCCCGGCCGTCCCCGACCAGGACCACGGCCGGGCGCGGCTGCGCGTTGTAGTTGTTGGCCATCGCGTAGCCGTAGGCGCCGGTGCTCGGCGTCACGAGGATGTCACCCGGCTGGGGCGGCGCGATGTACACGTCGCGCACCAGCACGTCGCCGGACTCGCAGTGCTTGCCGGCGACGGTGACCACCTCGGTCGCCGGCTCCTCGACCTTGTTCGCCAGCATCGCCTCGTATTTGGAGTCGTAGAGCATCGGCCGCAGGTTGTCGCTCATACCGCCGTCCACGGCCACGTAGGTGCGCACGCCGGGGATGACCTTGACGGTCCCCACGGTGTAGGCGGTGACGGCCGCCTTGCCGGCGATGCTCCGCCCCGGCTCGACGAACAGCTTGGGCATGGGGATGCTGTGCTTCTCGGCCCCTGCGCGCACCGCCGTCACGGCGATCTCCGCGAACTCGGCGATGGAGCTCGGCTGGTCGGACGAGATGTAGCGGATGCCGAGGCCACCGCCGATGTTGAAGATGCAGCACTCGAAGCCGAAGTCGCGGCGCCACTCGTCGATGGCGATGAAGAGCACCTCCACCTCGCGCTGGTACGAGTCGAGCTCGAAGATCTGCGAGCCGATGTGCGCGTGCACCCCGACGAGCTCCAAGTGGGGCGCCTCCCCGAGGAGGCGGACCGCCTCGTGCGCGCGCCCGTCGGCCAGCCCGAAGCCGAACTTGCTGTCCTGCTGGCCGGTCTGGATGAAGTCGTGCGTGTTGGGGCGCACGCCCGGCGTGACACGCACGAGCACGTCCTGCGAGCGGCCGCGAACGGCCGCGGCGGCTTCCAGCCGCTCGATCTCCTCGAACGAGTCGACGACGAACTGACCGATGCCCGCGTCCAGGCCGGCCTCGATCTCTGCCACCGACTTGTTGTTGCCGTGGAAGTAGATGCGCTCGGCCGGAAAGCCGGCGGCGCGGGCGGCAGCCAGCTCGCCGCCGGTGGCGACGTCGAGCGAGAGGCCCTCCTGCGCGACCAGCTCCGCCATCGCGCGGCAGCTGAACGCCTTGCTCGCGTACACGATCTCGTAGAGGTCGGTGCGCGCGCCGAAGGCGGCGCGGTAGGCGCGGCACTGGTCGCGCAGCGTCTGCTCGTCGTAGATGAAGAGCGGCGTGCCGAAGTCCCGCGCCAGGTCCACGACGTCGCAGCCGCCGATCTCGAGGTGGCCGGCGCCGTTGTGGACGGTCGTATGCGGATAGATGAGCGTGTGCGTCACGGCCCGGCCCTTCTCAGTACTCGATGCCGGGCCGCGCCTGGACGCCGGCGTCGTAGTAGTGCTTGAGCGGCCGCATCTCGGTGGCCAGGTCGGCCGCCGCGACCAGCTCGTCGGGCGCGCGGCGGCCGGTGATGACCAGCTCCACAGCCGCCGGCTTGGCGGCGACGAGCTCCAGGACGCTGCTCAGGGGGACGAGCTCGAAGAACACGGCAGTCACGAGCTCGTCCAGCACGACCAGGTCGTAGTCCTCGCTCTCCACCAGCGCCCGGCCGCGGTCGAAGCCTGCGGCCGCCGCGGCCCTGTCCTCCGCGGAGACCTTCCCGGCGCGCACCCAGTGGTCGAGCCCGCACTGGTGCACCGGCACGCCCAGCTTCGTGAGCGAGACGATCTCGCCCCAGTTCGGGTCGCCCTTCATGAACTGGAGCACGGCCGGCCGCAGGTCCTGGCCGAGCGCGCGCAGCACGAGACCCAGGGCGGCAGTGGTCTTGCCCTTGCCGTCGCCCGTGTAGAGCTGGACGTAGCCGCGCTCGAGAGGGGTCACCGGTGCGTCACTTCTTGTAGTCGTAGAAACCGGAGCCGGTCTTGCGCCCGAGCTTGCCGGTCTCGACCATCTCGACCAGCGAGGAGCTCGGTGAGTACTTGCCGTCGCCGAGCTCGGTCTCGAGTGTCTCGAGGATCGCCTTGGTGGTGTCGAGACCGACCAGGTCGGCGAGCGCCAGCGGGCCCATCGGCCAGTTGGCGCCGAGCTTCATGCCGGTGTCGATGTCCTCGGCGCTGGCCACGCCCTCGTACCAGGCGTTGGCGGCTTCGTTGATCATCGGGAAGAGGATGCGGTTGACGACGAAGCCCGGCGAATCCTTGACGGTGATCGCCGTCTTGCCCACGGCCTCGGCGAACGCCCTGGCGGCGGCGACGGTCTCGTCGCTCGTCTGGTCGCCGACCACGACCTCCACCAGCGCCATCATGGGCACGGGGTTGAAGAAATGGATGCCGACGAAGCGCGCGGGGCCGGTCACGAAGGCGGCCAGCCTGGTCACCGACAGGCTCGAGGTGTTGGAGGCGATGATGGCGTCGGGACGCAGCGTCGCCGCCGCCTTCTCGAAGAGGCCCTGCTTGATGTCCATCGACTCTGGCGCCGCCTCGATGAACAGGTCGGCGCCGGCGCCGGCGGTCATGTCCGTGCTCGTCGTGATGCGCGCGAGCGCGGCGTCGCGCGCGCCGGCCTCCATGCGGCCCTTCTCGACCATCCGGCCGAGGCCCTTCTCGATGCCGGCCATGCCCTTGGCGATGAACTCCTCGGCCACGTCGATCATGACGACGTCGATACCGGCCACGGCCGAGACCTGGGCGATACCGGCGCCCATCTGTCCGGCGCCGGCGACGAGCAGTTTGTTGACGCTCACGGTGATCCTCCTGTGCTTGCAGCGCGCGGCGTCAGGTGGTCGCGCACGATGATGTCTTCTCGGGATGCGAGACGACAATGCTACCGCAGGCCGCCTGACGGCGTACACGTCCCGGAAGACAGGACCACATGAGTCCTGTTACCATGCAGGCATGACCGCCGCGCCCAGGATCGTCAGCTGTGAGGTACTGCGCAACGAGATCGAGGCCGTCGTCGAACACGACGGCCGCGGCCTCGAGGTCGACTTCGTCGACGGCGCGCTCCACGACTACCCAGACAAGCTGCGCGCCGCGCTCCAGGAGCGCATCGACGCCACGCCGGGCGACTGCGACATCTACCTCTCGTGCGCCCGCTGCAGCAACGGCACCGTCGGTCTGAAGGGCGGCGAGCATCGTCTGGTGCTGCCAGCCGCCGACGACTGCATCTCCCTGCTGCTCGGCTCGCGAGCTCGCTACCTCGAGGAGCACGGAGCCCAGCCCGGCACCTACTACTACACGCGCGGGTGGGTCGACTTCATCGACGACCCGTACAAGGAGTACCTCCACATCCTCCCCAAGTACGGCGAGGAGAAGGCAGCCCGCGTGGCCCGCCTGATCATGGAGAACTACACACGCCTCGCGGTCATCGAAACGCCCGGCGTCGAGGGGCTCGAGGACAAGCGGGCGTACCTGGAGACGGTGAGCCGCTTCTACGACCTGCCGCTGGAGCACCTCACGGGCTCACTGCGCTTTCTTGAGAAGCTGGTGGCGGGGCCGCACGACGAGGAGTTCATCTGCGTCGCGCCCGGCGACCACCTCGACGAGTCCCGCTTCTGGGCGCTCTCGAGCGCCTGACACCGGCAGAGCGGCGCGCCTACGGCGCCCCCTCGTCGGCCCGGCTCAGCGGGCTGATCAGCTCTCGCCGGCCGGCTTCTTCTTCGCGGCCGGCTTCTTCCTGGCCACAGGCTTCTTCGCCGGCGCCTTCTTGGCGGCCGGCGTAGCCGGCGGCTTCTTGGCGCCGGCCGTCCGCTTGGCGCCGGCCGGCTTCGCCTGAGGCTTCGGCGCCTCGCCGGGTGTGGCGGCGGCTTCGGGCTCGCCGGCCTCCGCGTCCGCCTCGCCCGAAGCCGCCTCCGCCTGAGCGGCCTGCGGCTCCGGCGCCGGCGCGTCCGCGGCCTTCTCATCGGCCCCGGCCGCCCGCTCCGCGTTGGCGAGCTGGACGGCGTGGGCGTAGGCGAGCTGCATCTGCGCGAGCGTGTCGTGCAGGTCGCTGGTGGCCTGGGCGCCCGACTCGCGGTCGAGCACCTCGAGGATCGCGCGGACGAGCTCGATGGACACGCGCACGTCGCCCAGATCGCGGACCGCGCGCGTCTCGTCGGAGAGGCCGAGCTTGGGATAGCTGTAGTTCACGGCCGCGATGACCATGTCGCGGCCGATGTCGGCGGCGTGCACGCTCCTGAGCTGCTCGAGCATCGCGCGGGCGCGCTGCTCGTCGCTCACCACGCGCCCCTTGTCTGTCGGGTCACTCATCGCTCTTCTCCCTGGCTTGCCGCGGTCTGTGCTACCGAGCTGCGGTGTGCGTCGGCCACGGTGCCGGCGAACACCTCGTACAGACTTTTACCCTCAAGGTGAGCTCGAACCTGCTGCTGAGCGCCGTTGCCGTTGCGGAGCATGCGCTCCACGTCCGCCAGGTGCGGGCTCAGCCCGATGGCGTCGGCATAGGGCGCCGCGAGCTCGACGAGGTGGCGCACTGCGTCGGCCGCCGGCAGCTCTTCGCCCATGGCCCAGTCGACGAGCTTGCCGGCCAGCCCGTAACGGATGGCCCGCCACAGGTTCTCCTCCACATACCGTGTCTGCAGGATCGGCAGCGGCAGGCCTTCGTCGTAGATGCGCCCGAGGTGCGCGATGAGCCCCACCGTGAGCGACGAGATGGCGAGGCTCTCCCACGCCTCCGCCTGCGCGTCGCAGATGCGCACCTCGACGGTGCCGAACCGGTGGTGCGGACGCACCGCCCACCAGATCTGCGTGAACTCCTGGATGCAGTTGGTGTCGACGAGCTCCTGGTAGAAGCCGCGGTGCTCGGCCCACGTGCCGAACACATCCGGAATGCCGCAGCGCGGGAACATGCGCATGAACGTCTGCGTGCGCGCCGAGTGCAGCTGCGTCCACACGCCCTCGATGAACGGCGAGTTGGCCGACAGCGCCAGGAGGTGCGGCAGGTACGTGCGCAGGGCGTCGCAGACGGCCACTGCCCTGTCGCAGCCGCGCACACCCACGTGCACGTGCGCGGCCCAGGTGTTGTTGCGCCAGGCGACGTACTTGAGCCGGTCCTCGACCAGCCGGTAGTGCGGCGTGTCGATGATCTGCTGGTCCTTCCAGCCCGAGAAGGGGTGGGTGCCGGTGCTGCCGAGCGCGTAGCCCTGCTCGTCGGCGTGGGCGAAGAGTTCGGCGCGGTTGAGCAGGAGTTGCTTCGCCGCCTGCCCGAAGTGCAGCGTGCGCGGCGTGCTGACCTCGATCTCCGAGGTGAGCAACTCGCCGGCGATGCGCTCGCGCAGGCGCGGCGGCGCGGAGTCGCGCAGCGTCTCGAAGGCGCCGGTGAGCTCGAGCGTGTCCCGGTCGAGGATCTGGAACTCCTCTTCGAGGCCGAGGTCCAGGTCGTGCGCGTTCTCGAACCGCGCTTCGACCTCCTCGAAGTATGCGTCGTGGTCGGCTGCCATCGTGGTGCACTCTACCGAAACCGCGCGACCTTGACACACGGGGCCGCCGTGACCACGGCGGGCGGGGGATGGACGAAGGCCCGCCAGACGGCGCCGCATCGCGCGCCCTCGGGGGGGTTGCGCGCCACCCCAATCCGTATAGCATTACGCGCGGCACAGGGCAGGTAGGGGAAAGGAGCCCGTGTGAAACTCAGCCTCGTTCCTAAGGAACACGACTACTTCAGGCTGTTCTCAGAGCTGGCGGCAAACCTCGACGCCGCGGCTCAACTGCTCGTCAAGTTCATGAGTGACGGCGACCGCAAGGGGATCGCGGCGGGGATCCTCGAGCACGAGCACGTCGGCGACAAGATCGTCCACGACATCATCCGCAAGCTCAACAAGTCGTTCATCACGCCCATCGACCGTGAGGACATCTACGACCTCGTGGCGACCACGGATGAGATCCTCGACAACATCGAGGCGGCGGCCGACATGGTCATGCTGTACCGCGTCGGCGACATCACCGAGCAGGCGCGCCGCCAGGCCGAGGTCATCGCCAAGGCGACCCCGCTGCTCAAGGAATGCATGGACAACCTCGAGAAGCCCAAGGGCCTCGACGAGCGCATCATCGCCATCAACAGTCTCGAGAACGACGGCGACCGCATCCTGCGCGACGCCATGGCGAGCCTGTTCGACGGTGAGTGGCAGTGCACCGACATCATCAAGTGGAAAGACATCTACGAGATCCTCGAGGCCGCCATCGACGAGTGCGAGCACGTGGCCAACGTCATCGAGAGCATCGTCCTCAAGCACAACTGACCTGAGCACAGACCGTGGTCATCCTCATCACGATCGTCGTCCTGGCGCTCGTCTTCGACTACACCAACGGCTTCCACGACAGCGCCAACGCGATCGCCACCTCGGTCTCGACGCGCGCGCTTTCACCTCGCGTCGCCGTGCTCATGGCGGCCGGCTTCAACTTGTTCGGCGCCCTCGTCTCGACGAACGTCGCCAGCACCGTCGGCAAGGGCATCGTCGACACGAACCTGGTGACGCTGCCGCTCGTGCTCGCAGCGCTCGTCGGAGCGGTCGTGTGGAACCTCACCACCTGGTACTTCGCACTGCCGTCCAGCTCGTCCCAGGCGCTGTTCGGCGGCCTCATCGGAGCGATGCTCGCCGCCGTGGGCGTGTCGGGCGTGGAGTGGAGCGGCGTGGTCGACAAGATCATCCTGCCCATGGTGTTCTCCCCGGTGATCGGCTTCGCGGCGGCGTATCTGCTGATGACCATCCTCATCTGGATCGTGCGCAAGCGCCCGCTGGCCCCGGTGAACCGCACGTTCCGGCGCCTGCAGCCCATCTCCGCCGCCTTCATGGCGTACGCGCACGGCGGCAACGACGCACAGAAGACGATGGGCGTCATCACGCTGGCGCTTGTGTCAAGCGGCCATCTGGCCACCTTCAGCATCCCGCTCTGGGTCAAGCTGGCCTGCGCCCTCACCATGGCGCTCGGCACGTACTCCGGCGGCTGGCGCATCATGCACACGCTCGGGGCCAAGGTCATCAAGCTCGACCCGATCCACGGGTTCGCGGCAGAGACGAGCGCCGCCACGGTGATCCAGATCGCCACCCACTTCGGCTTTCCTGTCTCCACCACTCACACGATCACGGCCGCCATCATGGGCGTGGGCGCCACCAGGCGGCTCAAGGCCGTCCGCTGGGGCGTCGCCGGCAACATCGCCACGGCCTGGGTCCTCACCCTCCCTGCCGCCGCCCTCGTCGCCGCCGGCGTGTACCTCGCCGGCGTCGGGATCAGCTCTCTCTTCTGAGCGTCTGAGTCGCGGCCGCGCGCCCTCGCGGCGATTGACCAAACGTAACTATTACGTTATCTTCGTGAGGCGCCCGGCTACTCACTGCGGCTGCGCGCGGCCCTCGCCCGCCCCGACCCAGGACGCTCCATGGCTCGCGTGTTCAACCGCGGAGAGCTCAAGCTGGCTCTCCTCTCCGTGATCGCCTCGCTCGGCGAGGGGCACGGCTACGCGATCATGCAGGAGTTGCAGCGCCGGGTCGGCAGCCAGTGGCGCCCGAGCCCGGGCGCGATCTACCCGGCGCTCGTCGCCCTCGAGGAGGCCGGCCTCATCGCGTCGGAAGAGCACGAGGGCCTGCGCGTGTACCAGCTCACGCCGGCGGGGACCGCCGAGCTTGACGGCCAGGACCTGGGGCCGAGCTGGGGGGACATCTCCCGCCGGGCCCACGCGCGGCGCCCGCGCGCGACCCTGGGCAGACTCCTCGACCGCTTCGAGCTGGGCCTCCCGCGGCGCGCGGAGCTCAGTCCCGAGCAGGCGGAAAGCATCGACGCGGCGCTCACGCGCACACGCAGCGACATCGCCGCGATCCTGGACGAAGGAGCAGAGCATGGATGAGTTCGGGAAGGCCGCCCTGCGCGAGCGCGAGGCGGTCCGCATCGCGAGGCGCCAGTGGTTCTGGATGGACCTCCTGGTCTGGGCGGCCATCAGCGTCTTCCTGTTCGTCATCTGGTGGCTCGCCGGCGGCGGGTTCCCCTGGTTCGTCATCGCCGTCGGGGCGTGGGGCATCGTGATCGTCGCCCACGCCGCCTTCGCTTTCCTGCTCCGCAGTCCCGAGGACATCCTGCTCGAGCGAGAGGAGCAAGAACGCCGGTTGAAGGAGCGCGAGCAATCTCGTCATGACGAGAACGGTTGAGTGAACGTAAGTATTACGTTATAGTCGTAGCCACCTCGCCGGCACGCCGGCGTCTCATCGACTGTCCACTGGGAGCACCCGCGGCTATCATCGTCCGGTCAACGGCCTGACGAGAGCGCCGGCCCGCACGCCGGCCCGCAGGCGCACTGCCTGTTCCAAGGAGCGCAATGAAGATCCGCCTCATCGAGCCCGAACCGCCCGGCATGCACGTCTGGGCCAAGGTCCTGCTCCCCCGCCTGGGACTGCCCATCATCGCGGCGACCCTCAAGGAGCACGGCCACGACGTGCTCGTCTACAACCCCACCATGGCGCCGATCGACTGGGACGACGTCAACACGTCGGACCTCGTCGGCCTGTCGAGCACGACCTCGACCGCGACGACGGCCTACGACTTCGCGGAGGAACTGCACGCCAAGGGCATCCCCGTCGTCATCGGCGGATCGCACGTCACCTTCATGGCCGACGAGGCGCTCGAGCACGTGGACTACGTGGCCCGCGGTGAGGGCGGCGAGCAGCTCATGCTCGAGCTCATCGACGCGCTGGACGGCGGGCGCGAGCTCGACACCATCGCCGGGCTGTCGTTCAAGCGCGACGGCCTCGCGGTGCACAACGCGCCGCGCGAGGCCCTGGCCGACCTCGACGAGCTGCCGTTCCCCGACCTGCGCCTGCTCGTCGGCAGCGACAAGATCAACACGGTGCCCATCATGACCAGCTGGGGCTGCCCCTTCGACTGCACCTTCTGCTCGGTGACCGCGATGTTCGGCAAGAAGTATCGCTTCCGCAGCGCCGAGAGCGTCATCGCCGAGCTCAAGGACAAGCGGCCGCAGCGCATCTTCTTCTACGACGACAACATGGCGGCCAACCGCAAGCGGCTCAAGAAGCTGCTGCAGATGATGATCGACGAGGACCTCGTGATCCCGTGGTCCGCGCAGGTGCGCACCGACGTCGTCCGCGACACGGAACTGCTGGACCTCATGCGCCGCTCCGGCTGCAACCTCGTCTACCTCGGCCTCGAGTCCGTGAACCAGGAGACGCTCGACAAGTTCGAGAAGTCGCAGACGGTGGCCGACATCGAGAAGGCGATCAAGGTGCTGCACGACTACGGCATCAAGAGCCACGGCATGTTCGTGCTCGGCGCCGACAGCGACGACGTGCAGACCGTGCGTGACACAGTCGCCTTCTCCATCAAGAACAAGATCGACACGGTGATGCTCAACATCCTCACGCCGCTCCCCGGCACGCTCCAGTTCCAGGAGTTCGACGAGGCGGGCCGCATCTTCGACAAGCGCTGGGAGCTCTACGACGCGCACCACGTCGTCTTCGAGCCGGCGCGCATGACGCCATACGAGCTGCAGATCGAGGTGCTCCGCGGCTACATGCGCTTCTACTCGCTGCGCACCTGGCTGGGGTACATCTTCACCCTGCAGTTCACCAAGCAGCTGCTGTTCCACTGGTGGGGCATGGCGATCATCCGCAACTGGCGCCGCGACGAGCGCAACAAGGCGTTCATCAAGGCGCTCAAGCAGATGTGGCCGAGCCCGACGCCGCGCGGCACCGTGCGCCAGGCGCGCGGCGATTGACCGACGCAGCGGGGTCGACGAGTGGGGAGCGGCGGCACCGCCCAGTGACGCGCGCAGCCGGACCGGCAAGCGGGCGCCGCAAGGCGCAGAGCACATCAATGTTCATTGACGGTGCAAACGGCGGCGGGACGACAGGCTCACGCCGCCGGAAGAGCGCGCCGGCCCGCTCCAAACGGTTCCGTCTGGCGGGCCGCGCCGGTTGTCATGCCGCCGGTCGGATGTTAAGGTCTCGGCTTGAGTTTGGTGAGTGCAGAGCACGCGACGGGCTCACCTCAACGAGGGCGCTTCGCAGGGGCGGACGCCCAAAAGGAGGCGATGCAGTGAACGGCAATCGACGGATCGTCACTCTCTTCGTCCTTCTCGCTACCCTCCTTCTCACCCTCGTTTTCGCCACTTCCTCCTTCGCCTCCCCCGTCAGCAGCAAGAAAGCGCAGCTGCGCGCGGTGCAGGCCAAGCTCCAGACCGTGTACCACCAGGTCGACATGGCCGTGGAGAAGTACAACCAGGCCACCACCCAGCTCGACACGGTCACGTCGCAGATCAAGGAGAACGAGCGGCTGCTCAAGGTGGCCGAGTACAACCTCCAGGTCGCCAACCAGCAGCTCTCCGCACGCGCCGAAGACATGTACCGGGCGCGCGACGTCGGCGTCGTCGACGTCCTGATGGCGGCCAACAGCTTCGACGACCTCGTGACCCAGCTCGACGTCATGCAGCGGCTTGGCAACAGCGACGTCGACACCGTCAAGAGCATCGCCGCCTACCAGCAGGACATCAAGGACCGGCGCGTCAAGCTCGACACCGACAAGAAGGCGGCCGCCAAGCTGGTCGAGACCGCGGCGCAGAACAAGGCCAAGGTCGAGGGTCTGCAGAGCAAGCTCGAGCAGATGACGGCCGGCCTCAAGTCCGAGATCAATCGCCTGCAGGCGCAGCAGGCCGCGGCGGCCAAGGCCGCGGCGGACGCAGCGGCCGCGCAGGCCAGCGGCGGCAGCACCGGCGGCAGCACCGGCGGAGGCGGCGGTACCGTCGTCGACCCGGGCGGCTCAGGGCACTCGACCGTCGTCGGCATCGCCCAGCGGTACCTCGGCGTGCCTTACGTGTACGGCGGCGCCAGCCCGAGCGGCTTCGACTGCAGCGGCCTCACCATGTACTGCTACGCGCAGATCGGCATCGGCCTCTCGCACGGCGCCACAGACCAGCAGCACGCGAGCACTCCGGTGCCAATCAGCGCGCTGCAGCCGGGTGACCTCGTGTTCTTCGGCAGCGCCGCCTACAGCTACCACGTCGGCATCTACGTCGGCGGCGGCAGCATGATCAACGCCCCGCACACCGGCGCCGTCGTGAGCTACGGCTCCATCGGCGGCGCCTGGATCGGTGGCCGTCCCTGATCTTCCGCGAGCCTGAGGGCGCGTTCCCGCCAGTGTGTAGGGAACGCGCCCTCAGGCTCGAATACGTTCTCACCCCGAACCGAGGGAAGCGACCGCGCGTCACCACACAGGCGTGACGTCGGAGGACAGCCCGAGTGAACCATCGCAGCAGCTTCATGAAGATCGCCATCCTCGCTGTGTTCGGCGTGGTCGCGGTCATGCTTGTCGCCGCCCCGGCGGCTCCCGCCACCGGCTCGGTCACCAAGGCCAAGGCGCGGCTCAACGCCGTCGAGGCGCGCCTCAGTGCGGTCTCCACGCAGTCGGAGATCGCGGTCGAGAAGTACGACCAGGCCACCAGCCAGCTGCAGACGGTCCAGGCGCAGATCGACGAGAACCAGAAGCAGCTCGAGACCGCGCAGAAGAACCTCGCGCAGGCCAGCGACCAGCTCATCCAGCGCGCCCGGGACATCTACAAGTCCCGCGACGTGGGCGTCATGGACGTCATCCTCAAGGCCGACAACTTCGACGACCTGGTCATGGAGCTGGACATGATGCAGCGGCTCGGCAACAGCGACGTCGACACCGTCCACGCCATCCGCGCCTACAAGCGGGACATCAAGGACCGGCGGATCAGGCTCGAAGCGGACCAGACTGCAGCCGCCAAGCTCGTCGCCGAGCGAGAGACGCAGAAGAACCAGCTGCTTACCATGCAGACCGACCTGCAGGGCCTCACCGGCAAGATCAAGAAGGAGATCAAGAAGCTCAAGTACCAGGCGAAGCTCCGCGCCCAGCTGGCGCTCACCGGGTTCTCGGGCGTGATCCCCACGGTCGACCCCAACAGCCCGGGTCATCCGGAGATCGTCGCCATCGCCCAGCAGTACCTCGGCGTCCCCTACGTGTGGGGCGGCGCCAGCCCAAGCGGGTTCGACTGCTCCGGCCTCGTGATGTATTGCTACGCGCAGATCGGCATCGGCATGTCGCACGGCGCCACCGACCAGCAGCGGCAGAGCATCCCGGTCCCGCTCAGCGACCTGCGCCCCGGAGACTGCGTGTTCTTCGGCAACGCGAGCTTCAGCCACCACGTGGCCATCTCCCTCGGCGGCGCGACGATCATCGAGGCCCCCTACACCGGCGCCGTGGTCCGCTACGGCACGTGGACGGGGCGCGACGCCTGGATCGGCGGCCGGTTCTAGGCGCCGCGACGCGGCACGTACGGCGACGAGGGCCCGGAGGCTGTGCCGCCGCCGGGCCTTCGTCGCTTCCGGCGTCCATCGGCGCCCGTCGTAGGAATACGGGCGCTTCGGAGGTAAGCTTTTTCGGTGGTTCTGCCGAACAAGGACACGGAGAGAGAACCCGAGCGACTGGGGCGGCGTGATGAAACCGATCGATGACCTGCTCACCGAGATGATGGCGCGCAACGCGTCGGACCTGCACATCAAGGCGGGGAGCCCGCCGGTGATCCGCGTGGACGGCGAGCTGCTGCTGTTGGACGAGCCGCCTCTGACGCCGGAGGACACCAAGGACGTGGCGGCGTCCAC